>VFSW01014963.1_pt1 | contig 10693 bp, 22 predicted proteins | sample 5358111 | NCBI WGS metagenome assembly VFSW01 (sample SAMN11554181, study PRJNA540505) | mine drainage metagenome | isolation source: sediment from site ElyBrook_90M | place: USA: Ely Copper Mine, Vershire, VT | collected 2017
TACTATTAGGAAGGAGGCATCCCTTTTAAAGCTCCCGATGGTGAATAGTTTTATAGATGAAATATTGGAGGATATAATTTCGGAAGAAGAAAAAAGGCCGATTGTGATATGGGCGCACCATCATGAAATGATAGATGGAATATCAGATCATATAAAAAGTCAAGAACAGTTTGATTCTCTCACAGTAGAAATTTTGGATGGGAGGGTAAAGCCTGACGATCGTTCAAAAATAGTAAAGTCTTTCCAAGACGGAGGGGTTGACGTCCTTGTGGCGGGCCTCACCGCCGCCGGCGTTGGAATCACCCTTACCAGGGCCGATATCACCATCTTTGCCGAACTAGACTGGACCCCTGCTAACATGGTGCAAGCGGAGGATAGGCTACATCGCATAGGGCAGACTCATCCGGTTAATATTTATTATTGCGTATCACCGTTGTCTATAGATGGGAGGCTTGCTAATATTCTAGCTACTAAACAGGGTGTTATAGATGCGTTCAGCGATAGTAACGTTACTTTAGCCGATTTAATGGAAGATGATCTAGCGTAAGAGAGGGATAATGAAAGCAAAAGAGGATTATTTTAGCCAGTTTGTTCTTGACTATGGTAGAGGATTTAAAGTAGTAATAGACGATCTAGGCATGCTTATAGTTAACAATATTTCTATAAGGTTTACGCCCGAGCAAGCTAGAATTTTGCTTAAGTTTTTACAGGGTGTAAGTAAAGCTATAGAAGAAGGATAGATTAATGAGTTTAATAACATCTCGAGATAGTACCGTAAACGCCACAGTTTTAGTTCTCCCTGATAAACCATCCGAAACCAATCTATTAGTAGAAATAGAGGAAGAGCCTAACGGGTTTGGAACGACACAACCTAAAAATGTAAAAATCTTATTCACGCATTGTAACAAATTTATAGAAGTTCTAAGAAAGGAACGGGAATGGTTACGAAGCCTATAAAAGAAGAGGAAGAAGTAGAAGAAGAAGTTGAAGATGAAGAAGTTATAGAAGATTCTAAGCCTACTCCAAAAAAGGAAGTTACCCCTTTCGAGGGTATTTCTCAGGCGCAGCATTTTATCGATGAAATGAAGGCTGAAATAGCGGAGCTTAGACGTTCTAAGGCTACGGATCAGCGAAAGAATGATGATGTGATAGGCGGTCTTAGAGCAGAGATTGAAGAAATGAAGGGTTATATAGACGGGGTTAAGAAACAATTTGAGAAGATTAGAACGCGTCCGAAGCAAACTTTAGTCCCCCCGCCCCCGCCTCGTAATCCAGAAGATTCAACCAAGCCTGTTTCAAGCGATAAAGACGACGATGAAATTAAGCCTAAAAAGCGTGGTATATTTGGGAGCATTTTGTAATTAAATGAGTGATTTTGAGGAATCTGCAAAAAGAGAGCCTAATCCTAATATAATGATCCTCCAACCTGTGAAAGCAGACGAGGTATTGAAGAGAGGAAGGCCGAAAACTAGGGTACAGCCTGATGATGTTTATAAACCTCCTTCTTCGACTAGTTCTACTTCCTCTTATACTCCCGGACTAAAAAAGCCTGCTCCAAAGAGTCCTAGGGATAAAAAGAGGGAGATTGAGGACCTAGCTACGAAGATTGTAGAGGATTTAAACGAGGGTATTATAGAGGCTTTGACAACTGTAGGTATTCCCGCTGAATTTTTGTATAAAAACGGCAAAGCTCCTATCCCTACAGTTAGCTCTAAATATACAGACCTAGGGAACATGCTATGTGTCTCCCCACTCCAAGCTAATTGGATGGCGCACGGCTGGTTTGAAGCTAAGGATATTCCAGCTATAAAGAGGTTTGTTGGGGATGGGAATAAAGAGGGTCCTAGTTATATATGGATGGCGCTAGGGGGTCTAGGAGCAGCGGGATATTTAAGCCAGTTGGTTAAGGCTGTTAATGCTCTCAACGGAATAAAGGACGAATTGAAGAAAATTCAAACCCAGCAAGAACACATAGATATACCAGAAGAAAGGCAGGATTTTAGTCAATCTGAATAAAACAGAGGCCCTTGACCGGTGGGGGAACACACGTTCTAGCTGGTCAAGGGCTTTTTTCCTCGTTGGCTTGACTTCTGCTCCCCTGGTGGTAGAGTGAAGTTGTGGGGGAGCCTATGGTTTGTGAGCGGTGCCATCACAGGAGCCGTTAGGGCATAGGCTCCCCCGATCGGTTATAACCAGGGATAGAAGTTTTATGGCCATAGAGTATAAAATGGATATGAGGTACGCTCTAGTTGGGAAAACTAGGTCGGGTAAGTCTCGCTTTGCTATGGTCTTAGCTGGCATGTTTGCGCAGTTTCTATATCCTCCCTGGCAAATATGGTGGATAGATACAAAAGGGGATTTAGATGATCTTCTAACGTTGCGCCAATTCGGGTTTAGAAATGGTGCTAGCGCTAGAGATATGGGGACCCCTGGCGGTGTTCCTGGTGCGATTTATTTCCACATAGAGCCTACGGATTATAACGATGAGCAGTCTGTTATACAGCAGGCTCAATTAATTTTTGCTGCTTCTATGACTAGAGGCAGGGCGGATAAAATCCCCTTTAATTCAATCCTGGTTATTGTAGACGAGTATGTTCAGGTGGTACCTTCTACTCGCAATCCCGGGGCGGCTTTAAAAGACATTTTCCAGCGTGGCGGCGGCCTAAAGACTGGAATAATCGGCTTGACTCAGGAACCCGTTTATGTTCCTAGGCAGCTTATAAGTCAAGCTACTCACGCTTTCCTTTTTAATTTGAGTCTAGACTACGATATAGACCGGATTAAAAAGATGTTCCCCTGGTATGAGACTCCTTTGTCAAGGGGAGACGAATACGGATTTTGGCACATCTTTATTGATGGTTCTGACGGGCCACAATACTATCATAACCAGTTTGAATGGTTTGAATCTACAGACATTGAGATTCCTCAATTTCTGGTGGCGGCTTAGGAGATAGTGACTAACTAAGGTTTGAAATCCCTTTAAAAAACTTAGACCGGTGCGGCGCTGCTCACCTTTTAGTCCGTCTTACTTAATTTAGAAAGGTTCAAACTTGTTTTCTCATGAATTAGAGAAGCTGGTTCTAGTGATTGAAGATAGAATCGACGCTTTGGAGGCTTTCGTTAAGGAGAAGTTGGGTATCTCTTCTACTACTTCTGATCCTTCTACGAAGGCTAGTACGTTTTCAAACGACCCTAACCAGGGGGTTATTCCCAACCTAGGCGTTGAGAATACCGATCCAAACGGTACGAATTCAGGAGTTTAAAATATGGAGCACATTAGATGGTCAATCGGTAATGTGCTTGGAGTTATAGTGGTTTCCCAGATTGGTATTGCAGTTTCCGATTTGGTTACTCTATGGCTGGCATCTAAAGATGTGCCAGTAATAAGCCATGGGGCTTTGGGCTGGCAGGCATTAGTTCATCTTACATCTTCTAATTCAGGGAGTTAAAAAGAATATGGCACCTCGTACAACTAATGCTCCTACTACCGTAGTGGGGGAATTTCTTAAGATTGCTGCTTATAGGGATATAGTCATCCAAGGTTCTGTCCCTAGTGGAGCGGTTGGTGGAGGTTCTTCTAACGTTACGTGGCAGGACGTTATTCCTACTGTTCCTGGTATCTTGTCGGAAATTGAATATCAGATTACTTTTTCCTCTACTGTTACTATTGGCACTTCTGGACAGTCTGTAACCGTCTCCCCGTTTGCACCTTTTAGTGCCTGGGGGAATCAAATTACTCTAGGTGGTGCTCCTCCGTGGGCGCTAACAGAGTTTACACCTTGGTATTTTGACGATATTACAGATAGTCAAAATAGCGATCCAGCTTATCCGGGGTTGGGTAATAATGCCAGCCCTAACCTAGACGAAGGTCCTTCGTCTATTAATTACGGTACTCCGCCTGGAACTGTTCACACTGCTACTACGGCGAACCAATCGTTTACAGATACGTTTACGTTTGTTCTACGTCAGAAGATGCAGCAAAAGCGTAATATGCTCTTTGGAGCTATCCCTATGGGCGACCCTGAAAACAAGATCAGGAATATTACTCAGCTTCTGCCTTTGGTTGGTAATACGCCAGAACAGAACTTGTACGTTAATGCCGGAGCTTCTGTTACCGCAGCTTTGGCATCGGCAGCTACCGTTAATGCCGTTTATCACGTTCGGTATATCGACTTGCTCCCTGCGACAGATTCCAAGATTCCACTCCCCGCTATTAAATTTGGTGTACAGCTCAATGCTAACACTTCGGACGTAGCGAACGCAGGACAGCAATATAAGTATTACCATCGTGATTCTATGGCGATGCTTAAGATTATGTCTCTGCTGATTAATAATCAGGGAATGCAGAGAGCTGATTATTGGTCCGTTTGGGATACTCAGGAACAGAAATCTTCTAGGTGGGAATATGACGCTAGTCAGAATTCTTTCCAGAGTTATTTCTCTAACTTCCATAAGACTTATAAGCGCTACCCTCCTAAGGGTCTTTATATCGCTGACTTTGTTTCAGGAGAGAATCCTGATGTGCCAGGCGTAACCCCTTATAACGCTATTATGACTCCTGATGCTAACTACGCAAATGCCTTTGATGTAGCTGTTACTCCTGCTATGACCACCACCATTAGGGTGCCTGCTGGTACTGGAATGGTTAATGGTTATCAGAGAGTCTACACCAAGGGTCTTGTTGGCGTGGCATACTAAGGAGGAATAAAATTATGGCTGTTAACGTAGCTCAGCAAGACGTTCCTAAATTGATGGTTGGTGCGCTCGCAGGTGCAGGGGTTTTGTTTCTCCTTATAGTAGTTCTAAATCACGCCCACGTTACAGCGGGCGCAAAAGCGGAGGTTTAAAATGGGTAGTAAGGTTGTTGGTGCATCGGTTGCCGTCGTAGGAGCAGTATTGTTTATATGGGGCGCCAAAAAGGTTATGGGAAAGTAGGATTATTTTTGTGGGGAGAGATTGAATGTCCTTGAATTGGATTACTCCAAACGTACAAAAAGGTGTTGCTATAGCTTTTGTAATAAGCTGGTATTTAGCTCAGGGTAGATTTCCTCTATTCTGGAAAGCTGTTACAGGGCAAGTAAAGGTGTCCGCTAATGCCTAACACTAATGCAACGCCTAAGACCAATTCAACGAAACAATCTCTCCCCACTAATATCGCTACTAAACTCTTAACTCCAGGTTGGGTTATTCTCGCTTTAGGAGGATCGTCCTATATTCTTAGCGAGACTCAGATAATTGGGCCTACGGTTTCTATACTGCTTATGGCTGCTACTATTTTTCAATTAAACCAGTATAGGCTATCTAAGAAAGCCGGAGGATTATGAGCGATTTTTGGAAGGTTGCAGGAGTTTTTATAGGGGTAATAGGTGCAGCGGCTATTATATTCCAGTTGAATAAAGGTACTTTGGTTCAAAGTGGAGCTAATACATTTACAACTGCTATAGGGGACGCTTTTTCTTCCGCTCCCGCTACGCCGGCACCAGCTCCCACTAATAAAACTCCCCATACAACTAGTTATTCTACTACAGGTTAGGAGAAATTTTATGCGTGATGGAAGTTTTTGGGGCGTCTCTCTAGTTTTTGTAGGAGTAATTGGCGCTGCTGCTATAATTTTCCAATTGAATAAGTCGGGTGGCCAGAAGAACGTTAGTACGGCTAGCTCCGCATTTACTACTACAATAGGTGACGCTTTTAAGAACGGATAATAAAAATGAACAGATTTACAGCTTGGCGTCCTAGCGTTCTTAAAGAACCTACTACGGTTAACGTTCCATCTAATTACGGTCTGCAAGGTTCTGCCCACGATTTTAGAGGTAGGGTGCAAAACCTTGCAGCTCCCGTTATATCGTATTATAGAGATCCTAGGATTCCTCAGTATGGGAATCTATATGCGTTTACTGTGCCTACTAGGATTACTAACCCGAGCCCAGGCGTTCGCCAATTGCAGCAGACTAATAGACCACAAAGAACCGTAGGCCCTTTGCAGTTTAATACTGCTGGGGTTGCGACTATTAATTATAAAGGCTATTAAATGGCTGAAAAAGGTAAAATAGTAACGTCACCCGTTCCCGTTCAATCTGTTTCTAGTGGTACTGGCAGCGGTAAAGTGGGGTGGATAAAACAACATAAATATATAGCTGCTGCTGGGGCTGGGGGGATCGTAATAGGTGGATATTTGCTCTATGAGCATTTCCATGATTCTTCTAGTTCTAGCACTACTGTTCCAACAAGCAGTTCTAGTGGGTCTAGTGGTTCTAGTGGTTCTGGTATTTCTGGTAGTTCTGGAACTTCTGGTAGTTCTGGTAGCGGAGGATATAGTAGTGGGGGAGGTTATGGAGGTTCTGGAACCGGATCGGGTTTAAATGCTCTTTCTACCGATATTGGAACAGGCTTTCAGAACCTTCAAAATTCTTTGGACGCTCAAAACACTGCTAACCAAGCTGCTAATCAGAGTCTATTTAGTCAGCTACAAAGTCAGTTTAGTTCTGCTCTAGGTTCCCTATCACAAGCTATTAGCGGTTTAAGTAATCAAACTCCTGCTACTTCTAATCCTACTCCTGCTTTTCAACCTGCTTCTACAGGAAAAACTGTAGTAAAGAATAAGCCTGTAGTAACTACTGTACATGGTAGTGGTGGAGTTACTCATGGAGTACCTGTTTCAGATTTGCAGTCTACAGGGAGTGCAAATACTCTTTCATCTGCTGTTTATACAACTGCTGCTAATGCTGCTCAAGCTAGTCAGTCTCTAAACCCAGCACCTCATAAAGCTACTCCTGCTACTCCACAGTATAAACTCCCGCCTAGTCCTACAAAAGTTAGACCGCAGCCTAAGAACACTAATCAAGCGAATCAATGGGCAGCCGCAGGATGGAGAGGATAAAATGAGACTGCAAACTCAGAACGAAGTTAGTCTACCTAATCTTAACCAAAAGTCTACTAGTGATACTCCTAACATTCCTATCGGAGGCTATCTAACTCTAGAAAGGATCCAACTACAGGAACCTTCAAGAGCTTTTAATATGCGACTTGCTGAAAAGCATAGGTCTGTAGCAGGTACTATTTCACCTGAAGCTTTTGTCCCCGATGTTCATAGTGAGTATTGGAGCCTACCATGATTACTGCTATTTCTAGATTGACGGTTAGAAACGGTCGAGTTTCGATCGTAGATCAGTCTGTTAATACCGCTGGTGTTATGAGGAAACAATCTCCCGATCCTGTTTGGAGACTTCCTTCTTCCTCGTCTATTATACCGCATACTTCAGCTCTTTCTTTCATGAACGTGGATTCTACTAGCTTGGCGTTTGTTGCTAAAACGTATCATGCTAACTTGACTCCAATAGACAATTTTAATCAGAATGGAGCTTTGAACGTCTAATGTTTGAGAAAGCTATTTTTATAGCTGTAGCAATGGTGGGAGGGTACGCATCTATAACGGGTACCCTCCCAGCCTCTTTAATTGCTTTATTTGGGAACCCCCAGGCTCTTACTGCTACTACACATATTCCCATACAAGGGTCTATTCCAGCAATGGCAAAAAGGTTGAGTGGGAGTTATGGTCAAGGCTCTCAATTAGCAATAGATAGGTAACTCTTAAAATGAGTGATGTTTCTACAGTATCTAATAAAGTTTTAGAGAGGATGACCGCCTGGGCCGAAGGGCTTTTAGCCGAGGGTCATCTTCCTGAATCTTCTGCTAATATAGATACATTAGTGGCCCAACAATATTGGGAAGGTGGTCCTGGACAAACACAATCGGGAAAAACGACCAATCCTCTTGACGTCGTAAATGGGCCTCATGGTTCGATTGGCCCATTTCAGGATACTCAAACTGGTTATCAGACTACATTAGATACTCTACAGCAAAATGATCCTGCCTATTATCAATCTTTTAAATCTAACACTGGAACGGACCCTACAACTAATATAGCGGCTCTAGGAGTTTCACAATGGGAAGGTCTAAATCCGGGTTCATCTAAGCAGAATAAAGCGTATGCTACTAATGTATCTAATTCCCTAACAGATCTTTACACTAATCAGGTTAATTGGGGGTCTATTGCGACTACTCCTTCCGGTACTAAAGTAGTATCCCCAGGATCTCAATATGATACATTTACTCAGGCTATGATAAGTTTAGATGGGGTCCTTCATAGTGGAGGGACAGTTCCTCTAGAAATGTTTCTAGCTAGGGCGGCTTTAGCTCTAGGCTTTGCTTCTGTGGGCCTTATTGGGATACTAGGAATGGTATCAGGTGGTAAAATCTCTGCTTCTAGCGTCCCTAATATCGCGGCAGGTTTCCTGGGGGGCCCCGAAACAGGATTGTTTAACGTGGTTTCTAAATTGGGAATTAGGTCGAAGTCAGGGAACGCTGAAGCTTCTAGAGATTTGGCCCAGCAAAGAATCGGACTAGCTAGTCAAAGGGAAACTAGAGTAACAGCAGACGCTGAACGTAGAGCTATTGAAAACGCCCAAAAGAAAGCTCAAAACGATCAGCGCATTCTACAAGCTCAATATAGAGCTAAGACTCAAAGAAAGTCTGTCAACTTAAAGGCCAAACAACTAAGTCTAACTACAGGTAAAATTGGCCCATGAACGCTGCTGCTTTGTCTATTATGATAGGCGGGTTTGGCTCCGTACTATCTATGCTAGGTTATCTCATTAGAAGGATCGTTACTCAGGTGGATTTAAGCAGAGATGAAATAGCCCGCTTGGACACAAAACTTGCAGTTATAGAAACGAAAATTGATAACCATGAAGCTGCGCATATGTTATCAGGGCATAGACTAGACCTACCAGGGACCGGAGCATAAACCAAATGGGAATCGGCAATCCGCTTATCACTTCCTTATTGGGGGGAGTTGATCCAGCCGAACTAATGGAAACATTAGCTAGGTTCATAAAGGAAACAAACGTCCAGCTTGATTATATTCATCACAAACTGGACGTTATAGAAGCTAAACTAAACGCACACGAAAGGTGCTCAATATGACTGTTGTGAATCCTACTGTTACTACCACTACTTCTACTATTCCTACTAATCCCACTTTTGCAGGCGCTGTTAACGTTGTAGTCGAATGGATCGCTGGGGAAATAGCTCGTTCGCCTGTCGTTCTTAAACTTACTGGTATTGCAGCCGCAGCAGTTTCTGCTATCCCAGGGGATATATCTAATCCTGTAGTGCGTAGTTCCCTAATCATAGGAGGTTTTTTTCTGACTGGAATTGTTCATTTTACTGGTACTAAGACGACCGTAGTTTCTTAGTTCTAGTTATTGGTTGTGGGGATCGAACGGGCCCGTCTTATTACCGTTCGATCCCTAGACCCAATTAAAAGGAGAATATAAATTGCCTGAACCTCTAGGACCAGTTACAATAGATGCGGCGGGTAAATTTTCAATTGCGCTGCCACAAGGAATCCAGCATCAGGATTATAAAGGGATTATACTCTGGAACACTTCCGGGTATATTATTTCGATAGTTCCCAGCTTTAACGAGGCCGGTTCTTTTACTATGCCGCCTTCTAATGGAATAGCTCTAAATAACGATTGGGATTATACGATCCCATTAACTGTAACTATTCCTACTGGCTCCACTCCTGTTTCTGGCGTTATAGCAGGCAGTATTTACTTCAACAATGAAACTGTTCCCCCTCCTCCTAATATCAACCCTACTACCGTCGCAGCCGTAGTAGAAAGCGGTACTATTACTGTTAGTGGTACTGTAGATGTTTCTAGCGGGACTATAGACATTGGTAATAGTCCTTCTGTCAACGTAACTAGTGGTACTATAGACATTGGTAATACTCCTTCTGTTACTGTAGGGAGCGGCACGATTGATATTGGTAATACTCCGAGTGTTACTATTTCTAGCGGGTCGGTTGACGTGACTAGTGGTACTGTAGATATTGGGAATACTCCTACTGTGAATATTTCAGCCGGTCAAGTTGTAGATGTACAAAACGCCGCTGGTGCTTCTTTAACGGTAGCGGGCACAGTAGATGCGGCCGTTACTGGTAATGTCACCATAGACGCTGGGACTGTAAACATTCAACCTGTAGAAAGTGCTAGTTTAGGGTCTCTTTTTGGTTCGGGGACTCTAACATTAACTCCTTCTAAGAACGCCGTAGCCTTTCATATTTTAGCTCCCGGCAGCTCAGCCATCCAGGTGCAGGGTACAACTACAGACACTTTGTATCCCGTCATCCCATCTTCATCGTTACTTCAAAATAATAATACTCTATGGGCGTGCCCGATAGATACAGGATTAGATGCCACCTATACTGTCAACGTACAAACCCCAGGTACAACTTGGTATGTTTCCGAGGTATATGCAGGGATAACCGAACTGGCTAGCGTAGCAATAGATGGAGGCGCAAACTCGATCGTTATAAGTAATACAGGTGTTGCAGCTTCTGTTTATAGTCTACCTTTTATAGCCTTACAAAGCACTATTTACATCTATAGTTACGGTGGCCCTGAAAACCCTCCTATCATTACTACCGATCTGGGTGGAAGCGGAATAAAACCAGGGTTTCCAGTTAGACTATTGAATATAGATACATTGGGAGGAACGCTATGGGAAGCTCTAACCCCACCTAATATATCAAGTAATAATGATGTGTTAATAACCTTCACTACAGCCGTAGAAGCAATAATTTCTACTAGTAGTCGGCCTAGTGGATGGCCTACATATAAGGGTA
>VFSW01014964.1_pt1 | contig 10693 bp, 9 predicted proteins | sample 5358111 | NCBI WGS metagenome assembly VFSW01 (sample SAMN11554181, study PRJNA540505) | mine drainage metagenome | isolation source: sediment from site ElyBrook_90M | place: USA: Ely Copper Mine, Vershire, VT | collected 2017
ACGCGATCGTGAATAAATGGTTTGAAAAGATGGATCTATCAAAATAGTCGCAATCGCTACAACAAACAGATTTTTCAATAAAAATGGCGGTGCTTCCCATAATTGGGTAGCACCGCCGGGCGTGAGAATCATATCCGGATCGGATCCATATACGGACGAATCCCCCAGTAGAACAACAGCGATCCTCCGCTTGCCATCAAAAACATAGAGCGCAAGGACCAATCTGGATTCGTATCACTCGTGGAAATAGCCACAAGAACGATGAAAAAACCAAGTATTCCCGCAAAGAGCCGAAACTTCTTGAACATAGCAGAGCCTCCAAGATATATATTAATACATTATTAATAATAATGTCAAACTATCAGCGCGAACTTTTTTATTGACTCGTCCTGCGAAGAGAGATACGATACTTACTTGTAGTTCATTTATAATCCAAGGAGCTAGCCGATTATGGCACGAAACCGCCCCTGAATTCGACTGCATCAAAATTTCGTCTTTCCCAGAGCCACTCAAGTTTCTGTGCAATCATGGCGGCTCTACGACCTTTGATCGAGCTCTGTTGCAGTTCTGCCTCAAATTCCGATAACCGATCTTCGATGTTCTGCCGTACGGCTTCATAGGCTCCGGGAAACAGTTGCTCTATCGGAGCGCGGAAGATAACTTGATACCCTATGGCGACCAGCAGCACTGGCATGGTGCTTGCACTCTCATGGCGTGACACCGTGACTCCGGATATCAGTCCGAGAATGCTCGCCAACTCACGTTGCGTAAGTCCCGACTTGCTGCGCTGAGACCGTAGATACTGAGCCGTATTATGTTGTGGCATGGTATGGATTATCAAAGATCACTTATTTAATGCGACGTTTGCAATAATATTAACAATCGTAGGACGTACCTCAAGATAGGAACATTTTCAGTACATGTCACCTCGTAAGACTGGGGACATGCGATTATCCACAGAACGCAGGAAATGAAGGCCGATAAAATCACACCTTCAAGCATCTCCATAGTGAATTAATAGGGGACAACATATGAATCGTTCCGGCGACCATGGAACCATGTTGTTTATCCATTATTACGCGAGACAATTATTATTCACACTACGACCTTGTTATCTGTGATCGATTTGTTATCCTTAACTCTAGGTCTGCGGGTTTACGCGGCCCGTTAAACTAAATCAACACATATCATGAAAAGATTTTCGGTCGGAAGTATTGTCTCGGCCGCAATTGTACTCCTTCTCGCAAGCGCCGGGGTCGCCTTCGCCAACCTCACATTTAACGGCACGAGCATCATGGGAAATACGAGCACAACAATCGATGCTACAGGAACTATTTCTATCGGTCCCACGCTCGCGACTGGCATTATGATCGGGAATACCAACTCCACAGTATTATTCCCCGGAAACATGTCTGTCGGAACAACTACGATCCCTGGCGGTGCCCCGACTGGAAGCATCTCTATAGCGGGGAAATATTACGGCGACGGATCTGATCTCACGGGAGTGGTAGCGGGTATGAACCCCACGAGTTGCACGGCAAATTCCACCACGACCATATGCATAACGCTGCCTCCTTACAATGCTTCAACGAACGGAGGAACCACTACTGTAACCAGCGGTACTTTTGCCGCAGGTACATCAGGGTCGGTGGCTTCGTGTTCGACTTTCCTACCCAATCAGGGCGTGTTGATTACCGGAGCCGGGACTTCGGGAGCCAATTATATAGGTACGGTGGTTTCCTGTTCGGGAACGACTTTGACGGTCACTCCGGCCACGGTGACGAGCGTTGCCAATGGAATAGTGGTGCAACACGATGAGACGGCGGCGTTTCAGTCAGCGATCACCGCGCTCACCTCTACGGGCGGAACCATTTATGTACCGGACGGTACATATCTTGTGAACGGGCCGCTTCAGGATACGTCGGGCGCGAACGCGGTATTAACATTGCCAAACATCGGTCTGAATAGCGCTCCGTCGTTCCCGATCTCAATCGTGGGATTCACGTCGATAACACCATTTTCATTTGCTGGCGGTGCCCATATTATCACCAGCCAAAATACCGGAAACTTTATTGGAGCGTATGCTTCTGGCAGTTCATTAATCCCCAATATGGTTTCGGCTGCGCTCTATTTGAAGAATTTATATTTTCATACCACCAGCGCGAACCCGGGTGTGACGATGATTAACGGTACGGATATGTCCATTCTCCAGGCGGATCAAGTATGGGTTGACTCGGCCTATAACGGCAACACTCCGAGCAACACGAGCGGGGCCGGAATCATCATGCCGAAAGGAGGCAATAGTGTTTACCTGACGTTAGACCACGTTGTTGTCGGAGGTTTTTATAAGGGCGTGGTTGCTGGAGAGCATACTCAGATCGGATCGCTCTGGATGGCTAACGACTTCGACGGCTTAGTGCTCGACAGCCAGTCCTCGCAGGGCAACTCGGTTTCAGTCGATTATGTATGGTGCCAGTTGTGCACCAATATGATTGCGGCGGGTTCAAGCCCGACGGAGGTCAACGTCCAGGTGGCCGATTCCGAGGTAACGACCCAAAATCTTGTGTACGACCCCTCCAATTTACTGGAAGGCATCATTAATTATTCGGTGCCATATTCTGATTCCCGTTCAAATTCCACGCGCCAAATACCACACGTGACGGGCGGGGCGAACCTTCAGTTGGTCAATCTGCAATATCCCTCCATCGTACTATCGAGGCCGACATTTAATCCGTCCAATACTGGTGCTCTTTATTATGTTGGAGTTGCTGCCACGGGAACTCCCGGGGATTGTCTGGAATTCGCGGCAAACGGGATCGATGTAGTTGACAGCGGCGCACCGTGCGGTGGTTCATCGTCCACGTCCACTGCGGCTACCCCGACCGTTTCACCGATTGCCGGGACATATCTCGGCGTCCAGCAAGTTACGCCGTCGTGCTCCACTGCATCGAGTACTATGTATTACACCTTAGATGGATCTACGCCAACCACTGTCAGCACCCCGTATGTTTCGGGAACTATTGCAACAGCCGCAACTGGTTCGACGCTCAAAATCATCTGTACGGCATCGGGGTATCTTAATAGCGCCGTCAGGACCGCGGTATATACGACTAACCTGGTAGCAGGATGGAAAACGACAGACGGAAGCGGTACAACTATCACGGATCAAGTAGCGGGCAATAATCTAACGCTCTCGAATGGCGCATGGAGTGGAGCGATTACTCCTCTCACCAATTCGGTCGTGTATAATGGCACGTCCACTTCCGCCGTTACCGCCTCGGGAACGTTTGCGAATTTCGAGCGTACGCAGCCCTTTAGCGCGGTTACGTGGGCAGATAATACTAGCACCAGTACTGCGGGATTTACAGAACAGGCCCTCTTTGGAAAATTAGATGGTAATAACAATTACCGAGGCTGGCGTATGGAGTTAATCTATATCTCCGGAACGGGCTGGAAGGTACACGTCAACTTAATCAGCACGAATCCCGGCAATCAGATCTCCCAATACTGCAACACGCCTGTCTCTACGAACACCATGCACGACATTGGGTTCAGTTATGACGGATCGTCCACGGGACCTGGCGTTCATATCTACATCGATGGCTCCGAGTGTAGTAGCTACACGAACGATATAAACGCACTGAGCGCAACAATACAGAATTCTATCCCGGAGTACTACGGATCATATGAGAATTTCTCATCCGGCTATTTCACGGGAAATCTCGGCAACGCCTATATTTACTCTCGGGCCTTGACGTCTACCGAGTTCTCAACACTGTACTCGACTCCGTACGAACCGGGGCTTTAAGTAGCGTAAGCCAGTTATCCAGAGTGACAGAAAAAAACAGAATAGGTTGCACAATCCTTTTTCGACATATCTATGTCGTGGCTAATGATGCTGGCCTCGCGTCCCCTAAGAAACCCGACCAAAGATTTCAAACCATGGTGGTTTCGACCCCTCTCAACCAACGGCCTCCGGTGCGAATTACTCGTAGCGTCGGAGGCCATTTCCAAATCCGTTATTGAACTCAGTTGATCTCTTTAGATTCTTGAAGAATCGTCGCGAGGTCTGCAATTTCTTTTGCTAATTGGTTCCAAGAATCCCCTGTGGGGTATACGGATAGAAAAAGAATACCCTTCTCGCCGACCGTTAATCTTCCGGGAGGCGAGAAGGGTATTCTTTTTCTATCCGTACGCTTGGGCGGACGCGTTTAAAACTTTTGATTGGCAAACAGCATTCACTGATCCCGCTGTAGCAATGAAGCAAATCGGGCAATTATTGGCGTTGGTATAGTCTATCCCACTACGCCGTGAACCGTAAGATATTTTTTTATATAATAAAAGCAAGCAGGTCCATCTTCCACCCCTCACTTGTGGACGACGGCAAAAAGAGGTTTGAAGGGCATGTGGTTTTTGGATTTACCTCGCGGTGGCCGAGGATATTTTCTTTTGATATTTGCGGATATCGCTCCTTGATCAAATGTGCTGCCGCTCGCAGCTCCGCATCCGACGGCCTGTCATTCTCGTAATCGCCGTCGAAACAAATCGCCACACTCCGGCAATTGATATCCCAGTTCCCCGCCTGCCAACCGATTTCATTATCCTCAAGCAGTCGCTCCACGTCGCCGTTCTTCCGAACGAACCAGTGGTACGGCCAAAACACCTGCTTGCCGTCCCGCGCATGGCCCGAATAGATGGGCGTGCCCTTTATCCATTTATCCGCCTCAATCTTCGGTTCATAGAAGTAGGGCGTATAGAGCCGCATGAGTTCCATCCCGGAGAGCCGGTCCTTGCTCATGCCCGGCGAGTTACTTGTGTGATGGATAACGATCGTGTCGATCGGCTTCCGCTCCTTGTCCGTGTTCGGAGGATTCTTCTCAAGCGCGATGTCTCCATTCTTGAGGTGCAACTCAAAGAAATCGTACAACTCTTTTTTATTGGCGTCCCGCTCCGCTTCGGTCCCATCGGCATCCCTTTTTCTAATCTCTTCTATCTCGGGGACGATCGTGAGATACCAGTCAGGCTTGCCCAAAAGCTGCTCCCATCTTATTTTTATTCGCTCAAAATCTATCATATGTCGAATGAAATGACGCCATATTTCTTGAGCTTCTCGCGATAGCCGGGATAGCTGTAATAGATTTGTCGCAATTCTCTTAATGAAACTACTGATGGCATGATTTTCTTATATGGTATCCTTTTCACCATCGACCCGATTGACGTGAAAGTCAGGACTCTTTTTACCTTTCGCTCAAGGCGTTCTTTGCCTCAAACAATAACGAGCGTGTCTCCTGTTTTTACTTCCCGATATTTCGGCGTTGCGGCGCGGGTCTCCACAACCTTCAAGCCGTTTTCGATCTCAAGGAAATTGTCCTTGTCGACAACACGGAAGCGCAGAACCCATTCTTTATTCATAATAGAAACTATAATCGCAGAGTCAGAAAAACTCAACGCGTGGTATTCTGTATACTATCTCCTATCCCCATGAAACCATGGCAAGCGTACCCGACATGATTCCGGCGAGATGTTCTCCCAAAGGCATGGCGGGAAAACCGTAGCCGTTCCGCATAATGCACGCCTTCGTGGTTCATCATAGCATAAAAGAAAACCCTCGCCGCTTCCGAAGAAGATGCGAGGGTCAAAGGGACAGAGTGTCCAAGGGTCAAAAGGGCTAAGTGGCCAAGGGCGAACGAGAATCGCGGGAGAAGACCTGGTAGCCAACGCGCCACCGATCCGAGTCCGACGCGTCGATGGCATACACGCCCCAGCCGCCGCTGCCGCCGCGCCAGGACGCGTACACCGCACGGAGCGTACCGGAAACATCCTTGATGTAGAAGATATTGGCGTAACCATTCGTGAGAAGCGTTCCCTGCTCCCCGTTCTTCTGCGCTTCCATAAGTGCGAAGAGTTCAGTGAGGGTGGTTTCGGCTTCTGCTTCGCCGCCAAGCTCCTTGAGAATGGGGCCGTCGACGGAAGAGCGGGACAGCTTTCCGTACTTCAGGGTCGATCCCTCGAAAGGCTGTTCTTCCTTCCCGAGGAACCAATCCTTGAAGTTGTCTCCCAACCAGGAGATCTTCACGGGGGCTTTCTTGCCGGTGTTCACGACGAAGCGGTCGCGGGCGACAAACAGAGTTGTCGTTGCGGCCACGGTGGTCGTGCCAACGGGGATGAGCAGGGCTGGTTGCGGCTTCGGTTCCGTTGGTATCACCGATTTTGCCTCACCGTTCGCCCAACAGGGTTCCTTGCGGAGGAACTTTTTGAATGCTCCTTCCCATTCGGCACCATCGGTGCTGTTGACCTTCTGTGAAAAATCTTCGAACGGTCCACGGAGAGATTCCGGGAGCGTCGTAACGGTACCACCGAGCATGATGTTCATGGTCAGTCTCCTTTTTCTGCCGCTTGGTTGCAGCTTTCAGATCATCGTCTATGTGACGAGCTGGAAGCTGTAACTGAACGGCAAAATCCTTGGAATATCGCTTATAAAAGAGCTGATGATTACGAGTAAATTATAGCACCACAGGCATATTATTGTCAATAGCAACAGATTTCGGTATAATTATAGGGATTGCGCCACTCATCCAGCAGATGTTCGAACTTTATGTGACCGGTAATTATTCGATAAAAGCCGGCGCGGAAACAAAACGGAAAGCAGGCCTCAAAAGCGACCGTGGCGAGACCATGAGTAAGAGCCAGACGCATATCATACTCACTGACCCATACTATACAGGACAAATCGTATGGCGAGGGCAAATCTACGATGGCAAGCACGAGCCGCTTATCTCAAGGGAATTGTTTATTGCTGTACAAAAAAGGCTCAATAACCGGTTCAAGAATCCGCAGTATCAGAAGCATCTTCCGGTCTTCAAAGGAAAAATGACATGCGAGGAGTGCGGCGGTATCATCGCGTGGGGAATCGCAAAAGGCCATTGGTACGGCTACTGCAACCATCACAAACAATGCTCTCAAAAAGGCTGTACGCGGCAGGAAAAAGTTGAAACGCAAATTATCCCACCCCTCAACGACATAGCACCGAAAACAAAGCGTGCCCTTGAATGGCTAGAAAAAGCGCTCAAAGAAAGTCATAAGGGAGAAATCGCTTTTAACACTGCCCGCCGTGAAGAACTGACAAAAGCCATTAAGACCGCCGACCAGCGCATTGAAGGCGCATATCGGGATAAGCTCGACGGAAAGATGCCAGCCGATCTTTGCAGTAAGGTCATCAATGAGTCCACGACGGCGAAGAAGGATGCTATTTATGCCCTTGAAAAATTCACTGACTCGCGGCAGGCCTATTATGAGGCGGGATATGCCATCCACGAGCTTGCGATGCACGCAGAGGCCATTTATCACAGTCCGAAAGCAGAGATTGAAGATCAACGATTACTTTTAAGCTACGCATTTTTAAACCTTCCCCTGAAGGCCCATAAAACAAAGGCAGAATACACTTTGACCTTCCAGTTTTTGAGGGAATGGATGCCAGTGGTAAATGAGATTTTTAAACCGGCAGAAAATGTAACAATGGCAAGCACTTTTGAGCCTTCAGACAAAGAAAAGTCAACTTTGTACCACCATCGGGATTTGAACCCGAGTTCCCGCCGTGAGAGGGCGATGTCCTGGACCAGGCTAGACGATGATGGCATGTTTCACTTACCGAGAGATTATAGAGAAAAAAATAAGATTGGACAAGGCATGCGAACCGATATGACGGGTCGAGAGCTAGCTGAGCGACATCGCCGCCGGAATCGGAATCTCGCGGATCTCATCCACTATTTTATGTAATTCCATCGAATATGAACCTTTCACCAATATCAAATCCCATTTTTTAATAAAGTCATGCACCGGATTGCGCGCCACGTGCGCGGTGTCAAAAGAGAATATCACCGTGCGCTTCATGCCTGCGTCGCGCGCCGCCTCGGCGATAAACTTTGCACGCGGACCGACGGTAAACAGAACATCTGCATTCTTCGCCACCAGCCGCCCCACCGCCTCGTGCGCCTCCGGCGTATATTTTCCGATCTCGAGCATATCGCCGAGTACCGCAACTTTCCGCTTGGCAGGAAGCGCCGCAAGTGTCTCAAGCGCCGAGCGCATGGCGATCAAACTCGCGTTATACGAATCATCAATGACGTGCGTATATTTAATGCCGGGCAAAAGCTGCATGCGCGATTCCGGCGGCGTGTAGTGTGCAAGCGCGTCGGAGATCGTCACAAGGTTCATACCGAACACCAAGCCGACTGCCGTCGCAGCACCCGCAGCGTACGCGTGTGCGCGGCCAAACACGCTATCAATTCGCACCGGCACGATCGCGCTGCCATGCTCAAGTTTGAAAGAAATGCCAACCGGCTTGCCATCATGCACTTTATTTTCAAAACGGGAAAGCCGCACCTCGCAGTTTTTTTCAAAACCGAACGTCATCACCCGCGCGCGCGTGCGCGACTGCAAATTAGTCACGGTCTCGTCATCGCCGTTCAATATCGCAAAGCCACCGCCGGGAAGATATTCGATGAGTCTCCCTTTTTCCCGCGCCACTTCGTCCGGGCCGCCGTAATATTCCACATGCACCGGAATATCCCCGATGGCGGTGATCACGCTGATATTCGGGCGCGCGATGCTTAATAAATATTTAATATCACCCGGCCGATCCGCGCCGTATTCCAAAACAAGGATTTCCGGATAACCGGCGAGGACTGGAAAAATGATACGCCACGCGGAAGTAAAGATTACTTTTACCCAAAATCCCATTTTTTGGATGGTCTTCGTTCCGCGCGGCGTCGCGCGAGAAACGAGCGCAAGATCTTCCGCGCTCCAATCGCCAAGAATCGTAAGCGGCACGCCAAGATCGCTATTCAGGTTCCCAAACGAAACGCGCACGCGGCGATCGCGCTCGAGCACCGCTTTGATCGCAAGCTTGGTCGATGTCTTTCCCGCACTGCCGGTCACGCCGATCACCGCCGGGCGATAACGCCAGATAGTCCATCGCGCGAGCCGTCGCAAAATTTTACGCAAAATTTTTACGGACATATCAGGTTGTGGCAGCTAGGGATAACATCGTTCGTCGTTCGGTTCGGCGGAATATTGTAATAGTTGATGATCCATTGCGCGATTTGATTCCATGCCGGCACTACCGTCTCCGCCGCAAGCGAATTTACTGAAACGGTGTTGAGGCGGATGTATGCGATAAACTTCGGATTTGATGTTGGCCCCCATCCGATGTAGGAATCGTCAAGCTCATTCAAATAACCGCCGCCGGCGGGGTTTGGGATGAACGCGCTGCCCGTCTTTCCTGCCATCGAGTATCCATTAATCTCCGCGACTTGCGCGAGATCGACGGCATCCACCGCCATTTGCGCTACCTGCGCCGCCGTGCTCGAGCTGATCACGCGGCGGATTACCTGAGGTTGAAGCGCCGCATTAATATACGGCCTCATAAGCAGTCCGCCATTCGCGATCGCCGAGATGGCGTCAACGAGCTCGATTGGCGTCATCGCAAGACCCTGACCGAACCCTGCTGTATCCCAATCCACCTGCGGAGCGTTTGGCTGAAGCTGGCTTAAATTGCCCGCAATCTCACCCGGCAGATCGATACCCGTCTTCTGATCAAGTCCAAATTTTTTTGCGTAGCTCAAGAATATTGAATTGCCCATGGTATTCTCCGCCCAAATAGCACCGCTATTAATGGAATGCTCAATCACCTCCGTCATCGTGGTATTCGGACCATACGCGCCTTCCGTCGTCAGGTTGTAATTCGTGATATGTGCCCCATTCACGTTTACGTATCCATGGTCGTAGTATGTGGTATCCGGCGTGATCTTGCCGGAATCAATGCCCGCCGCCATGGTCATCAATTTCATAATAGAACCAGGCTCATATACTCCTTGCACGTCGGTATTTAAAAAATCCGCGATGGGAAACTGTCCGTAATTATTCGGGTCGAAATTTGGGTCACTCCCCATGGCGAGGATCTTTCCCGTCATCGGATCCATCACCATCACATCGCCGCCGGTCGCGCCAGTAGTCGTCACTAAATTATCCAGAATTTTTTCCGCTTCGATCTGAATATTTGGGTCAATCGTAGTCACAAGGTCCGACCCTCCCGCGCCGCCGGTCGAAGAATTTCCTGCAAGCAGATTATTATAATATTTTTCAAGACCGTACTTTCCGCTTTCGCCAGCATTTGACGCATCTGGTCCGACATACCCCAGCACCTGCGACGCAACCATCGAAAGCGGATAAAACAGCTCCGGCACAAACTCGGTATACACGCCGGGGATATTCAATGTGGTCACTTTCTGCGCTATGGCGGGATCGGCTTTGCTGACTAAAAGCTCGTATTGATCGCCGGGCCGCGAAAATATCGCTTGCAGCGTTGCGGTCGGCATATTCAAGATTGGCGCAAACGTCGCCGCGGTCGCTGCGGGATTCTTCACCGCCGCCGGCACCGCATAAATCATCGGGAATTCTTGATCGATCGCCGCCGGCAACGTGTTACCGTTATTATCGGTAAAATAAATAGCACCACGATTAGCGTTATTGCTTGCGGCGGCCGACTGCTCGGATTCCGCCTGCGCATAATAATAATCGCCTTTTACCAACTGTAATTGATAGAGATGAAATCCTAAATAGGTAAAGGCAAGGAGAAAGAGAGCGACGATTATTGTGAAGCGATAGGCCATTGTTGATTGACGGTAAAGTATTG
>VFSW01014965.1_pt1 | contig 10692 bp, 10 predicted proteins | sample 5358111 | NCBI WGS metagenome assembly VFSW01 (sample SAMN11554181, study PRJNA540505) | mine drainage metagenome | isolation source: sediment from site ElyBrook_90M | place: USA: Ely Copper Mine, Vershire, VT | collected 2017
GAGGTTGTGGTAGAGGTTGTGGTGGAGGTGGATGTGGTAGAGACTGTGGTAGCTATCCGCGCGCTGGCGCTCAGGGCGAATGAGCAAAGGAGAAGCATGCAGAATAGCGCAGTAAGTATATGTGTTGTGTAATGACCCTTGCCAGTTCCCATCTGCACGCCCGGAAATTGCCTTCGGTATAAGGTAGTTGCCTCAGAATTTATACCTTTTGGTGCTGATGATATCCCGCTTGAGAAGTGTTAAATTATTTTGCTGCGATGAGATTTTCGATTGAATGGATATAGGCAAGAGATTATTCTGGATCGGGCATGCGAGCTTCTACATAAAGGGCGATGGCTTCAACATATTCATAGACCCGTTCAGGATCAGCCCATCGATAAAGGAGAAGGCGGATTTCGTCCTGATAACGCACGCCCATATGGACCATTGCAGCAAGGACGACATACTCAGGGTGCTGAGGCCAGATGGAGAAGTGATCTGCCCGCAGGGATGCTTTGAGGAGGGAACTTTCAAGAACTTCACGCTCTCTGAGCCGGGTTTCACCACCAAACTGCGGGGCGCAGGAGTTGAGGCGATACCTGCGTACAACACCAGGAAAGAGAGACTGAGCTTCCATCCAAGAGAAAACAAGTGGGTAGGATACGTGGTCGACATAGACGGCTTTAAGATATACCATGCAGGCGATACCGATCATATAGATGAGATGAGTGAGCTCAGCGAAATAGGCGCATCATTACTCCCGATGGGGGGCCACTACGTCATGGACGTGGACGAGGCGATAGATGCGGCGAACACCATAAAGGCAGAGCACTCTGTCCCGATGCATTATAAGATGCTGCTCGGGAAGGAGGGTTCTGATAGGGCGGAACAGAAGTTCAAGTCAGAGGCCATAAACGCGCTCATAATGAAGGAGGAACAACCTGCAGAGTACTCCTTCTAGAGCATTCCTGAAAGCTGCCGTGCGGCATCAAGGAGCGCCGAGGGGTCCATCTTCGAGACCCTGATATTAGCGCACCCCATCGAATCTGCGGTCCGCCTCGCTGCGGGCTTTTCGAGGCCCAGAGAGGAGGCGGAGTCTTCAACCGCATTCCTCATCTTCTTGTTCTTATGCTCCATCACCAGCGATACTATCTCCATCTCGCGCTTCGTTGCACCAGAATCTCTTGGCTTCAGGTAGACCAGAGAGGATTCCACCTTAGGCACGGGATAGAAGCATCCTGCTGGGACCTTCATGATCCGCGTCGCGGAGAAACGCAACGCGCAGAGCACGCTAAGCCTGGAATAATCCTCTGTGCCGGCCTTTGCGAGCATCCTATCCACGAATTCCTTCTGCAGGCAGAGTATCGCAGGCAGTTTCCTATCGACAAGCCATAGCAGCAGCCGTGAGGATAGATGATAGGGTACATTTGAGGCAAGTATCTCGATGCGATTCAGCTTTGGGGAATTGAATGAGAAGAAATCCGCCCGGACTAGCTCGAGGTTCTTATACGACGCGGTGGATTTCAGGAATTCGTAGAGGTTTGGATCTATCTCTATCGACAGGACCGATTTTGCCACCGCACAGAGTTCCTCTGTGAGTATGCCAAGTCCCGGGCCCAGCTCTAGCACTTTCTTGCCCGTGCAGTGCACGGCTTCTGCCATCGCGATGCGCCTGCTCAGCAGGAAGTTCTGCCCGAGCCTCTTATGCGGCCTCATCGACTTCGCTATCTCGACGTAGTAATCGGCGCCCATGAACAGAACTGCTCGCGCACAATATTTAAATCTGCTTTGAGAAGTGCGGCTTATGTCACAGAGGGGGCAGAACGCCGTTGAGTTTCTTTCGGTATACTCTTTTGCGATAGTGATCATAACGATTGCGATTGCGCTTGTTCTCATACTGTCTTCTTCGGCCACGTCGGTCATACCGCAGGAGTGCAGCTTCTTCGGCAGTTTCTCCTGCAGCGACGTGGTGTACGCCACATGGAACGGAGTCGGCTCACAGCTTTTCATGATAACGACTTTCGCGCAGCCGGGGGTTGTGAACGTGAGCAGCTTCAACGTGATTATAAGCTCGGTCGGGAGCACGAGCGGCTCGTGCACGCCCAACGTCGCTTCAGAAGGAGAGGCGATATACTGCACCGCAAACTTCAACTTTCTCCCAAGGATAGGGAATACCTATACCGGAAGCTTCTCGATAGCCGCGGGATACTGCGCGGGCTCAAGTTCATCGCTCTACAACTACAGCTGCCCGGCGAACGGCAACTACATATACACTGGGAACATGCAGCTCCAGGCTGAGGCGCAGCAGTTGCCGCAGGCGCCGTACTATTATGTTCCTATATCAGTTGCGAACGCCAACGCAACAACCGCAACGCAGGGCGGCCTTCAGATAATGGTTGCCCTCAAGCCAAGTACGTTCTCTTCATATGAAAGCCCAAACCTGGGGAACATACGGTTCTACGACGGGGCAAAGGAGCTTTACAGCTGGTGCGAGACAAACTGCGCATCGAGCTCCACCAGCAATGCAATATTCTGGGTGACGCTTGACCGCGGCATAGGGCCGAGCGGATCTGCGACACTGTCGATGTACTTCCTACCCAACAGCATAGGGTATGACAGCCTGTATGCGGGAGAGTCGCCGCTGCAGAGCAATGCCTATGCGCAGTACGATAACGGTGCGCACGTATTCAACTTCTACGACAACTTTGCCGGCAATGCGCTCAACTCGTCGAGATGGAGCAGCTGCGCATCATCCGCCTGTACGGTGAGCAACGGCATCACGGTATTGGCGCCTTCGACGAGCGCGGCCCTATCGATAAATTCGAAGAGCTCGTTCGGGGCGGGCGTGATCGAATTTTATGGCGTTATTCCTTCGAGCACCGGCAGCGGCACCTACTGCCTCGCGGGGGCAGGACTGGCAAACTCACAAAACATAAACGACAGCACGGCGATCATCTATGTTTGCGGCAGTTCCTATGGCCTGCAGACTTCAAACAATCAGTCTGTTACACACAGGGTGGCGGGGTTAAGCCTTGGTTCTAATACGCTCTACTCGGTGAGCCTGCCGAGTGGTTCTCCGGTCTCGGTATCTGCGACGACTAACTATGGCAACACAGTAACAAGCGTTAGCGATCTGCCCACGCTGCCGCAGGCGGTGACGTTTTTGAACGAGCGCGATTCGGGGCTGAACATCGGGCCGATTTACTACGTAAGGATGAGAGGCTACCCGCCAGGCGGAGTACTTCCAACGGTGACTATCGGGAATGCCATTCAGGTGCCTTGATGAAAGCTCTATATATTTTTGTTGAGAGCCAATTACCATGAGAGGCACTGGCGACCTTGAAGATGCGATGCGCGACGCGGAGGAGCGGGAAAAGAGAGATTCGGCTCCCGCAGACGGCGAAAGCGGCAGGCTGCTCATAGGTACGGTAGAGCACTTCTTCGACAAGATAAACGTTGCGGCGATAACGCTGAACGGCGACCTGAAGGTCGGCGACACCATAGAGATAGACGACGGCACGGGCCTCGTGCTGACAGATGAAGTCACCAGCATGCAGATAGACAGGAGGGAGGTCACCGAAGCAGGGGCAGGCGAATCTGTAGGAATAAAACTGGACCGTGCAGTGAGCAGAGGAAGCGAGGTTTACAAGCTTACTGCGCCCAAGTAGCTCAGTGGTAGAGCGTCTGCATGGTAAGCAGAAGGTCGGGGGTTCAATTCCCTCTTTGGGCTTTGTTAATATCAGATGCACCTGAAGCGCATCCAGCAATCTTTTTAATAGATTGTATTGATTAGTAGCCGGGGTGCAGGAATGGCTAAGGGAAAAGGCTACGCCAAGGTAGATAAGGAGGAGATAGAGGTCGGCCTTGCGATACTGTTCATCGCGATAGGGCTCGGCATAGTCTACTCGGCATCGCAGTACTACAACGCGCCAGTGTCGCACCTGGTTTCGGGCGTTTCGGGCATATCAGCATCAGGAGCTCCCATAGGCCAACTCAATACGACCACAGTCGCCCAGAATTCTACCGCGGGAATTCCTACATCGTTGCGCCATTCCTTCGGCCACATGTACATCATGTACAGCAACCAGAATTACATTTCAGCAGTGAACGGCAACCTGACTGTGTACTCGATACAGCTGCCGTTCGGCTCGTATACATCAGGACTAAATGGCATTTATGACAACATCACGGGCTACACCTATGTTGCATCCGCTGGAAGCCAGATGCTCCTGCTTAAAAACGGCCAGCTCTCAGAGACCATCACGCTCCCTGGCAACAGCACCAACATAGTTGGAATGCTCTACGACCCCGCCAACGGATACGTCTATGTGGAGAATTCGGGAGGGGGCGCATCGTGCGGCGTATTCATAATGTCGGGCGCGGGCATTGTGGGCAGCGTAAAGCTTCCGGCGTGCCCGACGGGACCAGCGGCGTATGACAGCCGGAACGGCTACGTCTACGTGGGCACAAGCAGCACGCTGCTTGACTACAACTATGTAATAGCGCTGAACGGAACGTCAGTGGCGGGATGGATTCTAGTAGACGGGGCGCCAAACAGCATAATCTACAACAGTTACGACAACTACATCTACTCGCTGAACGTTTCGTCGGGCATAATAAGCGTACTGAGCGGCACCAAAAGGTTATCGCAGATATCTTCCCCGGGCGCAGAGTACCTGATGTACAATCCGCACACCGGATACGTCTACGCACCGGTATACTCTGGAAGCAACAAGGGCTTCATCGCGGTGATAAACAATACCAGGTCATTCGCCAATATACCGATAGGATCGCAGATATACAGCATGCAGTACAACCCATCTGACGGGTACGTCTATGCGTTCTACGACTACAACGGCAACATAGGAGCGTCGCAGATAAGCGGGATAACCGTGTCATCAAGCCTCGGGCTCGGCGACAAGGGAGTATCCGGCGCGCTCGGAGTAAGGTATGGATACAGCCCATCAACTGCGACGACCTATCTCTATGTTACTGGACCCAACGAAATAATAGGACTGAAAGGCATCAACTACTTGGGAACCGCACCGCTCAACGCTACCAACAGCACGGTAACTTGCTTTGGCATTGGCGTCTGCGCGCCTCCGGCCGCAATCTTTGGATACAACCCGTTGAACAGATATACATATGCCGCATTGGATGGCAACCTATACCTTGTAAATGGAACCACGATAATAGACTCATTGCCGATAGGAATGGGCGCCATCAACATGACCTTCGGGAGCTGACCTGCAATTCTACTCTTGCTACTGCTTCGTCTTCCATGCAGGAAACGCTTAAATTAGTTGCATTGCGCAATATCATCGTGCATTTATCATGGACATTGAAACAAAGCTTGAGATTATCAGGTCGGAGCCGCTAGAGGAGATGATAACCGAGGAAGAGATGAGAAAGCTGCTCGAGACCAACAACCACCCGGGCCATTATTTGGGCCTAGAGATAAGCGGCATGCCGCACATAGGGCATCTCCTTTTTGGAGGGAAGAAGATAAACGACCTCAACAAGATAGGAGTAAAAACGCGGATACTTCTCGCGGATTGGCACACCGTCGCCAACAGGAAGTTTGGTGGCGACTGGGAGAAGATAAGGAAGGCGTCCGAGTTCTACAGAAAAATGTTCAGTGTGTTCTGCCCTGGCACAAAAATAGTGCTCGGATCAGACCTCTACCACGATAACGACGATTACTGGAAGAGCGTAATGAACATGGCGGTGCGCACGACCATGGCGAGGGCAACACGAACCTTGATAATAGAGGGAAGGAGCCAGACCGAAACGCTTCATGTTTCGCAGTACATCTACCCGATAATGCAGGCCGCAGACATCCACGCACTCGGCGCCGACATACCGCACGCCGGAATGGACCAGAGAAGGGTACACATGCTCGCGAAGGAGCTGTTCAAGGACCTGAAGCTCGGCACAATCGTGCCGATACACCACCACCTTATGCCAGCCATGGGGGCGCAGCTCAGATTCAAGGAGGGGGAGAGCAAGGAGGATAAGGCTGCGGAGATGAAGATGAGCAAGTCGAGGCCCGGCTCCTTTATATCAGTAATTGCTACGGCGGACGAGATAAGGAGTGCCATAAACGGCGCGTGGTGCGAGGCAAAGATTACAGAGGGCAATCCGGTCCTGCTGCTCTGCAAGTATGTTATAATTCCAATAGATGCGAGGCTCGGTGTGGAGAGGAAAAAGGAGCATGGCGGCGACATGGACTACAATAACTATGCGCAACTTGAAGACGATTACAAGGCCGGCAAGCTCCACCCGGCGGACCTAAAGGCAGCTGTTGCAATATCCCTGGACAAAATCCTCGAGCCTGTAAGAAAAGAACTCACAGGCAGGAACCAGGACCTGCTCGACATATTCAAACAGAAATGACTTTCGGAAATGCGCCCTTCTGATGGAAACGTTTCAGAGCATTTGCATATCCGTCGATCTGCCTCTTCTTGCTGTACTCCTGTGCGATATCCCTTGACAGCGAGCGCAGCCTCTTCCTGAGAGATGCATCGGAGAAGTACCTCTCTATCTTGCCTTTGAGCTCATCGGGGTCGGAGGGGTCGAAGGTGTACAATCTGCTGCCGAACCGCTTTGCCACGTCCTCGCTTATGCCCTTGGTTGAAAGGAGCAGGCCGTCCCCGAAATAGGCAGCCTCTATGAATGTAGCGTTGAAGCCCTCCCAAAAGGATGGCAGCACATACAGGTCAGCAAGCAGGTAATAGGAGGCAAGCGCGTGGTCGGTAATCCTGCCGGCCATTACGGTTATCCTTGGGTCGTCCCTCGCCATGTCCGCGTACATTCCGGCGGATCCGCCATTGCCGACTATAACTAGCTTCATCTTCTGCGCTTCTACTTGCTTGAATGCGAGGATGAGCGAGCTTACGTTTTTCTGCGCCTCGGCAAGCCTGCCAAAGTATAGGACAACACTGTCATTTTGCCTTATCCTCGCCCTGTTTCTTGCAAGGGCGAGCTGCCTCTTGCTCGGCCTTGTAGTGTCCATCAAGGTGCTGCTGTATATTATCGTCACGTTGCTGTTGTACTTCTTTATGTTCCTGTACTGTTCCATGTTCAACGCCACTATTCCGTCAAAGAAACTGAAGAGCCGCTTCTTTGCACCTTCCATCCCTATGTATGGCCCGGTGCCAAAAGTGAATCCCAGGTTGTTGTAATCGAGAGAGCCATGCGATCCTGCCGAGATATTGGCATGGTCGATGTAAACCAGCTTTGCATTGCCTAGGTGTTTCCTTATCGACACCAGAAGCATGTAATCCTGCACTGCGTTGCACACGACTATATCGGGTCTTATCTTTGAGATCCAATGGTCAATCTGCTCTGTGCTGCGCTTTGTAAACGAGTGCATAGAATAGTAAGCCAGTCTGGCAAGCCAGCTCTCGGCGATTGGCTGCAGTGTGCTTCTTGTGTGCGCGCCGGCCTGCTTCTCGGCGAAGCTCCTCTGCTCTATGAAGAAGGCGTTACTGCCGTTCTTCATGAAATCGGTCCTTTGGCCCAGGTAGTACGTGGTTATGCCGTGCTTGCCGAGCTCGTGAAAGAGGCTGCTTGCTACCCTTGCCGCGCCTCCCAAACCCCTGAGACCGAGACTGGTGTCAACTATCAGCACTTTCATTTTATCAACTAGAATATAGGCTTGTAGCGCGGGTCGTTGTGCGCTGCAAATCCAAAGTACCCCATTATCGTGGGCTCTATATTGTATACGCTGAGGTGCTTCCTCCTTATTTTCATGTAGTCAAGCTTCCTTCCGTAATCTATTACCCCGAATATCCCATTCGGCAGGTGGTCGCCGCTCTTTGCTGCCTCTGGTTTAGCAAACAGGCCGCCGCTCTTGCTGTATCCTGTCGGATCGAGTATGTATCCTTCGCGCGCCTCTGCAAGCAGGTCGGGAGCTATGAACAGTTTTGTTCCCTCGTAGTAGTCGTCGCCGTCGTGGACGCCCACTATGAGTTTCCTGCCCTTGCTGTCCTTCAGTTTCAGCAGTTCGGCAGTCAGTTCCTTCTTGAGTTTCTTCTTCTCATCATGCGCAACTATGCCGTTCTCGAACCTTTCGTCGTTTATGAAGATCAGGCTAACAGGGCAGTTCGTAAGGCTGGCGAACGCCCTTGTCCGAGACATGTCATAGTCGAAATCGTGCAGTTTTGTGTAATCTTCGGCTGATGCCCCGGTCAGGCCCCTCTCGAAGGCGCCCTTGGCCGCCCCCCGCACCGATTCCGGCAACTTGTAGTAGAGCTTCTTCCTCAGTCCGCTCGCTATCATCTTCTCGCGTATGCTGTACTTCAAGTTGCTTATGCCGGATTGCGACTGCATCGACTCTTCCAGATTTTTCTTCAGGTGCGCGATGCCGCTGTTTATCAGCCATCCGTTCATAAGGAATTTCTGCCTTACGGGCTGGGAGCCGTGATCCGATACCACCATCACAATGGCGTTCTCGCGCTCCGCACGCCTCTGCACCCAAACTATGAACTCTGATATAGCCTCGTATAGGGGCAGTATGTAATCCTTCCACTTCGGCTCGCCGAGCGAGAAGTGCGATAGCCGGTCCTGCTCGGTAAAGGCCACAAAAGAAAGGTCGTAGTCGTTCTTCTCTATGAGCTCCTTGCTAAGCTGGCTCCTTAGGTGTATGCCGTCAACGTAGGCGCCGGAGCACTGGGCAAAGCTCATCTCGCCGCTCCTCATCTTCGCCTCTATTTCGGGCTCGCCGGTAAAAGCATAGCGTTCGGCCACTTTCCTTATCTTCGGTGAGCTGAACTTTGCAGGCAGCGGGAACCCCGACAGCGTGTCGACGTTAGGGCTCTCGCAGGGCCTTACCAGCATGGGAGGCGTAACGAGCAGGCTCCTTAGGCCATGTTCCGCAAGCCTTTCCCAGAACGGCATCTTTATTTTTGGGTCATAGTAGATAAGCGTCTTGGTGTAGCTGGGCTCCAACTTGAAGAACTCGCAGACTCCGTGTTCCCCGGGCCTGAACCCCGTATATATGCTCGGCCACGATGGCCCGGTCATCGGTGGGAGGGTAGATTGCAAGTCCATCAGGGCCCCGTCCTTTATCAGGCTCGAGAATCCGTCAAACTTGCGTTTTTTGTAGAAATCCCTAATTATCCACAGGGGGGCGGAGTCTATGCCTATCAAATATAACTTCTTCTTCTTGGAGGCTGCCATCTGGATCACCTTGAACTAATTGTGTAAAATCTTATTTAACCCTTGGTGGGGGCAGGGGGTTTGGTAACTATTATGCCATTCAGCTAAGAAAACATAAAAACACGGCCCGGGGGTCACCGGTTCAAAGTTTATGAGAGCAAAAGTTGGATTGCCACCCAAAGGTTTATAAAGGGGCGAAAAACCCGACAAGAAAGCATATATATCTCTCAACGGCATTAATGGTGGCTGTGGCCATCGAAGCCCAGGCCAAGCAAACAATTATTTATGTTAGAGTACTAAATTGGAGTGTGCAGGGATGGCGGAGCTCGGTCAAACGCGGCGGACTCAAGATCCGTTGGCTTAGGCCTGCGGGAGTTCAAAAACAGTGAACAAATCTCCCTCCCTGCATATTTTATGGAATGATGTTATGGCGAAGTCAAGCAAGAAGTCAGGGAATGCAAGGCGCACAATCTCAGCCGGGGCTAGGAAGAGGCCAAAGATGCGCGATGCAAAGATATTCGAGATACCCAATTACGCCCAAACGGAGCAGTTCACGAGCTCTGCGGCGTGCGCGCTGATGGTATTGAAGTACATAAACAACAGGACGCAGCTCAAGAAGGAGAATGAATTCGACATATGGCAGCAGGCGGTCAATGGCAGCGTCTGGCACGGCTCGAGGTACGGGCTCGCATACGCCCTGGCAAAGAGGGGGGCGAGGGCGCAGATAACGACCAATGTGAAGGACGAAGGCTATGAGAGGAAGCTCGCCGTCTACGAGGGAATAAACCTTGACACGCTCAGCGCATCCTTCAATGAGATAAGGGAGAAATCCCGCGCAATGAAGATAAAGGAGAACTACGGCATTGCAAGCGTAAATACGATAAAGAAGGCGCTGAACGGCGGCAAGATACCGATAGTGCTCGTTAACGCAAACACGCTGAACCCTTATCTTGAGTCCTCACCGCACTGGGTGGTCGTAAAGGGCTATGACAAGGACACGTTCTACATAAACGATCCATACTCAGATAACACTATAACTATGGAGCCAGATGCCTTCAAGGCGGCGCTCGGCTACGAGAACGAGTTCCACATGATCACCGTGGATTCGAGGAAAAGATAAGCCCGTTATGGCCTTGTATTCTGCATCATCCGCCTGGCTAGATGCTGCCTCGCCCTCTTTATCGAATGATCGCCCGGCGCCCTTGTCGCGGCCGCCTTGTTCACCTTCAGCAGCCCCTTGTAGCAGCCTACGCACGCGAGCCTTCTTGCGATAGGCAATGCTATGGCTCCGTAGGCCGCCGAAGGAAGGACCACCCTTGCCTCGCTTCTCGAGAATGCCCTGGTGCATATCGAGCATCCGGCGGCTCCGCCGGAGCGGGCATCAGCATAGTCCTTCGTCTTACCAAACCTATTTCCGATATCTCTCCCTATAGTCGTCCCATCCAATTCCCACACCCATCCTAAACCACCCTGATGGCGGCTATCCCACTTCCCCTTCCATATAATTTATTTTTTTAGATATTTATATGTTCTCAATTCCTTGACTAGTGG
>VFSW01014966.1_pt1 | contig 10691 bp, 11 predicted proteins | sample 5358111 | NCBI WGS metagenome assembly VFSW01 (sample SAMN11554181, study PRJNA540505) | mine drainage metagenome | isolation source: sediment from site ElyBrook_90M | place: USA: Ely Copper Mine, Vershire, VT | collected 2017
CAGCAATCTTGTATTTACTGACCGCCTCATCGAGCTATTTGCCCAGTTCGCTCGACTCGCCGATGTTGAGCACATAGAAAATGGGCTTTTCACTCAGAAACATAAAGCCCCGAATGCGCTTTTTGTCCTCGGGCGTCATCTGCATTTCGCGCAGCGGCTTCTCGGATCCCAGATGAGTGTTGGCCCGTTTCAGCAACTCGAATTCTTTCTCGAGCTCGGGCGTCTTCATCTTCTTTAGGTCTTTTTCCAGACGTTCGAGGCGCTTCTCGATTTGCCCGAGATCGCTCACCATCAGGTCGAACTCGACATTATTGATGTCGCGCAACGGGTCGATCTCCCCTACGTGCGGAATGGCAGGATCTTCGAAGACGCGGACCACATGGGCCAGCGCGTCCACCTGGCGCAGGTGACCGATATAGGCGCTCTCTTTGAGCGCTTCCTGGCCGATGGCCCCGACGTCGACGTAGTCCACGGAGGTGTGCGTCAGTTTCTTGGGATTGTAGAGAGCGGCGAGACGGTCGAGGCGGTCGTCGGGAACCTTGGCGACACCGACGTGCGCCTCGCGCGGATTCGCCGACTGCGCCGAGAGATGCGCCTTGGTCAAGATGCGGAACAGCGATGTTTTGCCTACCTGAGGCAGTCCAATAATGCCAGTTTTCATAAAGGAAGCTTCTAGCGGCTAGCTTCTAGCTTGTTCCTTGCTAGAAGAAGAATCGAAATCGGCTACATGGCCGAGCCAGCGCTGCACAACCATTTCAGAATAAACCATGAGATCGGAAACGGCATCCGCGACGCCCTCAGGCCCCTGTATGTGATTCTAGTCACATGCAAGAGTGACATCCCAAACAGGTCCAGCCAGCCCTTCGCCCTATGCTCGACTCAGATGCAGTTCCACCGAGCTGTTCGTGGCTACGGGGAATTTGTTCAGTTCATGCCTGGAGGTGTACGCATGTTCGCCAACCCCGCAGCAAACTGGTATCACAGCAACCAGTACAATCCAAAAGCGCCGTGCGAACACTGTGCCGGAGTCTTTCGGCACGAGAGATGGTGCATCACGCGCGATGCCCTTGTTCAATATGCGTATGCAGCGGTGCTCGACTCTGAGAAACTGACCCTGTGCGACAAGTTAATTCTCCACGCGCTGGGAGTAGCGTGGCAGAACGACAGCCAAAGTGCTTGCCAGACACCCGAAGGAAGCTAACGCGGCTGGCGGCGTACGCTGTAGCGCTGGGAAGTGCGATCTTCGTCATTCAGATCTCGTGCGGGCGCTGACCGTAGCTCCACGCCATATGTCAGTTTAGGACCTTCTTCTTGAGTGTGACCGGCAGCGTCTCACAGGCGGTTCGCAGCACGAGACGCGGCGCGCGCCCGTGAACCTTCATCAGATACGGCACCGTGCGTTTGGCATCGAACTTCGCCGTCTCCCGCAAAAGCCAGCCCAGTCCTTTTTGCACCATGTCATCAGAATCGACGAGCAAAAGATTGGACAGCCTCACAATCTCCGGAAAGAACATCTTTGCCCGCGCTCCACGAATCATTGCGACGCACGCGGCCCTGCGATGCCAGCGATCCTGAGACTTTGCCCAGCGGAGAACAGTCTTTACGCGCGATGGCTTCGCCAGAACCATGGGCGCGATTAGATAATGAACCAGTGCATCGTGATCCGCCCAACTGCTGATGCGGTCGAGCCAGGCTTCGAACATGCGGAACTCGCGGTCGTTAAACTTGGCGTCGAAGTTTTCGAGCAGAAGAACCGCGGCAGACTTTTCTTCGAGCACTGATCCACAGAACAGTTGGTCGGCGACTTTCGCCACGAAAGCAAGGCCGTGATCCCGCAGAATCTCTCCCCGCAATTGCCGCATGGCCCGGCGAAGATCCGCCGCATACCATCCGTGCGACTGAATTTCTTCTTTGAAAAACCACAGCACTCCGGCGGCATGTTCGGGCGAGCCGCCATCCTTGAGGGCACGACGGATTTGCACTGCGATCTCTTTCGGACTGGTCTTCGACGCAGCCATAGCAATATTGGGACCGGGACTCAATCCGCGGCTGCTTGATCCCGGCGTGCGAATCGGTCGTAGATCCAAAGCAAAGCGGCCGTGATGACGCCGACACCAGTCACGCACCACCAGATCATCGCCGGCTGATGCCGCACTTCGCCAAAATGATGAACCAGCGTTCCGCCAAACCAGCCTCCGATGAGCGATCCAATGCCAATAGGTAGAAACGCAAATCCCATGTACGTTCCCTGCTGTCCGGGAGGAGCCAGACGAGAAATGTATTCGTAATAGCGGGGCGATTGAGTGATCTCGCCCAGCGCCAGAACAAACAGCGACAGGATCGCCCCCCAAATGGTCGGCCGCAGGGCGAGAATCACCCACGACACCGACGTGATCAGCGTCCCCAGAATGACGGCGGGGAAGGCAGGAATTTTCCGCGTCAGCAAATTCACCGCAACCGTAAGGCAGATCACCGTCAGTCCGTCAGTGACCAGAATTCTCTCGACGTCCGCGGTCGAACTGATGTAGCCGTGAATGTACCCGGGCAGGCTGATGTACTGCTGCCAGAACACGATCCAGTATCCGGTGAAGATCACCAGGAACCACATGAAGCGGCTGAGGCCCCCGAGAACGATTGCCAGCAGCGCGACCCAAGTCCACCAGGGGATCGCCCATTCTGGTCTGATCCACAGCGCAATACGAAGAGCTAACGCAACGGCAAGCGCGGGTAGTACGAGCTTGTAGTTGCCCAGCACGATGCAGAAATTGCGCGTGACCTGCGCAATCGAGGGCGGAGGCGCGTCGCCGGGTTTGCGCGGCTCGCGAAAGAAAATCAGCACAACAAAAAACATGGCGAAGACGCTGACCGCGCCGACCCGGTATACGTTCTCGACGCCCAAATTGCGATGCGCCCACGAAGCGTAAAGCGGGCCGGCCGCCCCGCCGATGTTGACCATCGTGTAATAAATCGAGTAGCCGATGGAGCGGACATTTTCCTTGGACGCACGCGCCGTCGTACCCACGACGCAAGGCTTGACGAGCGCGATGCCGAGCGCGGGAAGAATCAGAATGAATCCAACGAACAGTCCAAGGGGAACGGCAGTGCGCACCGGCGCCAGCCACGACGCGCCGATGGATCCGATCAGAAAATACGCGGCTCCCAGAATCAAATATGCAACGGAGAGAGCGCGGCGGAATCCGAGCCGGTCGGCAGCGGCTCCGCCGAAGATGGCTAGAAACCATACCATACCGCCAAAAATGCCGGTCAGCGTTCCCGTCTGCTCGGTCGAGAAGTTCAACTTCTCCTGCAGGTACAAGGCGAGGGAAGCGAACGCGCCGTAGTAGGCCAGGCGCTCGAAAATTTCAGTGATGTTGGCAATCCAGAACGGGCGCTCGAATCCTGTGCGGATTTCCTCGAAGCGTTGGGAGAAGGTCAAAGTGGCTCCTGTGTTCGTGTGGCGCGGACTTGCCCTGAGCGAAGTCGACGCGGCCCCCGCCTGCGATGCCAGCCAAAATTCCCGGCACCGGCGCTACTGTCCAATTCGCTTGCGCAATTCGGCGCCGGAAATTCCTGCCACGCGAATCACTTTATTCCGGCTGCTCTGGCCGGACGCAATGGTAACGGAAGATCGCGGCACCTTCAAAAGTTTTGCGAAGAATTCGATGCAAGCCTCGTTGGCCTTGCCTTTTTCGGCAGCCGCGGTCAGTGAAACTTTCAGCGCGTCGCCCAGTTTACCCGTGATGGCGTTCTTCCTTGCACCCGGATGAACTCTTATCTCAAACGTCACACCGTCAGCCGACTCGCGGACAGGAATCACTCGTTTCTCCTTGACAGAAAATCCGGATTCCGACAGCAACAGCCCCGCCACCAGCGGGATCTGCGCATTCGCAATCGTGGTCGACAGCCCGATACTTACCATGAGCGCAACGAAAAATGCGAGCATGGCGATATTGCTGGTGATGCAGAAGAGTTTCACGCCGTGCATCTCCGGTCCATTCTGGATGCGCAGCAGGTTGAGCATTGCCGCAAACAGCAAGGCCAAGTCTGTGCCGTAAATCCAGATGCGGCCCGCGTAGGTCTTGGGAATCAGAAAGGACGCGGCAATAGCCATAAGAAAAAGGGCTCCCGCGCAAAGCAGGTCAACGAATTTCATGGCCCTCCTCTGTATTCCCATGTGTCCTCTGTGGTTTAAGCCTTGGTTCTCTCCCCGAAGATCGCTGTCCCAACGCGAACGCAAGTCGATCCTTCCTCAATCGCTACTTCGAAATCATGCGACATGCCCATGGAAAGCATATTCATACCGATCGCTGGCAGCTTGCGCGCGGCGATCGCATCGCGCAGTTCGCGCAGCTTGCGAAAGAACGGCCGCGCATCTTCGGGATTTTCTGTGAACGGCGGCACAGTCATCAGCCCGTGGAATTCCAGGGCTTCCAATCGCGGAGCAGCCAACAGCAACTCCTCCAGATCCCGCGACTGCGGTGCGACTCCGCTCTTGACAGCCTCGCCTCCGACATTGACCTCGATCAGGACGCTAAGTTTCTTGCGCATACTGCGGGCCGCAGCGTTCAGTCTCTCGCCCAGTTTCACCGAATCGACCGACTCGACCCCGCCGAACAATTCCACTGCCTTTCCAGCCTTGTTCGTCTGCAGGTGCCCAATCATGTGCCACTCGGCCTCAACCAAATCGGCCAGTGCACCGGCCTTTCCGGCAAACTCCTGCACTCTGTTCTCTCCGAACAGGCGCAATCCCGCTGCGTACGCTTCGCGAATGCTCTCTGGCGAATGTGTCTTGGTCACGGCCATCAGCGAGATATCGGCAGCCGAACGTCCCGACCGCCGCGCCGAAACCTCAATACGCTCGCGTACCGCCGCAATGTTCTCGGAAATCGACATAGAGATTACTAAACCGCGAAGGACACGAAGTTCCACGAAGGACCTCCATCCTCCTTGGTGCTTCTTCGTGCCCTTCGTGGTTCATGAATTACATAATCGCCGTCGGCGGAGCCGGATCTTCCGGTCGGCCCGCATTCGCCAGCGGCACCAGGATCATGACCGCCGCCAGCACCGCAAGGGCGATCAAGCTGGTCAGAGGAGTCCCAAATCCTAAGTCATACAACGTGGTGCTTGCATGAGGGTCGTGCGCCAGCCTGCGCGCGATAACGGCTGCGATTGCGATGCCGCACAGCGCTTCTCCGGCGATCAATCCGGATGCCGTTAAGACGCCGGCGTTATCTACGCGCGCCTTCTGCGCATCGTTGAGATCGCGGCGATTACGCAGTGAGTCGGTGATCCACCGGATCACTCCTCCAACAAAGATCGCAAACGTGGTTCCCAGCGGCAGATACATTCCCACCGAGAACAGCATGACGCTCTTCACTTCGATCATGATCATCGCGATGCCCAGCAATATCCCGACCACGACCAGGGGCCACGCCATGTCGCCACCGACGATGCCCTTCGACAGCATGGCCATCAGCCCGGCTTGCGGTGCGGGCAGTTCCGGCGTGCCGAAGTGGTACACCCTGTCCAGCGTTGACAGCGGAAAGAAGAGAACCAGCGATGCGACCACGATTCCGAATAAATCACCAACCTGCATTTTTGAAGGCGTTCCACCCAAAATGTGGCCGACCTTCAAATCCTGCAGCATCTCGCCGGCGACCGCGGAAGAAACGCAAACCACAGCCGCGACTCCGAGCACAGCCTCAACTCCGCCCTTACCGGAAACCCCGAGAGCAACCATCAACAACGCTGCAATCACCAGCGTGCATAATGTGAGTCCGGATACAGGATTGTTCGAAGAGCCGATCATTCCCACCAGGTTTCCCGATACGGCGGCGAAGAAAAATCCCACGATAATCATGACGCCGGCTGTTATCAGGGACGCCGAGAGAATCCGCGAGCTCGAGAGATCCCCCGTACCGCTGATGAAGTAGCGATAGAGCAGAAACATGGCGACAAATACCAGGGCCACGCCCGCAAATACCAGCTTGGAACTAAGATCGCGATCCGTGCGATTGGTGACGGCATGCGCCGCCGCGGATTTCTTCAAGTCCGAGACTGCGCGGCCCATTCCGACGGCAAGTTGTTTGCGCATCTTGAACAGGGTGTAGGACGCGCCAACCAGCATTCCCCCCACCGCGATCGGACGCACGATCGAGTAGTAGATCGCTCCCGCTAACAGACTCCACGAGATCGGTTGACCTTCCGGTTGCGAAGCTTGGATGTACGGCCCCACCGTGAATGTCAGGAGTGGAACGAGCAGTCCCCACGCCAGCACTCCTCCGGCAAAATTCAACGCTGCCAGGCGCGGACCAATTATGTATCCGACGCCGAGATACGCTGGACTGATATCGGGAGCGTTGAACAGCGTGGCGCCGCCCGTGATCGTGGTCGCAACGTTCGGGTCAGTCCCAGTGCGCAGCAGCAGCTTCTTCCCGAGGTCGCTGATTTTTACATGAAACGTGTTGCTGGGACTGAATATGTTGACCGCTCCCAGCAGGAACATAAACGCGCCGAATCCCATGTTGGCGAACAAGATCTTCGCGGCCCTTGCGCCCTGCTGTCCTGCTTTGTGGATCTCGGAAGCTGCAACAGATTCCGGGTAGGGAAGATCAGGGTCTTCGACCATCACGCGCCGCAACAGGGTTACGAAGAGAATGCCCAGCGTCCCCCCGATCATCATCAAGGCGACGGATTTCCAGTACTGTTCATGCGTTAGCCCCGGCCACAGCCCGGCCATAATGAACGCCGGAATCGTGAAAACGGCCCCGGCGGCGACCGACTCCCCAATCGAGCCCACGGTTCGGGCGATGTTTTCTTCCAGAAGCGATCCCTTCATCAAACGCAGCAGCGCCATGCCAATCACTGCCGCCGGATAAGTCGCCGCAATCGTCATGCCGGCCTTCAGGCCGAGATAGGCGTTCGCTGAGCCCAGCAGCGCGGTCAGGAACAGGCCGATCAACACGGCGCGGAAGGTGAACTCCTTCATCTGCATGGTTTCGGGCACGTACGGCGTGTGCTTTTTCTTTGCGGGAAGCTCGGTCACTGGGGTGCTCATAAATGGAATCCTTTAGGACGCGGGATGGGACAAGATTCGTCTGCGTTGCCTTGTCAGGCCGATGCAAAACAACAGAACGGCGCACGTTAGCACGCGGCATGGGCGCATGACAAGTGCGGTGAGCACCGTCTGTCGTTAGCACCGTATCGCCGCAGCCGTGCATGCCAAGGGAATGGTCAGCACTGCAACCGAGTCGGGAGGATTAATCTCTACGTGGGAGAACCGGGAGTGCGGATTGTTGTGACCAGTTATGCGGATTTCTTCTTCGTGCCTTGCCCATCAGGCTTTACCAGCCCCTGTTCCTCCAGGCCTGATTCAACTCCCGCATCAAATCGGCCATCTTCTTCGGATCGTATTCATGGGAGGCTTCCTCGGCAATAACGCGCCAGGGACGTGCAGGCTTGGGTTCAGGACCGTCCAGCATAACTTCTACTCCACGAAAGAGATGCTGAGTATGTCGCTCGGGATATGAAAGTTGGATGAAATCATCGTTAGAGTGAGCTCACCGTTCCCCGCTTGGTGTAAAATAGATTCAATCCGTCATCCGCCCTCCATCCGTCTGTTAGTGCTGAGGTGCTAATGTATGAGCGACTCCCCCGAGCGGCTGTTTTCCCGGTCATACCATTGTCGAGACTGTGGCAGTGAAGTCGGTTTCCGCTCGCGTCGGCGTACCTTGACCGAGCGCTTTCTCCTGCCGCTATTGTTTCTGCAGCCGGTGCGCTGCGGAGAATGCTTCCGGCGGGATTACCGGCTGATTTTTACGCGGGTACGGAACCGTTTGTCGGAAATTCCGCGGATCGTGCCGGGCAAGCAGTCCGCGCCTACGAACCGTAACGTTGCCTAGTGGCGCCGGTCGCCGCTATACTGCAGTGGTAACACTCCGCGTGCGAATCCGTCCGCGGAGTTTCGAGGAGGCCGTCTTCAGCAGTAGTGAGGACCGAATCCGGGCTGGTCAGGCCGCAGTCGCAGGAACTGGGCCTTCTTCTGTTTCCGAGGAGACATCGTCGGGTTCAGAACGAGCGTGGACCAGACGGGCCGCCGAAAGTCTCTTCTCGGTCTTGTTTCCATCCGATTGCCGCATCTGCGGCTTGCCGCTCCTGAATATTTCGCGGCTCCCAGTTTGTCCTGATTGCCTGGCTGGCATTCACCCTGTGTTCGGCAAGGTCTGTTCCATTTGTGGAGAGAGAGTCCTTTCCTCTTATGCCGACTGCGACACCGACGGTCTGCGGCGATGCCCCGTTTGCCGGCGGCTCGATCGTCCCTTCGAACGCGCCGCGGCGTACGGCAGTTACGACGGCGGACTTCGCGAGTTGATCCATCTGCTGAAGTACAACGGCGTCCGTCCCGCAGCCAATGTGCTCGGACGAATGCTGGCGGAGGCTGTCCAGGGATTGCAGCCTGCTTTTGAGCAGGCGACGATCCTGGTGATTCCGGTGCCGCTCTTCAAGGCCAAACGGCGGCAACGCGGTTTTAATCAGGCGGAACTGATTGCGCGAGTGGCATTGAAGATGAGTCCCGCGAGCGAACGCTTGCAGCTTGCTTCGGACATTCTGCTTCGCACCCGCGAGACGCATTCGCAGATTGGGCTGACCAGCCATCAGCGCCGCGAGAACCTGCGCGGAGCTTTCGCCGTTGCCCGTGCCCAGGAAGTCACTGACCGCGAAGTTCTTCTCGTGGATGATGTTTACACGACGGGAACGACAGCCTCGGAATGCGCCCGTATATTGCGCCGCGCCGGGGCGTCCAAGCTATGGATAGCGACGGTCGCTCGGACATTGAAACTGGCATCGAAGTACGCTGAAGAGCCGGATTTCAAAGTTTCAAAGTCTGAAGGTTTCAAAGCAAATGATGAAGCGCCGGAAGAGTTGGTATCGAGAGACCTTGAGACCTTGAAACCTTGAAACTTATGTCCTTACGCATGGAACACGACGCAGGATCCCGGCACGCCGCCGGCCTGTTCTCGCCGGCGGTCCCGCACCGCACCGGAGATGGCCATGCTCTGCTCGCTCCCGTCCTCGTGCTGAACGCTTCTTACGAACCAATCAACGTTTGCGCCGCGCGTCGCGCGCTCGTGCTGGTTCTCAAGGGCGTCGCCATGACGGAAGAAGAGAACGGACACTTCCTGCACTCGGCTCGCGTCGCGATGCGTCTGCCGTCGGTGATTCGCCTGCTCGAGTACCGCCGCATCCCGCACCAGAGCCGCGCGCTCTCGCGGAAGAATATCTTGCTGCGCGACCGCAACACCTGCCAATACTGCGGCACCGTGCTGCCTTCGGGCGAGTTGACGCTCGACCACGTGATCCCGCGCTCCCGTGGAGGTTTGTCCACGTGGGAAAACCTCGTCGCCTGCTGCCATCCCTGCAACCGCCGCAAGGGCAACCAGTCTCCCGCCGAATCCGGCATGAAGCTGATGCGCGAACCTCGCGCCTTCAACTTACACACCAGCCGCCACATCATGCGCCTCATGGGCCGCTCGGACGATAAGTGGAGAAAGTATCTCTTCTACTAGCAATTAGGAAAGCCGTACTCAACAAGTCCCGGGGGGGAACGCCTGACAATGGCTCGGCGTTGACCTCGCCGGGAGCCTCGTGCACAGATCGAACCGCGTCCCGGCGCGGCGGCCGAGGTTACGCCAAGGCATTTAGCCGCGTCTCAATCGTGCCTACGGCACGAGAATCAAATAGTCCGTGAGCGCCCGTCAGTGGAACTGGCGGGCTATTATCGATGGTCCCTCCGGGCCCCGCATGCTAGAGCCAAGGTGCAGCGCTATTTCTGCGGCGGATTCTGCTGCGGCGGCTTGTTCGCGTCCGGTGCCGGCGCCGACTTCGGAATTTCCTTGCCCTCATACAAGATCTTCGATTTCGCTCCGAACCGTTTGTAGTCCTCGTATTTCACGATTTCCCGAATGTGCACATCTTCCAGCTTGAAATGCAGTTCATCGTCGGCCTTCGTGTAAACCGGGAACCAGTACTGGCCGTCGATCTGCTGCCGCCACGTCGTGAATTTGGGGAACAGATTTTCCTGGTCGCCATGCTTCGAGCGAATGTCCGGCACGGTCTTGCCGTAAGTCTTTACGATCTGGAAATCGTGGTCGTCGACCCAAACGCGTCCCTGGAAGTATCGCTTCTTACCCTCGATCTTCTTGGGCGCGATATCGAAAACGTAACAGTGCAGTTCGTCTTCCTGCTGCTGACCGACATAAAGAATGTTGTATTCCGGGAGTTCTTCCGTGGTCAGCACAAAGGGCAGCCGGTGCCGGATGTCGTCCATGTCTTCCTGCGACATGTAAATCTTTGTCAAGCTCGATTGGGGCGCGAACACCACGTTCTCGATGCGGTGGCCCTTGTCGTCGAACATGACGTCAAACACCTCGCGATACTGCCCGTCGACCGTATCTCCGTCGACCGTCTCAACCTTCACATCTTGGCGGTAGGTGTACTCGTCGCGTGCCTTGGCAAATTCGGCCTCCTTCGCGGCGAAGCGCTTGATGATCTCGTCCGGCGTAGTATCTTTGGGCTGAGTAGTTTCGAGCGGGCCTTCCTGGGCAAGCGCAGGTAATGCCGCCAGCCCGCAAACCAGCAGCGCGAGGCGAAACAGAAAACGGCTCGGGGCCTTCATTGCTCTAGTTTATCGA
>VFSW01014967.1_pt1 | contig 10689 bp, 5 predicted proteins | sample 5358111 | NCBI WGS metagenome assembly VFSW01 (sample SAMN11554181, study PRJNA540505) | mine drainage metagenome | isolation source: sediment from site ElyBrook_90M | place: USA: Ely Copper Mine, Vershire, VT | collected 2017
AATTCACTAAGGCCGCCAGGACGTCCTTACCGCCGGCGGCGTGGAAGAAGATCGCCGAACCGCTCCGCGAACAGCCCCCACAATCGCCGGCCGCTCACTTCGGAGCGTGGGCAGGCGAATCCCACGACCGGCCGCTTCGGATGCTCCCTTCTCGGCCGGCCGACCGGAGCCTCGATCCCCATCCAGCCGCGCACGGCTTCAACTTCGCCGAAGGGAACCCCGGTCTGCGCCATCCCGAATGGCCCGGGATTCATGCCGAGGAAGACGACCCGCTTGCGCCCGCCGCCAAATTTCCGCAGGTACGCCTCGTGCGTGGCCCGGGCGTAATCGAGCGGGTTGTAGACGTGCGTCACCGGAGGTCCGAACCGGAGCCGGTCCGCCTCCGCCGCCAGCTCGCGCGCGGCCGCGATCAGCCTTCGGTCAGCCATGGGCTTCGGCTCCGTCCCCGCGGCGCTCCCCCAATTCGGCGCAGATCGGGCAGGTCCTCCCGTCGCAGCCGCGGGCGGTGCAATGCTCGCGGCCGTAGTAGATCATCCGCAGGTGCAGGGCGTTCCAGGAGCCTTCCGGAAACAGCCGCTTCAGGTCGCGCTCGGTCCGCTCCACGCTGCGCCCGTCCGAGAGCCGCCAGCGCTTCGCGAGCCGGTGGATGTGGGTGTCCACCGGGAAAGCGGGAAAGCCGAAGGCCTGGGACATGACGACGCTGGCCGTCTTGTGCCCCACTCCCGGCAGGGCCTCGAGCTCCTCGAAGGTCCGGGGCACCTGTCCGCCGTGCCGTTCGGCGATGATCCGGGATAGCCCGGCGATCGCCCTCACCTTCTGCGGCCCCAGCCCGCAGGGCCGGACGACCTCCTCGATCCGCGCCACCGGAACCCGCGCCATCGCCTTCGGGGTTCCGCCCAGGGCGAAAAGCTCCGGCGTCACCTCGTTCACCCGCTTGTCCGTGCACTGGGCGGAGAGCACGACCGCGACCAGCAGGGTGTATGCGTCCCGATGCCGCAGCGGAATCGGCGGCCGCGGATAAAGCTTCTCCAGCCGGCGGCCGATCAGGGCCGCGCGGACCTCCGCAGTGGTATGAGCCGTTCGTGACATGGGGAAGACGTTGGATGGATCGCCCGCCGACGCAATTCCGGCAACTCCAAGATTGCGCGGCTCCGCCCCCCGCCTACCGTCGGCCAATTCATCGCATGCCTTCGCCCCGCGATCCTTTGGCCCCGACCGACACATTCGCCCGCCGCCATCTCGGGGACGACCCGGCTGAAACCGCCGCAATGCTGGAGTTGCTCGGCTACCCCACCGTCGACGCCCTGATCGACGCCGCCGTTCCGGCCGGCATCCGCGGCGGCCCGCTGAAGCTCCCCGCGGCGGCGGGGGAAAGCGCGGCGCTCGCCGAACTGCGGGACATCGAAGCGGAGAACCGGGTCGCCCGAAGCTTCATCGGGCTCGGCTACCACGACACGCTGACTCCCGCCGTCATCCGCCGCGCGGTCTTCGAGAATCCGGGCTGGTACACCGCCTACACCCCCTACCAGGCCGAGATCTCGCAGGGGCGCCTCGAGGCCCTGCTCAACTTCCAAACCATGGTCTGCGACCTGACGGGCCTGGAGATTGCCAACGCCTCGATGCTCGACGAAGGCACGGCCGCCGCCGAGGCGATGCTGATGTGCCACCGCCTGAAAGAGGGGACCGGCGCCCGGGAGTTCTTCGTCTCCGGCGCCTGCCATCCGCAGACGATCGACATCGTCAAGACCCGCGGCCGCCCGCTCGGGCTCGAGGTCGTGGTCGGCGACCACCGGACCTACCGGCCCGGTCCCGGATGCTTCGGGGTCCTGGTCCAGTATCCCGACACGACGGGCTCGGTGCACGACTTCGCGCCGTGCTTCGAGGCCGCCCGCGCCGCCGGGGCCTTCTCGATCGCCGCCGCCGACCTCCTCGCCCTCGCCCTTCTGCGCCCGCCGGGGGAGTTTGGGGCGGACATCGCCGTCGGCTCGGCCCAGCGCTTCGGCGTCCCGCTCGGCTTCGGCGGCCCCCACGCAGCCTTCCTCGCGACCCGGGATGCCTTCAAGCGCCAGATGCCGGGCCGGCTGGTCGGCCTCTCCAAGGACGCCCAGGGCAATCCCGCCTTGCGCCTGGCCCTGGGCACCCGCGAACAGCACATCCGGCGCGAGAAGGCGACTTCGAACATCTGCACCGCCCAGGTCCTCCTCGCGGTCATGGCCTCGATGTACGCCGTCTATCACGGGCCCGACGGCCTGAGGGCCATCGCGCGCCGCGTGAAGAGCCTGACCGGAAGGCTGGCCGCCGGTCTGCGGGCCGCTGGCGCGGAGATGAACGCCGAGCCCGTCTTCGACACGCTTACGGTCAGCCGGGTCGACGCCGAACGCGCCCACGCCTCCGCCGCCGCCCGGAACATGAACCTCCGCCGGATCGGCTCCCACTCGCTCGGCGTCTCGCTTGACGAGACCGCCACGGTGGAGGAGGTCGACGCCCTGATCGCCATCATTGCCGGCGCGGCCCAGCCGGCGGCTCCGGAATCCGCCGACTTTCCCGCGCCCCACGCCCGGACCTCGGGCTTCCTCGCCCATCCGGTCTTCCACCGCCACCACACCGAGCACGAGATGTTGCGCTACATCAAGCACCTGGAGGCCAAGGACCTCTCGCTCTGCCACTCGATGATTTCGCTCGGCTCGTGCACGATGAAGCTCAACGCCGCGAGCGAGATGCTCCCGGCCTCCTGGCTCGGATTCTCCCGGCTCCACCCCTTCGCGCCGGAGGGCCAGACGCGCGGCTACCAGCGGCTCTTCCGCGACCTCGAGGCCTGGCTCGCCGAAATCACCGGGCTGCCGGCCGTCTCGCTTCAGCCCAACGCCGGATCCCAGGGGGAGTATGCCGGGCTCCTCGCGATCCGCGCCTACCATGAGGCCCGGGGCGAGTCCGCCCGCAATGTCTGCCTGGTTCCCACCAGCGCCCACGGCACCAATCCGGCCAGCGCCGCCCTCTGCGGGCTCAAGGTCGTGCCCGTGGCCTGCGACCGCCAGGGCAACATCGACCTCGCCGACCTGGAGGCGAAGGCCGCCGCCCACGGCCGCGATCTTGCCGCGCTCATGGTCACCTACCCCTCGACCCACGGAGTCTTCGAGGAATCGATTCAAGAGATCTGCGCCCTGGTCCACCGCCATGGCGGGCAGGTGTACATGGACGGGGCCAACCTCAACGCGCAGGTCGGCCTGACGTCGCCCGGACGGATCGGCGCCGACGTCTGCCATCTCAACCTGCACAAGACCTTCTGCATCCCGCACGGAGGCGGCGGACCGGGCATGGGCCCGATCGCCGCGGCGGCCCACCTGGCGCCGTACCTGCCGGGCCATCCGTTCCGTGAAGGCGGCCGGACTGGGCCGGTCGGGGCGGTGGCGGCGGCGCCCTGGGGCAGCGCCTCCATCCTGGTCATTTCCTGGATGTACATTCGGATGATGGGCCCGGACGGCCTCGCAGCCGCGACCCAGGCGGCCATCCTCAAGGCCAACTACGTCGCCCAGCGGCTGGGGGGCTCGTTTCCCGTCCTCTACCGGGGCGCTTCCGGGCTGGTCGCGCACGAGTGCATCATCGACCTGCGGGCCTGGAAGAAGCACGGCATCGAGGCCGAGGATGTCGCCAAGCGGCTGATGGACTATGGCTACCATGCGCCCACCCTCTCCTTCCCGGTCCCGGGCACCTTCATGATCGAGCCGACCGAGAGCGAGGCCAAGAGCGAGCTCGACCGGTTCTGCGACGCCCTGATCTCCATCCGCGGCGAAATGGAGGCGGTCGCCGGCGGCGCGGCCGACCGCGCCAACAATCTGCTGAAGCAGGCTCCCCACACCGCGGTGGTCGTCTGCGCCGACCGCTGGGACCGCCCGTACTCCCGCGAACAGGCTGCCTTCCCCTCCCCCACGGCCCGGCTCCACAAGTTCTGGCCCGCGGTCGGCCGAGTGGACAACGTCCACGGCGACCGGCACCTCGTCTGCTCCTGCGCGGGGCCAGGTTTCTTCGCCTAATTCCTCGGCGCGGGCAGATCGAATCGGTATTCGCCGCTCGGCAGACGCACCACGGTGCGGCCTCGGGACCGCGTGGTCCGGCGGAGCGGCGATCCGTCGAGCGTGATGCCGCGGGCGGTGGCGGCCGGCAGCTCAACGTCGGCCCGGGTGTTGGGGGGAATGCGGACGGTCAGGCGCATGCGTCCGTTCTCAATCTTCCAGCCCGAAGCCGCCCGCCCATGCGGAGTCTGAAGCGTGGCGGCGGCCGAGGTCAATCCGCCGCCCGGAGTTGGCGCGATGCGGAAGTGTTTCCAGCCGGCCGCCGCCGGCACCGGTCGCAGGCCGGCGATGGTGTCGTAGAACCACTGCACGACGCAGCCGTAGGCGTAGTGATTGAATGAATTCATCCCGTGCTGGTTGAAGCCCTGCTCGGGCGTCCAACTGTCCCAGCGCTCCCAGATCGTGGTGGCGCCGTTCTTCACGCTGAACAGCCAGCCGGGAAACGTCTTCTGCCCGAGCACGGTGTAGGCGAGGTCCGCCCGGCCCAGGGCCGTCAGCACCGGCATGATCAGGGGGGTGCCAAGGAATCCGGTCGAGAGGTGGTTGCCCTTCTCCGCCAGGGTGCGGAAGAGATGCGCCGCCACCCGGTCCCGCTGCTCCGGCAGCACCAGGTCGTAGGCCAGCGCCAGCAGGTAGCTGGTCTGGACATCTCCGGCGATGCGGCCGTCCTTCGCGACATAGCGGCGCCGGAAGGCGGCCCGGATGCGGTCGCGGATGGCGCGGTTGCGCGCCGCCAGCTCGGGCCGGCCGACGAGGCCGGCGATGCGGGCGGCCAGGTCGGCGGCATGGGCGAAATAGGCCGTTGCGATCAACCGGTACTCCGGCGGCGCCTTGAACAGATCGAAGCCCGGCGACAGCCAGTCGCCCCAGGCCTCCGGGCTCTCGCGGATGCCGTCCGGCGATTGGTCCGCCATCAGTTCGATCGCATGCTGAATCGAGGGCATGCTTTCCTCGAGCACCCGCCGGTCGCCGGTGTGCAGCCAGACGACCCATGGCACGATGAACCCAGCCTCCGCCCAGCCGGCGCTGCCGTGCCCGTGGCCGGTGCTCGGCGCGGTGTCCGCGAACCCGCCGTCCGGTCCGTCGCGGAAGCTGTCCCTCAGCGCGAAGAGCCATTGCCGGTAGAACGGCCCGGCCGCCAGGTTATAGAGCGCGGCGTTGCAGAACACCTGGGTGTCGCCGGTCCACCCCAGCCGCTCGTCCCGCTGCGGGCAATCAGTCGGAAGCTCGAGAAAGTTGCCCTTCTGCCCCCAGAGCGTGTTGCGATAAAGCCGGTTCAGCCACCGGTCCGAGCACCGGAATGTGCCCGTGCGCGGCAGATCGGTGTGCACGACCACGCCCTCCACCGCATCGTCCGCCGGCCGGTCGACCCCGCTCAGCTCGACATAGCGAAAGCCGAAATAGGTGAACCGCGGTTCCCACGTCTCGTTCCCGCCCCCCCTCGCGATGTAACGGGCGGTCGCGGCCGCACTGCGGAGGTTGGTGGTGTAGATCTGTCCGTGCTCGTCGAGCATCTCGGCATGACGGACGGTGACCTTCGAGCCGGCGGCGGTCTTCACGCGCAGCCGCACCCAGCCGACCATGTTCTGGCCGAGGTCGTAAACGAACACGCCGGGCTTCACTTCCCGCCGCGAGACGGGCCGGAGCGTCTCGATGCGCCGGACCGGCGGGGACAGCCGCGCGGTGACGCATGGGTAAACGCGGAGAGCGGGCCGGACACTGACCGGCCGCCACTGCCAGCCGCAGCCGGCGGCCGTACACCAGGCATCGTCGGCCCGGCGGGCGTCGTAGGTCTCGCCCTGGTAGATTGAGTTCATCCTGATCGGACCCTCGGCCCACCGCCAATCCCCGCCCGTCGTGATCGTGGTCACTTGGCCGTCGGCGCCGGTCAGGTCGATGAACGCCGAGCACATCGGCTCGGGTCCGTATTGGTGCAGCGGCCAGAGGGTGCCGCTATACCAGCCGTCGCCGAGGATCGCCCCCCAGGCGTTCTCCCCCCGCCGCAGCAGGGCTGCGACGTCATAGGCGACGTAGAACAGCCGCTGGCGGTAGTCGGGCCAGCCGGGCACAAAGAGATCTGAGGTCACGGCCCGGCCGTTCACCCTCGGTTCGACGAGCCCGAAGGCGCTGAGGAAAAGCCGCGCCCGCGCCGGCCGCCGCGACAGCCGGAAGGTGCCGCGCAGATAGCGCGCCGGCATGGTCGTGCCGCGCTCCACCGTCCGGCCGTCGCCGATCCAGTCGGCCGGCCACTTTTCGCCGAGCAGGCCCGTGCCGAACACCTGCGACCGGCTCCACGCACTGGCCCCACCATGATTGTCCCACACCCGCACCTGCCAGGCATAGGTGCGTCGGGGCCGCGCGGCGAACCCGGGACACAGCACCCATTGCGTTTCCCCGGACTCGATTCGTCCCGAATCCGTGGCATTCGGGGCCGGCCGGCCGGCCCCGGCGCCCTCGGCGACCCGCCCCGGCCAGGCGGTCTGCCCAGTGTCGCGGGCGGCCGACGCCAGTCGGCAGGAAAACCGCGGCGCGGCGGCGTCGATCTGCGGAGCCGCGGAGCGGCCCTCGCAACGGCGGGCCGCGACGGAGGGGCGCGGCGGGCTGGTTTTGCTGCGGGACATGGGGCCGATTCGGTTGGGTTGCCCGTGACAGTCAGGGGCGACACACGCTGCTGAAAATATACGCTCCGGACGGCGCGGCGCAACGGGCGAAGCGGCCCTCCCGGCCGGCTAGGGCGAGGCCGTCGCTGTCCACTTCGGTTCCGGGTTCGCTCGGGATGAACACCTGGGCGCTGGTGTTCGGCGGCACGGTCACGCTCCAGCTGAGCCGGTCGCCCTCCCGCCGCCAGTGGCTGGCGATCTCGCCGTGCGGCGATTGATAGGAGGCCCGGGCGAAGTCGAGTCCCTCGCCGATGAAGGGCCGCAGCACGAAGCGCTGGTAGCCCGCCGCCTCGGGATCGAGCTCGATCCCGGCCACGTGCCGGAACAACCACTCGCCGACCGATCCCAGCGAGTAGTGATTGAAGGAATTCATGTTGTCCGGGTGGAAACCTCCGGCCAGGGTCCAGCTGTCCCACCGCTCCCAGATGGTCGTGGCCCCCTGCATCACGGGAAACAACCACGAGGGGTGGCTTTCCCGGAGCAGTAGCCGGTAGGCGACGCCGGCGTGTCCGGTGAGCGTCAGGATCGGATTTAGGTGGCTGATGCCGATAAACCCGGTGCTGAGGTGCCAGTCGAGGCCGCGGATGTCCTCGACCAGCCGCTCCGCCGCGCGGGACCGGACGTCTTCGGGCAGCAGATCGAATGCGAGCGCGAGCAGGTAGGCGGTCTGCGTGGCGACGGCTAGCTCGCCGTCCGGCCGCAGCCACTCCCGCTTGAAAGCCGTGCGCACGCGCTCAAACATCGCCTGGAAGCGCCCGGCCTCGGCCTCGCGACCCAGCTCCCGGGCGAGGCGGGCCATCTTCGCCGCGTCGTCCGCCCAATAGGCGGTGGCGAGGAGGTTCTTCATCGGCGAATGGGTGCCAAAGCTCGTGTCGCTCGGGATGCACAGCCAGTCGCCGTAATTGTTGCCGAGGAGATTGAGGCGCAGTCCGTCGGGATTGTGCCGCTCGATCCAGTCGAGCCATTTGACCATGGCGCCCCAATGGCGCGCGACCAGCCGAAGGTCGCCGTAGACGCGCCAGAACATGTAGGGAATGATGATGCCGGCGTCGGCCCAGCCCGCCGCGCCGCCGAGGTTGCCGAGCCCGACGAAGTTGATGTCCTCGCGGGGCCGCGGGGCGACATCCGGGAAAACGCCTTCGGGAGTCTGGGCATCCTCCACGTCGATCATCCACTTGGTGAAGAAGGCGGCGACGTTCATATTGCAGGTGGCGGTGCGGAAAAACACCTGCGCGTCGCCCATCCAGCCGAGGCGTTCGTCGCGCTGCGGGCAGTCCGTGGGAACGGAAATGAAGTTGTCCCTCTGCGACCACAGGCCGTTGAGCCAGAGGCGGTTCACCTCCGCGCGCGAGCAGCTGAACCGACCGGCGTGCGGCGCGGCGGAGTGGACGACGCAGCCGGTGACGGCGTCGGGCCGCGGCGGGCCGGGCAGACCGGTGAGCTCCACGAACTGGAAGCCGTGGAAGGTGAAATGCGGCTCGAAGGTCTCGACGCCTCCGCCGCGGCAGACATACCCATCGGTCGCCTTCGCGCGGCGCAGATTGGCGGTATAAAGGGAGCCATCGGCGCTGAGCCGCTCGCCGTGACGCAATTGGATGCGGGTGCCGGCGGCGGCCTCGACCCGCAGCCGCACCCAGCCGCTGATATTCTGGCCCAGATCGTAGATCCACGCGCCCGGACGGATCTCCTTCGCGCTGACCGGGACCAGGGTCTCGGCAAGGCGGACCGGTTCGCTGCGCTGGGCCACCAGCGGCACGCCGGGAGCATCGACCTCGCGGGCCGGTCGCCAGTCCGACGGCGCGCGCCGGGCATCATACAGCTCGCCCATCATCAAATCGGAGCTGATGATCGGGCCGGTGGCGCACCGCCATGACCTATCCGAGGCGACGACGAGGCGCCGGCCGTCGGCCAAGTCGAGCTCCAGCTGGAGCAGCAGGCTGTTTTCCAGGCTGCCGTGGCGGCCGCGCTGCTCCTGCCAGCCGACGTACCCGCTCCACCAGCCGTCGCCCAGGGTGACATCGATAACATTGGGCCCCGAGGCGAGCAAGGCCGCGACATCGTAGGTGCGATAATGGATCCGCTTCCCGTAATCGGTCCACTCCGGGACCAGCAGGTCCTCCCCCACCCGCCGGCCGCCGAGCCGGACCTCGACCAAGCCGCGCGCGCTCACATAGATCGTGGCCCGCCGGACCGCGCCGGAAACGGCGAACTCGCGCCTGAAGCAACCGGGCGTTCCGGGCTCTGTCAGGGTCGGGACCACGGCGCCGGGATCGCGGCGGACGATCTCGGGATCGGCGGCGATCCAACGGGCGGTCCAATCGGAGGGTTCCAGCAGGCCCATGGTCCAGACGGCCGGAGCGGAATTCACCGCCGCCCCGGTTTCGTCCCAGATCTCGACGGACCAGAAGCAGGCGAGGCGGGACGCGAGGGCGGCGCCGCGGTAGGCGACTTGGGTAGTCTGGCTGGATTCGATCCGGCCTGTGTCCCACAAATCGGCCTCGCCACGCGCCAGCCGTTCCCTCGCCGAGGCGACGCGCACCCGGTAGGCGACCTGCCGCGCCCCGCGGCGGGCCGATTCGATCCGCCAGCTCAGGCGCGGCTCGATCTCGTCGATGCCGAGGGGATCGACGAGGTATTCGCAGAGGAGCCGGCTGATCCGTGTGTCGACCATGGGGCCGGCTCAGAGCGGGGCGCGCTCCTTCTCGATCTGTTCCAGCGGCTTGCCGGAGGTGTCGGGCATGAAGAAGAATCCGGCCACGCCGCTGATCGTGAGGAACAGCGTCAGCAGCGCCGCGACCCCGCCGATTCCCGTGCGCGCCCGCCCCGGCCCCAAAAACCTACAGACCCCGAGAACGACGCGGGCCAGGCCGAAGGTGAAACCCTGGGCGGTGCCGCGCAGCATGGTGGGGAAGAGCTCCTGACTGAATACCTTGTAGAAGGCTTCGCCCGCGAGAGCCGCGCCTGACGAGAAGAGCACGATGTTGGCGACGATCGTCGGAATGCTGAACGGCAGGATGAGGTAGAGTCCGTAGGCCGCGATCTGCAGGATCGCGCCAACGCCCCAGAGCAAACGCCGCATGGCGTAGCTGCGATCCGAGAACCGCATGAAGATCGTGAGGGTGACGAACATCGCGATGATGAACGAGGCGCTGGCCAGGCCGACACTGGCCGCCTGGCTGGCCGCCCCGAGCGTGTGGATGATGTAGGGATTGAAGATGCCGACGGTGCCGGCGGCCAGATTCCAGAATAGATAGAAAGTCGCGGTCCACACGAGCGCCCGCAGATTGGCGCCGGCGAAAAGCGCGCGGACCTTGTTGCGGGCGAGCGGAGCCTCCTTGGCCGACTGCGACGCCTTTTCCCAGCGAGCCGACTCGGTCAGGCCGCGCCGCATGGCCCAGGTGACGACCGCGACGAGGAATAGATGCAGGAAAATGATCCGGATTCCCAGGATGCCCAGCGGCGCCAGCAGGACGGCAAGCCACAGCACGATCACCGGTCCGAGGCACCAGGCCACGTGGGTGAACCCGAGCAGCTTGCCGCGCGCCTTGGCCGGGGCGAGTTCGCCAACCAGGGCGAGGGAGGTGGGCACGTCGATGCCGACGGCGACGCCGACCACGAAAGTTCCGAGGAAAAGCATCGTCGAGTTCGCGGCCAGCGCGATGCAGAGGATGCCGGCGGCGTAGACGATCAGGTCATATTGGTAGATGAACTTGCGGCCAAGCTTGTCGCCGAGCCAGCCGCCGGAGACCGCGCCGATGGCGCAGCCGAGCGCGTTCGGGCCGATGGCGGCGAGCGCCCCCACCGCGCCGTCGCTGAGGCTGAAATCGGATTGATACAGGGCCAGGCCCGCCCCGAGCGCGACGATCGAGCCGGCATCAAGGTAGGACGCCATGCCGGCCAGCGCGGACCATTTCCATTGCTGGCGGGTGATGACGCCGGCGTCCCCGGCGGGGGTGACA
>VFSW01014968.1_pt1 | contig 10689 bp, 6 predicted proteins | sample 5358111 | NCBI WGS metagenome assembly VFSW01 (sample SAMN11554181, study PRJNA540505) | mine drainage metagenome | isolation source: sediment from site ElyBrook_90M | place: USA: Ely Copper Mine, Vershire, VT | collected 2017
CATCCCAAAGGTCGTGCCAGGACTGGTTCTGCCTCCATAGAAAAACCTGTCCCTTGATCAAACGGCAGTTGCGATGCAGAGCGGTAATTCTTTCCATTTCCTGGGGAGACAGCGGATCATCCACCACTGCGCGCAGATTCGCTGTATAGTTTCGCGGGTTGACGGAAAACGGAATCGCCACTTCCCCTCGCTGCACCGCCCATTTGAGACAAACTTCAGCGGGATGGACGCGATGATCTTCCGCAATGGCGCGAATCACAGCATCGTCGGGCGGAGAAGTATCTGTCGGCGTTCGATCTCTTTCAGGGCGGCCAGGCGAACCGAGCGGGCAAAATCCGATGGGCTGGATCTGTTTTGCGAGGAGATAGTGGAGAAATTCCGTCTGCTGAAAGTGGGGATGCAACTCCATCTCATTGCACGCGGGACGAATCCGAGCATCCTTCAGCAGCAGTTCGAGTTTCGGAATCGTCATATTCGAAGTTCCGATGTGACGAACCAATCCGAGATCCACAAGCTTCTCCATCGCACTCCACGTTTCCATGAATTCCGAGTGAATGTACGGACGAGCTTCTGGACTTCGTGTATCCACATCGCAGCCGGGCGGATGATAGTTGGAAAATGGCCAGTGGACAAGATAGAGATCGAGATACTGGAGGCGCAGATCACCGAGCGACTGCCTGCATGAGGACTCGACATCCTTGTGAGCATGCTTGTCGTTCCATAGCTTAGAGGTGATCCAGAGTTCCGCGCGCGGCGCAATGACGCTGCACACGGATTGGAGTGCTTCGCCGATATGCGCTTCATTGCCGTAGACCGAGGCACAGTCATACTGGCGATATCCGATCCTCGCCGCATCGAGCACCGCAACAGCGATCTCGGTTGCACTGACCTTGTCGGAGCCAAACGTGCCCAATCCGATAACGGGAATCTGCGCGCCGCTTGCGAGGGTGCGGCGGGGCACTCGCGCAGGATCGATCGAAATTTGCGACTGCGTCATTCGACATTGGACCTCGAACCTATTATCGTGCGGCGACAACGCAATTGCACATTCTAGAAGCAGCTATCTCATCTACGGCTTCGCGACTTCGGACATGATCGCCCGAAACGCTGGCTTGCGTGGCTAGTGGGCGAGACCAGCATCCGATCAGCATTCTATCTCCCTGAGCGCTTCCGATCAGACTTTCCCTCCCTCTTCCTTTGCAGGCCGCCGTCAACAACACGAGAATTCGATGACAGAAAAGACGAGAGTCTGTATATCTATCCACGGGGCGCTTTTACGACCTGGGGGCAAGACTGCGTGATCACAATTCGCGATATTGCAAAGGCAACGGGACTGTCCACGGCTACAGTATCCATGGTTTTGAATCAAGCGGGGCGCAGGATTCCCCCCGTGACACAAAGATTGGTACAATAGACAGCACTCAAACTTGGCTATTCTCCCGATCTCCAGGCGCGCTCTCTTCGAAGCAAGCGGACCCACAGCATCGGCGTCCTTGTGTTTGACATCACCGACCCATATTGCAGTCTCGTCATCCGTGGGATCGAGTGTTCCCTAGAAACAGCGGGATACATGTCTGTCTTGGCGGACCTGCAAAACACTCCCAAGCGCCTGAACCGATGCTTGCAAATGCTAATGGGTCGCCGGGTCGAAGGGATCATAGCAATCGCGAACCCTGTACAGTTAGGAACGGGATTATCCACGGCGCTCGCGCAATTCAAAATACCGTGCGTTATTATCGGTAGCCATCCGGAGGGCAAACGCTATTCTTCGGTAACGGTGGATAACACTGCGGGAACCCGGGCGGCTGTTGAGCATCTCTACTCCCTTGGCCATCGTCACATTGCTGTGATCAAAGGCCCCAAGGCGATGACAGACAGTGCTCCGCGATGGACCGGAATTCGCGAGTACGCGCGGAGAAAAGGCATCCCGATCGATCGGTCCCTGGTTGTGGAGATACAAGGGAGTAACTCGAGTTACGAAGAGGGTTACGACCTTACACAGCAATTGATGCAAACCGGAAAGCACTTCAGCGGACTCATTGCGTTCGACGACCTGACCGCCTTTGCAGCGATCGGCGCACTGAGCAGTGCAGGTCGCCGGGTACCGGAGAGCTGCTCTGTGGTGGGCTTCGACGATATTCCCGGGGCCGCATTCTATAACCCTCCGCTCACTACAATTTGCCAACACCTGGAGGAGCAGGGATTGCTGAGCGCCGAAATCATGCAAAAGCAATTATCGTCACATAACGCAGGAAGTCGTAATATAACGCAGAAACAAATCGAGGCACACCTGATCATTCGCAAGAGTACGACGCGCATTTCACAGAAGGCTCGCTGAGGGTGACGATCTTTCCATCGATCGGCAGTGAATTTGTTATTGACACTTACCTCAATCTAGTTAAACATTTAACCTAGAGACCCGTGAATCCGAGCCCTATTCTATCCCGCAGACCCGTCAACGGGGAGGGTCCCATTTCAGACAAGAAAGGCAATTCCAGGAAAGAGGGATGCCATATCTTTTGCGATTCGTGCAGACGTTTGAGCCATCTGCCGCTCAGAGATTTTTTGAGTTGGAAGCACAATTCCAGGCGTTGGAGCGCTGCTCGCCGCAGTTTCCGCAAGGCCGGCGGGCTCAGATGTTGTCGGAAGGCCAGCCAACCAACGTGCTGATCTGGGAAGGCGAGTTTTCCTCGCTCCAGGATGTGGAAGACGCGCTAAGGAAGCTCGCCGACGACCCCACTCACACAGCTCTTTTTGAGAAGCAGCAGCCGCTGATCGTTGAAATGCGAACTGAAATCTACAAGGTATTAGAGCTATAGCTCGATGAAAGTGCGCCCAACCGAGATGACACATCATAACGCCTTCGTGGATACCAGAAAACTGTTGGACTGGTGCAAAGTGCCTGGCGATAAACTAACGGGCCATCCCGACCTTCGGATTCCATATCGAGAAGTTCGCGACTCGGAGGAAATGGGCCACCTGATGGCGGAAGAACTGGCCGAAGTCATCGAGGAGAACAATCGTAAAGGCCTGGCTACACGCGCCATCATCCCTTGCGGACCAAGATGCTGGTACGCGCCTTTCGCTGACCTTGTAAACGCACGCGGGCTTTCGCTCCGCAACTTGGAAGTATTTCATATGGATGAATGTCTGGACTGGCAAGGTCAACTGCTGCCGATCAATCATCCTTACAATTTCCGCAGCTTCATGGAGAGACATTTTTACGGCGACATACGGGCCAACCTTGCTGTTCCGGCAGGAAATCGGTACTGGCTTTCGCCATTGACGATGGAAGCGGTGAAAGTTGCGATTGGCGCGGCTCCGATTGACATTACGGTCGGCGGTTGGGGTCAAGACGGCCATGTCGCATATAATCAGGCGCGGCGCCACCCATTTCATCATGTCAGTCTCGATGACCTGGCGAATAGTACTGTTCGCATTCAAGAAAATAACATCGACACTATTTTGAGTCTGGCGCAACGTACGTTCGGCGCGGCGTATCAATTTGTTCCGCCGATGTCGATCACTCTAGGAATGCGAGAATGCTTGTCAGCAAGAAAAGTGCGCATCTACAGCGATACCGGCGCGTGGAAGCAGACGGCGTTACGTGTTGCATTATTCAGCGAACCTGTAGTCGAATATCCAATCACGTTGTTGCAGTTACATCCCGACGCGCGTATCACCGCAACACGTGAGACTGCACGTCATCCGATCAGTGAAAATCCGGATTGGGAGTTACTGTGACGGCCCTGGGGTTGCGGCCTGACCCACGAACGGGTTTCACCCAGGTAGTCGGCATAGGTGGGATCGGAACCGGTATCATTTTCGCGCTGCAGGGAAATCATACTCTGGGAAGGAATGAAAGCCGCATGGGGGCCGTGGTCGATGCCCGCGACTACTGCAAACTCCACATTGTAGAACACTACACCGCCGCGCTACTGGGCTTGACCCGGGATCACCGCACCTTCGAAGTGATTGCTGTCGGCAATGTAGGCGCCGATACTGCTGGCAGTATGTTACTTTGCGAAATGAAGGATGCCGGTATCGATACCCGCTATGTGCGCGTTGAGCCCGACAGTCCCACGATGTTCAGTACGGTATTTTTCTATCCCGATAAGACGGGCGGCAATATCACGGCTTCCAATTCGGCAAATTCCAGATTGAATGCGGAACAACTCGCCGAATGTCGCGTTCTATGGGAGAAGGCCGGAGGCCGCAGCATTGCCCTTTGCCTGCCGGAAGTACCATTCGATAAACGCCAGGAGTTCTTACGCATGGCGACCGACTGCGCGACTTATCGAGTCGCATCTTTCGCATCGGAAGAGCTGAAATCTGCCGTCGAGTTGAAGCTACTTGCGAACGTGGATCTGCTGGCGCTCAATCGCGAAGAAGCAATGGAATTAGCTGGCAGCGGCCTGCGCGATCTAAGCGAAACGCAACTGCTCGATGCGTGCTCCAAGATAGCGATCTCCATGAATCCATCGATGAAGATGCTTGTGAGTGCGGGTTCGCGAGGAGCGTATGCCTTTGAGAGCGGGCATTGGTCGAAGCACCCGGCCATTCCCATGAATGCGATTTCGACTGCCGGAGCGGGCGACGCATTGCTGGCTGGCACAATTGCTGGATTGATCGTGGGAATGCCGTTCGCAGAGGACAAAGGATCTGCCGCAGAGGGAAGGAGATCGATCAGCACCGCCATTGATCTGGGATTGACACTGGCCGCGTTCAGCGTCACTTCACCGCATACGATTCACCCTGAGGCGACGTTGGACAACCTTCTGTCTTTCGCCAAAGCAAAAGGATTAGTGCTCTCTCAAAGCGTGAGCCAAATCGTCACCACAAACGGCGCGCAGGTCGGAGCACAGTAAGGGGTCGTTCTGGAATTCCGATGTCGCCACTTCAGGTTGAATTGGTCGGCGGTGGTTTCGAGCTTATCTCTATAACTCACGATTCACTCCCTGGCTATGGAGTGTCTTGCTATCTTGCCAATCAAAATGAACCATACGAAGCGGTAACTTGTGAGTTTCCGCATAGCGATTTCGTATCTCTTGCAGCTGGTTGACCCAATCCCCGAATGGCAGCAGGAATTCCCGGTCGATGAGGTAGTTTAATCCTACTTGCTTTCTGCGGGCGTCTGTACTTGTCCCGGTATCTACGAACCGCTGTGGATCACGAGGGACATGGCGTCCATTCCCCTCCTTATCCCTGGGGAACCAAGTCTCATACCAGGTTGTTGCGGTCGCCTGAAGTGCCTGATTTCTCTCGTCGCGAACGCGTATGGCAGTATCGATCGAAGCGTCAAGGGCTGCCACGGCGGCGGAGTAGTGCAGCTTGGAAGCTTCTTCTTCAGCGGTTGAAAGCTGATGGTTGATCTCTCCCAGATTCATTATCATCAGCAGATTCTGCCGGCATAACTGAGCAATGGAAAGATAGACTTCAAGGTTATAGTGGTTGAACTGGACCGCCGGAATATTCGCATAGAGCAGATCCAACAGCTCGTCGTTCTCCCCTATGAATTTCTCCGCCAATTCCACCCTGCGAGAATTTTCCGCGGCCCAATCACCGGATCGCTGAAGATATCCACCTGTTGGCAAAGGCGGTAGCGGAAGTGTATCGACGTGCGGAACGAACGGGCCAGTTCCATAGGAATAGCCGAATATGAGAGGCAGGTCCGTCGATGGTCGACTATCCCAGCTGGTGGCAAAAAACTGCGCCTGTGTACTCATCCATCGATAGAGCTGCCCGATCTGCGTTGCGCCCTGGCCATAAAAGAGCCGGCAGAAACTCTCCGTCAACTCACGCGGACTGCCTGCTCCAGGGTGCCACGCTGCCGCCGCCCCAACCGCGTATCCCAACCAGAACGTCTCCGGATGCGGTCCAAGATCTCCCCATGCATACACGCCTGCCCCAATGATGTCGGCTTCTTTGCGAGCTGAAGTAAATGAAATCTCGTTGAAGACTTGCGCTGTTCTATCTTGTACCGCTTGGGGGTGAACTTCGTCCCGCGGGGAAAGAATTGCAGTGGCAGGAAACAGAGGATCGTCGGGCTGCGAGTTGGTATAGATCATCTGTGGAATTCCACGAGCCTTGAACGCTCTGTTATAGCTTGGGCTATAAACTTCTCCATTCATTAGCCCCTGCGGCAAAAGCGGTATGTCTTCAGGTTGTAATGGATCTTCGCCCCAAAAAATAACTTTGCGATTGCGGCTCACCAAATAGGCCGACGTCTTCTTTGTGTAATCCACCCAGACTTTACTGGTGCTTCCCGCTTCTTTCGCCGCGTCTGCCTCCTGGCATTGTTTGTTGTCCGCCTTCCCAACAAACCACGCTTCATCTGTCGAGAGATGGAAATATTCCACACCTTGATTGGCGTTTATCAGGTCCTGATACATGCCTTCGAGCAATTTGTAGGTCTCAGGGTTGGTAGAGCACATCTCAAAGGCAAGGTCTGGAAACTCGCGTAGATGCCTATAGTTCTGCCGCTCCAAAATAAAAGCTGCGTGAGCCGGCGCATCCAGATAGGGAATGATCTGAACGTGATATCTCAGTCCATAGTTGGTAAGGGATTGAAGCTGGTCTGCGGAAAGAGCATTTGGATCGACTAAATCTGGGGCGCTTGCGTATTGAAAATGTTCATTCAGCCGCAGAGCAATCGCGTTCACCTTGAAGAAGGCTGCGCGTCGAACAGCCTGCTCCAAAACGTCGAAACGATCCAGATGCCTAAGCTCGTCCCAAAATATCTCGCGAAGCCTCACATCCGGCCAATCCACAATTTCGCCTCGCGGAAACAACAGATTGCCTCGTGTCGGCTTTGCAAGCTGAATCAGGGTCTCCACCCCGTAGAAGAGTCCCGTCGCCGCGTTCGCCGTAATGGCAATCGATCCGGGGCGAAGTGTTAGGCGATATGCCTGCTCCTCCAGCGCAGCTTTGTCTCTGTCCTGAGCCTCCTCGACGGTGACACTTCCGGGCGAAATCGAGAGGGTCACAAGATTGCTGGCCCCGCTGGATGTCGCAAGGGTCACATGGAATCTTGAAGCCAGGTCGTCGCGCAGCAACTCGACGGCGATATCCTTTGGGGACACGCTCTTGTCTAAGCGGAGTTGCCAATTGTGACCGAAAGCAAAATCTTGTTGGGTTAAAACAACCTTCTGCGGTGCTGGGACCAGGGTATACCCACGAGCAAAGAGTGCAGAGACGGCCTGGGCATTTCCCGTGGAGCAGAGGCAAACGAAAATCGCTCCAATAACAAGAGCTTTCATCCGAGCGCTAGCCCGTCCAGACGTGCGTTCTCGTCGTAGATCCGATCCGGCGAGCCTATCCGCGACACCGTTGGATCGATGAACCACTTCTATGTTCCTCCTATTCGCCCATACCGCAGGTGGCCGCCTGATCGACGTCTGCCGGTCGCAATTGTGGGTTGGCCATCAGGTCGGACGCTGATGAACACACCGCAGGCACAGCACTGAAATCGTCCCATGCCAGCCGGTAGTTTCTGGTCGGTAAATTATGGGCCGCGGCGAACTGGTTGCGCGCTGCAGCGATGGCGTTCACCCACTCCCCAAATGGGAGAAGTTTTTCGCGATAGACAAGGTAGGACATATCGGTTGTTCGATCAGGAAGATGATCCTTCACATCATCCAGTTCATGCAGGAACCGGCGACCATTCGCTTCTTCTACCCGAGGGAACCATCTCTCGTCCCAGATTGCAACGGAATTCTTGAGAACCTGGTTACGCTGCTGCCAGATTGACGTTGCGGTGTCCAGCGCACTATCGATTTCGCTGATCGCCTCCTTTGGATCTTTCTCTTTCGCTTGAGAAGCGGCAGCGAGATCCACGTCCATTCGATGGATGCTGACAATCATTGCCAGATTTTGCCGACATAGGTCCGCAATGGTTAGATAAATCTGGAGGTTATATCGATTGAACTGTGCGCGCTGAAGATTTTCGTGCAGCAACCCAAGTAACACTCGGTTCTGCCGCTCAGCTTGCAAGGCTAGAGCAATTCGCCGCGAATTTTCCGTTGACCAGGTCGAGGAATAATTCAGGGTGCTATCGGGAACAGGTGGCAGCGGCAATGTCTGATCATGCGCTGGATGCGGCGGACTAAAGATTTCATACGACGATCCCCATATCGGCTTTCGCGCTTTCGATTCCATCGAGTCCCAGCTGTCATTCCATGATTGCGCCTGCTCGCTCATCAACTGATACAAGCGATCCATGTTGACGACTTTTGCTCCATAGAAGAGCGAGTAGAACGCACTCGACAGTTCCGGCGCGCTCGGCATGCCCGGATGCCACCCCGCAGCGACACCCGCGATGTAGCCTAGCCAGAACGTCTCCGGATTCACGCCCTCATCCGCCCAGCCGGCGTCCACCTCACCGATCACGCTCGTATTCACACGGGACGAATCGAAGGAAATTTTCTTCATGATGTCGTCTACGCGGGGCAGACCTGGATTGTCCTCGAATTCATCGTTCGATGCGCCGTGCAGGCGGTCGCTTTTAGGGAGGATGAAATAGTCGGGAAATAGCTTTTCTTCGCCTTCTGTCGAGGTGAAAATCATTTGGCGGATTCCATGTTGATGGAATACCTTGTCGTACGCAGGGCCATAGACTTCTCCGTTGATGACATAGGGCGGCAGGAACGCCAGATCGCTGGGCTTCATGGGGTACTCGCCCCAGAAAATCACATTTCGCCCACGATCATGCAGGTAGCCACCCGTTTTGTCGACAAAAGTCGTAAACACCCTTCCTACAGAGCCTAACTGCTTCGCAAGATCTGCTTCATTACACTGCGAGTTATGGGCAAGGCCGAGATAGTAGGGCTCATCTGTCGATAGGTAAAAATATTTCACTCCCTTGTTGGCGTCGAGTAAGTCCTGATACATGCCCTCCAGCAATTTGTAAGAAGCTGGATTCGTGGAGCAAATCTCATAGTTGCTATCGGGATATTCCCGCAGGTGCTTGTACTCCGGATGCTTCAGGATGAACGCAATGTGAGCCGGCCCATCCAGATAAGGAATCAACTGAATGTGATATTTGAGCCCGTAATTTGTCAGCTCCTGCAGCTCAGCGGGAGTCAGAGCATAGGGCTCAACAACCGCTGGAGCGCTCTTGTATTGGAAATGTCCATTGAGCTTGATCACAAAGCCGTTGATTTTATAAAACGCGGCCTGTCGCAGATCGCGCTTTAATTCGTCGACATGCTCAAGGTGGTGATTATCATCCCAATAGATATGACGCAGTTGCATATCTGGCCAATCCACAATGGTGCCTTCCGGGAACCAAAGTGATCCCATGTCGCGACGTAGCAACTGCACAAACGTTTCAACTCCGTAAAACAGTCCGGTTGACGCGTTGGCCGTAATCGCGATGGCTCCCTTATGCATCTCGATCCGATATGCTTCCTCCTCCAACGACTTCTTATCGGAATCCAGGGCCGTACCAATCTGAACCTCGCCTGGCTGAATGCGTAATGTGACGGTTCCGCCTGCCGCATCGCCCGAGCCGAGCCGTACGTTCAATCTACTGGCCAGATCTTCGCGCAGAACGTCCACCGCGATATCGTCTTTCGCCACACCCTTGTCGAGTTTCAGCTGCCAGGACTGGTTAAAGGTGAGGTCGGAAGCCTCCAAAGAGACCTTTTGGGGCTCGGGAATCACTGTGTAACCACGAGCGAATAACGGCGACACCGTCTGTGCTGACGTCAGCGAGCAACATACGCTGGCAATTGCCGCGATGACCAAAGCCTTCATTTGTATCTCCTCAAGCAGTATCTGTTACTCGTGCGCCATGGCAATGTCACCACGGCTTTTTACTGCGATTTCGATTCGTATGCGGCGCATTTTAGGCTAACAGTGGAGAGCGACCTGCCTCTCCACTGTATAGCCCACTTACCAAAGAAGCTTCAACGCAAGTTGGAGTTGTCGACCCGTCTGCGCTACGGTCGATTGGATCTGACCAAATGCTGACCCAGCGTTTGCGTATGTATTTGGGTTTGCGAAGTTCACTTGATTGAAGGTGTTGAAGCTCTCCGCCCTAAACTGCAGCCGAAATGTCTCCGGCAATTTAAAGTCTTTCAGAATGGATGCGTCCGTGTTGGCGTACGCAGGCCCGCTAATCATACCTTTACTGGAGTTGCCGTAGGTTCCGAGCGGCTCATTGCTGGGGTTGACGAATGCGGCTGTGTTAAAGAATTCGTTGACCATTGCGGCTCGACTAGGATGGCTGATCTTGATGGTGCTGGCGCTCGCACCAGGCTGCAATTCAGCGTACTGCCCTGGATACGGGAAAGTTCCATCCACCGCGACATCTTCGCCAGCGTAGAACGTGAGTGGAAGGCCGCTTTCTACGGTATGGATGGCCGTCACAGTCCAACCGCCCAAGAGGCTTTCCTCGATTGGGTTATGGAAATGGAACGGAAGCGTATACAGCCACGAAATCACAAAGGAATTGCGCCGGTCGAAGTCGGACGGCCCGTACGCCCTGGATAAGTTAAACGGGTCTGGAACGTTGCCGCTCGAGTTATTGTTTGAAATGTAGTCGAGCGACCTTGCCCTGGTGTAGTTAGCCAGGATGGTTGCGCCATTCCCAAAACGTTTTGTCCCCTGAATCTGCAGGGAGTTGTAGTTGCTATGGGCATAGTTGGTGTAGATATACCAAGAGGAAGACAATATCCCAGGCTCATA
>VFSW01014969.1_pt1 | contig 10688 bp, 6 predicted proteins | sample 5358111 | NCBI WGS metagenome assembly VFSW01 (sample SAMN11554181, study PRJNA540505) | mine drainage metagenome | isolation source: sediment from site ElyBrook_90M | place: USA: Ely Copper Mine, Vershire, VT | collected 2017
CCCCGTGCCGCGCGCCGGGGGCGGGCCGGGGGGGGGGGCGCGGGCCGGGGCGCGCGCGGCCCGCCCGCCGCCCCCCCCCCCGCGGCGACCGGAACGGCCGTCGCGGTGGCTGAGCAGGCGTTGGCGAATACCAGGATAAACAGAAAGGTTAAGAACTTGCCTGGCATGTCTTATTTCTGAATCCATGGCGCTACGATCGCCGAAGTCGCCGGGTCCTGGGTCATCCCCAGCCCTGGTAAATTCCAGGCGGTCAGGATGGTTTTCAGCAGGCTGTAGTGCGAATATTGCGTATTATCGGTAAAGCCCGGTTTGGCCAGGGGCGAAATGAGAATTGCCGCCACCTTTCCACCGCCGCTATTTCCCATCCCACAGCAGGAGCTTTTGTCGCCGTTTTCGGCCTCATCAAAGACGATGGCAATCAGGCTGTTATTTCCCAGGGCTGGAGACGCCTGCAATTTTGCCACCATGTTTTGAACCCAGGCATCCGGCTTATCGATTCCGCAATCATGCCCGGAGTTGCACAGGTTGGGCATTATGAAGGAAAAGTTTGGTAATTGATTGGCCGCCAGGTCGCTGTCCAGTTGAGTCAATGGAACAATGTTGTTATCACACAGGGTGGTATTCAGGCGCACCGAATCAAAGTAAATCAACGGGTTATGTTTCTGAACGTAGAGTTTGGTCGCGCCCAGCGAGCATGGCGCGGGCATATCCTCCTCGTAGGCTTTCCAGGTTCGCCCACTGGCTGAAACCAAGTCGGCCAGGTTTTTCGAGTTGACGAAACAAGTCGTGCAGTCCGAGGTGATACCCTGCGTGCCGCCGCTCATCAGGGCAATGTAGTTGGGTAGACTGGGATGGGTTACGGCGTAGTAGTTGGAGAGCTGCACGTATTTTTGAGCCAGGGCATTCAGATTGGGCGCTTGTGGGCTGCCAATGACCTGATTGTAGCCCTTGTTTTCCAACACGATCAGGATAATGTGGTCGAAGTTGGGTATCTTCCCGGTGACCGCACTTTGGGCTGTCGGCGATGGCAGGCTGGCCGAACCTGGCGTGGCAGTATCCTGTAATTGTGGGGTCGGAGTAGCAGCCGGTAAATTAGTATATGGCGCGGGAGTCGGCGGTTGGTCCACCGCCGGTGTGGCAGTTTGGGCTGGATTGGCAGCCGAAACCACGTCGGATGCTTGCTTCGCACTGGAAAGTGCACCCAAATTGGGCTGGCAAGCAGCCAGAATCAGGCAGACAATGATTAGTAAACAAAATTTTTTCAAGGTTTTATCCCTCTTCTCTAGATAATGTATCGTAAGCGTCGAATCGTATCCTCTTACAACCCTTTTACCCCCCTCAACGACAGCCCGTCGCCATCGACACTGGAATACCGGGCACCACCACCGTCGCCAGGGGAGAGGCAGCCGATTGATTGCCAGCCTGGTCTACAGCAGTCACGGAGTAGTGGTAGGTAACGCCGGGTTGCGTTGTTGTATCCGTATAGTTCAAAACGTTTGCAGGCACGGTTGCCAGGAATACACCATCCCGGGAGATGGTATAATCCCCGATTCCGGTATTTTCGGGCGAAGCAGACCAGCTTACCTCAACCTGGCCGGCATTTACAGGGGTTGCCGAAACCCCAACTGGAACACCGGGCTGCCCGGCAGGCGCAGCCTGGGTGGAGCTTTGGCAGGGAATGACGCCTGAATCAAGCGTTTTCCCAGACGTATTGATATAGCTGAAAGTGGCGCCGCTTGAGGTAAGCGAAAACTTCAATGCCCCAAAGGTCGCCGGATTGGCGTCGCTCGAAAATGCCACGCGGCTGTCGGTCTTGCTGATGGTCTGCAGCCCATGCCCACCCCCACCAGCCACAAACTCGGTGATCCCGGTTGGGCTGGGCTTGCCCTGACCATCCAGCGGCACCCAGCGTTGGTAGTCGTGGTCATGCCCGTTCAGCACAATCGTCACGTGATGTTGGGCCAATAAGGCCCAAATGCTGGCCATTTGCGTAGCGGGGCGTTCCGCGCCGATATTAAACAGAGGCTCGTGGTAATAGACGATCGTGCAGGCTTGCGTATGCGCGGAAAGATCGGCAGCGAGCCACAGGTACTGGGGAGAATTACTGGCATCGCTTACATAACTGCCATTCGAGTTCAGGCTGACAAAATGCCAGCCGCCGGCGTCAAAGCTGTAGTAGCTGGGGATATTGTCCCAATAAAAGAAGTAGTCCTGGGCCGAGCCTCCGTTGGTATATTCGTGATTTCCAACGGTTGGGTCAGTAATCGACCTGAACTGGGCGAAGTTGGCGCCCTGGGTACCATAATAGTTATAAAGTTCGGGAAAGGTACCTTTTTCGTACACATCGCCCAGGTATAAGAATAAATTGGGTTTCATCGAGGCGATCAATGTAACCACTTTGGTTGAATTGGCTTCGCCACTGGCGCCATCTCCGGCAGCGGCGACGATTAAAGGTGCTCCGCTGGCCGGGGCAGTGCCGCTGGTTGGGTGGAACTGGTTTTTATTTACCGGCGTCAGCTCGATCCCATTGACGAAATTCAAGGTCAGGTTGACGCGAGGGGTGGTAAAGCCACCGTGCATCAAGGCTTCAACCGAAAGTGTGTAACTGCCATCTTTCCAATGCGTACTTGGCAGCGTCAGTGTGTATGGGCTCTGGTAATCGGTCAGGATATACGCCCCATTTAGATAGTAAATCATATGCTGCACGCCAGAGGTCTTTCCGGTAAAGGTAGCGGTGACGGTCACGGCCGTGTCACCGGTAATCTGGCTGTTATTCTGCGGGCTGGTGAAACACAATTTCACTGTATAAGTTGCCGGAGTAGGTGAGCTGGTTTCGCAAGCGCCTGCCTGAGCCTGAGTTAATTGAACCAGCTCAAAACCTGGCGTAGCTGGCGCGATGGGCGCGAACAGCAGCGTCAACAGGATTGGCAGCGTGGTAAATAAGCGGTATATGTTCATGATAAGACCTACATCATCATTTCCTGTAAACTATTTTTTACGATTTGTGCGTATGTTACGCCGGACAATCACAATCGCCCCGGTGATACTGATGACAGCCAGACCACCCAGGGCTACGCTTCGAGAACCCCGGAAAACTTCCGGAAATACAGCAACCGGATCGCTAGAATCAAACTCGGCGATGGTCGGCGCAGGGACATGGTTGATTTCTTTCAAAATATCCAGGTATTGGGCGCCATAGGCCTTGGATGGTTCGATATAGGAATTTTCGCTGAACTCGTTCCAGCTTATGATTCCTAATGCGTCCGGCGATGAACCCATGGCTGTATTTATCTGCGTACGAAATGTATCTCCATTTTTGCGGTCCACCACTGAGGTCCCGCCCACCATACGCGCGTCGAAACCTGGCGCCGCCGGAGGAATCCACAATCCGCCATGTTGGTGAACGTCCTGGCTCATTCCGGACAGTTTGGCTGAATATCCCGAAAAAGTCTCCGGGTTGACCGAAGACCAGTAGTAAGCGTCCCCATCCACCAGATCCGCCAGGCGATTATAACCGTCCAGGTTGCGTTCGGAGGCCAAAATAAGCAAATCCTGCCTGCGGGTCTTGGTCACCTGGGCAACCTCTTCAGGAGTATATTTCCACGTGCCAGACCAGATGAGCATGGGTTTTCCAAACAACTGGAAAGCCGGCTGGCTGGCGTAGTGTTGGATGAAGAAATCCAGGTCGCTGGCGATGGTGCTGACCGGCAGCGGGTTGCGGTTAAAGTCCAGCCCCTCGTAAATTACCGCCAGTTTGAAATTTTGCTGTTCTGCCAGAGTTGCCAGTTGGTCCAACCGGCGGTTCAGCACATCCGTGCTCTTCCAACTTACGATAAAGCCATCGATCCCGGCGGCTTTCGCCCACAGGATGTGCTGGAGCATTACGGCGCGGTCGTCGCTGGAATATTTACCCAACAGCGGGTAATCTGTTTTGGCGCGATCCCAGGAGTTGACGTTATACCAGATGTAGTAATAAGCCAGGACCGGGACAGGGCTGGATTTCACAGCCGCATTGGCCGAAACGGGCTGCGGGCTACAGGCGGCGATGCCCTCCATCATGAAAACCGTCATAGCCAGCATCAGGCGAACTGGTAGGCTGATCCTTATTTTAGTTGTCATGGATAGATACCCATTCAGATTGCTGAGCTCGATAGCTCTTGAATTTCACCCGGTACTTTTTCGCAACTAAAAGCCAGGGCCGCCCGAAAAATAGCAGACCCAGGGCGATAATCAGGCCAGCCGCACCGGTAACTTCCAGGTCGAGATAGGTGATCACGTTTTCTGTGACCACCTGGTTCTTGGAAAGCGCAACCGGATTAATGTTATCTAACCCTTTGGTGCCGGTCAACTCGACCTGGTAGATCCCGCGCGCCAGGTAAGAAATATCTGCTACCCCGGCCTGATTCAATGGGTAACTTTCAGATCGCCCATTAGGAAATTTCAATGTAACTGCTGTGCCTGCCGGGGAACCGAACAATAAATCCCTGCCGTTCAATTGGATGGCATATAAGGTCAGGGCAATCTTCCAGACAACATTCGGCCCGGTATAGAAGCGCTGCTGAGCGGCGATCACCACATTTGACCCATCTACGGTCACGCCCATAACCGAGTAAAGCAATTTCGTCTGTTCCAGGCCAGTCGATCTACGCGCAATCCGGCTGGCCGGCACCCACATGGTTTGGCCTTGCTGGTAATTGAAAATATCTCCCTGGGCGCTCTTGATCGTGATGCCGGTAATGCGCTTCGGGTCAACCGGATTCCCATTCAGATCGACAAAGTACTGGCTCACTTTATAGAAAACATTCAATCCAACTACAATGGGTTTACTGGTTGGCACCTGGATATCGTGGAACGGCTGGTAATTCTCATCCAGCCAGCGTGCAAAAGTGATGCGCTGGTCCGGGTTGCTGTATTGTTCAGCATTAACCGTCAGGCGGTATACCCCGGCCTTAGGAATTGAGATCGACGCCACTCCATCCGGTCCGGATACAAACTGGCGGTTATCCATGGTGAAGGTAACCCCAGAAATGGCTGGAACGGTTTGGATACGCACCTCAGCCGGCAGAATCTGCAGGGAGGTTTGCGCAGATGAAGCAGCCAGTAAGTTGGTACCTTTGAAAGTGGCAGCCAACGGATAAGTTCCCGCAGGCAGGTCCAGGGTCACTTTTAACGCATAATTACCGTTCGAATCCGTGCGGGTTTCACCCAGTAATTTTCCACCCACCGTGATGATGACCGGCCGGCTGCCTGGCAAAAAGCCAGGAATATTGATCGTCCCATTCACCATGAATGCCTGGCCCAATTTTTGCACACCGGGATTGGTGATTTTTATGAACGTCGGCTTGAGCGGCGGGGGCGCTTTAGGTGGAGCATATTTTGCCGAGACGGGCTTAACCGATATCCCAAGCAGACTCAACGCAAGTAAGAAAGAAAAAAGTAGGCTGAAAGACCATGGTTTTTTCATCGTGCGGCCTCCCTTCCAGGATGCTTTTTCACTTTGAGCCACAACGAGCTAATAAAGGCAATCCCAATGACCAGGATTGACAGGGCCAGAGCCAGGCCATAAGCCGAATAGATCACTTTGGTTGGAGCGATTTTTCCTGGCGCGGCGGTCTCCCGGGTTAAAGAAACAAATACTGGCTGGCGAGGTTGTTGGGTGAAGTCAAACGCCGAGACGATATCGTTGGCTTTTGCATCTCGATCTGCTAAAGGAGCGATACTCCAATTATTTTCGATGAACTTCAAAATCGAAGTGAAATCGAGCTGAGTGTGATTAACGCTGCCCTTCTTGGCATAGGCGCTGATCAACAGGGCCGGCACACGCATTCCATACCCGTTCGCATCGACCTGAGGCGGGTTGACGTGGTCGTACCAGCCGCCCCAGTCATCGTAGGCAAGCAGAAAGGCTGAGCTGTTCCAAACCGAAGAACGCATCAGTTCCTGCACCAACGCCTTCACAAACAACTGCCCGGATAACAGGCTGCTCGGCGGATGTTCGCTATCGCCGGAAGGCACAATGTACGACACAGCCGGTAAATTTCCATTGTGCAGATCGGTGTAATACTGGCTTAGATCGACGATGTGGCTTGAGAGAGTCGGGTTGTCAATGAACCGGTCGATGTTCAACAGCGGCACCCAGATCACCTGTGATTCTCGGTTACCTACATTGCCCAGGTCGCGGTAAGTGATGGTTGGGTCATAGTTCTGCACGTAAAATTTCCAGGATACGCCGGCAGCCTGCAAACGGTCAAAGATGGTTGGGGTATTCGCCAACTGCTCGGCCACCGTCTGACCGGTGTCCGTACTGGGTGTAGTTCCAAGCACCCAATACATGTGGTTGGCCCCGCTGCCATCTTTGGCTGAGCTGTAGAAATTGTCGAAAAGAACATAGTTATCGGCCAGGTTCCAATAGTAGGGGATATCGCGCCCGTCATAATAGCCCATGGCTAACCGGCCATCCTGGTTGCGCAGGTCGAGGGCGTAGATAAAGCTGTCCATTTTGCCCCCGTTATACTGGTCACGGAAGGTCGCCGCGCTGTGACTCAGGTCCGTGGTAGCAAAACTGCCGATGTGCCAGGGGGTGATATAGCCTTTGCTAAGATCATTCGGGTTGACCGGCATTTTCGTATCTGGTTGAATACCATTTGCCCCGGGATAGGTGCCAAAATAATTGTCGAAGGTATGGTTCTCCTGCATCAATACGACCAGGTGTTGGATAGGCGTTTTGGGCTGCGGCTCTTTGTTCACCGAAGCCGCCTGGACCCGGCCGAACTGGCCGGATGCCATCAGAATTACGATGATGATTGCGAAAAAACCTCTGCGAATCATGGATGCACCTCATAAATAATGATAACCGGTTGAACAACAGGTTTGCCCTGCGCATCGTTAACCGTTATCGTTTCAGTATGCACCGCCCGCCCGTTATATTTCTTGACGTAACTAAGCAACTTGTCGGTAAAGAAAGGGGTACGAGTGGCTGAAAATGAGTCCCAGACCAGATATTGCAGGTCAGAGCGCCGTATATCAAGGTCAGGGTTGATGATCGGCGTGTAGGAGGGATTGCGATGAAGCGGGTTGGGGCTGACTGCCAGGCCGTAGGCAAAACGGTGCCCATAAAACTCAACGATGTTGGCCATCGATGGGCCAATGGTCATAAATGTGGCATTTTGCGGGACATTACTTTGAATCCATGTCCCCACCTCCCTACCGCCAGGCACCCCGCCGGTACCCGCCAAAAATTGGGAAGAAATCGCTGGTTGAATCTCTTGCCAACTGGTTACCCCAATCGAGATTGTGATCCCTGCGATTGCCACCCAGGAAAACAAGGGTACCACAGGGAATTTGGCCGAAATGGCTGAAAGCCACCCCGTAGGTGGGTTAGCCGCCAATTTTCCTAACGTCCTCCCGGCCAGTACCGCCAGGGGCGGAGCGATAGGCAGTAAATATTGAAATCCTTTTACCGGCCAGATCTGGAAAAAAGTAAAGGGCACAATGATCCATGCCAGCAATAGTTTTTCGCGCCAGGAGCGTTCACGCCACAACAAAATCAGCCCTAAAATGGCCGCCACGATCACCCAGATGCCAATGGCGGGCGGTACGGTGGTCAGATAAAACGACCACTCGTGGTTTGGACGCCTGAAAAGCTGCCATACCAGGTAATTTTGACCTGAGTGCGAACCGCCGGCAAGGTACAGAGATACCGGGAAGGGCGCGATCACGATGGCGGTCAACACAGACCCAATCACCAGGTTCCCAAATTTCAGCCGTATCTCAGAGGCCAGGGTCAGGAAAACATAAATCGCTCCAACCAGAACAATGCCGGTTTCTTTGGACAGAACGGTCAACCCCATACTGATGCCCGCCGCATATAGCCAGACGGCTCTCTGCGTCTTCCCAAATCGGGCCAGCATATACAGGGCCAGGGTGGCGCAGAACACCATCGGCCCATCCAGAAGAACCTGCCGGGAGACAATCACGTGGTAAGGCATGAGGGCCAGGAAAATCGCCGCCAGCGCTCCAGGCAGCCGGCCATAAAGCGTCTTTCCGATCTGGTAAACTACCAGGATGGTTCCTATTCCCACCGCGGCGGCTAAGAGCCGGCCTGACAGATCATTGAACTGAAATTTATAGATGATCGAAAGAAGGAACTGGAACAATAATGGATGAGCGCGAAAAACCGGGAACATATCTTTCAAATAAGGTACACCAGCAATGGCGGCAGCCTGCCCGGCGTAGACAGCCTCGTCGGTGTTATAGCCCATGGCGTTGATTTCCCAAATCCGCAGAAAACCACCCCCGACAAGCGCACACAACAGCATTAAACGGGTCAGAACAACCTGGTTGACTACCGTAATTGGCTCAAATGATACACGTTCGATAGGACGTTCTTTAGTGCGTTCCATAAATCTCCTGATGAAGGTGGATCACCGGATTTGGGAGTATGGTTCCTAATCCAGGAAGTTCACCACGGCCATTCACACAGCCAAACATTCTATCCTCCGAGCCCCTCTCAACGCACGTGTTTCTATGTGCGCTAGAGGGGCGACGAGAAAATAGTTTCGAATTTGATGCTTTTCTACCGTACAACCCCCGCCGTCTCCAATTGAGCTGGCTGTGCAGAGCGGTTGTTATCGCACGAGCAATCTTTGGCCACCCGCTCGTCGACATAAGTGGGGATCCGGCACCACCATTCCAGGTTCTTCGAGCTGATTTTGACCGCCGGGAGGTTTCCCATCGCCTGGCGGATAATTTCATGCTCTTTTTCACGCAGATCAACCCCGCCGGTGCAGAACAGGAATTCCTTCAAATCTTCGTATGGAGGAAATCCGTAAGCATCCTCGCAGTTTTTGAGCAGTACTTCAAGCGCTTCAGAACTCTCTACAGGGGTAGTCCCTTCGCTTCCGCGCTCGATGATGAACATGCCAACAAAATTCGCTTTGCTGATCCGTTTAACCTTTGGCACCAACTTCTGAACATAGTATTTGGGAGGCGGAACCACCATCTGAACGTACATATTGATCGTGGCAGCCGGCAGCCTGGTCTTTGAGATAAACCCGGCAACCTTGCGACCCGAGCGGGAATGAATACGGCTTTGGAATGGCAAGATCAAGCGCTCGCTGAACCGCAAGGTTTCAGAATTTACCGCTCGCAGCGTGTGGTGGCTGATGGTCATCGGCTTGGGATACGTCATGGCCGTGCCATCCGGCGCAACGATGGTCATGTCATCCGAAATGAATGCCGCCCGGTCTCCATCTCTACGCTGGTGAGACAAAATCTTTAACAGGGTCGTCGTCTTGCCAGTATCGGTGAGCGCGGTAATCATGTAGGCATCCTCCCCAAAAGCAATCGTCGCCCCATGCACCAGCGCATACCCTTTCTTCACGAAAGTCCAGCGCAGGATTGGTTCAACTACATTGGTGTACAACACGTGTGGAGAAAGGCGCAGCAAGGGGGAAGCCATCACATCGACCTGGTCGCCAAATTGAATACCAACCTCAAAACCAACGTGACCGATCACGTCTTGATAGTGAAGGTAAGGGATGCTCTGGTCAACGGCGGGATTCTTTTTGGGAGGGATGCCGATGCGGACACGGATGGTTGGCTGGTCGATATCCCTGTACACCCGGAAGGGTTCCAATTCAGGCAGCAAGCCTTCCGACACAACCGTTAAAAGACCGTGAATATCATACGAGTAAACCTTCTTGACTGCCACCGACTGGCCCCAGATCATGTTATCTGCCAGTACGAAGCGTAAGACGGTCAGGATACCCAGAGAAACCAGGTTTGAGAGCACATAGTTCAAACCGATTAAGGTAGTCAGGCCAAAAATGACCGGGCTACGCAGCGCCAGGGCGATTAAGTTCATCACGAAGAACAGGCCCAATCGTCGCGGTAAGCCTTTTGCCCGGTCAGCCGAACGGTAGACCCACAGCTCGGTCAGGCTGAAGTTCCATAATGTCGACACAACCGTCGCAATGGCAGCCGATATCAGGTAGAAGATTTTTAATTTATCGGTGGCAAAGTACAGCGCCAATGAATTGACCAGAACGCCGCTCAAGCCAACCAGGGCGAAGGCGATAAAGCGTAAAGAACCTTCTCCAAAGCGTAAAGTCCATAACAGGTTCAGATAACGAAAAACCTCTTTGGCCGAAGCTTTACTCTGGCCGGCGAAACGTTCACCGAAATGGAAAGGTACTTCTGCTTTGCGTAGATTCGGATTGCGCACCAGGATCTCCATCAGGATCTTAAATCCTTTTGGACAGAGGTCCTCAAGATTGAGCGCTTTTACCCTTACCAAAAAGAAACCTGTGAGTGGATCGCTCACTCCCCGCAGGGAGCGCGGAAAGAGCAGGCGGGCGGCCATATCAAGCGATTTAGAGATCAGGTTACGCGCCGTGTTCAAACCGGTCACCTGGCTGTCTTTATTGCGGCGGGTGGCTACGACCAGATCGGCCTTTTTGTCGTAGGCGGTTTGCAGTAAAACAGGCAACAACTCCGGTGGATGCTGCAGGTCTCCATCCATGACGCAGGCATATTCAGCCTTCGCAGCATGTAAACCTGCCACCACTGCTCCACCCAACCCACCCACCCGCTCTTCAGGCGCCCGGTGGATAAGTTGGACGTGCAGGCCCTTGAAATGATCCCTGGAGGCTTCGACAACCTGCGGGGTGTCATCCGTAGAGTCATCC
>VFSW01014970.1_pt1 | contig 10688 bp, 6 predicted proteins | sample 5358111 | NCBI WGS metagenome assembly VFSW01 (sample SAMN11554181, study PRJNA540505) | mine drainage metagenome | isolation source: sediment from site ElyBrook_90M | place: USA: Ely Copper Mine, Vershire, VT | collected 2017
TCACGCCCTTGGCCGAAATGTGGCTGAGCAGCTTTTTGACCGCGGCCAGTTGATCGGAGGCGCTGTAAATAACAAAATTGCGCTTGTATCCGAGCCGCTCGATGTGCTGCCGCAGAATCCTGGCGCACAGCGAGTGAAAAGTGCAAATGGCCGGGCGTTCGGCCTTTTTTCCAGGCTCCGCTTTTGCGGCGCGGGGAAGCAATGCGCGCGCGCGTTCCTGCATTTCGCGCGCCGCCTTGTTGGTAAAAGTGACCGCCAGAATGTTCCCCGGCGCGACCCCTTTTTCAACCAGGCGCGCCACGCGGCTGGTGATCACGCGGGTTTTGCCCGTGCCGGCGCCGGCCAGGATGAGCACCGGGCCTTCGGTGGTCTCGACGGCCTGCCGCTGCGGCGGGTTAAGCGAAGATAGGTTTGACATCAGTATTCTTAATCCCTGTTGCCTGGATGATACGGACGCAAAAGAGCTTTGTCGAGTTGCGGCGGTGAGGGAAGCGGAGCCAGGCCCGGAAACATCAACGTCGGATGCCGCCATTGCGGCGGATTTTCATGTCGGGCTTTTCCAGCGCGACGGCGCAATGCTTGTAATTTGGCTGGCGCGAATGCGGATCAAAGCTCGGATGAGTCAATCGGTTGACCTCCGGGTAGTGCATCGGAATGAACACCTGCCCCGGATGGACCGTGGGAGTGACAAACGTCACCGCCATCATGCTGGCGCGGCGCGAGCGAACTCGCACCGGGGCGTTGGCCGCCAGGCCAAGCCGCGCGGCGTCCGTGGGATTGACCTCGATGTAACAATCCGCCGGAGACAATGCGCGCAGCACGTCGCTCTTGTTGGTGCGCGAACCGGTGTGCCATTGGGCCGACGTGCCGCGGCCTGTCAGCAACACAAAAGGAAATTCGGCGTCCGCCGGCTCGGCTAACGGACGGGGAAGGTCAAAGAAAAACTTCGCCCGCTTGTCCTCTGTGAAGAAACATCCGTCCTCAAACAATCGCCGTTCGACCGGAGGTTTTTCCATGCCGCGATCTTCCGCCCAAGGCCACTGGATGCCTCCGCATTCGTCAATCATTCGATAGTCGCGGATGCCTGTGATGTCGCAGGGTTGCCCGCGCGAAAGTTCCTTCAACAATTGGAATGCGGATTCGGGAGCGCGCCATTTTTCAAACATTTTGCCGCAACCCCAGTACTCGGCAATCAGTTGGAAAATGTGAAAATCGGCCAGCGCCAGGCCCGGCGCGCGCCTGACTTTCTTCACCAGCCCGATTCGCCGTTCGGAGTTGATCAGCGTGCCCTCCTTTTCACCCCACCCGGCCGCGGGCAAAAAAAGATGGGCGCGTTGCGCGGTCTCCGTGGTGGGATACATGTCCTGCACCACGAGAAACTCCAGCCTGCCCAGCAAATCGTTGAACTTGTTTTGATGAATCCAGGAGTGCGACCCGTTGGTGGCGATGACCCATAGCGCGCGGATTTTACCCTCGCCGATGCCCTCGACAATCTGATCGTAAGCCCAACTGGCTTCGGAGGGTATCCGTTCCTCCGCGATCCCCAGCACCGCGCTTACTTTGGCGCGATGCGTTGGATTTTGAAAATCGTGTCCGCCGATAAGGCTGGTGATGTTTGAGTAGAGCCGCGAACCCATGGCGTTGCATTGGCCTGTGATGCTGTTGGCGCCGGCGCCGGGGCGCCCGATGTTGCCAGTCATCAACGCCAGATTGATGATCGCCTGCGCCGTGCGCGTGGCCTCGTGTCCCTGGTTCACGCCCATCGTCCACCAAAACGAGGCGCGTTTGGCTTTGGCAATTGTGTTGGCGAACCTGTCCAGTTGTTCCCGCGTTAATCCGGACTCGGCGCAGACGCGTAGGGGCGTGAATTGTTCCACAAACCGGGCGAACTCATCGAAACCAGTTGTGTGCATGTCCACAAATGAACGGTTCACCGCGCCGAGCGCCAGCAACCGGTTGGCCACGCCGTAGAGCAGAGTCAAATCGCTTTTGGGCCGGAGCGCGTAGTGCTGGGTCGCGGCCATGGCCGTCTCGGTGGCGCGCGGGTCCACCACGATGATTTCGGGGCGATGCGGGTTGCGCATCACGCGTTGCCACATGATGGGATGGGCGATGCACGGGTTGGCGCCCACGAACACCAGCGCGTCACTTTGCTCAAAATCCGCGTAAGTGAACGGCGGGGCGTCAAAGCCAAAGGATTGTTTGTAGGCAACATGGGCTGTCGCCATGCACTGGCGGGTGTTGCTGTCGCAGTGGAAGCCGCCCATGCCAAACTTAAAAAGGCATCCCAGCAGGGCCATTTCCTCCGTGCAAATTTGGCCGGTGCTCAGGAAGGCAATGCTGTGCGGGCCATGCCGCGCCTGGACGTCTTTCATGCGCGCGCAAAATTCCTTCATGGCCGCGGGCCAATCCACCGCCCGGCATTTTGCGCCCGCCTCGCGCAACAGCGGTGTGGTGCCGCGGTCGGACGACGAAAGAGGCGTGAGCGCCTCCCAACCTTTTGGACAGGCCATGCCAAGGTTGACGGGATGAGTGGGATCGGGAGTGAGGTTGATGGCCTCGCCGTCGCGCAGATGAATTTTCAATCCGCATCCGGTGGAACAAAAACCGCAAACCATGCTCGTGGTGGCATCCGGCGTGAGGCGCGCGGGCACCTGGCCCAGGCCAAATTCACCGGGCGAACGCACAAGATCGGTGGTCAGCGGGCCGAGCCATTGGCGCAAAAACGTGTTGGCGCGGCGCGCCTTCATTTGTGGCCCGGCATTTTGTCCGGGGCGACAGAGGTGAAGAACAAATAGCGTTCCATCAGTTCGCCCGCCACGCAGAACGCGCAGGCCGGCGCGGCCAGACCCGGCGCCATCGCCCCCGCGGCAATGCCGAACGGAATGAAAACCCCACCGGCAAGGGCGGACAAAATTCGCGCGCCAAGAACCGGGCGGAGGCGTCCTCGTTGGAGTGAGGCGGTGCGGCGGAGTTGCGTCCAGTGGTCGTCGTCAGAATCAGCGTGTTTGAGGACGGCGATTTCAGCGGCCAGCTTGCCGAGCGTGGCAAATAAGAGCGCGAAAGCGGCGGCTGCGCTCGGAGCAAAACAGAGGTTCAGCGCAAACCCCAGGATGGCCGTTGTGCCGAGAAATCGGGGAAACGTCTGAGCGACCCGCCAGAAATCGCGGCGCGTGTCGGCATAGACCATCGTTTGCGTCACCAATACGATCAGACCCGCTGCCGCTGGCAAGACGGTCGCACGATGCGCCGGCAACGCCAGGCCGGCGATGCCGCCGAAGGCAGCGAGCGCGATGGCTTCCCGGCTCAGCCAGCTCGTCCTCCATCCAAGCCAGGCGCGCCAGGCCTTTGCAGGCTGGCCAAGATGAAAGACGCTGGCGACAAGGCCGGCGATAAAAAGCGCGAATGATAGAATACGTTGCCGCGAGTTGCCATTTGAGGACGAGATAACCGTGCCGCCAATGCCGGCTTGCGTGAGAATCAGCATTAGAAGAAGCGGCCAGTGGGCGGGCGCGGGCCGCGGGGTAAAATGATCGGCGGCGCGAAGATCGGCGTCCGGCCTGGCGGAGATGTATCGTGTGGTGGGAAGCGTATATTCGGGTTGCGGAGAATCGCGCAGCCAGATCTTCTCTTTGGCCGAAAATTGCGTTCTCACCGCGTCCTTCCGCGTGAGAGTGATGCGGATGGCCTCGCTCGGGCAAGCCTGCACACAGGCGGGAGCTTCGCCCGCGGCCAGGCGGTCGTGGCACATGTCGCACTTGCGCACGATGCCGCGTTTGGCCGAAAATTTCGGAACTTCGTACGGACACTTCATCACGCAGTAACTGCAACCGATGCACTGGTCGCCGAGATGACGAACGATGCCGGTGACCGGGTCCTTGTCATAGGCCAGCACGGGACAACCCAGCAAACACGCCGGATCCACACAGTGATGGCAGGCGGTAGTGACTGTTTGTTGGATCGGGACGACGTGATTGCCGCCCTGCGGTTTGGGAACCAATCGCTCGCCAAAAAGAGCGCCGGCCTCGCGCCAGGTTTCGCCGTCGTCGAGTCCGTTCAAGGAATGACAGGCGCTCACGCAGGCCTTGCAGCCGGAACATTTGTCGAGGTCCACCTCGAAGGCGTACTGCTCGCCGGGGCGGGGCAGGCTCAAAGGAATGAGGTCGCGATAATGCGTCTCCAGCAGCGGGGCTTGGTGGCGTTCGTGGAGTTGGCTGAACTTTTCCACGGCCGTCAGCGTCCGCTGCTCGGCCAGGAGCGCGTCCACCAGCGTTTCGGGCGGTTCAAGCGTTGTCATGTTCGTTGCTGAGAATCCACGCAAATCATGGCATTGGAATCGCCGGAAATTTGCCGTTTCAGTGATCGCAACCTTGCTCCTGGAGAATTACGTCGCCATTGCTTTCGGTGACGCGGTAAACCTTGATGGACTCTCCTGGCTCCGCGCCCTGGCCGGTGGCAAGGTCAAATTTGTGGCCATGAAGCGGGCAGATGATTTTGCCCGCTCCGCAGAGGCCCTCGGAGAGCGGGCCTTGGCGGTGCGGGCAGCGATTCCGGGTGGCAAAGAGACGGCCGTCCCGTTGCCGGAAGACCGCGATTTCTTCCCCTTCCACGATGTGGCAACGGCCCTGGCCGGGCGAGATATTGTTGACGCTGCCAAGGTTGACAAGTTGTGAAGTGGTGTTCATGGAATTAAAAGCAGAATAAAATCAGCCATTGTTCTCCGCGGTCGCCAGCACACGCGCCAACTCCGGCCCGCTGAATTGCCCGGGGTAGGCGGGGGCTTTGGCTTCCTTCCAGGGGTCCTGGTAGGCGTCCACCGCTTTTTGGATTTCTGAGTCCAGGCGGGCGCAGATGCCTTCGCTGTCTTCGACGAGAAGGCGGCGGAGGAACTCGATGCCGAGCCGCTGGACAAAGCCATAGCTGCGTTCAAGGTATTTCCCGTGCTCGCGGTAGTACTGCATGAAGCGGCCCATGTGGAGAAGAACGTCGTCGTGAGTCTTTACCGTGCAGAGGAGGTCGCCTTTGCGCACGGTTCCACCCGCCGCGCCGCCCACATAAATTTCCCAGCGTCCTCCCTCGATGGCGACGGCGCCGAGATCTTTGACATAAGCCTCCGAACAATTGCGCGGGCAGCCGGCTGTGGCCAGCTTCATCTTGTGCGGCGATTCAACTCCTTGATAACGGCGCTCAATCTTTTGCGCCAGCGCGATGGCGTCGCCCACGCCGTACCGGCAGAAGTCTGTGCCGACGCAGCTTTTGCAGGTGCGAAACGCCTTGGTGTAGGCGTGGCCGCTGGGAATTCCGAGGTCCGTCCAGATTTTCGGCAGGTCCTCCTTTTTGACACCGAGCAAATCCAGCCGCTGGCCGCCGGTGATCTTGACCATCGGGACGTTATATTTCTCGGCGACGTCCGCGATGCGGCGCAGTTCGGCGGGCGAAGTGACCCCGCCGTAGATGCGCGGCACGACGGAAAAGGTGCCGTCCTTTTGGATATTGGCATGGACGCGGTCATTGATGAATCGGGCGTCGCGTTCGTCGTCGTATTCGCCAGGCCACAACGTCTTGAGGAGCGAGGCCAGGCCGATCTTGCTGGACGGGTCTTCCTTGCCGCCGGCCAATTCCCGAAAAACCGCGCTGACGGACTTGAGGCGGCGCTGTTTTATTTCGGCGACGAGTTGGGATTTTTCCAGCGGAACGCCTGGAACATAATAATTCTCGCTGAGGTCCTCGCCCTCGACGCCGCCGTAGGCCTCGAGCAATTGCGCAATCAACGTCTTGCACGAACCACAGCCCAGGCCGGCCTTGGTGCAGCCGCCAATTTTTGACACGGAGTGGCATTTGCCGATCATGATGGCTTCCTTGATCTGGCCTTTGCTGACTCCGTTGCAGTTGCAGATTTGCGCGTGATCGGGAAGATCGAAGACGCTCAACACGGGCGCGCCCGTGGAACCGCCAAAGAGGAGGTCGGCGCGGCGGGACGGAACCCCCGCGCCGGCCCGGAACATTTGGCTCAGAACTCCGGCCATGTCGGTCTCACCCAACAGGATGGCGCCCGCCAGCTTGTTCTCGCGGACAATAAGTTTCTTATAGACGCCGCGCAAAGGCTCGCGATAGACCACCACTTCGTCGTCAGGCAGCGAAGGCTTGGTTTCGCCCATTGAGGCAAGCTCCACGCCCATGACTTTGAGCTTGGTGCCGAGTTTGGAGCCGAGATACTCCGCCTGCGGGTTGAAACCGGTGATGACGTCGGCCAGGGTTTTGGCCTGGTCCCAAATTGGCTCGACCAGTCCATAGAGTTTGCCGCGATGTTCCACGCATTCGCCGACGGCGAAAACATAAGGTTCGCTGGTGCGCATTTGATCATCGCAAATAATGCCCTTGTTGACAGTCAAGCCGCTGGCGGCGGCGATCTCCGTAATGGGTCGGATGCCGGCGCTGACGACAACCATATCGGTCTCAAGCCTGGAGCCATCCTTGAATTCCAAGTGAGTAATCGAACCATCGTGCGCGGCGATCCGTGTTGTGATCGTGTTGCAGCGCACCTTGATCCCCATGCCTTCGATGGTGCGCTGGAGCATTTGGCCGGACTCCGAATCAAGCTGGGCAATCATCAGTTGCGGCGCAGCTTCCAAGACCGTGACCTCGACGCCGTGCGTCATCAGGCCGCGCGCGGCTTCCAAACCAAGCAAGCCTCCGCCAATGACCGCCGCTTTTTTTCGCGTTTTCGCGTAGCCGGCAATCTGATCGCAGTCATCCAGTGTGCGGAATAGGAAAGTGCCCGGCGCGCCAAAACCGTCCATGGGCGGCACGAAAGGCCGCGAACCGGTGGCAATGATGACATGATCGTAAGGCGCCTCGATGCGCGCCGCGTCCGCCACGGCGGCGTCCACCGCATAAGCCGGCGTCCCTTTTTTCAAAGGCGCGCCGATGACCATTTTGCGGCGGCGGTCGATGAATGTGGCTTTGACGCCGGCGTGGAGGCGAATGCCGTTGCCGGCGTACCATGCCAGTGGGTTCATGAAAATTGCCGCCGCGGCCTGGCTGCCGTTGAGGACGTTGCTTAGCAGAATGCGGTTGTAATTGCCGTAAGGCTCGGCGCCGAACATCGTGATGTCGAACCGGCCCGGCGCGCGTTTGAGAATCTCTTCGACGACGCGGGCGCCCGCCATTCCATTGCCGACGACGACCAGTTTTTCTTTGGTGGTATTCATAGACTCGCGCCGCAATTGCGTCAAAAGCTGAACTCCAGTTGCGCCCAGAATCGTTGCAAATCCACATGGGCGGCGGTGATGACGGGAGGAGCGGCGTTTGCGCCCATGTAATACGCATATTCGAGCAGGGCCTGCCAATGCCTGCCGAAATTCTTGGTCGCCAGAATGTCCACTTCCTGGCCGTAATCGCCGGAGCCGGAATCGGCGTCGAACTTGTGATAGACAACGCGCAGGGGAATTTGCGACGGCAGCGTCACTTGGGCGTAGCCATAGAGATCATGCAAGCCGTCCGCCGGGGCGTTGAGAAACATCTCGGCCCAGCCATCGAATGAATGCAATGTGGCCAGCGGTGTGCGGAAGGCCGCGTGTCCTCCTCCCGCGCCTGTATTGACGCCGCTGCCGAGGTCTTCCCATCCGGCCCCGGCGGCAAAGGGCTGGTAATTGGCGCCCGCCTCCAGGTTCGCATAGTCCGCGGAATAGCGGAGTGTGCTGTCTCCATAATTCTCCTGCCACGCGAACTCCGCGCGGTAATCAAGGGAAAGGTCATCATTGACGGGCGCGTTTCCGGCAAAGTAGCCGCCATAGGTCGCGCAGGAACTGTTCGCGCCGGCGGCGTTGTTCAAATCCAGGAGATAGGCGTAGCCCACGAACCGGCCATACTCCCATCCGGAGTAGGACACGTTGATCAGGTGCGAGTCGGAGTGATAATCCTGGTTGACGGCGGGCAAGCCGGACACATCGCCATAGACGCGATGCGCGTCCCAGATATAGCTGTAAAAAAAGTCCAAATGGTCGATGGGCTGGACGTGAACTGTCGCCGCGTCGAACGTCTGTATGTTCTGGCGCCAATCCACATCGCCGATAAACCGCTGGTTGTCCAGATCGAGGCGCTGGCGCCCGGCCTTGATGTCAAATATATTTGTATAGGCGTACTTCAACCAGGCTTGATCCAGGTCTGTCACCGCCGGATCCGCGATGACGGGTCTGAAGCCCCTGCCATTGGAACCGGCCGCGTTGTAATTGCCCTCCGAGCCGATGACGCTGGTGTTTTGCCCTTCCACCATGGCTTGAAAACCGTAGAGCGGCGCTGTCGTGTATCCCAGGCGTGTGCGAATCGTCGGCGCGATGGAGGGAGATTTGATGCTTTTAACGTCGGTTTCCTGGGCGTCTTCCACGCGCGCTCTCACATCCAGATCGAATTTGCCGTTGGCCAGCGCGTCTGGAATTTTCCCGTCAAAAAATTTCTGGATCGCATTTTGGTCCGCGGACGGCGCCGCATTCGTCGCCACCGCCGCAGCTGTGACAGGCAACGCCGGCTGGCCGGTGCCAGCCTTTGAAAACGGCAATTGTTGCGCAAAGGTTGAGGATGCCAAGGCGAGACTTAGGGACCCGGCGGCGAGGCCTTTTTCAAGATTTGGTATGTTTCTCATGTGTTGGCAAATGAGCGGTTTCCATTGGTCAAATCCGTGCCTGGACCAGCGCGCCCCAGGTTGCCCGCCAGCGGCCTTTCACCAGGCCAAGTCCCGCGATGGCGGCAAAGCAAAGGGCCGAAAAAATCACGAAGCCCGCCAGGTAGGAGCCGGTCAGCCCTTTGGAGAAACCGAGCGAACTTGCCAGATAAAAGCCGCCCAACCCTCCACCCGCGCCGACCAGTCCCGTCATGACTCCAAGTTCCTTGCCGAAGCGCTGTGGCAGGAGTTGAAAAACGGAGCCGTTGGCCATCCCAAGCGCGCCGGAGGCGACGCAGAGCGCGACAACATTGAACCCCAGATTCGCGCCAAAAGCCGCCGCCAGGAGCGCGCAACCGGCGACGGCGTAGAAACGGTAGAGCGCGCGGATGCCGCCCAAACGATCCGCCATCGCGCCGCCGATGGGCCGGGCCAGCGCGCCGACGGCGGAACAGAGGGCGGCCAAATCGCCGGCATGGACTGGCGTCAAGTGGAATTCACTCTTGAAATAAAGCGCGTAGGAACTGGCCAGCCCCACGAAACCGCCGAAGGATATGGTGTAATAAAAACAAAACCAGTGCGCGTCCTTTTCCTTGAGCAGCGCGAAATAATCCGCGAGTTTTTTCCGTTTCACTTCCACCGGCGCCTCCTTGGAAAAGAGCGTGTAAACAAGCAGGACGAAGATCGCCGGAATGAGCGCCAGACCAAAAACCACGCGCCAGCCATGCGCGGCGGCGATGCGCGGCGCGATGAGCGCGTCGAGAACCGTCCCGATATTGCCGGCGCCGGCCAGGCCCATGACGACGCCTTGCAGGCGCGGCGGATACCAGCGTCCGGCCTGCGGCAGCGCGACGGCGAAACTGGCTCCCGCAAAGCCGAGCGCCGCGCCCAGCAGCAATGTCGCCTCGTAATTTTTCAGCCCGGCGACCCAGGCGCAAAGCAACGCGGCGATCACAATGACTTGAGCGGTGATGCCGGTGGCTTTGGCTCCAAAACGGTCCACCGCCAAACCGAGCACAATCCGCAGGACGGCGCCGGAGAGGATGGGAACGGCGACCATCATGCCTTTCTTTTCCGCCGAAAGGTGGAGCGATTCTCCAATCTGCGGGCCTAGCGGCCCCAGGAGCGTCCAAGCCATGAAGGAAAAATCAAAGTAGAGGAAAGCGGTGAGCAGCGTCGGCCAATGGCCGGCGCGCCAAAAGGAAACAACTTCAACGGGTTTAACGCAGTCCATAATTCGGTTGGGCTATCGGGGGTTCCGGCTCCTCGGCCTCGGTGAAACGCGGGCTTTGCACTTTCGCGCCGCGCCGGCGAAGGGCTATTTCGTAAATGTCCTGGCGATAAACCACCCGGCCCAAGGCGAAGTTCAACGCGGAGGAGTCCGCGCACAGCCCGCTGTCGCGCACCACCTCGAAGGCCCGCGCCGCTTTGTCCGGGGAGGGTTCATTGGCGTCGTTTCCGTGGAAAACGCAAAAATCCTCGACCGTGCGCACGTTGCCCCGGCCAAAATCAAACGGGCCGCTCAGGCCCCGGCGCAGCACCGCCGCCGGCGCATCCACATATTCGGGGCGCGCCAGTGTGGCGATGATTTCGTCGCGATTTTCCGGCGCCTGGCAAAATTCGCAGGCTTCCAGCAACGCCGCCACCAACGCCAGGTGCTCTTCCTCGCGCGCTTCGGCAAACTCGCGCCGCACCATCAAAACTTTTTCCGGGTGGCCCGGATCCAGTTCCGCGCTTGTGGCCGCGCACCAGCCGGCCTGCGCCTGCACCGCCGCCGAATTCCACGGTTCACCCACGCAAAAACCATCCAGGTTGCCGGACTGAAGGTTCGCCAGCATTTGCGGCGGGGGCACGATGGCGATGCGGATATCGCGGTCCGGATTGATTCCCGCGGCGGCCAGCCATTGGCGCAGCAGGCGGCTGTGCGACGAGAACGAAACCACCGCGCCAAAGGTGACAGTTTTTTCGCGGCGGGAACGCACAATTTCCTCGCGCAATGTCGCCGCGTTCCGCGCGCCCCGCCGCCTGC
>VFSW01014971.1_pt1 | contig 10688 bp, 5 predicted proteins | sample 5358111 | NCBI WGS metagenome assembly VFSW01 (sample SAMN11554181, study PRJNA540505) | mine drainage metagenome | isolation source: sediment from site ElyBrook_90M | place: USA: Ely Copper Mine, Vershire, VT | collected 2017
TGTCGTCATTTCGCGCGATGTCGCGCCACGCGAGTCGATACCCTTCCCAGTCGAGGCGAACCCACTCGCTTGGTAGTCCGCTCTTTCCCGTGATCGCCTTGACCCAACCCAACGCCTTCGCGCGGGTGATCGTTGATCGGGCGTGCTGTTGGAGAAACGCGGCGATGGCGTCAAGCACGCGCTTCTCCTGCTTGCCTCGCAAGAACCCCCCAGCGCCCTTGTCGGATGGATCTACCCAAGTGTCAGGCAGGGTCCCCTGGTGCACGCCATACAAATTGAACTGCTCCCCGGAGATCAAGGGCAGTCGCCCCGCGCCCGCGGCGAGAAAATACTCCCGCTGCTCTCCTGAGTTGAGTTCGCGCGAGTACAAATCAACCGACCAAGGCTTGTCACAAAGGGGCGGGGGCGAATTGAGTCGTTGCTGCACTCGGTAATGCTCTTGATTGCGGACTTCGGGTACCGGATAGCTGTCACGTGGATCCGAGCGAATCCCGCCGACGTCCATCGCAATCGCGGCATCATCGAATCGGTCGAGATCCGCAACGTCATCGCACATGAAGACTGCCCGTAAGACGTCCGTGCGCCCTCCTCGCCTGAACACGTTAGCCGCAAATTTGTAGCTTCGATGAATTGTTGGGAATATTCCTGCATTGTTCGTAAAGCCGCAAATGGCCTCCACCGAAGCCGAGTCTAGCAGCAGCTCGCGGAGTCCAGATGCACCAAGGTCACCCCAGAGCCCACCGTCGAGTACGAGACCCGCGCGCCCATCTTGGCGAAGCTGGGTCCAAACGAGCTCAGTCGAGTACTTGAACAGATTCGTATGGGCACCCTGCAGGTGACCGCGAACTGGACGCTTCTGATGCCGATACCATCCAGAAGTCAGCAAAAGTTTGTAGTCCTCAACGGAGCGCTGAAAATCACTCCATCTGCGACCAATCTCGGGATCGGCCAGGAGTTCTGCCTCTCGAGCTTGAGCATCGCGACCCTTCAGTGTCCTGAAGTCCGAGTCAAACTCGGGTAGGAACTGCTTGAGCTCTGCCGCTGGCTCCTCCCAGGGTGGATTACCGAGGATGACGTCAAAGCCGGCATCAGCCCGCACGGAGCCATCCGGGCGAAAGAACACCTCTGGAAATTCTACCTCGTAGAAGAAGACGCCGACCTGTTGGACCCTGGCAACAAGAGCCTTCTCGCGTAACTCTGGAAACGTCTCGCGAAACCGCTTGATGATATACGTTTGCACCAGGTTTCTGGTCAGCGCCGCTACTTGCCGATGGAGCTCAGACCATCGTCCCCGCGTCAGGCTCGGGTCGCGGAGACCAGCTCGAAGTTCCAGGAGGCGCTTCAGCTCCTTTCGAGCCAACTTGGAGAGTTCACCACGCTCCTCCGGACGCAGGAGTGGAACGAGCGAATTCCCTCGTTTGAGGCTGGTGTTAATGAAGGACGGAAAGCAGACGCCATGTCGTTTGTACGAGAGAGCAGAAAGCGTCAGGAGGTTCGAGGCAACATTGACGGCCTTTACATCAACGTCGACGCCGTACAGCATGTGAAGCAGGACGTGCCACTCCCAGTCACCGAGGTCGTCCGGGCCCTTCGGTCGGAAGAGATCCAGCGGCTTGGTGGCGGTGAGTTCTTCATAGTCCTGCTGGGTAAGGGAGTCGTGGAGGAGGTCAACAACCTTGTCCCGCTGGCGTGAAAGGAACTCAAACGCACCCCGGAGGAATACGCCGCTTCCCACTGTAGGATCGAGGATCCTCCACCCCACCATGATCTCCAGGTGGGCTCGGAGCTTGCTAACGCCTGCTTGCTGCTCGAGCAGCTCAACCAGCTGCTCCTTCCACTCCTCAAAGAGCCTTCCGAGTGTTCGCTGCACGAGCCCCCCACTCAGCTTCTCCTCGGTGTAGTAGGCGCCGTGTTCCTTCTGGTTCCGCTCGAAGTCGACGACACCTACTGAAACCTCCTTGGTCTTCGGGTCGTACTGGGCTCGAATGTCTGTCCCAATCGTTGACTGATAGAACTCGCCAAACGCGCGAGGGTCGAGATCGGCGTAGTGAAAGGAGTACCGGTGGGTGCCGGTTTCCTCCAGCAGAAGTGCGAGCTCCTGGCCGTGCTTCTCGACGAGGAATCCCTGGATCGTATCTGCTGCCTCCGCGATGCTGCCAAGATGAAGATCGCCGCCGGCTGACGCCTGGTAGAACTCAGCCCGCTGCTCAAACCCCTTCTGGAACTCCTTCGGCTTGACGATGTTCACCGGAACGTTGAACAAATCCATCTGCTGATTGAGCGAGACCTTCCCATCCTCTCCGAGGATGCGCTTTGTGAGGCGCTCGAGCTCCTTCGGGTCAAATCGCGTTGTCTGTTCAAGCAGATCGTCGTAGGTGCCGTACGCGATGTTGTTCTGCTCCTCCTTTGTCTGCGCGTATCCGAACTGAGCTTCGAGATAGCGGTAGAGAACGAGGCGCAGGAGAACGGTGTCGACCATCGCGAGGAGAGATCTGCGCCAACGACCTTCCCGGACCAACTCACGGAGGGCGGGCATGCTCGCCCCTGCGCTCTCGTCCTGCACGCTGGCTTTGAGCTTTGGCCAAAGCTCGCGCAGGACGGTCTGTCCCGCCTTGCTGTTGAGCAAGAGGGTGGCGATCCGACGTCGCGCGTGTCGCATGAACTGGACGAACTCCTCGTCCAGCGCCGCACCCGACACCAGAGAGGAAAAATTCCACCTGAGCTCAGCGGCGGCGCCGAGTATGTCGGCTAGTACGTCGGTCGCTGGGTCCACCACCTTGCCAGCCAGGGCGCTCGCGCTGAGTGACTGGAAGCTCTGCGCAAGAGCAGAGCTTTGGCCGATACGCTTGGGCGTGAAGCGCCGTCGTCGGGCGAACGGGTCGCCATTGAGCTCGAAGATGATGAGGAACCCTGGACTCGCAACGAGACAGAGGGCCGGACTGCGTTCCAGATCGCCGGCGCTCGCCAGTAGCCCCTTGTAGCGGTTGGCCTCGATCTGAACCTTACGCAACTCGTTTCCGTGGACCGACCGCTCAGACAGCTCCGGCCGGTAGACGGCCAAGAGTCGAGGCGCCTTCGGCACGGCCGATCGGAACATCCGGGCATCGGCCAGCGCCTTCCGTGCGGGCGCTGGCGGAGGTGATGGGTCGGGCTCGAACCCTCGCGTGCCGAGAAATGCCTCGAACGCTTTGGCGTCGGTGAGAGCCAGCTGCAGCTGCGCTTCAATCGGCTCGGGCATCAGAACTCCACGTCAGGTTGCGACCGCGGTGAAGGTAGCTGCTAGCACCTTGACGTCGATGGCCGACCACATTCGGTCGCGCTCCTCCTGGATGAGCGGGGATTGCGCCGCGGGTTGCGCCAAGCGAGCCGCCCAGGCGCGACCGCACAGAGCGTCAAACTTCTTGGCGAAGTCCTTTGTCAGGAATTGGTGCGGCAGCGAGCGAACGGCGGCCAGGTGCTTCATCAATTCCTCCTCGACCTCTTGTGCGAGAAGATCAACCAGATGCTCCGGGGCGAGGGCGTGTTGCATTAGCCAAGCCAGCTCGTCCTTGTGGTCCTTTGCAAGCCGTTTGAACTCCACGGTGTTCGCCAGGAGGTGCATCTCGGTCGTGAGGGCCGTGCGGGTTTCAGCGAGAGCCTGCTTGAGTCGCGCCGAAGGTTCCCGAGCTGCCGCCGGCCGTTGTGCCTCTTCGATCCGCCGCTCGATCTCCGAGTTGTGGTCCCTGAGCCAGAGCTGTCCAAAGGTCACCAGCGCATCGTCAAGATGACCGAGGCCGCTGGTCCAAGCCCCACTCGTCATCCCGTGGCGGCTGGCATGGTCTCCCGCATGAAGGAGACTGCTAACGATGGCTTCAATGTCGGGTGCTAGCGATTCCGGAGTGGCGGCAACCTCGACGGGGACCTGGAGAAGACCCATTCCGCCTGTGATCACTCGGCCGTGAGCATCCTTTGGCGATACCTCCAGCGTGACCAGCCACTGCGCAGATCCAGGCGCTCCGGCACATGCCGCAGCGATAACCGGCTGCACCTCGGGAGCGGCCCCTCTTTCCTGCTTCCACTTGGCGAGGAGTCGCAATCCATCGAGGTTGGAACCACTGCCTGGGGCAATCCCCGCCACGCCCAGCGAGCACGGACCAGGTCTTGCTGCCGATTGCCAAGGAACTGCCCGAGGTCAGCGTCAGTTCGCTCTCGGCGAACACGCTGGATCTCCTCGTGGAGCTCGACGAGAAGCAGTTCGTCAAATCGTGTGTCGGCGATTGCTTGCTCTGCCTTGTGCTTGAGCCGGGTCCGCAACGACACCGCCTCTTCGATTGCGGCGTTGCTCCAACAATAGTGAATGTCGACGACGCGCTTGCCGCCGACGAGACGACCACCGCCTCTGCGGTCGATTCGGCCGATCCGCTGCTCGATGACCATCGGGTTCCAAGGTAGGTCGAGCTGAATCAGGCAGGTCGAGTCCTGGAGGTTGTGGCCCACGCTGATGGCCTCGGTTCCCACCAGAACATCCACTTCGCCATCAGTCCGAACCAGCTCGGCGGGCTGAGCGTGGCGCGCTCGCGGAGCAAATGCATTGAGCAGCGTGGCCCTGTCAAGCTCTCGAGCACGTCCGGCACGGCCCAGCAGAGACTGCCTCCGCTCATAGGGCTCCATCTTCTGTGCCAGGTCCCACTCCTCCGCGGAGAGATCACGCGCCCGGTCCCGGCTTGGGCGGTACAGCCAGGCTTCCTCTCCACCAAGTGCAAGTCCGATTCGCTTGTCGGGAAAGAGGGCGATCATCCGGAGGAAGGCTCGGAGAGCTGTGTCCGCGTAGGCCGCAACGAGAATGGGTTTATACGAGAGCCCTTCGCGGGCAATCTTCGCCAGGAGTAGGCCCTTCGGGCTGCGCTCGTCGAGATCGAGCGTGAGCTTTGCGCGAAGAGAACGAATGCGAACCAGGTCTGGCTCTACCTCCTGTTGCGCTACGTGGAGTGCGAGCTTCCGGGAATCATCGTCCGTGAGTCGTTCGCAAAGGGCCCTGACCCGCTGGTGGAGTTGGCTGTCGGATTCGTCAGGGTCGTCATCGTCAGGCGGACTCTCGTCGAACAGATCTCGTTGCGGATCGTCACTTGCGTAACGTTGTTCAAGCCATTCCTTGAGTGCGGCAAGCGGAGCCTTGGCGCCTGCGATTGCGCGCATCTGCTGCTGGAACGTGTCCAGCCGCTTGTCAATCACGGCGAGCGACACTGCGAGGGCAAACTCAGAGCTCTCCGCACGTTTGAAAAGCTGAATGAGGAAGGAGCGTCTCAGATTTGAGGGCTCCGCCTCCTCCCCGGAAGTGATGCTTGCCGAAGCCCGGAGAATCGTGCGGAACGGCTCCTGATACGGGATTGTCAGGTCTGCAAGGGCCTCCTCGAGCGAGGCGAAGAGTTCATCGTGCGGCTCGGATACAGGTGTGACATGCGCACTGATCTGGCGCTCAGGATATTCCTGCCGAAGTCCGTAGCGTCGAACGAGCGCGCTTCGAGTTCGTTGGACAAAAACCTCGTCAAACAGGCGGCGCCAACTCTCGCGCGGGAGGGTTTCAAAGTGGCGCACAGCCTGCGCTGCGGTGAGGCTGCCCACTCGTCCGATCGAGAATGTGGCCAACTCCCCATTCAGGGGGGCCGCATCGAGTGCGGGGTAACGCTCGCGCAGCGCATTGCCCTCGTTCCATGCGAGCAAAAGGTAGTTGAAGATGTCCTCGCGCCTGTTGTTCCAAGGAGTCGCGCTCACGAGGAGGATTCGACATGCTTGGTTCCTTCCCAGATGAGCCCTCAGGTGCTGCCAGAGTTTGTTACTCCGGGTTCTTAAAGCCTCATGGGCCTCCTCGACGACGAGCAGGTCCGCGCCCTTGAGGGCCTCGGCAGCACCGCTGTCTGTCATACGCTCGAGCTCGTGCCGGTTGATGAACGTCAGGACGTTGTCTGGCGCTCCCACCGCCCGACCGTCGTCTCGCCATTGAGGGAAGAGCTTCTTTGGCGCGATGAGGACCGCCTTGCTGCAGAGCCCGTGCCCCCGGAGATACCAGGCGGTGCCGATGGCGGTAATCGTCTTTCCTAGTCCGACGCTGTCCGCGAGGAAGCCGATTCGAGCAGCGAGAATGCGCTGAGCGAGAGCCAGAACGCCCTCATTCTGCTCCGGACTCGGAGTGAGCTCCCGCTCATCGGATGGGGGAAACGCAGAGCCATCGGGCAGGTGGACCCTCGCCAAGCGATCGGCGTAGAGCTGCGCCAGGAGGGCTAGGTGGCGCTGAGGTGACTCGAGGCGCCCCTGGGCGCCGGCCTGCCAGACCTCGAACAGCCCGACGGTCTTGAATACAGGAGGCGGCTGCGGGCGGAGTTCCTGCAGCACCTCCAACAGTGCAGGTTCGGGAAGGGACGACTCCTCCCACCGAGCATCGAACCACTGGAGCAACTTCGTGTTGACGTCACGATCGGTGAGCGTGACATCGAGTTCAAGGTTGCCTCCTTGTCGCAAGCCCGACGACGAGAGGTTCGAACTGCCAACTACGGCGTAGGAGTGATCGAGCGTGCCGAACCGAGTCTTGCCTTCCCACCCCAGAAACAACTTTGCGTGCAGAAAGGCATCGGTATAGACGCGAAACTGAAGTCGGCCGCTCTCGAGCGCGTCTCGATAGAGCTGCCAGAGCTGCGCTTTTTCGTCGTGCTCGAACGCCGGGATCAGGTTGTCCTTGATCTGTGTGGTGATCGCTTTGGCTGTTCGTGCGTCTGTCTTGCCGCTGAAGAGGACATGAAGGTCCTTGACCCCCTCGTGCTTCAGCAGGGCAAGGAGCCGCAACAAGCCATGATGGTAGAAGTATCCCGTCGCGACACGCACGTGTGGAAGCACGCTTCCGTCGTCGCTGAATCGGCGAACGAAGTCGTCCAGCAGGGCGCCCATGCTGATGGCTGAGTCGGTGTTGTCGGCGATGAGGTGGTGTTCCTCGAAGATGATTCGGGGGAGTCGCCGAAGGAAGTAGCGACCCGATGGATAGGCAACGTTCGAGCCGCTGGAGTCCACGGACTCGTCGGGCCTGACGAACAGGGCATGCAGGAGACGGCCATTTGACCGCCACCTCTCCACATCCTGTGCGGTGGCCGCATCGATCCAGATGGCGTCGCGTACCGCGGGGCCAGCTACTGGCGGTTCGAGATTCTGGGGGTGACGGGGATCGAGGATGCGCTTCGCGGGAAGGGCGGCGAGGGCTGCGCGAGTATCGTTTTCTACAACCTTGGCCTTCTCAACTGGTCGACCATCGACGTCCACAAGCGGGAGAAACACGCCAGGAAGCCCGGGGCTGGACTCGCCCGGTTTGGACAGGAAGAACGACGACGTTCCCGAGCGGCGTTCTCCCGACACGCAGAAGCGGAAGATGGGCGGCTTCGCCCCAAGGCGGAGCTCGATTCCTCCAATCGGTTCGGTCCAATGAAGCTCACGCATCGCTGTTCACCCTTCGACGACCCTGCGGCTAAGCACAACCCATCATGCCTGGTCCAAGTCACATCTCGGCGATTCGCTTGGCAGCGCTGAGCCACTCCCAAACCGCCCAGTTCTGCGCGTGCCCCCGGCCGGCTTCATCCGGAAGACCGACTGCCTGATCCGCCACCGGCAGATACTCCTCTAGGGTGTCGCCGATGTGGTCTCGACTGACCATCACGAGCCCCACCTTGTGGCGCGACGCCATCACGCAGAGGCGCCCGGTCGCCAGGTCGAAGCTCGAAGGCTCGGTGACTCCCGACAGGGGGTGCACCACCACCATCATCTCCCGCTCAAGCCCCTGCCATCGCGCGGGGGTGTCCACCGCCACCGAGCCGTAGAGGTCTCCCAGGGCGTCGGCCAAGCGGGAGTTCATCACTCGGTGGGAGGCTGAGACCCCGATCTCGGCGGCCTTGAGGACCGTGGCCTCCTTCCCATCGGAATACTTGGCCTTCCGCTCGAGCAGCCGCTTCACCACCTGGGCGACGGCCTCGGCAACCTCGGGATCGTCCTCGAGCGGTGGTCCGGACGTCGGCGTCGGCAGGGTGAGCATCGAGACCGAGCCCGTGGTCAGCAGGTCGATGGCGCCGTCTACTCCGCTGCTTACGCCCGGCTTGGCTTTGCTCACGTCCAGCACGCGCTCTCCGGGCATGGCCCAGGACTCGAACTCGAAGTCGTAGAAGGACTGGAGCAGTTGGGTGGTGTCGTACGGCAGCCGGGTGGTGACCGGCAGGTAGAGCGAGCGGAGCGGTAGCGTCAGGTCGCGGAGGAGCACTGTCGGCGCTGCGACGTGCGGCGGCCGACGTGAGGTCTCCCATCGCGAGACGTCGATCGACACCACCGGCGCGATCTGCCCAGGGTCGCCCACCAGCACGAACCTGGGGGAGAGCTGGCTCATCAGCATGAAGTCGGCCCAGCACATCTGCCAGGCCTCGTCGATGAAGAGGTAGTCGAACGGCTGGGGCAACGCGCTGGCCACCAGCTTCGCGGTGGTCCCCACGACGATCGCCGGCTCCTCGGGGAGCTCCTTGGCCGTGGTCACCCATTTCACACGCTTGCCCAGGTCCTCCGACGCTGACCGACCCGAGGCGAAGCGGACGACCGGGGTCTCGGGGAAGTCGATGGCCATGCGCCGGCAGAAGTCGTTGGCCTGGTTGTTGGTCTGGGTGGCCACGGCAACGGCCAGCCCGCGGTGGTTGGCCAAGGCCACCGCCCGCATGGTGACGTAGGTCTTCCCGGAGCCCGGGGGTGCCTTGAGCACCAGCAGCGGGTCCTGGTTCTCGACGTGCGCGAGCACCTGGGTCAGCACCCGATCGCGGGCGGCCTGGAGCTGGTCGCGGTCCATTAGCGGCCCCTCCGAGCAGCGCCCGCGCCGGCGTGCGGTCTGGCGGTCAAGCGCAGCGTCCGCTCCGCTTCTTCCCGCTCGCGGGTCAGCTCGGCGCGCAGGTCGTCCTCCGTGGGGAGGTACAACTGGTAGCGGGCCGTCAGGATCTGCGCGGCGTGCGAGCGCGCGGACCTTGGCCTTGTTGCGGCTCTTGGCGAGGCGCTCGAACAGGAGCGAGGCAATCTGGCGCTCCAGCTCCCTCGCGGTCCATGCCTCCTGCGTCGCCTCGACCTCGTAGAAGGCGCGCGCACTCGGGTTCGACACCCGCATCAGCAACAGGTAGTGGGTCCAACCGAGTTGCTGGGGAAACGGACCCAGGCCCGATTCGCTAGGCAGTGCCGAGCGAATCGTGGACGAGGTCGATTCGCTAGGCGGTGCCGAGCGTTTCTCGACGAGCGACGAGCCCCGAGGGTACGCGAGAAAGAACTGCCGCATGTTGCGGAGGTTCGGGACGCTGAAGCCGTTCCCCACCCGCTACGAAAGCCGTGCCGCCAGCCGTTCAATCACCCGTGCGCCATAGTCGGCGCGCTTCGCCCCCTGCTGCTCCACCTCGACAATCTCGCGGCCAATGAGCCAATAGGATTGCAGCATCACGGTGTTCGCCGACCGGGCGACGTGCCCGCGCGCCCGTTCGACGATCTCCAGGACGCGATCGAGGAGGGCCTCTTCTTGGGCTGGAGATTTGGATCGAGATCCTGTCCGAATCGTGCCTCGCGACGGTTTTTGTTTGTGGGGCGCGCTCATCCCTCATCCCCTCTCTCTTGAGCCAGCGGGGGTGGGAGACACCGAGCGGCCTGGACTCCCTCTCCCGCATGCGGGAGAGGGTTGGGGTGAGGGTGTCCTTCGTGGACGCGATTCCAAATCTGCTGCAGCACCGCCTCGGTCTGCTGGAGGACCTCGTTGTTCCAGAAGCGCATCACCGCGAGGCCATGGTCGCGGAGGTAGGCGGTACGCACAGCGTCGTGGCGACGTTGCGCGTCTTCAGCGTGCTGGCCGCCATCGAGTTCGACGGCCAGGCCGATGCTTAGGCAGGCGAAGTCCACGACGTACGGCGCGACGGGGAGCTGTCGCCGAAACTTGAGGTCAGCGAGGCGGCGGTTTCGGAGCAGAGCCCAGAGGAGGCGCTCGGCGTCGGTCAGAGTGCCACGGAGGGCTGGCGCGTTGGCGAGGAGCCGCGGGTCAAGAGACGGGAAGGTGATGGAATGGGAACCAGCCGGGGTGCGCGGGATACCCTCACCCCGGCCCTCTCCCGCATGCGGGAGAGGGGGACGCGTTGCGCTCGATGCCATCAGCGGGCCCCCAGCTTCTCGACCAGCTTGATCAGGCCGTCCGGCTTGGCCCGCCGCGGGCCCGGCTCCGGGGCTGGGGCGGCGTGGGTCAGCCAGGCGCCAGGGCCGTTACCGTCCCAGACCTTGAACGCCTTGCCATAGGAGATGCCCACCACCCCGGCGGAGAGGAGAACCACCTCCGTGCCCTCCAGGGCCTCCTCGTCATGGGCCGCCGGGGCGTTGTCCTCCGGCCGGGCCTTCTTCCAGCCGGTGATCTCCACCACCAGCACCCGCTTGCCCCGGTCGACATCGATGGACCGCACGGTCCCTTCACGCCCACGCAGCCCAGCGATGCAGATCGAGGAGTCCTCGCGGATTCGAAGGGGCGCGTCGGTGTCGGAGACCAGAGTCCAAACCGTGGTGATCTTCCTCCCCGTACCCTCATCGACCACCTTGGTGATGGTTCCCCGAATCGCGTCCCCGGCGGCGATGGCCTCCTCGATCAGGTTGGGGTCGCCGTGGATGGGCTGCGAGAGCGGCAG
>VFSW01014972.1_pt1 | contig 10687 bp, 9 predicted proteins | sample 5358111 | NCBI WGS metagenome assembly VFSW01 (sample SAMN11554181, study PRJNA540505) | mine drainage metagenome | isolation source: sediment from site ElyBrook_90M | place: USA: Ely Copper Mine, Vershire, VT | collected 2017
CCATGTTCACCTGAACTGCGGTTTTGGCCGCGGGCGTTGGGGTTGGATTTGTTGTAGCACTGCTACCACTACCGCACGCAGTCAGTAATCCTGCCAGTGCAAGGGCAGCACTGGCCGCCATCGCGCTCCACCATGAATTCCGTTGACCGATCATCGAGAACATATTTTTCGTTGTCATATTTGTCGTGACCTCCCTGAGGGTTGTTGTGCGCGGGTGGCAACAGGGTTGGTCTTCCGAACCGCTCTCTTCCTTAGCCGTCTGCATACCTATCTAACGCACCCGCGTGAAGATACTCTGCACCTCGTCGAGCGGCACGGGATGTGATGCTAATCACAGATCGCAGATGCGGGCTCAGCCATACTCCTTCCTGAATTGATGAAGAGAGCCGTCCAATTCGTCGCATTGGCTGTTGTGATGATGCTCGCAATTCATCCCTTGATGGCGGATACTCCTTGTGCACAGCGGTCTAGCCTGAGCAAGGACGGTGTTGCTGCCTGCTGTTCTATGGCGACCAGCGTTGCGGCACATCAAATGAGCGTTGACTCCCATGTATCGGAGGGCTCGCTTTCTATTGAATCCTGTTGCAACCCGAGTTACTGCCGACTTAACTTTGCGCGCACAATCCTGCAGATGGCAATTCTGCCGAATTCGACTCCCTCTCGGATCGCATTCTTTGCCACGATTGCGCGGCTCTCTACTGTTCACTCGCCCGCTCTGGCGGGATGGCCATCCGGGAACGCCGTTGCTCCCGCGCAAGCCAGAGCCATTCTCGATCAAGCCTTCAGAATCTAATTCTCTCCTTGTATTCCAGCACTGCCGATTCGCCCCTGGCTTTCAATTAACTCGCGGCACGCATCGCACCCACCACTTGAACTACAAGGAGATTTCGATGAAGCGCACTATCAATATCCTGTCAATTCTTTCGCTCGCATTCGTCATGACCGCAACTACCTTCGCCCAGACTCCGTCTGCCCAGCAAGCGAAGCCGGAGCATCTCAGCATGCGTCAGCTCAACGCCCTGATCGTCTCCGCCAGAACACCGGCCGAACACCTGCGCATCGCCAAGTATTACCAGGCGAAGGCACTGGATTATCTTGCTCAGGCGACGGAACACCAGCAGATGGTTGCGGCATATAAGGCGAATTCGAGCCTGTCCAATGATAAAAATCGCGCAAGCACCATCGACCACTGTGAGTACTACGTTCGGGCGTTCAAGGACTTGGCCGTCAAGACGCAGGAACTTGCACAACTGCACGAACAGATGGCCCAGGATGCAGAACAGAAGTGAAGCGAGGTTGCCGCCTCTGGCTTCCATGCCTGCTTGACCGGCCCGTAGCCCAAAATGCTCCGGGCCGGGCCGCAAAGAACCTGCCGCTCTACGACTCCCCGTAATCAAGGGAGAAAGATAGTGAGATGTTTGAATCAGGCCCGCCCTCCAAGTACTCAGGTTTCTTTGCGCTCATGGCTGTTTGGCGGGGCCAGCGAATACATGCCTCACTCGGAATGGAAGGCAAGAATGAAATCGAGCCGAAGCGGGAAAGCCTCCACGGAAGGTGACTGTTGTCATAGTTTACGGACCGTGACCATAGGGTTGGACGAAGGTGACTTTTCCGATCTCGAACACTGCGTTCGCCATCAGTAGAACGCCTCAAAGTCGAGGGCTCTACTGAAGTCTCCACGGAGAGGTTTCTGGCCACTGCCGCATTGCGTCTTGTGCCCATGACGTGGATTTGTCTTTGTGGCAGGAGGTGCACGGGTTGGGAATACTGTATTTTTCGGTCATGGCTGGCGAGATAAACCGGAACGTATGAGCATGGACAAAGGCGCCGGGAACTCCCTCAGTTTCGATCTTCGGCATGTGACAGGCAACGCACTGGCTTCCGATGCTCCCAGTTTTATGGTGAGTATGTTCTTCGAGGGTAGCCGCGTGAGGGCCGTTCGGGGAAGTGGGTCCGTGGCAATCAAGACAGATTTGATTTGCGGGCTTCCTTAATTGAGCGTAGTTCTCTGTGCCATGCACATCGTGGCAGGAGGAGCAGGTAATTCCATGCCGGTACATTACGCTCTGTGCAAAGTCATTGCCCTGCATCCGGTTCTTGTGCGCCGTGCAGTCCGGGAAGTAATAAAAAGTGGTTTGACCAAGTGTGCAGTCTTCGAGTCTCCAGAAGTCTTGTAATCGGAGGCCCACATGGTAGCCAACCGGCCAATCGTAGTATTTACCTTCAATTGGGTTAGCCAATGGACGCCCTTGCGAGTGGCACTGGACACAGGTGTCATTTGCGGTCACGGCATCCATATTTCCCGGATTCAGGATGTTGCTGCGCGTGGGATGCTCAACATGTTCGCTGCCAGGACCGTGACAGCGTTCGCAGCCCACGTTCCATTCCACCACCTGTTTGGTATGGATGTTGTAGTCGACGGAGTGACAGCCGTCGCAGGTGGGTCCGGTGGGCCTCTGCATGTTGTCAGGGGGATAAAGGTGTCCCCACCAGTCTGCTCCTTGCGAGGGAACCACGTAGCGAAGCCATTTGTGGTTGCCGATGTCCCATTGCACCGACAGGGGAAAATAATCGTCGCCGACCTTCGTGAAGTAACGCTGCTTCCAGATGTTGCCGTAAACGAACGCGATCTGGTCTGCGGAGAACTTCGACATAGTATTGGTGGAGAGATCGGGAAGAATGGCATCCGGATGCGCACCCGGATCGCGCACCACGTTGGCCATCGGCGTCTTCTTCCACCGTCGATAGATCTGTTCGTGACATTTCTCACATGCCGGCGAGCCAACATAATGAGCCGAAGCCATTGTGCTGGCCTGGTTCGCTTTCTCTTCACGGGACAACGGTTTGAGGCTGCGGACGAAAAGGGCAAGCTTCCATGCGGCCTCGCTCGATTCCCGGTGCGCATTTTCGAGTGCAGGCATCCCGGTGAAGCGCACACCGTACTCGATGATGTAGTGGATTTGGCCGTCGGTCAGTTTTTGAGTCGGCGATCCGCGGAGATCCGGCACGCGCGGATAGAGATGCGTCCCAATCCAGGTACTTCCGTCGCCGTCGATTCCGTGACAGGTCGCGCAACGCGAAAGAAAAAGTCCCCGGCCTTTCTGCAATGCATCGGCATCTCCGCGAAGTGGATTTTGCTGCCTGCGTTCTCGCAACGGAATCGCAAAGTTTCTCGCCGCGCGGGCAATGGACATCTCGAATGCGGAAGGCGATTCAATGGCACGGAAGCCGCGCCAAACCAGGAAGGCCAAGCAGAGAACACCGGCAACTCCGGCTCCAAAAATCATCCAAGAAATTCGTTTCCAGGCTTTCACAACTTGGCTCATTCTCCAGAACCCTGTACTTATCGATTTGCAACTGCCTCGTAAACTATCATCCGCGCCACGCCTTGTCCGTTCTCCTGCTCTTCAGGAGCGTAGACGCGATGCGTCTCCGGATCGACGGCAAGCGAGTGTACTTTGGGTTGGACACGAAGGCTTTCGAGAAGACGGTAGTGGTCTGGGCTGTCCTGATGAAAGACCGCGATGAATCCGCTGGAGCAGGCAACGTAAATGCGGCCCAGGCCGGGATCGAATTTGATGACATCGGGGCCTGAGGGCATTGGCAGGGATGCGATAGCCTGGCGCCTGTCGAGATCAAAAACAGTCATGCGCAAATTTCCTTCGCAGGACAGAAAGGCTCGATGATGTTCGGGATCGAGCGCCATGCCGTGATTGCCCTGACAGCCTGCGACAGGATACCTCGCGACGACGGTGTCTGTCACCGGATCGATGACGGCGAAGAGATTGTCATCTTGCAGATTGACGTAGACCTTGCGCGCTACCGGGTCGTATTGCGGCATGCCGGTCTCGCTGTCGAAGTGCAGTGTCTTGAGGATGAGGTTCTTGTCCGTATCGACAACGGCTTCGGCCTTGCCACGCTCGTCGGAGACGTAGAGCTTGTGAAAAGGCGCGGCGTAGGCGCTGCCGTCGGGCTTGTCGGCTGTCGGCAGCTTCTTAACAACTTTCATGTCTGCCAGACTTGCGACACCGATGGTATTGTCCTTGCGATTCGAGGTGTACACGGTGCGGGTTTCCGGAACGAATTCAATGCCCTCAACGCCTGGCGTGTCATGAATCACGCCGATTACTCGATCGGCCTTCATGTCGATGACATAGATCCGATCGGCGGCGAGATGGGCGGAGAGCAGCCAGTGATCGAGGCTGTCAATAGTCAGATAATCGAAGCGCATACCGAGCGGTCCCGGAAGATCGAATCGAGCAACCTCCCACAGCGTTTTGTTTCCTGTACCGGTCTTCTGCGCGGGCACAAGGCTTGCGCCGAATACACCCATTACCGCCAATACTCTCAGGACCTGCCCGCACCCCATATCTCCTCCGACCTTGCAATAGTTATCGCTGCTGCATCATCCTCCTTTATAGGCTCACATGCGGAAACACATACCTGAAGACACTCTGACAATTTCCTGAATTCAACGTAAGGGAAACTTCAGAGACAATTCAGATCAGTCAGGCATCGTTCACCGATATACAGGAAGGAGGGTAGACACGTGCAACTCCTGGTCATCGAAGACGAGCCCAAGGTCGCTCACGCTCTGCAAGAAGGTTTGCAGGCCGAGGGCTACGAAGTCTCCCTTGCCGCGACCGGCGAGGAAGGGTTTTTCCTCGCCAGCAGCTGCGGCTTTGATCTGATCGTCCTCGACGTGATGTTGCCGGGCCGCAATGGCCTGGAAGTGTTGTCGACCTTGCGCAGGCAGAACATGGGGACCCCCGTTCTGATTCTCACGGCAAGGGATGCGGTTGAGGACCGCGTGGCCGGACTGGATGCCGGAGCAGACGACTACCTGGTCAAGCCATTCGCCTTCCCGGAACTGAGCGCTCGGATTCGAGCTCTCTTGCGCAGGGGTAAATCTGAGCCGGTTGCGTCCCTGACGATTGGCAGGCTCGAGGTCGATCCAGTAACCCGGACCGTAATGCGGGAAGGAGATCGCCTGGAACTGACGGTTCGGGAGTTTGAGTTGCTGGAATACCTTGTCCGCAACAAGGGCCGGGTCGTTTCCCGGGAGATGCTGGCGCGGGACGTCTGGAAAGAACCGGGAAGGGCTACGCCGCTGGACAACGTCATCGATGTGCATGTGGCACGCTTACGCAAGAAGCTGGACGATCCCTTTGACATCAAGCTGCTGCACACCGTCCGCGGCGTCGGGTTCATCCTGAGCGAGGAGATTCCATGATCGGAGTTCCCGGTAAGACGTTGCGCGTCCGGCTGACCATTCTTTATGGAATTCTGCTCGCCTTGGCGTTGGTCTTCTATGCAGTGGGCACGTCCCTGTACCTGCTACACGGGCTGAACAAACAGCTGGATATGAGCCTCGACCGGGACATTGAAACCGTGGAGGGATTGATTGCTCTGTCACCTGGCGGTGGAGTCGAACTTCGTTCGAGGGAAGGCGAAGCACATGAAGAAAAGCATGAACGCGGATACCTTTTGGAGGTGTGGTCAGTCGATAGCAGATTGCTCTATCGAAGTGCCGGGTTGGATGGCACGCCACTTGGGGCACCACCTCAATTGACCGGAATGCGCCTTGACAGATCCCCGCATTCGTATCGTTTGGCGAACGGGGTGAGAGTACGCGTGGCCAATCGCCTGCATTGGGTTGACCAACAATATGTAGTCGTTCGACTTGCTTTGAGCGAAGAGCCGATGTGGGACGAGTTCTGGGACATGATTTCTGTGTTTGGAGCCGGACTTCCCATCACCGTTTTGCTTATCGGCTTCACAGGCTATATGGTTGCCGGCCGGGCTCTTCGTCCGGTCGATGCGATGGCGCATCGTGCCAGAAAGATCAGTGCGGAGCAACTGAACGAGCGGTTGCAAATCGAAAACCCTGACGATGAACTTGGGCATCTGGGGCTCGCCTTCAATGAAACGCTGGCCAGGCTGGAGAAGTCCTTCGACCAGCTCCGCCGGTTCACGGCGGATGCGTCGCACGAGCTTCGTACTCCGTTGACTGCGATACGAAGCGTGGGCGAGGTCGCCTTGCAAAACCCCGGCGATGCGACTTATTACCGTGACACCATTGGCAGCATGCTGGAAGAGGTGAACCGCCTCACCCAACTGGTCGAAAGCCTTCTAACCATGTCAAGGGCCGATGCGGGGCAGATCCTGCTGCAGCGAACGGCTGTCGGAGTACTCGATGTTGCGAAAGAGTCGGCGGCATTGCTCGAAGTGCTAGCCGAAGAGAAGGGGCAGACGATCGTAGTAGACGGGGACGCGGCATTATCGGTGTGGGCCGACCGGCTCATCCTGCGTCAGGCGCTCATCAATCTGATCGACAATGCGGTAAAGTATTCCCCGCTCCGCGGCAGAATCGACGTTCTGGTCAAACCGATTGACAGATTCGCTTTGATTGAAGTGCGCGATAGCGGTCCAGGCATTCCTGCCGAGCATCTTGACAAGGTATTTCAGCGCTTCTACCGGGTCGATAAAGCGCGCGCACGCGCCGAAGGCGGATCGGGTCTTGGACTTTCCATCGTGGAATGGGCCGTGTCTGTCCATGGCGGAAGTGTGAATCTTAGTTGCGCGCCTGGACAAGGCTGTACTTTCAGCATACGTCTTCCTCTCTATCGGAGCCAGAACTCGCCGGAAGAGGCCTGAGACCACCGCACGAAACAGGGTGTTTGAGAACCGCAACCATTGCAATTCTGCAGATTGGAGTGAAACGGTGTTTTTCGAAGGACAGAAGAGACAGGGCCTCAGCAAGCGCATGCGAGCCATACCGGCCGTTCTGGCAAGCTGGACACTTCTTCTGGCGTGCAGTGCATTGTGGGCGCAGTATGCGGGCAGTCTACAGGGGCGAGTCGCCGATCCTTCCGGTGCGGTGGTGCCGGGAGCAACAGTGCTCGTGGAATTAGAGCCAAATGGGCCGTCGCGCACGGCCGCTACCAACGGCCAAGGCATCTACCGGATTGGCGGGCTGCCGCCGGGCCTATACAAGATTACAGTCAAGGCACAGGGCTTCGCTCCGTCCCTCAAGGCCGGCGTTGCGTTGAGCGCGAGCGCGGGCCATGCGCTCACGCTGGACATTCACTTGGCGATCGCATCCGAGGTGCAAAACGTCGAAGTGAATGCCGGAGCCTCGCCGCTTCAGGTCGCCCCGCAGGAAAATGCCAGCGCGGTCGTCATCGCCGGCGCGAACCTGGAGGCGCTTTCGAATGACCCGGACGAACTTCAGAACCAGATTTCCGCGCTGGCTGGACCTGCGGTGGGCGCGGGGGGCGCCGACATCTACATTGACGGATTCATTGGCGGCGACATGCCGCCCAAGTCGGCCATCCGCGAAATCCGAGTCAATGCAAACCCATTCACTGCGGAAAACGATCGGCTTGGATACGGACGCGTGGACATCTTCACCAAGCCGGGGAGCGCGGCCTTCCATGGCGATGTATCGGCGGAATACAACGACTCTCGCATGAATGCGCTGAGCACGTTTCTGACGGCATCTGGACAGACGCCTCCTTCGTATCACACCTGGCTCTCCAACGCCGACCTTGGCGGCCCGCTGGGCAAAAGAGCCTCTTTCTACTTCGCCGTGGAGCGGCGCAACATCAACCGCGATAACCTGGTAAACACCGATATTCTGGATTCCAACCTGAATGTGCAGCCGTATGTGGCCTATGTCTCCAACCCGCGAGTGCTCACCAGCATTGCTCCCCGTTTCGATTTTCAACTGAGTCCAGGGAACACTCTGACTGCGCGTTATGACTACTTCGAAATTGGCGAGAGCAACGATGGCGTGGATACTCAGTCGCTGCCATCGCAGGCTTACAACGCCGAACGGCATCATCACAACTTACAAATCTTCGACAGCCAGGTGGTCAACGCGCACACGGTGAACGAGACGCGCTTCCAGTACCTCCATTTCCACAACTCTGAGATTCCGCAGAACAACTCTCCCACGATCGACGTTCTCGGCGCTTTTATGGGCGGCGGCGACAGTTCCGGCTTATACGATCGATTCGAGACACACTATGAGCTGCAGAACTACACGACCATGACGCTTCACCGGCACTTGCTTCGCTTCGGAGGCTTTCTGCTCGATCTTCCGCGCAGCGAGAACACGAACGCCAACTTTAACGGAACGTTCACCTTCAATTCGCTGGCCGATTACCAACAAACGGAGCAGGGCCTGCGCAACGGTCTGACCATGCCCCAGATTCAGGCTGCAGGCTACGGCCCCAGCCAGTTCAACGTCACGGCCGGGAAGCTTTCGGCCGCAATCAACCGGCTCGATGGGGCGCTCTTCCTGAATGACGACTGGAGCGTCACACCGCACTTTACCGCCAGCTTTGGACTGCGGTTCGAGTCCGAAAACGTCATCAGCGATCACGCCGACTGGGCGCCGCGCCTGGGATTTTCCTGGGGTCTGGGCCACGGCGCCAATACGAAAACGGTGGTGCGCGGCGGCTTCGGGATCTTCTACCAACGCTTCGACGACGACCAGATGATCATTGCGGAGCGTGCAAATGGGCAAAATCAACTGACCTACATCGTCAACCAGCCTGCCTTCTTTCCCACTCCGCCGCCGCTGGCTTTTCTTAGCGCAAGCAATGCTTCGGCGCCGACCGTGTACAGCATTGCGCCCAATCTTCAGTCACCCCGCGACGTTGATATAGCGCTCAGCATCGAGCGTCAGATCGCGCCCAATGCAACGCTCTCTCTCACGTGCCTCAACTCCAGGGGGCTTCACCAGTTTCTGAGCAATGACATCAATGCGCCTCTGCCCGGCACGTATACTCCGGCGGATCCAACGAGCGGCGCACGCCCGCTCGGCACTGCTGCCGGCAATATTTATGAATACGAATCCGCCGGCGACTACAGGCAGACGCAGCTGATCGCCAACTTTCACGCTAGCGCCAGCAAACTTTCTCTGTTCGGCTACTATGTCTTCAACGACGCGCATAGCGACACGACCGGAGTCGATAGCTTTCCCGCGAACCCCTGGGACATACATGCGGACTATGGCCGTGCTGCCTTCGACATTCGCAACCGCGCCGTGATCGGCGGCAGCTACGCCATGCCGCTGGGCTTCCGCCTCAGTTCCATGATGATGGCGAATTCCGGGTTACCCTTCAGCATCATGCTGGGCCAGGATCTCTATGGCACCGGGATTCACAACTCGCGGCCCGCACCGGCCAACGCATCGACACCACCGGCTGATCTCGTGGTAACCCAGTATGGCTCATTCAACATCGCACCTGGCCCAGGCGACGAGCCGGTCCCTCCCAACACTGCAACCGCGCCCGCAAGCTTCATGCTGAACTTCCGCCTCAACCGTACTTTCGGTTTCGGTGGCGAGGGAAAGGGAAAGCATGGTGGCGAGGACGGCGCTCCCAGTGGCGGCAGCGACCACTCAAACCGCGGCCTGGGCGGGCGCGGCTTGAGTGGCAGCGGTGGCGGCGCCACTCTGGGCGGGGCCACCGGGCAGCGTTACGCGCTCACGTTAAGTGTCTCGGCCCTCAACGCCCTTAATAATGTCAACCTCGCTCCACCTATCAATGTCATTGGGTCGCCGCTCTTCGGGCAATCCATCGCACTTGCCGGCGGAGCCTTCTCCGCCCAGGTGGGAAATCCCGTGGCCAACCGGCTAGTAAGTGTGAGCGCTTCGTTCAGTTTTTGACCCCAAGCTGCACTCGTTCTTTGAAGTTGCGCCCTATCTGCGACACCCGCAGGTTTGAGCTGTTTACTCCCTTCTCACTTTCGCCGGAAGCGGCTCACCTGAAATCGCTGGATGGTTCCGCTGGGAGTTGCGTGTTCATGCGGGAGGCTCTCAACGGGTTCAAACGAGGGCGCAAAATCGGCAGCTATCATCGCCGCGCTGGCGCGATAGACCGGCAGGCCACTGCAGGAACTCGGTCCCTCAAGCGCGAACGTGGCGACGATAAGCGCGCCTCCGCTCTTTATGCTATTCGAAGCCAAAGCTGCATAGGCAACTCTTCCCGCCACATCCGTCAAGAAATGATAAGCGGCCCGATCATGCCAAATGTCAACGGGTGATGAGCATTTCCATGCAAGTACATCCGATTCGAACCATTGCACCTCTTCCGCTTTGCTTCCCAGTCTGGCTTTCGCGATCGCCAAAGCCTTCGAGGAAACATCGAGAACGGCGACAGAACCGTACCCTTCCGCAAGAAGGCAGTCCACCAAACGCGAGTTGCCTCCACCGATATCTACGATTGAATCACTCTTGCTTCGTGCACTCTTCCGGATCATTTCCGCGACAATAACGGCACCGACTCAAACCAGCTGAGTTCCCGCTCCTGCCGCGTTGCATAGACTTGCTCCCAATGGTTTTTTCGGCTTTGCGATTCCAAATTGTCCTTTCTAAACAGACGGGATGACCGGCCCAGGACGCTCGCTTGGATGGGCAGCGAATAGCGCCCCCAAATTTCTCGGTCAGGTCGGTCTTTGACTCCGAAAGAGTTCAAGAATTCCTATCACGCGCATTGCTGAGTGTTGGGCGCTCTGCCGAGGCCGGTGTGGTGTTGCCCGAAGTCACGGAACAGTTTGCCGAAGTGGTCGAGATCGTTTGTGGAACCGTCGATCAATGCATGGGCATGTCCATGTTCTTCATGTCTTTCATTTCCATCTTTGATCCGTCGTGCGAAGAATCGTTGATCTGAGAAGC
>VFSW01014973.1_pt1 | contig 10687 bp, 9 predicted proteins | sample 5358111 | NCBI WGS metagenome assembly VFSW01 (sample SAMN11554181, study PRJNA540505) | mine drainage metagenome | isolation source: sediment from site ElyBrook_90M | place: USA: Ely Copper Mine, Vershire, VT | collected 2017
CCTGCTTTATCCGGTCTTTTGGGCAGCAGTCGTCGAGAAAAATTGCTTACGAATAGTTTTTAACTGTACAGGGTCGTGAATTCGAAGTAAATCACCCGGGAAGGGTATTTTCAGGGGATGCACCTATGCTGCGGGATGTGGAATGGAACGATGGGAACCAGATGGAGCGGGCCGGACTGCTTTCAAACAGGCGGCAGCTTCGGCTTCTTGATCTTCCTGCTTCCTTCATAAAGATCATATTCAAGCAGCCTGCACTCGATGCCGCTGTTGTAGAAAGGGACCTTTCTCGCGGGCTTAAGCTTTACCTGCTTTGCAAGAGCGGGGCTTCCGGTAAAAACATACCCTCGATAGCCTTTGCATTTCTGTTTGAAATAGTCGCCGATGGCCGCATAGGTCTTGGCAAGCTCGTCGACCTCGCCCATCCGCTCTCCATACTCCGGGTTTAACACGATAACGCCCCCGCCATCGGGAGGCGGCATATCCGAGAAATTACAGACGCTGAAATCGATGAGCTGTTCAACGCCTGCCGTTGCTGCGTTCTTCTTCGCGGCCTCGACGGCATCGGGGCTGATATCCGTGGCCAGGATCCTGCCGGGCAGCCGTTTTGTTGCTTCCTGTTTTGCCTGCTCGCGAAGCTTGCTCCACAGAGCTTCGTTGAATCCCTTGAGGTGCATGAAGCCGAAGTTGCCGCGCATGAGCCCCGGGGCCCGGTTCAGGCCGATCAGGGCGGCTTCGATGGCGATCGTGCCGCTGCCGCACATGGGATTCATGAAGTTTGTGCTGCCGTCCCATCCCGTCGCAAGCACGACAGCTGCTGCGAGCGTTTCCTGCATGGGGGCCTTGAGCGGAATCTTCCGGTATCCGCGGCGGGAGAGGGGCTCCCCGGAAGTGTCGAGATACACCGAAACACGGTCATCCTTCCAGTACAGGTGGACCACGCTGCGGTCGCGCTCCGGGCCGGAGTCGGGTCGTGTGCCCCGCTTGTTCTTGATCCGGTCGACAATGGCGTCCTTGCACCGAAGGTTGGCGAAGCGCGAATCATTGATGCTCGCGGTATCAACGCTCGAGGTCACGCAGACATAGCCGTCTTCGGGAATAACGTCCTCCCAGCTCAGCTCCGACAGGCGCTGGTAGAGCTCATTCGCAGTCGTCGCAATAAATTCCTTGAACAGAAAAAGGACGCGGTGCCCGGTCCGGATCCGCAGATTGAGCAGCAGCGTGTCGTCAAGCGTGCCTGTTGTTTCCACGCCGGCAATCTGCTCGGAAAGAACGGGCTGACCCAGGGCGCGCAGTTCTTGCGCTAAAAAGCGAGGGATGCCCTTGGGGCAGGTAATGAGAATGGTGGATTTTTCCATGTATCAGCAACGAAGGGATCGTGACGCGAGAAGTCTCTCCCCGGGCAAGGGGCGGTCTCCGCACGCGAAGAGAAACCTGTTTTGGATCCTCCGGTAAAAAAGGCGTCAGTTCGCCGAAGCCATCAGCCGTTCTTTGTCCTTAAAGAGCACGTCGCACTTGTTGTAATAGGTCTTCCGGACAACGCCTTTTCCGAAGGTGTTGTGGAGCACGACATCGCCGATGCGGTACTTCCCGGACATGTCATAGGCGCGCTCTTTCCCCCGCGCTTCGGCCAGGCAGGATTCCCACAGCACTTCCGCTGTTTTTGCGGCCGCTTCCTTCTTTTTTGACGCCGTGCCCGTCTTGATGTCAGCGGAAGTCCGGTATTTGTGCGCACTGCCGCAGGTCCTGCATTTTACCTTGGCAATCGTCTCGCCGTCCGCAGCCATGGCAACAATGATATGATCGCAGCTCAACTTGCACTTGGTGCAATAAGCAGCTGCATTCTCACCCACCGAACGTTTTTCCAGCATGACTTTCTCCTTCCCCTGATTTTTGGGATTTACGTTTTGATCCATATCCGGCACCTGTCCCGTGGATTACTTCAAGACGGGCGGGCCCGCCTCCATGCATGCGGCCGTCTCACCCGGAAGACCATGGTCAATATACACCTTCTCCGGCGAAAAAGCTTTTGTTCTTTTTCCGGCAGCAGGCCATCCGGAGGCAGATGAGTCCAGCTGCCCTCCTGTCCCGTCAGGCGCCAAGACCGCGGGCGGAGAGGCCGGCATATTCGTACCTTTTTTGGCTTGAAATCACACCGTCATTCTGTTAGTATGCGCAGGATTAGGAGACTCCGTGCAGAAAGCAGACCGCACAACCAGAGCTGTCGCAGGTTTTGTCGATCTCCTGCTGGTCATTGGTCTGGCCAGACTGCCGGATGTACTGGGGTTTTTGTCCGCCTGTGGATACATTCTGATCCGGGACGGGCTGCTCGATCGCAGGAGCGTCGGGAAAAAGCTCATCGGACTTTACGTGGCCTCGTCGGAAAAGGCCGGACCTGTGATGGCCTACCGTGAGTCGATCATCAGAAATGTCCCCTTCGCCGTTGCCTATATCCTGTTTCTGGTGCCCTATGCGGGATGGGCGTTGGGCCCGCTGGCGCTGGGCGTGGAAAGTCTGGTCGCCATCGGCGATGATCGGGGAATGCGGATCGGGGACATGCTGGCGCGCACGATCGTGGTCCAGAACGGCGCGGCAACGGCGGGCACCAGGCCCGAAGAGCGGCCCCCTGCCGGGCAGCCCGATGCACCTGTACCGCAAGACGAACAGCACTAGTCCGCCTTGCTCATTTCTGTTTGAGACGTATCTCTTCACATCGCGCTTGCAGCTGCGCCGGGCTTGCGGAATCGACCGCGAGAGTTCGGCCGGCTTTGTTTTGGGTCATCTTCTGAAAGGAGTTTTTGCATACGATGTTTATCAATTCTATCATGGGCTGGTTTTCCAACGACATGGCCATCGATCTCGGCACGGCCAACACCCTGGTGTACGTCAAGGGCAAAGGGATCGTCTGTAATGAACCTTCGGTCGTCGCCATATCCGCAAAAACCGGGAAAGTACTTGCCGTGGGTTCCGAGGCCAAGCGTATGCTCGGCCGAACGCCCGGCGACATCAAGACGATCCGCCCCATCAAGGACGGCGTCATTTCGGACTTCGACTACACCGGCGAAATGCTGAAGTACTTTATCCAGCGCGTCCATAACCGGAAGTCCTTCATGCGGCCGCGCATCGTGATCGGCGTTCCCTCGGGCATCACCCAGGTGGAGCAGCGCGCCGTCAAGGACGCGGCCATTTCCTCGGGCGGCCGCGCCGTCTACCTGATCGAGGAGCCGGTGGCCGCCGCGATCGGGACGGGCCTGCCGATCGCCGAGCCGTCGGGGAACATGATCGTGGACATCGGCGGCGGTACGACGGACATAGCCGTCATCTCCATGAACGGCGTGGTGTACAGCAAGGCCATCCGCGTGGGCGGAGACAAGATGGACGAGGCAATCATCAATTACATCAAGCGCAAGTATAACCTCCTCATCGGCGAAATGATGGCGGAGACGATCAAGATGGAACTCGGCTCCGCATACAAAGTGGACACGAACCGGCAGACCATGGAGATCAAGGGGCGCGACCTCGTGTCCGGAATTCCGAAGACGCTCATTCTCGACGACGACGAGGTACGCGAGGCGCTCGCCGAGCCGGTCAGCCAGATCCTGAACGGCATCAAGCAGGCCCTCGAAAACACCCCGCCGGAGCTCTCGGCCGACATCGTGGATAAAGGGATCGTCCTCGCCGGCGGCGGCGCTTTGCTCAAAGGCATGGACGTGTTCCTCCGCGAGGAGACGTCGCTTCCCATCATCATCGCCGAAGACCCCCTGACCTGCGTTGCGCTCGGCGCCGGGAAGGTCCTCGATGACGAGCAAATCCTGAGACAAGTAATGATGTAGGGAAAGCAGCCGCACAATGCCCGGTTTTGTTTCAAAATATAGAAAATTCATCGTCATTTTTTTCCTCTTTGTGGTCCTGTTCTGGCTTCTCACGGTCCAGGTGAAGAACGGGCGTTTTCTCTTTCTGGAAAAACCGGTGCTCGCCGTATCCGGTTTCGTCGAGCACATTATTACCAGGTCGTTCAACGCCGTGGCATCAGTCGGCGAGTGGTACGACTTTCTGGTAAGCACCGACCGGGAAAACCGGCGCCTCAAGACCGAAATCGAACGCCTGAAGCTCGACAACGCCCTTTCGAACGAACTCCTCCTCGAAAATAACCGCTTGCGGGAAGCGCTGAGTTTCAAAAAGCTCTCTCCGCCTTCAGCGGTCATGGTCCAGGTCATCGGCAAAGACCTTTCTCCCGCTTCGAGCACCATTACGGTCGATAAGGGTTCAGACGACGGCATCGGAAAAGATATGGCGGTCATCACGGCGGCCGGCGTCGTCGGAAAGGTCTATACCGTTCTTCCCAACACGGCAAAAGTCCTCCTGCTCACCGACCCCGGTAACACGGTTGCCGTCATAGTCCAGCGGAACCGGGAAGAGGGTTTGCTCGAAGGGAAGCTGGTCAACTGCGCCCTCAAATATGTGTCCTATTATGCGGACATTCAGGAAGGCGACCTGCTGGTCACGTCGGGCCTTGACGGGATCTACCCGAAGGGTCTGCCGGTTGCGACCGTGATGAAAGTAACGAAGCAAGAGGCCGTCGCCTTCCAAACGGTGGTAGCGGAACCCGTTGTTCGTTTTTCCCGTCTGGAAGAGGCATTGGTGCTCAAGAAATGAAACCCTGGGTCTATCTTGTCGTTCTGCTGCTGATCCTCCCCATTCAAGCCGGCCTGCTCAACCCGCTGTCCATCGGCGGCATCAAACCCGACATCGCGCTGGCCGTCGTCTTTATCATCGGCCTGATCACCGGCCCGGTGGAAGGCGCCTTTGCGGGCATCGGCATCGGCCTGCTTCAAGATATCGGGTCCGCGAGCCTCCTTGGCCTTACCGGTCTCTCCCGGGGGATGGTGGGGCTCCTGTCGGGGTTGCTCGGCAGAAGAGTGCTCGATATCGACAATCCGATGATCGTTCTTTTTCTGGTCGCGTTGAGCATGGCGGAGGGGCTCTTCATCGCTCTTTTTCTCCAGACGACGTACGGAGCGGTCCCCTTCCTCAGCCTGGTGGCGGGCCGCATCGTTCCCCAGGCCCTCTATACGGGCCTGTGCGGTCTGCTCCTGTTGCATCTGACCAAGAAGAAAAACGTCCTCACCGCACTCAAGCGACGGGAACTGCGGAAGGAGCGGTAAATGTTACACCAGGAAGGACCGATCGATATTCAAAAAAGACTCCCGTTGCTTGCGGTTTATATTGTTTTGTTCACCCTTGCCCTCCTCATCCGCCTCTGGTATCTCCAGGTGGTCAAGGGGGCCTACTATTATGAACAGGCCGAAAGCAACCGCATCCGGCCGATCAAGCTCAGGCCGCCGCGGGGCATCATTTATGACCGCTACGGAAGACCGCTTGTTGAGAACGTGCTTACCTTCGACGTCTCCCTGGTTCCCGAGGACGCGCCGGATTTAGACGCTACGATCGAAAAAATGTCGTCCCTCCTGAAGATCGACACGTCTGAAATCCGCACGGCACTGGACGATGCAGCGCCGACCAGGTCAAAATACGATCCCGTGAAGATAGAGGAAGAAGCGCCTTGGAACCAGGTGGCGCTCGTTGAGGCGCACCAGGAGGATTTGCCCGGTGCGATCATCGAACCCGAACATCGCCGGCATTATCCTTACGGGGGGCTCGCCTCGCACCAGTTGGGCTACATTGGGAAAGTTTCCCAGGCCCAGCGGAAGCAGGACCAGACGGACATGGGTCTTCTGACCGGCCAGAGCGGTCTCGAAAAAATCTACGATAAACTGCTGCGCGGCACCGCGGGCAAACGCATGATCCAGGTGAATGCCGCCGGAAGAAAGGTCAAGGACCTGGGAATTGAAGAGCCCCGGCCCGGGAACGACCTGTACCTCACGATCGATCTCGATGCGCAAAAGGCTGCAGAGGACGGGCTCGGCGACCGCGCGGGGGCCGTGGTGGCCATGGACCCGAACAGCGGGGAGATTCTGGCCATCGCCAGCCACCCGAACTACGATCCGAACCTCTTCCCCCGGGGAATTTCGCCCAAGGACTGGGTCCGGCTCATGGATGACCCGGCCCACCCCTTGTACAACCGGGCCATTCAAAGCGTCTATCCTCCGGGTTCCACGTTCAAGATCATTGTTGCGCTGGCCGGACTGTCGTACGGCGTGATCACCCCCGATGAAAAGATCGTCTGCCACGGGTTCCTGAAAAGCGGCAGACACTCCTTCCGGTGCTGGAAAAAAGACGGACACGGTGCGATCTCTATGCACCGGGCCCTCGTCGAATCCTGCGACGTGTACTTTTACACCCTGGGGGAACGGATCGGCTGGGACCGGGTCGCCGCGTTCGCAAAAAAGCTCGGTTATGGAAGCCTGACCGGCATTCCTCTGCCCGACGAGAAACCGGGCCTCATTCCCACTGTCGAGTGGAAGAAGAAGCAGACCGGAGAAGCATGGTACGGCGGGGACACGTTCATCAATTCCATCGGACAGGGGTTCGTGCTCGTAAGCCCCATCCAGGCATGCCAGTTGATGAGCCTCGTCGCCAATGGAGGATCTTTCTACCGTCCCATGCTGCTCAGGCAGTCGCGAAACCGCGAGACGGGCGTTGTCACGACGTACTCCCCGAAACTCAGGAAGAAAGTCACCATTGATGCCGATGCGCTCGAGGTCGTGCGGAAAGCGCTTGCGGGCGTCGTTGCCGAACCGGGCGGCACGGGCCACGCAGCCCAGACGCCGATGGCGACCGTCGCGGGCAAATCGGGTACCTCCCAGGTCATTGCGCAGAAGGTCGCCGGACGGCACCTGGCGGAACTGTCGCGCGACCATGCCTGGTTCATCGCCTATGCCCCGGTCGAAAACCCGAAGATCGCCGTTGCCGTAATCGTGGAGCACGGCGGCCATGGCGGCAGCGCAGCCGCGCCCATTGCAAGAAGAGTCATTGAGGAGTATCTAAAAAATGCTGAGCCAAAGATGGTTCGCTAATCTGCCCTGGGGCATGATTGCCCTGATATTCGGAATTACCCTTATCGGTCTCGCCGCGGTCTACAGCGCAACCTATACGTCCCGGGGGCCGTCGCCCCTTTACTACAAACAGCTCGTCTGGGTTGCCCTGGGTGTGTGCGTGATGGTGGCCGCGGTCATTATTGATTATCACACCATCGGCCGCTTTGCCTACATCATATACGCGTTCTCGCTGTTCCTGCTGCTCCTTGTCATGGTCATCGGGAAAAGCGGCATGGGCGCCCAGCGCTGGCTGGCCATCGGTCCCTTTGTGTTCCAGCCGTCGGAGCTGGCCAAACTTTCGCTCACCCTGGCCCTGGCCCGGTACTTTGCCGAGGACCCCCGCCGGGGCGGGTATGGGCTCAGGGACCTGCTCGTTCCCGGCCTTATGGTCCTGGTCCCTCTGGTGCTCGTTTTGAAACAACCCGACCTCGGCACTGCAATCATGCTCCTTCTGACATCTTCGATCATGGTCGTTCTTGCCGGCATTCACTTCCGGTCAATCATGACCGTAATCGTCAGCGTTGCCGTCGTCGCTTCACTGGTACTGTTCGTTCCGCCCATCCGTCACAAGATCTGGGGGTCCTTCAAGCCCTACCAGCAGAACAGGATCCGTGCTTTTATCGACCCAAGCTCCGATCCCCTGGGAAGCGGCTATCACGCAAACCAGTCAAAGATCGCGGTCGGATCGGGCCAGATCACGGGCAAGGGGTACCGCAAGGGAACGCAGAGCCAGATGGCTTTTTTGCCGGAACGCCACACCGATTTCATCTTCGCGGTCATCGCGGAAGAAATGGGGCTCGTCGGCTCCGGTGTGTTGATCCTGTTATACCTGGCCCTCCTGCTGATCGGCGTGGACACGGCGAAAAACGCGAAAGACCGTTTGGGCGTTTTCATGGCCGGCGGCATCGTCGGCATGATTTCGCTGTACGTGTTCATTAATGTAGGCATGGCAGTGGGCATCGTGCCGGTCGTCGGCGTTCCGCTTCCTCTCGTCAGTTATGGCGGCACCTCCATCATTACGACCTTCCTCGCTCTCGGTTTGCTCTTGAATATCCAGACGCGCCGGTTTAGTCTGTTCTACTAAAAATTATAGGGGCAAGCAGCAAGGGGCAAGGGTCTAGGTTTTTTCTTGCTACTTGCTACTTGTCCCTTGACCCTTACAAAGGAGTCTCATGCTCGAAGATTTTCTCCCGCTTGTCGCTAAGCCTGCCAGGTACATCAACAGCGAGGTCAACGCGGTACACAAAGATCTCGGGCAGGTGAAGACCAAGGTCTGCCTTTTCTTTCCGGACACCTACGAAGTCGGCATGTCGCACCTCGGCCTGCGGATCCTCTATCACATCCTGAACAGCAGGAGCGATACGGCGTGCGAGCGGGTGTTTTCCCCCTGGACGGACTATGAAGCACGGCTTCGCGCATCGGGCAGGCCGCTCACAAGCCTCGAGTCCAATCTTCCGCTCGCAGCATTCGACTTGATCGGCATTACGCTCCAGTACGAACTGTCCTATTCCAATATTCTGGCAGGCCTCGAACTGGCCCGGATACCCCTGCGCGCGGCGGACCGGACCGCGGAGCACCCCGTCATCATCGCCGGCGGCCCCTGCGCCGTGAACCCCGAGCCGCTTTCGGACTTCATCGATGTTTTTTTCATCGGTGAGGCCGAGGAGGCCATGCATGAACTCGTTGAACTCCGGCAGGCCCACGTTGACAAGAAGTCGTTCCTCGAAGCGCTTGCAGTCCGCGACGGCTGCTACGTGCCCGCGCTCGGCAAAAGGACGGTCCGCAGGCGTTTTATGAAGGACCTTGAGTCCGCGCCCTTTCCGGACAAACCGCTTTTGCCGCTCATGAAACCGATTCACGATCGGGTGACCGTGGAGGTCGCGCGCGGCTGCATTCGCGGGTGCCGCTTCTGCCAGGCGGGAATTATTTACCGCCCCTACCGCGAGCGGAGCGCCGGGCGGGTCAAAGACCTTCTCCGCACATCGCTCCGATGTACCGGCTATGATGAATTGTCGCTGGCATCTCTCAGCTCCGGCGATTACTCGGATATTCAGCCCCTCATGCAAGATCTTGTTACGACCTATCGCGACGACAGGATTTCCATTTCCCTTCCTTCCCTTCGCATCGGGACGCTCACGCCCGGGATGATCCGGGCAGTCGCCGGCGTCCGCAAGTCCGGCTTCACCCTGGCGCCGGAAGCGGGCACGGAACGCCTCCGCCGAGTGATCAACAAACCGGTTTCCGACCAGGACCTTCTGAATGCGGCAACGACGATTTTTTCCAGCGGCTGGAGCGTCCTGAAACTCTACTTCATGATCGGGCTGCCCACCGAGACGAACGAGGACCTGGACGGCATCATCAGGATCGCCCAGGACCTCCTCATGGCGGGCAAGCGGTCTTCACGGCGTCCGGTGCAGATCAACATCACCGTCTCCACATTCGTACCGAAGCCCCATACGCCGTTCCAGTGGTTCGGCCAGGCAACACGACAGGAGATCAGGGCAAAACAAGCTTACCTGGAAAAAGGCCTTCGAAAAAAAGGAATATCGCTCAAGCCTCATCACGCGGAAACGAGCCTGCTGGAGGGCGCCTTTGCGCGCGGAGACCGGAGCGTCGGCAGGGTCATCGAAGAGGCTGTACGGCTCGGCTGTCGCTTCGACGGCTGGTCTGAATGTTTTGATTTTTCGAAATGGGAACAGGCGTTCCGGACCTGCGGCATGGATCCGGCCGCGCTTGCGTCCCGCACCTACGCTCTCGACGAAGCCCTGCCCTGGGACCACATCCAGAGCGGGGTCACGAAAAAATTTCTTCAAGGTGAGTACAAACGGGCACAGGCCGCGGAAAGCACGGAAAATTGCCGCGAGAAGTGCGAGCGCTGCGGCATCGGCTGCACGGACGGCGGCACAGGAATGCTCGGAAAACCCGCCTTGCCCAAAGACAAGGAGTGCGCCCCGGAGCCAACGGCAAGCAATGTGCGTGATCCGTTCGAAAGGGGGGAAAAGGCCCCTTCGCGCCAAAACCTCGATGTACGGTATAGAATGAAATTCACAAAAATTGGGCGGTTGCGATTTTTATCCCACTTGGACCTGATGGCCCTTTTTCAGCGGGCGGCCGCACGGGCAGGAATTCCCATCGCCTTTTCCCAGGGCTTTAACCCCCATCCGAAGATCGCCTTTGGCCCCGCCCTTTCCGTAGGCATTGAAAGTGTGGCGGAGTATCTGGACATGGAAACGAGCACCTACGTCGAACTCCAGGAGCTGACAACGGCCTTGAACAACACGCTTCCGGAAGGCATCAAAATTCTCGAATCCCGGGTGGTCTCTCCGAAGGCGCCTTCCCTTTCAGGAAGCATCAGTCGGTATACCTACGAGGTTTCCGTACCAAAGCGCTCCCTCCATGACGTTGCCGAACTGGCAACCTCCTTCTTGTCCCGCGATGCAGTCATCGTAGCAAAAGACGGGAAGCAAAAGGACATCAGGCCCTGCATCGAGTCGATCAAGGTTAACACCAAAGACAGTGCGGTGATGATCGAAATAGTCCTGGTCGATCACGACCAGCAAAAGCCCCGGGTCCAGGACGTGCTGAGTCAGCTCTTTGCGGTCACTGCGGAAGAGACGCACCTGTTCGGGATACGGCGTACGGGATTGTACTGCGAAGAAAAAGGCCAATGGTTCCTTCCGATTTCGCTCTAA
>VFSW01014974.1_pt1 | contig 10687 bp, 10 predicted proteins | sample 5358111 | NCBI WGS metagenome assembly VFSW01 (sample SAMN11554181, study PRJNA540505) | mine drainage metagenome | isolation source: sediment from site ElyBrook_90M | place: USA: Ely Copper Mine, Vershire, VT | collected 2017
GACCCGGAAACCGGTGGGGCGCACCCCCGGGCCCGCAGCCGACGCCCTCGTCGGCCTGCTTGGTTTATCCGACGGCGACCAGCGGGTCCAGGGGGACCCGCGCAGACCAGGGGGTCTGCCCCACTAAGTTTTACCGATACCGTCATGCCATCACCAGGTCTGAGGCGTGTTGATACGGGCACGGCTTGCCGTTCAAGTGCGCTTCGAAATCGTCGGTGAATTTTTCGACGATCGAGATGGTCGGCATCGCGGCCGCGTCGCCCAGGGCGCAGAACGTCCGGCCCAGCATGTTCTTGGAAAGCTCGCCGATCAGCGGAATATCGCTCTTCTGTCCGGCGCCGCTATGAAAACGGTCTAGCATCTTCTTCAGCCAGTTGGTGCCTTCGCGGCAAGGAATGCACCAGCCGCAGCTTTCGTGGGCATAAAACATCATGATGCGCTGCGCGAACCTCACCATGCAGGTGTTTTCGTCCAGCACCACCGTACCGCCCGAGCCCAGCATGCTCTTTACTTTGGCCAGCGAGTCGTAATCCATGGAGATGTCGCACTCGTCGGCTGTCAACAGCGGGCACGATGAACCGCCCGGAACCACCGCTTTCAATTTCTTTCCGTTGCGCATGCCGCCGCCCACTTCGTGAATCATGCGGAGCAGGTTGAAACCTACCGGCAATTCGTACACGCCCGGTTTGTTGATGTGGCCCGACAAACAAACCATGCGCGTTCCGCCGTTCTTCGGAGGACCCAGCGCCGCAAAGGCCGCGCCGCCGTCGCGGATAATGGCCGGTATCGCGGAAAGCGTCTCGACATTGTTCAAGAGCGTGGGCGATTGCCACGCGCCAACCACCGCCGGGAAGGGCGGCTTCATCCGCGGAATGCCGCGCTTGCCTTCGATGGAATCGAGCAGCGCGGTCTCTTCGCCGCACTCGTAGGCGCCGGCGCCGGTATGCGTGTAGAGATCGAAATCGAAGCCCGTGCCCTGGATGTTTTTCCCCAGGTAGCCGCGCGAATACGACTCGGCGATGGCGCGATCCATGACGTCGATCAAGTAGCGGTATTCGCCGCGAATGTAGATATAACCTTTGTGGGAATCGACGGCGCGCCCGGCGATGAGGATGCCCTCGATCAACTGATGCGGATCGTTCTCCATCAGCAACCGGTCCTTGCAGGTGCCCGGTTCGCTCTCGTCGGCGTTAATGATGATGTACTTCGGCTTGGGCGATGTGCGCGGTACAAAGCTCCACTTCAGGCCGGTGGGAAATCCTGCGCCGCCCCGGCCGCGCAGAGCAGAGGCCTTTACTTCCTCAACGATCTGCTCGGGCGACATCTCGACGGCCTTGAGAAACGCCTTATATCCGTCGGTTGCGAGATAGGTGTCGAGCGATTCTGAATTGGCGAGACCAAAGCGTTTGGTCAGGATCTTGACTTCGAGCGGGCTGGGATCGTTATATAGCATCGTCTTTTAGTTCGGCCGAACACGGGGACGCATTTCAAGATTCAGCACACGTTCCTCCAGGATGTGCAATCGCTGCAGTATCGCGACGTCGTGAGCCTCACCCGCGTCAATACGCATCGCCTGCGTGTTCAACTGGTTGCGAAAGTGCGCGAGTAATACGTCCTGCACTTCCCGGACGAGCACCTTGATCTCGCCAACGATGCCTTCGAGATCCTTTTTCGTAATGGGGTCGGAATCTGCCATAAACTTACTGCGCCTTTCTCACATCCGCGAGCAGTTGATCCAATTTTTCCGGCGTCACATGATGATGGAAATCGTAATTGAGCTGAACCGCCGGAGCCCAACTGCACGCGCCCATGCACTCCACTTCTTCCAGCGAGAACTGTCCATCCGGAGTCACTTCCTTATGTCCAATTCCGAGCTTCTTCGAAGCATGCTGGTACAGGTCGTCCGCGCCCAGAATCAAGCAACTGATGTTGGTGCACACCTGCACGTGGCACTTGCCAAGCGGCTTGCGATGGAGCATCGAATAGTAGCCCACCACCTCATCCACTTGCAAGGGCTTTACCTGGCAGCGGCGCGCCACCTCTTCGATCAGCTCGTTTGAAATGTGACCCACTTCGTCCTGCGCGTATAACAGCATCGGCACCACGGCCGAGCGCGTCCGGCCGGGCGGATAGCTTTCCAGCAGCTTCGCGAATCTGGCTTCGAGTTCCGGCGAAAAGGTCATTAGCGATCCACGTCTCCCAAAACGAAGTCCATGCTCCCCAGCGATGCAATGGAATCGGCCAACAGCCGGCCTTCCAGCAGCGGCGCCAATGCTTGCAGATTGCCGAAGCTCGGCGTGCGCATGAAGACGCGATACGGCTTGGACGTGCCGTTGCTCACTACGTAATAAGCGATCTCGCCGCGCGGCGATTCCACGGCTTGATAAGCTTCGCCGGCCGGCACGCGAAAGCCTTCGGTGACAATTTTGAAGTGATAGATGAGCGCCTCCATCTGGGTCTTCATCTTTTCGCGCTCCGGCAGCACGATCTTGGGCGCGCTGGCCTGCCATGCGCCTTCCGGCATTCCTTCCAGAGCCTGCTTGATGATCCGCGCGCTCTGGCGCATTTCTTCCAGGCGCACGCGGTACCGCGCAAAGACGTCGTTTTCTGTGTGCACCGGGATCTCGAAATCGAACTGATCGTAACTCGAATACGGCTCGTCTTTGCGGACGTCCCACTTCATGCCGGCGGCACGAATCATCGGCCCCGTCACACCCAGGTCGAGCAAGTCTTCCAGCGGCACAAATCCGACGCCCTGCGTCCGGATCTTCCAGATCGGATTGCTGTTCAGCAGGTTTTCGTACTCATCCACCTTGCTTGGGAAGGCGTTGATGAACTTGCCCACCGCCTGCTGCCAGCCGCGCGGAGGCTCCAAGGCCAGGCCGCCGATGCGAATGTAGCTGGTCATCATGCGCTGCCCCGAAAACATCTCGAAGATCCGTAAAATATCTTCGCGCTCGCGGAAGCAGTAGAAAAACACGGTCATCGCGCCGATGTCCAGCGCGTGCGTTCCCAGCCACACCAAGTGGCTGTTGAGGCGCTGAAATTCGACCAGCATCACGCGCATCCATTGCGCCTTGGCCGGGATTTCGATATCGCCGATCAGCTTTTCCACCGACAACGCGTAGACCAGATTGTTCGACAGGTTGGAAAGATAATCCACCCGGTCGGTCAGCGTCACCACCTGCTGCCAGGTTTTGACCTCGCACTCTTTTTCGATGCCGGTGTGCAGGAACCCGATATCGGGCACGGCCTTCAGAATGGTCTCGCCATCCAGTTCCAGCACGATGCGCAGCACGCCGTGCGTGGAGGGATGCTGCGGCCCCATGTTCAAGATCATGCGCTTGCTGGTGCTGGGAGCGGGGACCTGGCCTGGGGTCTCGTGGGTCGCGTCGGACGCGGTGATGGAATCGGTATGAAGTGTGGATTCACGCATGGGACGTTTTACTCATCCTGAGGCTCTTACTCATCCTGAAGCTCTTATTCGTCCTGATAGCTGTACTTATGTCCATGTACCGGATAATCCTTGCGCAGCGGATGACCTTCCCAGTCGCTCGGCATTAGGATGCGGGTCAGGTCCGGGTGGTTCCGGAAACGAACCCCGAACATATCGAATACTTCGCGCTCGTACCAATCCGCGGTGCGCCAGACCCCGGTGACGGAGTCGATCTCGGGTTCGGCTTCCGCGATCCAGCACTTCAGCCGGAGCCGCTGGTTGCGGGCGAGCGAATGCAACAGGTAGACCACTTCAAAACGCGGATCGGCCGGCAGCCAGTCCACCGCGGTGATCCCGCTCAAGCGAACGAATTTTTCCTGGTCTTTGAGGTAGCGGCAAACTTCGACGATGCGCACGGGCTCAATCCACAGCGTCGGCTCATTGCGCTCGGCATGTCCGGCGGTGATGGCGTCGGGCAGAGCGGCTTCCAGCGCAACCGCCACCGCATGATCTTTCAATACGTCAGGCAGCATTTCGTTTGGTTACCTGGGCTCCTTCTGCATCATAGGGACTGCCTTCCGACTTATCCTGCGACCAATCCAGCGCACCCTTCCTCCAGATGTAAAAGAATCCCACCAGGATCAAAACAACGAACACCAGCATTTCGAAGAAGCCGAACATCTTCAGTTCGCGGTACACCACGGCCCAAGGATAGAGGAATATCGCTTCGATGTCGAAAAGGATAAATACGATGGCCACCAGATAAAATTTCACGCTGAAGCGCTCGCGCGCCGAGCCGGTGGGGACCATACCGGACTCGTAGGGCGAATCCTTCACCCGGTTTCTGACGCGCTTGCCGAGCAGGAAGGAGATGGCCACCAGGGCCGCCGCCACCACGACGGCAATCACCACTTGCACCAGCACGGGGAAGTAGGTATCAGGATAAGAGGTCGGCATTCGATTGGTTGGATTCTGGACTCGATGGCCCTAACATTCGACTATAATGAGATCCGGCCTCGGGCCGCAACTTTGGTTTCTGGATTTGGTTCACACGCGATGGCGGAAGCCACAACAAAACAGATCGAAATTGTTGTAAATGGCCGGGTTCAGATGGCGCCCGCCGGATACACGCTCAAAGAACTTCTGATATGGCTGGAGGTTGATCCAGAGCGCGTGGCCGTGGAACTGGACCGTTCCATAGTACAGCGTCAGGCGTGGGATCGAACCGCGATTGGCCCCGGCGCAACGTTAGAAATCGTACAGTTTGTCGGCGGCGGCTAAGAGCCGGGTTCCTCCTTCTCCGCCGGAAGGAAGGAAGCCGCTTTTACTTGCCTATTGACAGTTGCCACAGACCGGGTAGAATTTTAAATGCGCTCTTGTTGCAAACGTTAACGGGGGAACATGTTCAAAACAAAGAAAAGTCGTTCTGAAGCGGAAGACAATACACGCACGTTTGCCTCGAGCGACGTCTCGCGCATTGCCCAGGTCAGTTTGCGGCAATTGCAGTGGTGGGACGAGCGCAAGGTGGTGTCGCCCAGGCATGAGGGGCACAAGCGTGTCTATCAGTCTGAGGAAGTAATCGAAATTACCGTCATCGCCGAACTGCGGCGCAAGGGCTTTTCGCTCCAGAAGATTCGCCGTGTGCTGCGATTCCTGCAGCGCGAAATGGGCAAGCGGCTCAGCGAGGTCATGCAGGCGCACTCCGATCTTCACCTGGTCACCGACGGTAAATCGATTTACCTGGAAGACCAGCAAGAGAGGATCATCGACATCCTTAAGAACGCCAAGCAGCCCATGTTCCTGGTCTGTGTAAGCGATCAGGTGCGGCGTCTGGACGACTCTCCGCGTAAGCCGGTAAAGGCTGAAGCGGCCTCGGCCGGGTCGCGCCGTTCGTCCCGCAGCGCCTAGATTGGCTGCTGAAAAACTCGTTAACTCCCGCTTCCTTTGGGCGCGGCTCGGAATCGGCTCCCCTGTGATCACAGCCATTTTACAGAGCCGTGACCAAAGGGAGCGGAAGAATTTATGGTCTTTTTCGGTATCCTGCTAGGGCACGAGGGAGCCGGTCCCAAACTCCGGTATACTGAAAGTGCGAGGTGTTAATGCCGCGTTGGATACGGTCGGTTCTTTTCGCCGCTTTCGTCATCGTTCTTGGCTCGGTCCTGGGTTGTGTGTTTGGACCGGGTGTGACCGGTGTTTCGGCGGCCTCCAGCGGTCCTGAGGAAGATCTCAAGACCAATATCAAGAATTTTACTAAGGTGTACGAGCTGGTGGAGGATAACTTCGCCGACAAGGTCACCTCCGACAAGGGCATCTATAAGGGCGCCATCCCCGGCATGCTGCGGACCCTGGATCCGCACTCCAATTTCTTCGATCCCAAAGATTTTCAGTCGCTGCGTGACGATCAAAGCGGGCACTACTATGGCGTTGGGATGCAGGTGGCTCCGCGCAATGGCAAAACCATCGTGGTGGCGCCTTTTGGCGGATCGCCCGCCTACAAGGCTGGCCTTCGCCCCGGCGATGTGATTCTCGCGGTGAACGACAAAAAGACCGACGCGCTCAGCACTACCGAGGTCGCCGATCTCCTAAAAGGTCCGCGTGCGACACACGTGCAGGTTACGGTCGGCCGCGAAGGCGCCGACAAGCCGCTGGTGTTCGACATCGTGCGCGATGAGATCTCCCGCAACAGCGTGGAAGATGCGTTCTGGGTTCGCCCCGGAATCATGTACATGAAGATCACACAGTTCAATGAAAACACCAGCCAGGAAATGGAAGACAATTTCAAGCGCTTGGGAGAGGCCAACGTCAAAGGCCTGATTCTGGACTTGCGCGAGAATCCGGGCGGACTTCTGAACGAAGGCGTCGCCGTGGCCGGGCATTATCTGCGCAAAGGCGAGGTGGTGGTTTCCCATCGCGGACGCTCGTCCCCTGAAAAACCATATCTGGCGCGCGGCAGCGCCACCGGCCAGAATTACCCGATCGTCGTTTTAGTGAATCGCTATTCGGCTTCGGCCGCCGAGATTGTCGCCGGCGCTCTTCAAGATCATGACCGGGCTTGGATCCTGGGTGAGACAACGTTCGGTAAAGGTTTGGTTCAGACCGTTTATCCGCTGGAGGACAACACCGGGCTCGCGCTCACGACAGCGCACTACTACACTCCGAGCGGCCGTTTGATCCAGCGCGACTACTCTAACATTTCGTTCCTCGACTATTATTACGGCAAGCGCACCGAGACCAAGAACATGCAGGATGTGAAGAGTACCGATAGCGGCAGAACGGTCTACGGCGGAGGCGGTATCACACCCGATGAGAAGTTTGAACCGCCCAAGTACAATAAGTTCCAGACGGATCTGCTTACCAAGTACGAGTTCTTCAATTTCACAGCGAAGTGGTTTGGTTCGCACCCTCAGGCACATTTGACCAAGGGCTGGGAGCCGGACGCCGCCGTCGTCGGAGAGTTCCGGCAGTACATAACGCAACAGAACCTTCCGTTTACCGAAGCGGACTGGAACGACAATCACATCTGGATCCAGCAGCAGCTTAAGCGCGAAATGTACGCTACGGCATTCAGCTATGAGGATTCGCAGAAGGTGGCGATTGAGACCGACCCCGAAGTGTTGAAGGCCATCGACGCCATGCCGGACGCGCGTGCGCTGCTCGACAAATCGAAGAAGTTGATCGTCGAGCGGATACAACGGGACCCTCTAGGCCACTAGCGACAGTTTGAGCACACCACAGATCACCGTCCTCGATGCGGGCGGCCAATACTGTCATCTAATCGCGCGGAAGATTCGCGATCTCGGCGTGTATGCCGAGGTCAAACCCAGTGAAACGCCGGCTTCAGAACTGACCGGGCGCAAAGGGTTCGTCATCTCGGGCGGTCCCGACAGCGTTTACGAGCCAGGCAGTCCGCGGATCGATCCGGATATTCTCTCCACCGATGGCGCCGTGCTCGGTATCTGCTACGGCCAGCAGCTAATGACCCACGTGCTGGGCGGCGGCGTTCAAAAAGGCGAAAAAGGCGAGTACGGATTCGCGCGGTTTCACGGCAAGCCACACCCGCTATTCGCCAATCTCAACGGCGGCGAGTTGCAAGTCTGGATGAACCATCGCGATCAGGTGCAGACTCCTCCCGAAGGATTTGACGTAATCGGGGATACGGCCACTTGCGCGGTGGCCGCGATCGCGCATCGCACGCGCCCGCTGATGGCCGTCCAATTCCATCCCGAGGTGGCGCACACCGAACAGGGACACCAGATTCTGGCGAACTTCGTCTTCGGCGTCTGCGGCTGCGTGAAGGATTGGGATCCCAAGGATCGCATCGGGCCCATCGAAAAAGAGATTCGCGCTATTGCCGCGGATCGCAATATTTTTTTCTTCGTCAGCGGCGGCGTGGATTCCACCGTGGCCTATACTCTTTGCCTGCGCGCGCTGGGCCCCGAGCGCGTCTTCGGCATTTACGTCGACACCGGCTTCATGCGCGAAGGCGAGACTGCCTACGTCCGGCGCCTGTTCCAGCAATTGGGCGCTCGCGACTTCCGCGCGGAAGAAGCGGAAGCGGAATTTCTGAAGGCTCTGGAAGGCGTGGTCGATCCCGAGACCAAGCGCCACATCATCGGCGAGCAGTTCGTCGTGGTGCAAGAGCGCATCCTCAGCGGCGGACAATTTCTCGACGGGCATTGGATACTGGGGCAGGGGACTATTTACCCCGACACCATCGAATCCGGCGGCACCGCGAAAGCGGACGTGATCAAGACCCATCACAATCGCGTCGCCGGAATTCAGAAGTTGATCGAAACGGGCCGCATCGTCGAACCGCTGGCGTCGTTTTATAAAGATGAAGTTCGCGAAATCGGCGAGGAGCTGGGCATACCCGCCGAGTTTCTGCACCGTCATCCTTTTCCCGGGCCGGGCCTGGCGATCCGTTGCCTCTGTTCGGAAACCGTGGCTCCGGTGACACGGAGCGATCCGGGCTGGCTGCTGCCCATCCGATCGGTCGGCGTGAAAGGCGACTCCCGCAGCTATCATTCCGTGCTTGCGCTGGAGGGTTTACCGGAGGACGACTTAGCCACCGAACTGGTGAACGCTATGCCCGATATCAACCGCGTGGTCGGCTTGGTACACGCACGGGTTGGAATCGGCGAGATGCGATCCAGCCGAGCTACGCTCACGCACGAACGCTTGCAGCGTCTGCGGCAGGCGGATGCGATCGTGAGGCAATTGTCGGAAGAAAGCGGATTCGATCGCGAAGTCTGGCAATTCCCGGTGGTGCTGATTCCGATCGGCGCTGGGGACCAGCCGGATTCCGTGGTGCTGCGGCCCATTCATTCCGTTGACGGGATGACCGCGCAAGTGGTCCGGATGCCGCGTGAACTTTTGCACGGCATGACCCACGAACTGCTCGCGGTGCATGGCGTCTGCGGCGTCTTTTACGATCTGACGCACAAACCGCCCGGCACCATCGAATGGGAATAGTTTAGCGCGCCCTTACCGAGCCGCGACCACAGGGAGCGTTTCTTAGATCCGGTGAAAGCTCTTCAAAATATCGCGCGTTGAATAGCGCAGCGCGATGGGACGGCCATGCGGGCAACTCATCGGACAATCGGTAGCGGCCAGTTCGTTCAGCAGCCACTCCATCTTGCTGTTATCGAGCCGCATGTTGATTTTTATTGCGGCGCGGCAGGCGATGCTCGCGGCCATCCCTCGGCGCAGATCGTCCAATGAAACTTTGCTGGCTTCGCCTTCGGCCATCTCGAGAATCTCAAACACCAGTTTTTCGATTTCCGCCGGGCCCACGCCCGCAGGCGCGCCTTTCACGGCGATGGTGCGGTTGCCGAAAGGCTCCGAATCGAACCCGGAACGATCGAGTTCGCCGGCGATGCGCGCATATTCGATTTGCTGGCCCGCGGTGAGATCGAGCAAAATCGGCATCAGAAGCTGTTGCCGCTCCACGCGGCCCTGCGCCTGCTGCCGCAGCACTTTCTCGAACAGAATGCGCTCGGGGGCGACGTGCTGATCGATGATCCAGAGGCCGGCGCGTCCCGCCGCGATGATAAAGCTGTCGTGAATCTGGCCGAGCGGGCGGAGATCCGAGAGGGCGGCCAAGCTCTGCGGCGCTTCCGATAACTGATGTTGGGCAAGCGGGCCGTGTGTGTCCGGCACGGAAGCGGACCGTAGCGGTTCAAAATCGAAGCGCGGCGCCGGCGCGGCAGCCGTGTTCAGGGTAAACACGGGCAGATCTTCCAAACGCTCGGCCACGCGCTCGGTTTCGGCGCTCGGCATCGGCTCAAAGCGCTGATTCTCGATGCGCTGCGTAAAATCGGAAAACGGTAAATCGGCGGCGGCCTGTGGTTGCTGCGAAAGCGGAATGCCCGACACCGGACGCGAGGCGATCAATCGTTCGCGAATCGCATCCCGCACAAAGTCGTGCACGAAGTTGCCGTGCCGGAAGCGGACCTCGGTCTTGGACGGGTGGACGTTGACGTCCACTTCCTCGCAATCGCAATCCACGAACAGCAGCGCGAATGGATAGCAGGCGGGCGGCATCAGGTTGTGATAGGCCGAAGAGAGCGCATGCAGCAGCAAACGGTCGCGAATCAAACGGCCATTCACAAACAGGAAGATCGAATTCCTGTTCATCTTCTGCACTTGCGGTCCAGAAACGAAGCCTCGCAGCGCGAACACTCGCGTGGAGCGGTCGTCGGCCTCCACCACTTCGAGTTCCCGTTCCACCATGTCGAGATCGATCAGGTCTTCCAGTGTCTGGTTGCCGAATACCTGATAGACGCGTTCCTGCAGCGTCTCCACGGGCGTGACGTCCAGCAATTGCGCCGCGCCATGGTTCAACTGAAAAGATTTTTTCGGATGCGCCAGGCTGTAGTGCGTCGCCAGCGAAGCGATGTGCGCCAGCTCGGTTTGGTCCGATCGCAGAAATTTCTTGCGCGCCGGGACGTTATAGAACAGATCCTGAACCGAGATGGTGGTTCCCGCCGGCCGCGAGAACTCATCGCACCGCAGGATCTTCCCGCCTGCAATTTCGACGGCCGCTCCGGTGGTCTCTTCGGCCGCGCGTGTTTCGAGCAACAGCCGCGAGACCGAGGCGATGGAGGGCAGCGCTTCGCCCCGGAATCCCAGCGTCGCTATCGACAGCAGATCTTTGACGTCGCTCAGCTTGCTGGTAGCGTGGCGCTCGAACGCCAGCAGGGCGTCGTCGCGCAACATGCCGCTGCCATTGTCGGCGACGCGGATTAAGCG
>VFSW01014975.1_pt1 | contig 10687 bp, 9 predicted proteins | sample 5358111 | NCBI WGS metagenome assembly VFSW01 (sample SAMN11554181, study PRJNA540505) | mine drainage metagenome | isolation source: sediment from site ElyBrook_90M | place: USA: Ely Copper Mine, Vershire, VT | collected 2017
TTACTAATCGACGGAACTACGCTATAATGCAACCGATGCTTCAATCAAAGAAAGACGTGGAAGAAGCTCTCCAAAAGCAGCGGCGGGAAGCCGAGGAAAACGATGCCCGGCGGCGTGCTGCAGAGCGCGGACTTCCCTACCTCGACCTCATATCGGCAAAGGCGCCGACTGAAATCCAAGCCATGACCCTTGTTCCGGAAAAGGAGGCGCGGGAAGCTCTCCTTGCCCCACTCCAAATTGCGCGGAAGAAGCTTCGCGTTGCCGTCTTCGACTCAAAACTCCCGAAAACGGAGGCATTGCTCAAAAAACTCGGGGAAGGCCACGAACTTTCCGTAAACGTCTCGTCGATGACGAGCCTTGCCCATGCGTGGAGCTACTACCGGTACGTGGTCTCCGAAAAAGAAATCACCGGCAAGGTGGACATCAACGAAACGACGCTGAATGAATTGAAGGAAAAGATAAAGAGTTTGGAAAACTTGAATGCGGAGCTCGCCGGGTTTTCAAGCCCCTACCTTTCGCAGGTTCTTGAGATCGTTCTTTCGGGGGCAATTGCGCTCGGCGCTTCCGACATCCACCTCGAACCGACGGAAGAACACGGCATCCTCAGGCTCCGCATCGACGGCCTCCTTCACACTGCGTACGACAAATTCAACCTTATGATGTATCGATCGATCGTCACGAGAATCAAATTGCTCTCGAATTTGAAACTCAACGTTTCGAACGAACCGCAGGACGGGAGGTTCACCATCGGCCTTTCCGACCGCGACATTGAGATCAGAACCTCCATCATCCCCTCCGACTACGGGGAAACGGTGGTGCTCCGGCTCCTGGACCCGAAAGCCCTTAAAGTGAACCTCGAGGAGCTGGGATGGCGGCCGGACGACCTTAAAATTGTTTACGACGAAATTAAAAAACCGAACGGCCTCATTTTAAATACCGGCCCCACCGGATCGGGAAAAACGACGACGCTCTACGCATTTCTCCGGAAAGTTTTCAAACCCGAGATGAAGATCATCACCGTCGAAGACCCCATCGAATACCACTTGCCGGGCATTTCCCAGACCCAAGTAGATGCGGCCGCCGGGTATACGTTCGCATCTGGCCTCCGATCGATTTTGCGGCAAGACCCAAACGTCATCTTGGTCGGCGAAATCAGGGACAAGGAAACCGCCGACATCGCCCTAAACGCTTCCTTGACCGGCCACTTGGTTTTTTCGACGCTCCATACGAACGATGCCGTCGGTGCCATCCCCCGCCTCGTTGACCTCGGCGTACCGACAAACATTTTAGGGCCGTCTCTCAGCCTCATCATAGCGCAGCGGCTCGTACGGGTCCTCTGTGACGCGTGCAAGGAAGAAATCAAACCGGATGAAACGCTGAAAAATAAAATACGATCGTTTTTGGACGGCATTCCGGAACGGGTGGACAAATCTCCGTACGCCGATTACAAAATTTACGAAAGCCGCGGATGCGATCGTTGCGGGCACATCGGTTACAAAGGGAGGACGTCGATCTTCGAGCTCTTCACCGTGAACGAATCAGTTGAAGCGGCAATTTACAAAAACCCAACCGAAATAGAGCTGAAAAAACTTGCAAAAGAAAATGGCATGGTCACCATGCAGGAGGACGGCATCTTGAAGATCTTGCGGGGAACAACGAGTTTCTCGGAAGTCGAACGATTGACCGGGCCGATTGCGTGGTAAATTTTTACAACGAAAATCCCCGAGCGTCCGTGATGCTCGGGGATTTTTTGTTGCCAGCGAGAGGTCTGTGGGCATAATGCCGTAAGGAGAGGCTTTATTAAGATCCGCTCGAGGAGGTGCCCAGCCGAAACCAAGCAGTCCGAAATCTGGAGCGAATCTCCTGCCCACAGGCCTCTCATCAGCAACGAGCCTTATATTAGCATAAACATTTTTAAATGTCAACCCTCGAAGAAGTTGGCTTAATGGGTGTATAATAAGAGAGAAAATAAGCAGATAAAATGCCTAAAAATCAAGAAAAAACCAACCCTCCCGACGAGACGCAAAGCATCGAACAGCTCCTCCGGCCGCAGAGCTTCACGGAATACGTCGGCCAAGAAAAGATCAAGGACCACCTAAAGCTCATCTTGTCGGCGGCAAAGGGGCGCCACGAAAGCTCGGATCACCTCCTCTGCTACGGCCAGGCGGGCTTGGGGAAAACCACCCTCGCTTACATCATCGGCCGGGAAATGGGCGTCGGCGTCCGATCGACGTCGGGACCGGCACTCGAGAAACCCGGCGACATCGCCGCCATTCTTTCAAATCTCGAGCCGAACGAAATTCTTTTCATCGACGAGATCCACCGCATCAACAAGTTGGTTGAGGAAATTTTTTACCCGGCCATGGAATCCCGAAAGCTCCATCTCGTGATCGGCAAGGGGCCGGCGGCAAAAACATTCACTCTCGATTTGCCTCCTTTTACCGTCATCGGGGCGACCACGAAAGTAAATCTCCTCTCGGCGCCGCTCCGCTCCCGTTTCGGCGCAACGTTCAGATTGGACTACTACCAAGATGCCGACATTGAAAAGATCATCAAGCGCTCCGCAAAAATTTTGAACGTTACGGTGACCGACGGTGCCGTGCGGCTTCTCGCTGGAGCATCGCGATTCACGCCCCGCGTCGCAAACCGGCTCTTGAAACGCGCACGGGACTATGCGCAAGTGAAGGGAAGTTCGGAGATCGACGAAAATGTGGTTCGACGCACCCTCGAAATGCTTGAAATCGATTCGCGGGGGCTCGAAAGCGCGGATCGGGAACTCTTGAGCGTGATCATAACGAAGTTTGGCGGCGGGCCGGTTGGCCTCAAAACGCTTGCGGCATCTCTCAATGATGAGGTGGACACCATCGAGGAAGTGTACGAGCCGTTTCTCATGAAACTCGGATTCCTTCAACGAACGTCCTCCGGAAGGGTGGCGACGAAACTTGCCTACGAGCACCTAGGGCTCGAAAAAGAAAAGAAACTCCTGTGACCATTACCAGCGTATCGAGCGACGAAACCAAAAAGATCGCGGAGCTTTTGGGGCAAAGCATTCTCCAAGGCGGCAACGGCCCCTTCATCATCGCCCTCGAAGGCGATCTCGGAGCCGGAAAGACGACCTTCATTAAAGGCTTGGCTCGCGGGTTGGGGCTCAGGAGGAAAATGGTGAGCCCTACCTTCCTTATGGCGAGGAGGTATCGCCTTCGCTCAAATCCCCGGGGATTTGAGAACCTCTACCACGTGGACGCATATCGCATGAGAACGGCGCGGGACCTCGAGGTGACCGGCGTAGCGGAAGCGCTTCGCGGCGCCACGAACATCGTGGCCATTGAGTGGGCGGACCTCGTAAAAAAATACTTACCTCAACGGACTCTCTGGATCACCATGCAACACAAAAAAGAGAATACGAGAATGTTATCCTTTAAGGAACTGTAAAATACGAATTTCTTATGAAAGAACTTCTCCTTATAGACGCCAACTCACTGATCCATCGGGCGTTCCACGCACTCCCCCCCCTCACGTCGGAGAGCGGCTTGCCCTCGGGCGCGCTCTACGGACTTTCCAGCATCCTCTTGAAGGCTCTTAAAGAACAAAAACCCGACTACGTAGCGGCAGCCTTCGATCGTCCCGAACCGACGTTCAGAAAAGAAATGTTCGAGGACTACAAAGCAACGAGACCGAAGGCACCCGATGAACTCGTATCCCAAATCATTGAAGCGAGAAAACTTTTTGAAACCTTCGGAATAAAAACCTTCGAAAGGGCCGGCTTTGAGGCCGACGACATTATCGGAACCCTTGCCCGCCAATTCGGGTCCGACGAAGGGCTTCTTGTTCGAATATTGACCGGCGACCTCGACACCCTCCAGTTGGTACGAGGAAAAAAGGTGGTGGTCGAAATCCTCAAAAAGGGGGTTAGCGAAACCGTTGTTTACGACGAGGGTGCCGTTCAAGATCGGTACGGCCTGAAGCCGGAATTTCTAACCGACTACAAGGGTTTGGTTGGGGACAAATCCGACAACATTCCCGGCGTGAAAAACGTAGGACCCAAGACGGCGGAAAAGCTCCTTGTAAAATACGGCCGGCTCGAGGATATCTTTTCAACCAAAGCAAAAAACGATCCTGCCGCCCAAAAACTCTTCCCCTTTAAAAAGGTGGCGTTTCTTTCGAAGGAGCTTGCCACGATAAATGACCACATCCCGATCGCGGTAACGTTGCCGGACCTCGAATTTAAGTCTTTGCCTGTGGAAAATTTAAAAAACTACTTCCTTGCGTGGAACTTTGAGAGCCTTTCGAACCGCCTGGGGGGAAATCCCCCCAAAGAAGAAGAGGAGGGGCGAAACGAACGGGGGGACCGGGAGACATCGAACGCGCTTTTTTTGTCTTCGGCGGCGGACTTGAACGAGACGACGCTCCGAACGAAGAACTTTGAGGTGGCTTGGGAGTGGAAACCGATTGCAAAAGAACTTCTGCAAACCAAAAGGGCCGTTCCCTTGAACATCTTCGATCTTTCGATCGCTTATTGGCTTCTCCACCCCGACTCCGGAAAAATTTCAAAAGAAGAAGTGATACAAGAACTTCTCGGCAAAGACCGCGCGGACGATGCCGACTGGCGAAACATCTTTGCTCTCCTCAAAGAAAAGATTAAAAAGAACGGCCTTGAGAAGGTCTTCTATGAAATTGAGATGCCAATCATCGAAGTTCTTGCAAAGATGGAACTTGCGGGGATAAAAACGGATACCGCTTCGGCCCGGAGCGTGCTTCGGGACCTCGAGGGGGAGCTTGAAAAACTCGCCGGTGAAATTTATCGAGAAGCCGGCATTCCTTTCAACATCAATTCTCCGCGCGAAGTCTCCGGGGTGATCTTCGAAAAACTGGGGCTCCCGCCGGCTAAAAAGAAGAAGACCAAATCGGGGATTTTTTCGACGTCGTCCGAGATGATGTCCCATCTTCGGGGGACGAAGATCGTCGACCTCATTTTGGGGTACCGGGAAGCGTTCAAAATGAAATCGACGTACCTCGAGCCGATCATCAACATGACGGACGCCGATGGGAGGCTCCGAACGACCTTTCTGCAAACCGGCACGGCAACCGGAAGGATCGCTTCGGAAAAGCCGAATCTCCAGAACATTCCCCAAGAATCCGCATGGTCCGAAAGGATACGAAATGTGTTCGTAGCTGAAGAGGGGTGGAGCCTCGCTTCCTTCGACTATTCACAGCTCGAGCTACGGCTTTTGGCGCACGTTTCACGGGACACGAACCTTAAGGAGGCTTTTGCCAAGGGACAAGATATTCACGCCATGACCGCAGCGGAAGTTTTCGGAATCCGCCCGGAGCTCGTTACCAAGGAAGAGCGGCGGATCGGAAAGACGCTGAACTTCGGCGTCGTCTATGGCATGGGGGCCCGGGCATTCAGCGCAATGTCCGAGACGAACCTTGCTGAGGCGGAGAAATTCATCGCAACGTACTTCGAAAAATTCCCGGCTGTCCGCACGTGGCAAGAAACAATCAAAAAATCGGTGGCTGAGCGCGGATTTGTCGAAAACATCAACGGCCGCAAGCGATGGTTCCCCAGGCCCGTAAACAATAAAATTGCGGCCGAGAACGAGCGGGCTGCCGTCAACATGACCGTTCAAAGCCTTGGCGCGGACATCTTAAAGCAAGCCATGATCGGCTCCTCGAAATTCATCGATGCATCGGAAGAACTTCGGGGGAATGTGAGGATGCTTCTCACCATCCACGATGAATTGCTCTTTGAAATCCGCGATGATATTCTAATTGAAACCACCGCAAGCCTCGCGGGCATCATGGAAAGCGCCGAGCATCTTTCCGTGCCCCTCAAAGTCGAGACGAAAGTCGGTAAAACGTGGGGAGCCATGAAAAAACATGAACCTGAATCCCATAAACTTCTTTAAAGATCTGAACTTTTATGCCAAACAAGAGGGAAACAAAAAACCCCTTCTTCTCCTCGGGTTGTTCCTTGTTGTAGCCATCGCGAACATCGCCTTCGTGCCGGGGATCATCACCGTCGCCGAACTTTTAGTATTTCTCTTCATTTTTCTTGTCCTCCTTTCTTCGTATCGGGATTCGTCGCGGGCAAGCTTTCAAAGCAAGGCCAAAAACCTCGAACTGGAGTCGGTCATCGAGAACATAAAAGACGGCGTCGTCGTCTACGATACCAACTTTCGAGTCCTCGACATCAACAAGGCCGCGGAAGAAATTTTCAACCTATCGAAAGAAGAGGTTTTGGGGGTTCAAATCCAGCCCGGAATGACGGCAAGTCCGCGCCTCAGAACCTTCACGGAAACCATTTTCCCCTCTCTCGCCTCATTCATCAATACCGTTTCCGACACGGGGTGGCCAAAGGTGGTCGACCTTACCTTCGAGGATCCCCACCTCGAGATCAGGACGTCTTTAAATCAAATCGCCGACCAAAATGGTACAGTGGTCGCTTTTTTGAAGATCGTATCGAACAACACGCGGGAAAACACCATCCTCGAGTCGAAGAGCGAATTCTTGACCGTTTCGGCGCATCAACTCCGAACGCCCCTTACGGCCATCAACTGGACCTTTGAGAGCCTTAAGTCGTCGATTTCGAAGGAAGGCGAAAAGATCGATCCCGCCATTATAAATCTCGTTGACGAGGGCTGGGGCCTTGCCAAGCGATCGCTTAAGATCATTGAAGACCTTTTGAGCGCCGCAAAGATCGAAGAGGGAAAGTTCGGATTCAATTTTGCCGAAACCAACTTTATGGAACTCTTAAAAAACATCAAACAATCCGCCGAGGTGGTGGCCAAGGAGTATGGCATAACGGTCAACCTTTCCGGCAACGGAACGTACGTCGTTCGCGCCGATCCGGAGCGCCTCGGTATGGCCGTGACGAACATCCTTGATAATGCCATCAAATACAATGCGAAAGGCGGGAGCGTCGACATACTCGTGGAGCCGGAACCGACCGACCGAACACTTGTCCGCTGCAGCATCTCCGATACCGGCATTGGAATACCCAAAGAAAACCTGCCAAAGATCTTTCAAAAATTCTATCGCAGTGAAAACGCCCAGCGCGTGGAACCGAACGGCAGCGGCCTCGGAATGTACATAACGAAGAACATCATCGAGTCGCACGGCGGAACGATCCACGTCGAGTCGCAAATCGGGCGGGGAACGACCTTTTGGTTCACGCTTCCCCTTGTCCAACGGTGACATGTCCGGACACAGCCACTGGAAACAAATCAAAATAAAGAAGGCGGGGAACGACGAAAAGCGCGGGAGAGAATTTTCTAAACTCCTTGCCGCAATATCAATTGCAGCCCGAACAGAGGCAAACCCCGACTTCAATCCAAGGCTCCGAACTGCGGTTTTAAAAGCAAAAGAAGCGCAAGTGCCCCAAGAAAATATCGATCGCGCAATACAAAAATCGAAGGACTCTTTGAACGATCTCGAAGAAATCACGTTGGAGTGTTATGGACAAGGTGGCGCCGCAATCATCCTTGAAGCGGTAACATCGAGTTCGGGAAGAACGATCAACGAATTGAAACTTATATTGAAAGAAAAAGGAGGGAAGCTCGGAGAACCGGGAAGCGTGCGGTGGGCATTCGAGAAAGACGAGGGGGGCGAGTGGAAGGCGAAGTTCACGCAAAAAATCAACGAAACAGAGCGTGAACAAATAAAAGACTTACTTAGCTCGCTTGAAAACCAGGACGACGTCCAAAGCGTCTCAACAAATGCCGAACTCTAAAAAGTTGATTGTTTTAGGCATAGACCCAGGAAACGTCCGGGCTGGATATGGCATCGTACGGAAAGAAGGGGGTGCCCTTGTCCACGTTGCAAGCGGCATCCTCGAAATCGGCGGGGCGGGTGAAATAGGGGCGCAGCTTTGTGCGCTTGAAAAATCGCTGAAGAAAATTATTGCAACCTACCGCCCGGCAACCGCTGGATTGGAGCGCCTTTTTGCCTCAAACAACGCAAAAACGGTCATGGGGGTTGCCGAGGCAAGGGGCATTATTCACAAGGTCATTTTTGAAAGCGGCATACCCCTCAAGGAACTGGCCCCGCAAACCATCAAGCTTTCCGTCACAGGCAACGGCCGCGCGGACAAAAGGGCGGTTGCAAAGATGGTCGGCCTCATTTTGAAGATAAAAACCGAAAAACTCCTCGACGACACGACCGACGCCTTGGCCATCGCGATCGCGGCCGCCGGAGAATCCTTCCCGCGGGGTTGACATTTCGGGGATGCCGGCTATAATTCCAACTCAAATAAAAGGTCGCTTCATAAAAGCAATCATGAAAACCGCTGAATTAAAGAATTTGAGCCCCTTGTACTTGAACGCGCTTCATGGTGGGGACGAAGAGGAAGAGGTGGGCACCGAAAACCAAAACCTCGACGAAAAAGAATTGGGGGAAAATATGGACGAGGAAGGTCTCGGTGTCGACGATCTTGATAATGAGTTTATAGAGGAATCGGACGAAGAGGTTTAACTGGCTTTTGCAATAAAGAAATTCCGGCACACCGTGCCGGAATTTTTATTGTGCCGGAAGCAATCAAGAGGTACAATGAACCCGTGCCGCCGAAAGGAAAAGCCAAACCAAGAAACAAAAGGGGGCTTGTACCAACCATAGTACTGGCCTTCTTTTCACTTCTCACCGTCGGAGTTGCGGCTAGCGTTGTCTACGTCGCCCTTCTCATACGGACGCTCCCAACGCCCGAACAATTTCAATTTCGCCAAACGAGCCAATCGACCAAGATCTACGACCGCACTGGGAAGGTTTTGCTCTACGAAATCCACGGAGAACAAAAAAGAACCGTCATCCCCTTCTCTGAAATACCAACCTACCTCAAGGAAGCAACGATAGCCATCGAAGACGCAAATTTCTACACGCGACCGGCCATCGACTGGGAAGGGATCTTACGGTCTCTTTGGGCCGACATTCGCGCTGGAGCCCCCGTCCAAGGCGGATCGACCATAACCCAGCAGCTTGCAAAAAATATCTTCCTTTCATCGCAAAAAACGGTAAGCCGGAAGGTAAAGGAAATGATCTTGGCCGTGGAACTGGAAGCAAAATACTCCAAGGACCAAATTCTCGACTTTTATCTCAACCAAATCCCCTACGGATCCAACGCTTACGGCGTCGAAGCGGCGAGTCAAACATACTTCGGCAAGCCGGCTAAAGACCTCGATCTCGCCGAATCGGCCATCATTGCAAGCCTCCCCCAGGCGCCAACCTACTACTCTCCCTGGGGCGATCATGTAAATGACCTCATCACCAGGCAGCACTACGTTTTGGATCGGATGGCTCAGCAGGGGTATATAACGCAAGCGGAGGCAGATCAAGCAAAGTCCGAAAAACTGAACTTCGTGCCGCCGTCTCTTGGAACCATAAAAGCTCCCCACTTTGTCATGGCCGTCAGGGATTATTTGATCAACAAGTATGGCGAGGATATGGTGCTGAACGGCGGATTGAAGGTTATTACAACGCTTGATTGGAATATGCAGCAAGCGGCCGAAAGCGCGGTGGAAACCGGAGTAGAAAGGAACATAAAGTTATATAACAGCAAAAACGCTGCGCTCGTCGCGGAAGATCCGACAACGGGCCAGATTCTCGCGCTCGTTGGTTCGGCAAATTATTTTGATCAAAGTATCGATGGAAATTTTGACATGCCGCTCCAAGGTCTCCGGCAACCAGGCTCCAGCCTCAAGCCCTTTGTTTACTTGCAGGCACTGGAAGACGGCTATCCGCCGAATACCGTGGTTTGGGACGTTCCAACTGAATTCGTACCCAACAACCCCACCTGCACGGCCATTCCCGACTTCAACAACGCGAGCGCCGATTATAAAAAATCCTGTTTCCATCCCCAAGACTTCGAAAATTTCCAGGGTCCGGTCACTTTCGAGCAAGCCCTTCCCGAATCCATCAACGTCGCGGCGGTCAAGGTCCTCTATCTTGTCGGCCTCCAAAACGCGCTCGACAAATTGCAAAGTTTTGGAATTACAACTCTCAACGATCCATCGCGCTACGGCCTCTCATTGGTTCTGGGCGGCGGCGAAGTAAAATTAATAGACCTCTTGAAGGCTTACTCCATTTTATCCCAGTAGGGGGTCGAACATAATCAAACCATGGTTTTGGAGGTCGACGACGCAAACGGCAACGCCCTCGAAAAATACCAAGACCAGTCGACGCGCGTCGACGCCCAAACCTACATAAGGTGGATTAACTACATCCTCTCAAACCCAACCTTCCGACAACCCCTCTTCCAAGCAAGCTTCAATAAAACAGTGTTCCCGGGCTACGATGTGGCCTTAAAAACCGGCACAACGAACGATTACCGCGATGCATGGGCCTTCGGATACACCCCCGCCCTTGCCGTCGGTGTGTGGGCCGGTAATAGCGATAATGCGCCAATGCAGCACAGCGGTACAAGTATTTTGGCCGCCGTGCCGATCTGGAGCGACTTCTTAAACAAGGTTCTACCGAGCTACCCCCAAGAATCATTCACGCCGCCGGACCCCCTTCCGCCAAACACCAAACCAATGCTGAATGGACAATACATCAACAATTGGTCAATTCACTCCATTTTATATTACGTAGACAAAAACGACCCAACGGGACCCACCCCAACCAACCCCATGCGCGATCCCCAATTCACCAATTGGGAAGCAGGCGTTCGTGACTGGGTTTAAAAGAATATGCCGGA
>VFSW01014976.1_pt1 | contig 10687 bp, 9 predicted proteins | sample 5358111 | NCBI WGS metagenome assembly VFSW01 (sample SAMN11554181, study PRJNA540505) | mine drainage metagenome | isolation source: sediment from site ElyBrook_90M | place: USA: Ely Copper Mine, Vershire, VT | collected 2017
TGCCGATACCGCCAACCAGCAGTGGCGGCGTCTGCAACAGGGCGATGCCGAGCAGGATGTAATCGCCATAGCCGCCGCCGCCGATAAGCGCGGCGATCGGCACGGTCGCGACGATTTGCACCGCCGAGTTGCGCACCCCGGCCGCCAGCACCGGCGCCATCAGCGGGACCTGCACCAGCCGCAAGATCTGCCAGCGCGTCATACCCATCCCACGCGCCGCCTCGACCGTCGCCGGGTCAATGCCGCGCAAGCCGGTGATCGTGTTGAGCAGAATCGGCGGCACGCCTAGCAGCGAAAGCGCAAACCCGGACGGCCTGAACCCGACGCCGAGGTAGGGAAAGACCGCCGCGAGGACCGCCAGCGTCGGAATCGCGCGCACCAGTCCGCTCGTATTCGTCGCGATGAACGCCGCGAGTGGACGCTGCGCCAGCGCGATGCCCAGTGGAATGCTCACGATGATCGCCAGCAGAATCGGCACGATGGCAAGCTCCAGCGTCGCCAGAGTCTCTTTGCCAAATGCATTCTGTGAGTCAGTGATAAATGCGATGATCTGCTGCATGCCGGACTCCTTGTCGCCGCGCGCTAGCTCGCCACCGCTACACCGGCGCGACCGCGATTGATGAGCGACTGCACGCCGAGCAAGAGCAGGTCGGCGCCGACCGCGAGAATCGTCAGCATGATCGCGCCGGCGAGAATCTGGTCGCCATAGCTCAGCGCCAGACCGTCGGTAATCAGGTAGCCCAGGTTCTCGACACCGACCAGCGGCGCGATCGAGGCGATGCCGATGGTTGTCACCGTCGTCACGCGCAACCCCGCGATGATGATCGGCGCGGCCAGTGGCAACACCACCCGCAGCTGGAGCTGAGCGCTGTTCATGCCCATTGCGCGCCCTACCTCCACCAGCGTTGGGTCCACGGAGCGGATCGCCGCGACGATATTGCGAATGAGCACGACCTGCGTGTAGAGCACCAGCGGGATGAGCACGGTTGGCAGATTGAGCTGGAACACCGGGATGAGCAGCGCCATGAACGCCAGGCTCGGCAGGGTATAGATGATGCTGGCGACGGTGATCGCGGAAGGATAGAAGCGCGTGTAGCGTACCAGCAACAGCGCGATGGGGAAGGCGATAGCCAGCCCGATCAGGACGCTGATGACGGTGATCTGAACGTGGTCGCCGAGCAAATTGGGAATGCTCAAAGGATCGGTGAGATCCCAGTTCGCGCCATTCAGCAGATACTGCACACGCCCATTCCTTTCCGCTCACCGGGCTGGCCGCGAGCGCCGCGCCGTGTCGGCGGCTAGACCGCCTCTGGCGCGGGACTGGCCGCAATGGCGCTGTCCGCCGACGCCTGCGACTGGGCCACGCTGGCTTGCGTCGCCGCCGTAGCGCGAGCCGCGCTGACCACTTGCGCGATGCCAGCGAGTGTCACCTGACCAACCACGCGTCCATCCTCGTCCAGGTTGAGCGCGGGCTGCCCCGACTGCATCAGCCGAAGCATCGCGTCGAGCAGAGTCGCGCTGGCCGCTATGCCCGGCGCGGCGGAGTCAACGCTGGGCTCACGCGCGGTGGTGGCGGGCAGGTACTCGAACTGACGCAGCGCGTTGGCTGAGCCGACGAGCTGACCGACAAACGCGTTCGCCGGTCGCGCCAGCAGCTCTACTGGCGACCCTTCCTGCATCAGATGGCCCTGGTCCATCACGACGACCTGGCTGCCCAAACGAAACGCCTCCTCCACATCATGCGTGACGAAGAGAATCGTCTTGCCCGTCTCGCGCTGGATGCGCAGTAGCTCCTCTTGCAGGCGCCCGCGCGTGATCGCGTCGAGCGCGCCGAACGGCTCATCCATCAGCAACAGCGAAGGATCAGCCGCCAGCGCACGCGCCAAACCGACCCGCTGCTGCTGGCCGCCGCTAAGTTGACGCGGGAAGCGTTTGCGGTACTCCGACGGCTCCAGCCCGACCAGCCGTAGCAGCTCATCCACCCGCTCGCTGGTGGCGCTGGCCGATTGCCCCAGGATGGACGGCACGACGCGAACGTTCTCCTCAACCGTCAGGTGTGGGAACAGTCCGACCTGCTGGATGACGTAGCCAATGCGCCTGCGCAGTGCGATGGGATCCTGTTCGGTCGTCGGCGCGCCGTCCACACGCACGACGCCGGAGGTCGGGTCGCTCAGTCGATTGACCATCCGCAGCAGCGTCGTTTTGCCGGAGCCAGACGTCCCGAGCAGAATGCAGAGCGCCCCCTGCTCCACCGCGAAGGAGACATCCTGCACGGCGTTGCGCGCGCTGTCGGGATAGGCTTTGGTGACGTTCACGAACTCGACTTTGGCCATGCGCTCGTCCACTCGTCCTCCAGCTGCTTCCAAGTTAACGGCGCGCCTCCTGCTGGCGCTTCCTGCCCCTCGCGCAAGTGAGGGAGGGTGAAGCGGAGCGAGCGGCGCCTGTGCCTGTAATGGTACACATGTTCCGGCGTGCCAGGTCAAGTGCTCGGCGAAACTCATGTCGCTCCGCCGCCTACGCGCGCACGCGGCGGCTACTCGTCCAGCGACATAAAGAGATTGTTCAGCGACTCGCAGAGTGTCGGGTGAGCGAAGGTCGCCTCCTTCACCACTGTGTACGGCAAATGGCCCATCATCGCCATCTGCAACGCTGACATGACCTCGCCGCCCTCCACGCCGAGAATGGCGCAGCCCAGAATCTCGCCTGTCTCGGTGTCGACAATCGCTTTCATGAAGCCGCGCGTCTCGTCGGTTTCGAGCGCGCGCGCCACATAGGTCATCGGAATCTTCGCTACGCGGATCGGTCTGCCACTGGCGCGCGCCTCGCTCTCGCGCATGCCGACGACGCCGAGCTGAGGGTCCATGAAGACGACGTAGGGGACGAAGCGTCCGGTGGTCGTCGCGTCGCCCCCGTGCAGCAGATTCGCGCGCAGAATGCGAAAGTCGTCATATGAGATGTGCGTGAAGGCCGGGCCGCCCTTCACATCGCCGATAGCGTAGATGCCCGCGACACTCGCCTCCAGACGCGCGTTGACCGGTACGAAGCCCTTCTCATCGACGGTGACGCCAGTAGCGGCAAGGTTCAGCGCCTCGGTATTGGGAACGCGCCCCGTCGCCACCAGCAGGTGCGAACCGCGCAGCGCGCGCTCGCCGGACGCCGTGCGCAGGGTGAGCGTGATCTCGCCGCCTTCGCCGCTCGCGCCGCTCGCGCCGCTTGAGACGCGCGTCGTTTCGGCGTTGAAGATCAGCTCGACGCCATCCTCTCGCAGAATGCGGGCAACCTCTTGCGAGATGTCGTCATCCTCACGGGGCAGCAGCGAGCCGTGGCGCTGAATCATCGTTACCTGGCTGCCGAAGCGGCGGAACATCTGGCCAAATTCGATGCCGACGTAGCCGCCGCCCAGGATGATGAGATGCTCTGGAACAGCATCCAGCTCCATGATCGTGGTCGAGGTCAGGTACGGCGTCGTGGAGAGTCCTTCGATCGGCGGGATGGAAGGACGGCAGCCCGTGTTGAGCACGATCAGGTCTGCCGTAAGGCTGCGCGCGCCGCCAGAGTTCAGCGCCACCTCGATCTGCTTCTGATCAGTGAAGCGCGCTTCGCCGCGAATCAGTTCCAGATGCGGCGTCGCATCAATGCTGCGCTCATTCGAGCCGCGCATGTTGGCGACGATGCCGCGCTTGCGCTCGCGAACCTTCGCCAGATCAATCGAGATCGGCCCGGTGTGGACGCCGTAGTCGACGCCGCGCCGCGCGAGGTAGGCGACGCGCGCGCTGGCGATCATGGTCTTGGTCGGGCTGCACCCCTCGTTGACGCACGTTCCGCCGACATGCGTGCTCTCGATCAGCGCCGTGTGGCGGCCAGCGCCCGCCAGCGCCTCCGCTAGTGGATTGCCGCCCTGGCCCGAGCCGATTACGATGGCGTCGAAGCGGTCTACGCCAGTTGCCGCGCCCGTCATAGTCCCATCCTCTCGTTTTTCGACCAACACGCGTTCGCCTGCAAGTATGATACCGTGCTGGCGCATGGCGCGGCTCGACAGCGATCTCCTTCGTGTGAATCGTGAATATTGTAGACGCGCGAAATGGCGCGGTGTTACAGCGAGTGGGCGCAGGGACCGCGACGACATCTTCGGCATCAACGGCATAGGGGCGGGGTACCTCTGCATTGAAGGCGGCACGCGTCGCGAGCTGGTCTGGTGGCCGCGTGAGCCGCCTTCAGCGGAAGGCTGCGGCGCCGCAGCAGACGTCGGCGCCCATCCGCTGATACAATATGGTGACGGACGGCGCGCTAACGAGGCGGTGGCTGTAAATGAATATTCAGCCTGAGCCACAAGATCGCCACATGGGAAGGCGATTGGCCGAGGCCCGCGTGTGGTGGCGTCTCCTTCGAGTGTACATCTCTCCCCGCGCGCTGTGGGCGGCGCGAACATGGTTCCAGGTGCGGGCGCGGTTGGCGCCGGTGGATCTGTGGCGCCTGCGCGGGCGTTCTTTGGCGCAGAGGCTCATGCAACAGCACAACACTAGCACGACAGACCTGGCAAGCGAGGCGGCGAGCACGCGCGCGCAGAATGGCGCACAGCCGGAAACACAGAAGCCCGCGCCACGTGTACAACGCTTCCTGCTGGTGCGCCACGGGCAATCGACCTTCAATGTGGAAGGGCGACTGCCTAGCCAGCTTCCCAACGTGCCGCTGACCGATGAGGGCAGGCGTCAGGCGCGGCAGGCTGCGGGGGCGCTGGCTGGGCTGAACCTGAGCGCGGTGGTCAGTAGCCCATTGGAGCGGGCGCGCGAGACGGCGGAGATCATCGCGCGGGTCTGGGCGCTGCCAGTGCGCGAGGACCCGCGCCTGATGGATACCGAGATGGGGAAGTGGGCAGGGCGCAAGATCAGCGAAGTGAGCAAGGATGACCCCAATTGGCTCAAGTTTGTCGAGAAGCCGACAGAGCCGCCAGAGGGGATCGAAGGGTTCGAACAGGTGCGGCAGCGCGCGGTCGCCGTCATCGAGGCGCTGCGCGCCGACCCGACCGCTGGCAACGATGTCGTGGTCGTGGCGCACGCCGATGTCATCAAGCTGGTCATCGCCAACTACACTGGTGTCCCGCTCGACGGCGCACGCTACATTGTCGTTGGCAATGCCTCGATTAGCGCGCTTGCCTTCACGGATGAGCATGCGCCGACCCTGCTGGCGGTCAACTGGACGACAGCGCCACTCTGGCTGGAGGCGCCGCGACCAGCCGCCTCCACGCAGGGCAGCGCGCAGGCGAACGGGCTGCCGCAGCGCGATGAGCGCCTGGTGTCCGAGGAGCCAGAGACGGGCGCTCCTTCCGGCGTCATCATGTAACACAGGCAAGTGGGTGTAGAGAGAGAGCGAGGCGCCTCATGTTTGATCCGCGCAGCCCATACCAACGCCGCATGTGGCATTATGAGTCTGATCGCCCGCTCTCGGTCGCGCAATTGATCGCGGCTGGCAGCCTGGACGTGCGCTCTGCGGCGCTGCTCTGGCTGCTGGTCGAGCGTCATCGCTCAGTGATCGTCTCTGGCCCGACCGACCCGACCCCCGGCGTTGGCAAGACCACCACGATGAATGCGCTGCTCGGTTTCCTGCCCGTCGGCTCGACGATGGTCTACACGATGGGCATGTTCGAGGACTTCAGCTTCGTCAGCAAGGTCGAGGCGGCGATGACCTGTGTACTGGCGAACGAGGTCAGCGACCATTTGCGCATCTACATGTGGAGCCGGGCGGCGCGAACGCTGCTGCGCTTGCCCGCTGACGGCTTCGCGATTGCGACCTCATGTCACGCAGATACGATTGACGATGTGCTGGAGATGCTGCGTGGCGATCTGCGGCTGACGGCGGAGGATGTTCGTCAGCTGGGCGTTATCGTCAACATTGGTCTGGTTGGCGCGGTGTGGCCGCAGCAGCGCCGGTTCCTCACGATCCACTATGTGCGGCCAGAGGGCGGCGACGACGAGCCATACGGCGTCAGCCTGATGCGCCTGGCGACCTGGGACAGCGCGGACGACAGCTTCACGGCGGCGACGCCAGCGGTGATGGCCGAGGTGGCCGCGCTGCTGCAGATGACGCCAGCGGAGCTGGAAGCGGCGCTTCAGCGGCGCACTGAGCGGCTGGAGGCGCTGGCGCAGGGACGTGGCGCTGGCATCCGCGCGATGCGCCAGGTAGTAGACGAGCTGTACGCCGAGGAGCATGGCCTGCCGACACTGGCTCGCGCGGAATCCACGCCGCCAGCAGCCGGGGATGACGACGAGGACGACGACTAGCTCAATTGATGCGCCCACGCGGAAGGAGCCGTGCTGGAAATCCGCTCCTCTCATCGCTCATTCAATCCGCTTTGATTCGCCCGCCGGGGAATGGTAGCGCAGTCGAGGCGCGCCGTCTCGCGGCCCCGCTGGCGCCAAAAGTGCTAGCTGGCCTCACGACGGAAGCGGCGCGTAGGCGCTTGCCACATCCGGGCTGCCGCACCTTTACTCCACCGCGAGGGGGTTGCGCGCGTCCGGTACACTAAGAGCGGATCGAGCAGAGCGCTGGAGCGAGGAGGAGGCATATGGAGTATTCCCCTGACCCCGCGACAACCGACATGGAGCTAGTGCCGCCGCCCGACGGGGTGACGTTCGGCGACCTGTGCTACGCCATCGAGATGGGGCGTGTCAGCACGGAGCGTTGCGGCGCCAGCTACGAGCTGCGACTGCAGGACGTGCGCCGCTGGCGTCGCCAGGAGGAATCGCTGCGCGTCATGCTTGCTCCGCTCGCCGATAGTCTCGCGCTCGATCTGGGCGGTCTCTCCTGACCGCTCAGGCCAGGCCACGCTCCGCTGTCGCGGCGGCGTAGTAGCGACTGGCAGGCTCCGCCCCCCGCGCCCTCGCCAGGAACGCGCTCGCCGCCACCACCTTTTCCAGGTCTACTCCTGTCTCAACCCCTAACCCATGCAGGAGGTACAGCAGGTCTTCCGTGGCGAGATTGCCCGACGCGCCGGGAGCGTAAGGGCAGCCGCCGAGGCCGCCGGCCGCGCTGTCGAAGATGCTGATGCCTAGCTGCAGCGCCGTTAGCACGTTCGCCAGCGCTGTGCCGCGTGTATCGTGAAAGTGCATCGCAAGGCGGTCGAGTCCGACGATGGGGCGCAACGCATCCACTACACGCACCACCTGATCGGGAGTAGCGACGCCGATGGTGTCGCCGATGGAGAGCTCCGCGACGCCAAGCTCAAGCAACGCCGCGGCGACGCGCGCCACCGCTTGCGGCGCGACATCGCCCTCGTAGGGGCAGCCAAACGCGGTCGAAATGTAGCCGCGCACACGCACGTTCGCCTCGCGCGCCAGCGCCAGCACGGGGCGGAAGTTCTCGATGCTGCCTGCGATGCTGGTGTTGATGTTGTGGCGCACAAACGTCTCGCTGGCTCCAGTGAAGACAGCGACTTCACGCAGTCCGGCGGCGATGGCGCGCTCCATGCCTTTCGCGTTCGGAACCAGCGCGGTATAGCGCAGTCCCGGACGCTGCGTGACGGCCGCCATCACGACGGTGGCGTCGGCAAGCTGTGGTATCGCCTTCGGACTGACAAACGAGGTCGCCTCGATCACCGTGAAGCCGGCCTCCGCGAGCAGGTTGATAAAGCTGATCTTGTCGGCGGTGGAGATGACTCCCTTCTCGTTTTGCAGACCGTCGCGGGGGCCAACCTCGACCACCGTCACGCGGCGGGGCAGGCCCTGTAGTGGTGTGTCAGTCATCGGTCGTCTCCTCGGCGGCGGCTTCATCGCTGGCGGCCAACTCTACCAGCGGCGCGCCGCCCTGCACGACATCACCCACTGCGCAGGCCACTCGGCGCACCCGCCCCGCCTGCGACGCGCTGATGGCATGCTCCATCTTCATCGCGCCCAGCACAACCAGCGTCTGCCGCGCCTCGACAAGATCGCCCTCGCGCACGTTCACCTTGATGATGGTGCCCGCCATCGGCGCGGTCAATGTCTGCGCGCCAGGCGCCTGCGCGCCACCGTGCGCCGCGACATCAACATCAAGCGGGCGGGGCCGCGACAGGCGGTAGACCTGGCCGCGTCGCCAGACAAGCGTCTCGTAGCCCTCGCGTGCCAGATAGAGAGTCTCGCGCCGCTCGCCGAGCGCCAGCGTCAGGCGTCCACCTGCGCCCGAGAGCGAGACCTCCGCCGCCACGGACACGCCGTCTGTCGGGAAGGCCGCGCCATCTACGCTCGCGGCATATCCGCCGTCGCCCTGCGACCGCAGCCGCACGACGTAGCGCCGCTCGCCAGCGGTGTAGTGGGCCGTCCGCTCACCGCCCGCCGTGTTCGTGCCTGCGCCGCCGTGCCACGGGTTGAACGGCTCAGTGCGGCTACGGCTCGGCTGTGGCAGCGCCTGAGCCTCCCACAGTGCGGCGGCGACCAGCGCCTCGGCAGGTGGCTCTGGCGCGGCGACCACGCTGGGAAACTGGTGTGTCTCCAGGTAGTCGGTCGTGGCGCCGTTGGCCCGAAAATCTGGCTCATCCACGATGGCGCGCAGCAGGGCGCTGTTGGTCGCCACGCCGAGGATGGCGAAGCGGTCGAGCGCCCAGCGCAGCCGCTCGATGGCCGCCGAGCGCGTCTCCGCCTGCGCGACCAGCTTGGCTAGCATGGGATCGTAGTTGACCGATACCTCATCGCCCGACTCGATGCCAGCGTCTACCCGCACGCCAGGCGCGCGCGGCGGCGCGACGACCAGCGCGCGTCCGCTGGAGGGCAGGTAGTCGTGCGCGGGATCTTCGGCATAGAGGCGCGCCTCGATGGCGTGGCCCCGCGGACTGATCTCCGCCTGCTGAATCGTCAGCGGCTCGCCCGCCGCGATGGCGAGCTGCCAGCGCACGAGATCGAAGCCAGTCACCGCTTCCGTGACGGGATGCTCCACCTGGAGGCGCGTGTTCATCTCCAGAAAGTAGTAGCGGCCATCGGCGTCCAGGAGGAACTCGCAGGTGCCAGCGTTGATGTAGCCCGCCGAGCGCGCCGCCGCGACCGCCGCCGCGCCCATCTCGGCGCGCAGCTCCGGAGTCAGCGCGGGGCAGGGACTCTCCTCGATGATTTTCTGGTGACGCCGCTGGATGGAGCACTCGCGCTCACCGAGATGGATAGTGTGGCCGTGCGCGTCGGCGAGGATCTGGAACTCGACATGGCGCGGCGCGACCACTAGCTTCTCGATGAAGACCGTCTCGTCGCCGAATGCCGCCAGCGCCTCACGCTGCGCCGCCGCCAGCGCCTCGGCGAACTCCGCCGCCGTCTGCACGATACGCATGCCCTTGCCGCCGCCGCCCGCCGCCGCTTTCAGCATCACTGGATAGCCCACCCGCGACGCCTCGCGCTCCAGTGTGCGCGTGTCGCGAGCCGCACCCATATAGCCGGGGACGGTTGGCACGCCAACGCGCTCGACCGCGCGTTTCGCCGCCGTCTTTGACCCCATCAGGCGAATGGCCTCTGGTGGCGGACCGATAAAGACGATGCCCGCGTCGGCGCAGGCCTGCGCGAACTCAGCGTTCTCGGAGAGGAAGCCATAGCCGGGGTGAATCGCCTCAGCGCCGGTCGCTTGCGCCGCCGCGATGATCGCCGCGATATTCAGGTAGCTCTCGCGCGCAGGCGCTGGGCCGATGCGCACGGCGCGGTCAGCCACGCGGACGTGCATCGCGTCGCGGTCGGCGTCGGAGTACACAGCCACCGTGGTGATGCCCTGTTGCTCGCAGCCCGCCATCACGCGGACGGCGATCTCGCCGCGATTGGCGACCAGAACTGCGCTGAATGGCGGGCGAGATGTGCCTGGCGCACGCGTGTCACTCATCGGCCTGCGCCCACTCGGCAGTACGCTTCTCCAGGAATGCGCGGATGCCTTCCTGTCCCTCCGCGCTGACCCGCAGCTCCGCGATAGTCTGCGCCGTCAACTCGCGCGCATCGGCGTCGGGCAGATGCGTCACGGTCATCGCCATGCGCTTGGCGGCGCGCACGCCAGCCGGACCACTCAACCCAATGTTAGCCAGAGTCGCCTGCACCGCGTCGTCCAATTCGACCTGCGGCACGACCTGATGAACCAGGCCGATGGCCAGCGCGCGGGCGGCGTCGAAGCGTTCAGCGGTGGCGAAGAGCGCGCGGGCGTGACTCTCGCCGATCTTGCGCGTGGCGAAGGGAGAGATGACGGCGGGCGCGATGCCCAGCCGCGCCTCGGTGAACCCGAAGCGGCAGTCATCGCTGGCGATGGCGATATCGCAGACGGCGGTGAGGCCCGCGCCACCACCGAGCGCCGCGCCATGAATGCGGCCGACGACGGGATGGCGACATGTGTCTATCGTGCGGAACATGTCAGCCATGCGCAACGCATCGGCTACATTCTGCTCGCGCGTGAACTCCAGACTGGCGCGCATCCAGTTGAGGTCGGCCCCAGCGCAGAAGCTGCGCCCTGCCCCTTGCAACACTACGGCGCGCAGGTCGTCGGCCTCGTTCAGCCGGGTAAAGGCGTCGCGTAGCTCGGCGATCAGCGCCTCATTGAAGGCGTTATGGACTTCGGGCCGATTGAGCGTGACCCAGGCCGCGTATCCACGCCGCTCGACGGTCAGATACTGGTATGCGGACGGTTCGCGAGCGAACGCCTGCGTGTTGTCTTCGATCATGCTGACAGCGCCTCCTCGCGCTGAGAACAGGTTTCGTATGGC
>VFSW01014977.1_pt1 | contig 10686 bp, 7 predicted proteins | sample 5358111 | NCBI WGS metagenome assembly VFSW01 (sample SAMN11554181, study PRJNA540505) | mine drainage metagenome | isolation source: sediment from site ElyBrook_90M | place: USA: Ely Copper Mine, Vershire, VT | collected 2017
CTTGATGCCCCTTCCACAGCAAGCCCTTAGAATTCCCGGCCATGCCTGCCCCCATCCACAATCGCCGCCAGCACGATTACCAGGCCGGTCACCAGCGTCTGCACGAACGATGAAACGCCAATCATATCCAGCGAATTGTAGAGCGTCCCGAGCATAAGCACTCCCCAAAAAGCGTCGAAAATGTTGCCGACGCCGCCGGTCAGAGCGACTCCGCCCAAAACCACCGCAGCCAGCGATTGAAGCTCCTGCCCCGAGGCCGCATTGGGTTGCGCCGAACTCACCCACGCAGTTAGGACGACCGCGCCGATACCCGCGGTGATTCCGCTCAGCCCGTAAATCATCGTCTTGGTCAGAGCGACGTTGACTCCGCTGTACATCGCCGCAGGCTCGCTCGATCCGATCGCGATGACGTGGCGGCCAAAGACCGTGTACTTGAGCAACACGTGAGCGGCGATCAAAGTCAGGACGGCGACTATCGGTGGCCACGGGATCCCGAGGACGGAGCCGAAGCCAATCATGTTGACGTAGCGATCCGGCAGGTCGTAAATTGGCAACCCGCCGGTGGCCGTCAGCGCCAGTCCGCGCGCGATCGAAAGTGCGCCCAGCGTCACGATAAAAGGTGATGCTCGAAACCAGGAGATCATCACTCCATTGATGATGCCGAACACCCCGCCGCACAGGATCATCACTGCGATTCCCACTGCCGTTCCGTGACTCGCCATCGCGAGGACGCCGTAAACGCCGCACAGCGCCAGCACCGCGGCGACGGAAAGATCCAGACCACCGCCAATCACCGCGAAGGTCTCGCCCATCGAAATGATCATCAAAGGAGAAAGCTGCCGGCTCAGGTTGAGGAGATTTTCCGTCGAGCAGAAGCGCGGTTCGAAAAACGTTGTTACCGCACCCAGCAGCAGGATGAGCGCGGGAAATATCAAGGTGGTGCGGTTGAACGAACGCCCGCTCGTTACCGCGGCTGATTGTTCGGCGATATCGGTGGCCGTCAATTTCCCACCGCCGCAAGGGGCTCGCCCATCATCGCATCGAGGATCGAGGCCTCGCCCCCGGGATACGGCGCGTCGAAGGTGGCGCTGATTTTTCCAGCGCGAAACACGTATACCGTGGCGCATAGAGAAAGGGTTTCGCGGATGTCGTTGGAAACCAACAGAACGCCGACTCCTTGCTTCGCAAGCGCCACGATCTGCCGATGGATCTCGGCGCGGGCCTGCACGTCGATTCCGGCGGTCGGGTCTTCCAAAATCGCCAGCCTCACACCCTCGCGCAGCACCCTGCCGAACAGCACCTTCTGCTGGTTGCCGCCGCTTAGCCATCCGATGCGATCTTCGATCGATCGAAAGTGAACTGTCAGGCGCCCGAGACGTTCTTCCACCATCCGGCGTTCTAACCCCGGCATTACGAACCCGCCTCGGCTCACAGCCTCGAGTTGACCCAAAGTCAGGTTCTCGCGAATCGGGCGGCGCGCGAGAGTTCCCCGCTCTTTTCGGCCGGACGGAAGATAAACGATGCCGGCTCGAGCCGCCTGCCGCGGGTTGCGCGGACGCCGGCGATCCCGATGCTCGATCGAACCGCCGCGTATCTTTGCCAGGCCGAGGATCGCTCGCACCAGCGTCTCGCGGCCACATCCGGGCAATCCGTAAAGACCCGTAATCTCGCCCGCGCTAACTTCTAAGCTGACGCCATGGCAGTCGCGACCGGCACTCAGATCCCGGACCGCGAGCACCGATGCGCCCCCGATGGGATTGATGGGATTGATGGAATCTGCAGTCGCCTCGGCATCCGCGACGGCACTTGGACGTGCGCCCGCCAGCACCCCGACCAGATCCTCTTCGGTAGAACTCGCATCCAAACTTCGCGTTTCAACGATGCGCCCCTGGCGCATCAGACTCACCCGCGAACCGATTAGAATCGTCTCGTGCAGCCGGTGAGTTACGTAGAGCACGGCGCCGCCGCGCGCGGTGAAGCGCCGCAAAGCCGCGACAATCAGCGGCTCCTCCCGCACCGTCAAAAGCGAGCTGGGCTCATCCATGATCAGGATGCGAGGCTGCTGAACCATGGCTTTCGTGATCTCGACGATTTGACGTTCAACCTGCGGCAGATCGCCAACCCGGGCGTGTGGGGAAATCTCAAATCAGATCGCAGTCAACAACTCTCGCGCCGCCTGCACGTCCTCGCGTGATTTGAGCCATCGGAAGGGCGACGAGCTCCGGTTACGAACCAGGCCAAGATTTTCCGCGACACTCAACGCCGGAATCAGCGAAAGTTCCTGGAATACGGTCGCGATTCCGAAGCTCCGGGCAACCTCGACACTGGCCAGGTTGACCGATTGCCCATCGATCCAGATCCGGTCGCCGCGATTCGGATAGATTCCCGACAGGACCTTCGCCAAGGTGGATTTACCCGCGCCGTTTTCCCCCAGGAGGACATGGACTTCGCCCCTAAGCAGCGTCAGGTCCGCTGAAGCAAGTGCCTGAACGGGGCCGAAACGCCTGCTGATAGCCTCGGCTCGGAGCAGCTCTTTTGCATCGTGCCGCATCGCCCCGCTTGGGGCCGCTGGCGCATCTACTATTGAATTGCGCTCGGCGACCATTGCGGTGGCGGGCGGTCGTACTTGGTAACGTCGTAGACGTTAAGTTGATCGGCGGTAACCGGATAAAGAGGCACTAACAGCTGCGGATACGGAACCGGCTTCTTCGCGACCATCGGCGCCAGAGGCTGATGGTCGAGCAGGCGCACCGTATTCTCCAGTGCGAGTCGGCCGATTAAAATTCCGGGCTCCGAAATTACCATCGCGATGTTGCCGGAGCGCAGCAGGTCGAGGCTCTTCGAAGTAATGGTTGCGGTAACTACCCGCGTGCTGCGGTTCATCCGCCGGGCTGCAATCGCGGCGCCCGTCCCGAGATTAGCGGCCGCGGCATAAATGAACTCCGCTTGCGGGTATTTGATCAGCAGATCCGATGCTTGCGCTTCACCGTCTTCGATCAGCGTATTTCCCTTGAAAACATTGCCCACTAGCGTCATGCCGCTGCACGAATGAGCTCCGGCCTCCATCCCGTCGAAGCGAAGCTTGTTCCAGGTCGAACCGCTGGGGCCGGGAATCGTGATCACCTGCAGCGGCGACGACTCGGCCTTGCACATATAAGCCGCCATCGCTTTCCCGATCGCCTCTTCATTCATGGTGACGCCGAAGCTGACCGTATCCGCGTTCACTGGAACCCCAACCGCCACTACCTTGATGCCGCGGCGGGTCAGGTGCGCGCTCTGACGACTGTAGCCGTCATAGTTTGCGGCTCCCAAAATGACGGCGTCGACTTGCAACGTGGCTAATTGATCCAATTGGTCGAGTTGCTGCTCGACGTTTCCATAAGCCCCGGCGCTGAGTATGCGAACGATCTTTACTCCGGACCGGCCGGCTTCATCGGAAATGCCGAATGCAACCCCTTTCCAATAGTCGTCGACGAAGTGAACCAGGCTCACGCCGATTCGGTAAGGCCGCTGCGCCTTGACCGGGTGCAATAAAGCGTCGCGATCGTCGACCGGCTCGCCGGCGCCTGACGCGCGAATGCTGGCACCGGCAAGTATCATCGCCACTACCAGCGCCACCATCCAAATCCCGATCGCCGTGCGCGCGAATGCGGGTCGCGGCTCCTCCTGCGCGGCCATTCCCGAATGGGGTTTCACTGCATTGCGGTTACTGTTCCGCGACCGTGGCGGGCAGCGGGATGTTGTAAACCCGAGCGGCGTTCTTGAGGGTCAGATCGCTTCGCAGCGCAGTCTCGAGCTTGCCGAAGACGCGATCGATGACCGCCAGCGTGTTTGGATAGGTGCAGCGCGCATGCGGAAAGTCAGAGCCCCACAAAATGGATTTCGGATCGACGACTCCCAGAACCCGGTCAAGAAATTCGTCGTCGATGGTGCCGTGGTAGATCTGGCTCAGGTACTCGGTCACTGGCCGTTTAATCTTGGGAATCCCCAGCGCAGGGCCGAAATCACGTTGCACTTGCTTGATGCGAAAAAGCCAGTAGGGAAGCCATGAGACTTCGAATTCGGAACACATCACCTTGAGCTTCGGAAAGCGGTCAAAGATTCCGCCGAAGATGAACTCGTTGGCGAGCACGTCGCCCGCTTCGCGAAATACTCCCAGCGCGCTGCGCGGCACGTTGATTCGGTCGGGGCCGTGCAGCGTAAACAGGTCGACTTCATTGCCGGTGATAATGTGCAGCGTCACCGGCATGTCGAGTTCCTGCGCGCAGGCCCAGAAAGGATCGTACTGGCTATCCTGGTAATGTTTCCAATTCGGCCGCGCATCGCAGTTGATAATCACGCTGCGCAAACCCTTTTTGGCCGTGCGTTGCAGCTCCTCTACTGCCCATCCCACGTCCTCCATATGGATCATGGCGGTGCCGAACAGACGCCCGGGCGCGCCACTGCAGTAATCGCTGAGCCAGTCATTGAAGACCGAGCAGCACGCGCGCACCATGTCGTCGTTCTTTGCGCGCATGGCGTAGAGCATCCAGGTCGAATTGACTATCTCCGCGAAAATATGATCCCGGTCCATGCATGCCACGCGGGCTGCGGGATCGTGACCAGCGCGAATCAGGGTGTCCTGGGTTTCACCCTCGCCTTCGACGACTTCTTCCAGCCGCACATATTCGATGCCGGTGAAGAAGAAGTTGCCCTTTTCGCCGTTGAGCTCGTGGACCATCTGGGGCAGAGCGTCGCCGTACTTTTGCCCAATTGCCTTGGTCCACAAATCCGGCGGCTCAAGCACATGCGAATCGGCTGATATGACCATCCTCATAAGTTCAAGCCCCTGATTGCTCCGGAGAAGCTGGCTTGCTCCGCTACGATTCAGCCTCAATTCCAGTAGAAACGTATTCAATAGTTGCGCCGCTGATACTTGAGCAAAGAAAATGCCGCGTGTAATTCGAGGGCTTTTGAGGCGCTGAGCACCAGCGGTCCGAGTCTCAAACAATACTTTGGCGAGAATGTGAGCGGAGTGGTTTCGCAGGATTTCGTCGGCAATTGCTGCCCAATCGCAGAAGCAACCGGTTTGATGATTAGCGACAGGCCATAACCGCATAGCCAGAGACTACCGATGGTTCAACGACCAGTTAGTGCCTTCCAAAACGGCACCGATAGCACATTTTGTATACAGACTGCGCCTCGTCATCTTACCCAGCCGTCATCCCGAATGAAGGGTAGTCGAGGCGGCAAGCAGAGCGGTTTGAAGGACGGATCTTTTATCGAAAAACGGTAAAACGTATTCGTTAGCTGGCCTAAAAGATCTGATTGTATACAAATAAATCGCCGGTTCCTTCTCCGTTGTGATGAGGCGGGCCACGCTCGAACCGAGAAATGGCGCAACTAAAGCAGGTTAACGGCAGTTTACGAGCCGGGCATGGGGCTTGCTCGGAACGACGCACAGGAGAGCTGGGTCTTTACTCAAGATGACGTTCGTAGGTTTAAGGCTCAAAGGAATGCATCCAGATTCTTCACGCTGCAGGAAATTGATTAGGCATCGGGGAGCATCTTGTTCTCGGGCACCGGATCATGTGCTGTCACAAGCCTGTCCGCCGGGCCTCTACGAGGTCAATAGAAACGTTAATGACTTTTAGAAGCCTGATTACCGTTGGCACCGTTAGTTACGAGTATAGAAACGTTTCTGATTATCTCTAAGCGTGTCCTATAGAACATTGTTCTCGCCGACATTTTTTAACCAGGGGAAACTCACCGATGAGTAGAATCGCTGTTACTTCGGCACTGGCGGTATTGATGACCGCGTTGGTCGCTTCCGACGCCGTCCTGGCCCAGACTCCGGCGCCAACGGTCCCCAAGACTATTGCGGGCAAGCCCTACAGCATCACTCCGGGTGCGAACCCGGGGACGTGGACCGTCAAATGGGGGGACGACACCTATAACTGGAAGCCGGTGGATTGGATGGAGGACCCGCTGAAACAACAGGGCCCGGCCTACTATTCGCAATGGACTCAACCGAATATGCCGTTCCCCTTCGAGGTTCCGATCGAGCAGCGCGACAAGCTTAGCCCGACCGAACTGATCGATCGTTGCGTGGCATACAGCTACTACGGGCCGTACGTCGAGGGCGCGACCGATATCTGGAACAATCACATCATCAAACCCGACGGCAGTTCGCGCGAAGATGAACGCTTCATCGAACTGTACCAATCCTATTACGGCAACAAGAATCAGGAGTTCCTAAGCCCGAGCGAGAAGCCCGACGTTTCGCGCAAATATCTATGGATAGCGCTCGAGCCCGAGGAAGTGCGGGGACAGGGCGGTGTGACTACCGACTACTACTCGCACGATCAACATCCTGAAGACACCTGGTATACACCGACGGTTCGCAAGGTCCGCCGTCTTGCGGGAGCGGTTTCCAAGCAGTTCTTCCCCGGGACATTGGCGCGCTACGAGGACGTCTCTCACGTCCGTGCGCTTCCCGATCTTGACTACAAAGTCGTCGGTTTCGAGCTGTTTAAGCCGGATCCGAGCATCTATGGGCTCGGGCCCAAGGACGCGCCAGACGTAAAGCGGGCCGAGGGTGGCGGTGATGTCGCGGTGGTCATCGAGGTTACTCCCAAGCCGGGCATTTCATGGTGGTATTCCAAGCGTCGGCTGTGGTGCGGCTTGCAATCGATGGCCTACTTTCAATCCGAGGAATACAACGCTTCGGGCAAGCGGATCCGCACCTTCACCCGCCAGATCATCTCGGGAAGCCTGACCAAAACCGTAACCGGGAAGCCAGCGCCGGATTGGTGGGTACAGTGGGGAACCAACTTTGCCGAAGACTTCGACACCGGGTTCAAGGCTTCAATGTGGGCCAGCGATATCGAGTACAACCCCGATTGGCCCGACAGCATCTTTTCCAACGATACGCTGGTGCGCGAGCCGCATCAGGAAAACTTCTGGGGTAAGTAGCCAGGGCTTGCGTAGTTTGGAGTAGTTGCTGATGAATTCTGAAACCGCGCCCAGAGGCGACCGACCCTACACCGGCTTCGACCTGCGGCTGGCCAACCTGGCCAAATTCCTAATCCGTCATCGCCGGGGCGCGATGGTCCTGCAGGTGACCATCTTCGTCGCATGCATCCTGGCCACCGCCTCGCTCCGGCTCCATGACGATCCCAATGCGTGGCCGCCGAGCAGTGACCGCTTCGTGCAGCTCAACGATCGCATCACCCAGCACTTCGGGGGCGGCAACTCGGTCAGTATCGAAATCAGCGTCGCCAAAGGGACCGTTTTCAGCCTCCCGAACCTGCATACGATCAAGGACGTAACCGACGCTATCTACGCGATCCACGGCGTCATCCCTTATACGGTTCGTTCGCTATCGGCGCTGGAAGCCAAGCGTTTCGATCTGCAGAACCCCGGCACTCCCGACGAGACGCTCGTTATGGCGCCGCTGATGCCTGACTATCCTCGGACCGAAGACGAGGTGCGCAAGATCGAGCAGGCGGCGATGGGCAATCCATTGGTAGCCGGAGTGCTGGTATCGAAGGATAAGAAATCAGCGCTTATCCTTGCCGACTTCAGGTCGGGACCGCTCGGTGGCAAGCTCGAAACTACCGAACCGGTCGCCATATACGGCGCTATCAACTATATACTGCATCAGTACCAACGTCCCGGCATCGATCTGCGCGCCGCCGGCACTCCGATCATAATCGGATGGGTTAACAGCTATGGGCTGCGCTATGTGGCCGCAGCCTTCTTGGCGTTCGTCCTGATTATCGCTGTGATGCTCTGGTACGGGTTCCGTCGGCTGAGCGGAGTGCTATTGCCGCTACGCGTATCGCTTCTCGGCGCGTTGATGGGCTTCGGGCTTTATCGTCTTTTGTTCGGACCGATACTCTTTTCGGCATCGGCGCTGCTCGCTCCTTTTATCGTGGTAGCCGCCGGCGCGTGCCATTCGGTTCAGTTCCTCTCGCGCTTCTTCTATGAGGAATATCCGCGCTTGGGCGATAGCGAGAAGGCTATCGTCAGTACTTTCGTCTCGCGCCTGCGGCCGATGCTGGTGTCGTTGCTGTGCGATGTGGTGCCGTTCGCGATCATGGCCATCATTCCGTTCGAGAACATCCGTGCTCTCGGTCTTGTTACCGGACTGGGACTGATCTCGCTGACGATAGATGAATTCGTTCTTATGATTCCTGCCCTCAGCGCAGTAGCGCTTCGAGAGCTTCAGAATCCGCATCTGACCGCGGTGCAAAAAGAAGGTCCTGGCCGGCTCGATATCTGGCTCGAGCGGATCGCCCGGCGAATTATCGACCGTCCCGCGATCGGAATCGTCATCATTGGCATCAGCGTGATTTTAACCGCGCTTCTGGGCCACAGTATCCTGAACGCCCCGATTGGTCAGGATAACACCTACGCAATTCACAACTATTTGACGCGGTCGTGGACCCGCAACCCGATCTACCTGATGGAACGCGAGATCAGTTCGCGCTTCGGAGGGGTCTATACGATGACCGTTCTGATCGATGGACAAAACCCGCACGACAAAGCCCTCGAAAATCCCAAAGTCCTCAGCGCAATCGATCAATTGGCTATTTTCATGCGTCAGCAACCCTCGATTGGCTATGTCGCAGATGTGGGATTTTACATCAAGACCAGTCGCGAATTCGTTCACAGCATGGATCATTCATTCTTCGCTATTCCCGGCACGCGAAGAGAAATCGGCGAGGGACTTGAAGCATACACAGCGATCACTCCAGGCGGATATGACTGGCTATTCGATCAAAGCTACAACTCGGCCGTCATTGAGGCCTACGCTTCAAGCACTGCGCCGGAAAAAGTCCGACAATTAGTGGGTTCCACGCAACGGGAGGCTGACCGATTGTTCGCGGGCCTGCCCGTCCAGGTTGGCGTGGCAGGGGGCACGGTCGGCATCGCAGAAGCCTTCAATCGCAATATTGGCTACTGGTTGGTGATGGGCGCGCTGCTGGGGTTTCTCGGCACGTTTCTGCTCTCGATTCCGTTCATCCGCTCGATCGCATTGCCCGCACTACTCATTATCCCGCTGGCGTTGGGAACTGTCGCCGCGCTCGGAGTGATGATTCTTGCGGGCATACAACTCAACTCGAACGCGACTGCGGCCCTGGCTATCGCATCAGGGGTAGGAATCGATTCGGAGGTATACCTGCTTTACCGGGTGCGCGAGGAATACGCACGGCTCGGCAATTTCAAGGAAGCGCTGATCCAGGGCTTCGTCAAAATCCGTCGCGCCTTGATGGTCTCCAACGGCGCACTGATTCTGGGATGTTGGGTTTTGACTCCGATTCCGCTCTACGTCGGGTATGTCGGCTTCGGTATGGGGCTGGTGCTGGCGTTCTGCTTTGTACTCTCAGGAGTGTTGTCGCCGATTCTTTGGTCATGGTTCGGTCAGCGCGCAATCGTTGGAGACGTTTCGGTCTCGGGAAAGGCGCAATACGAGTTGGACGCAGCGGCTAACGGCTGAGTGTTTGAATGCTCAAGTGTCGGTCCAAAACCCAAAGGTTTACTCCACACCCCTCCTGATGAAGGACCATTCTTACCAAGCCGCGGACGAAGCTAGGTATGGGCTTCAGACACCCGCGGCATCACAGACCGTAGCAGGTACGGAAGGTTTGCTGCTTGAGATCGCCAATCTGCTGGCGACCAAGCTTAATCCGGAGTCGTTGTTCGAGACGATCGCCGAAGTTCTAGGCCGATTGCTCAAAATCCATCGAGCGAGCTTGGCGATCTATGACCCGAAACGCGACCAGTTTGAAATTGTTGCATTGGCTCTGCAGCAAGGAAGCCAGCTAGGCAAAGGATGGTTTATCCCGCATCGAGGCAGCCGAGCGGGACTGGTTTTCGATTCCGGTGAGCCGAGTTGCACGAAGTTGGAGCCTGCGAGCGCTTTTTTCGAGGATAAGCCGCTGGTGGAAGAAGGGATGCATATGAGTTCAATCATCCCTCTTATAGTCGAAGGAAAGCCGATCGGCTGTTTCAATGTAAATCGCAAAAACGAGGAACCATTCGATCGCGACGACATGGCCCTACTCATGAGAATCGCGGATCAGATCGCGATCGCGGTAACGAATTCTCGCAGGTTCGACGAAATGAGACTCCAGAAAGAGGAGTTGGGTCGTAAAAATGAATATCTTCTGGAACTAACTAAAGAGTCCTCAAAAACCGACCTTCTGCTTCTCTGTCCTTCTTTGAGATCCATCCGCGACCGGCTGATAACCACCGCCAAGGTGGATGCGACGGTAATGATCACTGGCGAAACGGGCACCGGAAAAGGAGTGCTCGCTCGTGCTCTGCATGACTGGAGTGGCCGGCGCGATGGCCCATTCGTTGTCTGTGACTGTGCGGCGCTGACCACGAGCCTGATCGAAACCGAGCTATTCGGCCATGAGAAGGGAGCTTTCACCGGTGCTAATTCCCGGAGAATGGGACGATTTGAGCTTGCGCATACCGGCACCTTGCTGCTGGATGAGGTGGCCGAAATGCCGCTGGAAATCCAGTCCAAGCTGCTCGGGGCATTGCAGGAGCGCCAGATTTATCGGGTTGGCGGCGCGAATCCGGTAAAGGTCGATATTCGAGTGATTGCTGCGACCAACCGAGATTTGCACGCCGAGGTTGCCGCCGGACGATTTCGCCAGGATCTGTTTTACAGGCTCAACGTTGTAAGTC
>VFSW01014978.1_pt1 | contig 10684 bp, 6 predicted proteins | sample 5358111 | NCBI WGS metagenome assembly VFSW01 (sample SAMN11554181, study PRJNA540505) | mine drainage metagenome | isolation source: sediment from site ElyBrook_90M | place: USA: Ely Copper Mine, Vershire, VT | collected 2017
CAGCCAAGCCCACACACACACCCGCCGCGAAGCCCGCGGCCGCTCCCGCGCCGTCGGCGCAGATCTCCTCGGCCAAGACGATATACGCCGTCGCGGCGGTCGTGGTCGTGCTCATCGTCGCCGCCGGTGGATACGTCCTGTTCGCTCATCGCGCGTCGAACGCGCCGCTCATGCCCTCGCTTGGCACGGCCAAGGTGACGTCGGCCGAGGCCGCCATCGTCGCTCAACCCTCGCGAGGCGCCGCGGTGATTGTCGGCGCGCCGCGCGGAGCCACTCTCCAGATTCTGCGCGTCCCCCGCAGCGCCGGCCAGGAGTGGGTCGAAGTGCAGTACGTTACGCCGAAAATCGTTTATCCCAACGGCTATGCGCGGACCTCGGATCTGGGTGACTGGAACAGCGACAAGCCTGCCGCGGCGCTCGGGCTTCTGAGCGCTTTTCAGCCGCTGCCCGGCGCGGCCGATTCCGAGATCGAGGATTACCTCTCTAAGCTCACCGTATTCACCGAACGTTTCGCGGGGACGCCTTCGGAAGCGAAAGCGCGCCTCGATATGGCGCGTTGGAATGTCGAGCTCGCCCGCTCGGCAGGCGCCGCGGGCCGCCCTGACGCTCCTTACATCCAGGCCGCCAACGATAACCTGACGCAGATTGCCAGCCGTACCGATCTGAGCGGGCAGATCGACCAGATCAAACAGGATCTGGCCGCCTTGGGCGCGGCGAAGAATGGTGCGCGGGCGGCCTCGGCGGCGCAGCCTTCCATCGCACCCGACGTGGCCATGAAGCGGGCGCAGGAGGATTACACTTCCGGCGCTTACGATCGTGCGGAATGGTATGTCCGGCAGGTTCTGCGGGAGCAAAAGGGCAATCAGGCGGCGCTCGATCTGCTTGCGAAGATCAAGAGCGCGCGCGACTACGAAAGGACGCACCCTTAAAAGTGAGAGCGGGGATCTGCATGACGACAAGGCCCGGGTGGTGGCGCTTCTCGATGTGGGCCGCGCTGATGCTGCTTGCGTGCGCCGTCCTGCAGGCGCAGTCGGCGCGGAAGCGCCCGCGCGTGGATCCGTTCCTGAACGGCGATCCGTTCGCGCTGCAGGACGTGCTGGGCGCGCTGCAGGCCAAGCTGTTCCCGGGCCGCATCGCGAATGCCGTTCAGAACCGCGGCGTCTCGTTTTATCCGTCCGGCGCCGACGTGAAGCAACTGAAGGATGCGGGAGCGACGGACGACCTCATCGCGCTCATCGAGAACAAGGGCGCCAAGTACAAGCCCGCGCCGCCGCCGCCGCCGAAGCCGCGCACCGCGGGGCCGCTCACGCTCACGTGCGCGCCGGCCGAGTGCAATATCGCGGTGGATGGACGATCCGAAGGCTCGACGCAAGGGGGGACCAAGCGGATCGCCAGCTTGCTGCTCGGCCCGCAGTCGAACGTCGTAGTCGATTTCAGCAAGGACGGCTACTTCAGCGAACAGGTCATCGTTCCGTTGAAAGCCGGCGCGCCGACGTCCGTCAAGCCGGTGGCGCTCCGGCCGACGGAGGCTACCGAGGAGAAGCTCGGCGGCCAGTTATTCGCCGCCTGGATCGCAAAGCTCGGCGGCGACGCCGGGCTTCACGACGCCGGCGCCTGGAGCGGCGCAGGCAGCGCCATTCTTTACCAGAGCGGCGGCCAGCGCACGGATTGGAAGGTCGTCGCGCGGCTCAGGTCCGCCGGCGGCGGGGCGTACATCGAGATGGAGCAGGCGCTGTCGGGACTCAAGTGGCGGGATGCGATCAATGGCGCGGTCGTGCGCTCCGGCGGATCGGGGAAACTGAAGAACACCGCGGTGGTCACCGAGATGGCGCAGATCATCCAGCAGATACGCGATTATCAACCCGCCGCCCTCGCCGCCCGCTTGCGGTCCCAGAAGATGACGTTCGTAAGCCTGGCGTCCGCGCCCGACGCCTCCGGTCCGGTGATGCTGAAGGCCACCGGCGCTCCCGGCGTCTACACGCTGACGATCGACTCGAATGGAATGCTCGATCGGGTGGCTTACGAGCCCGCCGCCAATCAGGGCAAGGGACTCACCGTCGTTTACGCCGACTACGTCGCGGTAGGGCAAGGCAAGGCGCCGAAGTCGCTCGACATGCGCTTTAGCGAGCAGACCCAGCACGGCATCACGCTGCACTTCGATGCGCTGCAGTTCGCGCCGAATCTGACCGACAAGGACTTCCGTCCCTGAGGAGACATCATCATGGCGCGGCCGCAACCACCCACCACCGCATCCTACGCGAGACAGGAGAACCTGGCGCTGCTCTACCAGGGCTTCTTCACCGGCATCGTGCGCATCCAAGGCGGACGCCAGCAGATCGCCAATGCGGACGGGTTCCGGCGCCGCATGACCGAAGCGCTGGCCGACGTGAACCGCGAAGCGGTGAAGCGCGGCTACGCCAAGGAACACACCATCGAGACGGACTTCGCGATCGTCGCGTTTCTCGACGAAGTCATCCTCAGCTCGCACGATCCATGCCGCAACGAGTGGGCGCAGAAGCCGATGCAGGACGAGCTGTTCAACGTGTCGGTGGCGGGCGAGTTGTTTTTTACCCGCCTCGAAAAGCTGCTCACGCGTCAGGACTCGCCCGAGCTGGGCGACATGCTCGAGGTTTTTTACCTCTGCCTGCTGCTCGGATTCGAAGGCAAGTACGTGGTGGGCGGCCGTAGCGAGCTGCATGTGCTGATGGACCGCGTCGGTCAGCGCATCGAACGGATTCGCGGCGTGGATACGCGGCTCGCGCCGCATGGCGAAATTCCGGGCGACGTGATCGCCGCGCCGCCGCCCGACACGCTCGCGAAGACTTTGCTTCAGGCCGCTGTCATCTCGCTCGGCTCCGCCGCGGTTCTGTTTCTTTTGTTCCTCGGCCTGCTCGCGATCGGGCGGAGCGATGTGACCGAGGCCGCGGCGCGAGCCCTGCAATTGTGATTTCCCCCGGCGTTTTGCCCTCTACCGGAGCGTCATGTCGAAACGAAAGCTGATTATTGTCTGGCTGCTGTTCGCGGTCTACGTGGCGCTCGTGTGGGTTGGCGCGCGGTTCGCGGTGAGCGACGAGAACTATGTGCTGGTGAGCGCCATGCTGACGGCGCTGGGCCTCACCGTCCTGATCGTTTACCTGCTCGTGACGCGGCTTACGCGCAAGCTCGCCGGAGGCGGCGCGGCGGCGCCGGCCCCGGCGCCGGCCGCCGCGGATGCGGCCGCCGCGCCGCCGCCATCCGTTCGCGCCGCCGGACCCGACCCCGAGATCGACGCCGTCGTCGGTCAGATCGCCGAAGCCAACGCGCGCCTCGCGCAATCGCCCACACTCGCCAGCCGCCGCATCCGCACTCAGGTAAGTGGCTTGCCGATGTATCTGTTGGTGGGCACGGAAGGGGCCGGCAAGACCACCGCGTTCCTTGGCGCCGGGCTCGAGCCCGAACTGCTGGCCGGCCAGGTATACCGCGACGCGGTCGTGCTCCCCACCAAGCTGTGCAACTTCTGGTACGCCGGCGAATCGGTCTTTGTCGAGCCGTCGGGCGGCGTCTTCAGTCCGGATCCGGGCCGCTGGATGCGGCTGTTGCGCCATCTGCGGCCGGGCGGCGCGGGATCGTGGCTGACCGCGCTCACGGGTAAGACGCGGTCTAATCTGCGCGCCGTGGTGCTGTGCGTGGATATCGGTCCGTTCCTCGGGATCCCCGATCCCAGCCGTATCGCCGGCCTCTCGCGGCGCATCCAGGAGCGTCTGCGGCTGATCGGCGAAGTGTTCGGCGTTCACTTCCCGGTGTACGTGCTGTTCACCAAGAGCGACGCGATTCCCTACTTCGCCGAGTACTTCGGCCGGCTTGCCGAGAATGAGGACCAGCAGATCCTGGGCTGCACGCTTCCGCTCGCGCTGAACGCGGCGCGGCCGGCGGGCGAGGTGTTCGCCGAGAGCGAATCGTCGCGGCTCGCCGAGGCCTTCAATTCGCTGTACTACTCGCTTGCGAGCAAGCGCATGACGTTCCTCGCGCGCGAGCCGGTCGCGGCCCGCAAGGTTCCGATCTACGAATTTCCCCGCGAAATCAAACGCACTCGCGACGCGCTCGTACAATTCCTCGTCGATGTGTTCCGGCCGAATCCTCTGCAGCCCGGGCCGCTGCTTCGCGGCTACTACTTCACCGGCACGCGGCAGGTCGCCGCCTCGGCCGCCTCGCCGGGCGGCATCCGCGACGTGGTTCGCGGCCCTTCGGCCGGGGAAGCGACTTCGCTGTTCAACCTCGCCGATTACCAGAAGAAGGTCGGCCTCACGCCGCAGGAGACCGGGACCGACGAGCCGATGGTGGCCCGCTGGAGCTTCGTGAGCGAGCTGTTTCACCGCGTGATTCTCAACGACCCGCTGGACGCCGTGGCCGGCTTCCGCCACCGCAAGCTGGATCTCTATCGCCGGATCGCCTTCGGCGGCGCGGCGGCCATCGGGCTGCTGTTCACGATCCTGTTCCTGCGCTCGTGGTACGACAATCGCGAGCTACTGCACGACGTCAAACAGGCCGCGCAAGTGAACTACTCCTTCCAGCCCGGACCCATGGCCACGCCCACGCTCGACGATCTGCGCGCGATGGACGGCCTGCGCGCGCAGCTCGAAACGTTGCTCGATTACGAGCGCAACGGCCCGCCATGGCGCATGCGCTGGTTCCTCTACTCCGGCTCGGGCGTCCTGCCGCCGGTCTCGCAGCTTTACTTCCAGCGTTTCCGCCAGATGTTTTTCGACGACTTTCACGCGAAGCTCGTCGTCGATCTGCAGCGCCTCCCGTCGTCGTCGGACGGTTCGGTGCCCTACGGCGCGGCCTACGACGGGCTGAAGGCTTACCGCATGGTGACCTCGTGCAAATGCAAGCCCGACAAATCGTTCCTCGCCCCGCTGCTGTTCAACCAGTGGAACCTCGGCCGCAATGTCGATCAGGAGCGGCAGGGGCTGGCCTTCAAGCAGATCGATTTTTACGCGAACGAGCTGGCGTACGAGAACCCGTACAACGTGGCCGAGTCGCAGGACCTGGTCGGCCGCGCGCGGCAATACCTATCCACGTTTCACGGCGTCGAGCAGATCTACCGCGGCCTGATCGAGACGGTGTCGAAGCAGCTCGCTCAGCCGGCCCGGATCGGGGATCTCGCGCCCGATTTCCGCCAGACCATCTCGGGACCGGGCGAGGTGCAGGCGGCGTACACGCTGGACGGATGGCAGGCGTTTCAAAAGGCCTTACGTTCCGGCGGGCATCAGTCGATCGGCGAAGTCTGCGTGTTGGGCGCGGGCGGCGCGCTGTCGTCGGTGATGCCGGGCGGAGACGAGGCGGAACTCGAGAATCTTTACGTCAAGGATTTTATCGCCAAGTGGGAGGACTTCACCAAGCAGACCGGCGTGCAGCCGTTCGGGAGCGCGCGCGACGCGGCGCAGAAGTTGAACCTGCTTGCCGACAACCGGTCTCCGTTACTGGCCGCGGTGTTTCTCATCTCGAAGAACACGAACCTTCCCGTGCCGCCGGCCAGCGCGGCCTCGAACGCCGCGATGGCGCAGAAGGCGGCGAGCTCGGGCATCCTCTCGAAGCTCGGTCTCGGGAAGGCCGCGAGCGCGGCCAAGTCCGCGCAGAAGGCCGCCGCCGCGGCGGAAGCGTCGAAGCCCGCGGCGCTCACCGCGGCCGATGTCGTGCGTGTGTTTCAACCCGCGCGCGAAGTCGTGCCGCCCACGAACACCGACCGTCTTATCGACACGCCCAATCAGGCCTACATGACCGCGCTCGCCAACATGCAGCGCGCCATGGACAACCTCAAGGACGAGCGTCCGTCGAATCCCGACATGAACCTGAACCAGGCCGCGAAACAAGCTTCCGACGCGGGCATGGACGCCGTGCGCACGATTGCGCAGAAGTTCAACACCGCCGGCACGGACGGCATGGACACCGAGGTGCAGCGCATGCTCGAATCGCCGTTCCGTTACGCCATGCGGTTCGTCGTAACGGACGCGGGCAAGGTGGGCCGGGACAAGGCGGCGGGCGCGGCGAAGAGCTTCTGCGCGCAGTTGGCGAAGCTCCAGCGCAAGTTCCCGTTCGATCCACAAAGCGCCACGGATGCGTCTTTAGACGAGTTTTCGGCGGTTTTGGCGCCACAAAACAGCGCTTACTCGATGCTTTTGCAGGCGCTCGGCAAGTCGGTCGTCAAGCAGGGCAAACTGTGGGTTTCGCCGCCGGACGCCGACACGCAGTTAACGCAGGAGTTCCTCCAGTTCCTGAACCGCATCGCGGCGATTTCGGACGCGTTCTTCCCGGCGGATGCGAACGGCCAGCCGAAGATGCGCTACGCGCTGAAGATCGAGCCGAACCCGAACACGCAGGGGATCACGCTCATCGCCGACGGAGAGACGGCTTCGGCGACGAAGACCGCCTCGACCGCCAAGCAGTTCGGCTGGCCCGGCGCCAGCCAGCAGGAGGCGCACCTGCGCGTCAATGTCGGCGCGAGCGTGCCATACGGCGACTACTCGGGCCTGTGGGCGATTTTCCGGCTGCTGTCGAACGCCGATCCGCGGCCGCCGGGCAGCCGCACCGCCGTGCTGAGCACGGTACGCGGGCAGGGCGCTTCGCAGGCTGCGCCGGTGCTTGACGCGAGCGGCAACTCGATCGTCGTGAAGATCGACATCACCGACCCGCCGAACGGCGTCGACGTGTTCGCGCCCGGGTTCTTCTCGCTGCGCTGCCCGGCGAAGGTGGCGCAATAAGCGGCGCCGATGAGTGAGCCGCGCCGCGTCCTGCTGGTGAGCCTGTGGCTCGAGAGCGGCGGCACGGAGCGGCAGTTGGCAGGGATCGCCCAGGCGCTCGACCGCGCGCGCTTCTCTCCGTTCGTCGGCTGCCTGCGTCTGAAAGGAATGCGCGTGGCGGAGTTGCGCGCGGCCGGCGTGCCGCTCGAGGAGTTTCCGGTGAAGGGCCTGTACCGGCTGTCGCACTGGCGGTCCGCGCGGCGCCTGGGCGCATACATCCACGAGCATCGCATCGACATCGTACACGCCTTCGATGTGCCGGGCACGCTGTTCGCCGTGCCTCCGGCGCGCTGGTACCGCACCCCGCTGGTGCTGTCGAGCCAGCGCGCGTTCCGGGCGCTGACGCCGCGTTACCGGCCGCTGCTGCGGCTCACGGATCGCTTCGCGCACGGCGTGGTGGTGAACTCACGCGCGGTGGGCCGCGAGCTCGCGGAGCGCGAGGGCGTGCCGGAGGAGAAGATCCACTACTGCCCGAATGGGCTCGACGCGGCGACGTTCTATCCGCCGGCCGAACGCGCCGGCGCGGCGCCGGTGGTGGGCATCGTGGCGATGCTGCGGCCCGAGAAGAACATCGAGACGCTCGTCGATGCCTTCGCCGCCGCGCGCGCCGTGGCGGCGGGCGCGCAACTCGCGATCGTCGGAAGCGGGGAACGCGAGAGCGCTCTGAAGCGCCGCGCCGCGGATCTCGAGCTGGGCGACCGGTGCCGCTTCGAACCGGCGAGCCGCGACGTGGCGGGCTGGCTGCGCCGCTTCGACGTCTTCGTGCTGCCGTCGCTCTCGGAGTCATCGTCGAATTCGCTGATGGAGGCGATGGCGTGCGGATGCTGCGCGATCGCCTCGCGAGTGGGCGGCAATCCGGAGCTGGTCGAGGACGGGGTGACGGGCCTGTTGTTCGAGTCCGGCAACGCGGCGGACCTGGCCGCGAAGCTGCGCCTGGCGCTCGGCGACGCCGCTTTGCGCGCGAGGCTCGGCGGGGCGGCGGCGCTGCGGATGCGCGGCGAGTTCTCGCTGCTCGCGTCGGCGCGAAGGATGGAGGAGATCTACGACACGCTGCTGGCGCGCGGCGCCAAAACATAATCGGCTGGCGTTGTCGCAGCCAGGTTTAGTAGAATTCCAGTCTCGCCGCCGCTATCCTGAAGACCAGTGAGAGATGCGCCGGCCAGACGCCGGCGAGGAGAGACGAAACATGGAAACCATCGGCCGCTACCAGATCCTGCGCGAGTTGGGCCGCGGCGCGGGCGGAGTGGTCTATCTCGCCGAGGATCCGAAGATCGGCCGCCGCGTCGCCATCAAAACGATCGCCGCCGGGGCGACCAGCGGCGAGACGCTGCGCAAGCGCCTGCAGCGGGAGGCGCGGTCGGCCGGACAGCTCTCTCATCGGAACATCGTGACCGTGTACGAGATGGACGACGCGGGGCCGGTGACGTTTATCGTGATGGAATTCGTGGAAGGCCGGACGCTGCGCGCGGTGATGGAGTTCGGCGAGCGGCTGCGGACAGCCCAGATCCTGCCCCTGCTGCGGCAGGTGGCCGAGGGGCTTGACTTCGCCCACGCGCGCGGCGTGGTCCACCGCGACATCAAACCCGCCAATATCATGGTCGCCGAAGACAACGCCGTCAAGATCGCCGATTTCGGCGTGGCCAAGATGCTGGGCGACGCGACGCTCGGACTCACGCAGGCCGGCATGGCCGTGGGCACGCCGCACTACATGTCGCCCGAGCAGGTGCTGGGCAAGCCGGTCACCGGGCGCAGCGATCAGTTTTCGCTCGGCGTCATCGCCTACGAGCTGCTGGCCGGCAAGCGTCCTTTCGAGGGCGACTCGATTACCAGCATCATGTACCAGATCGTGAACGAGGATCCGGTGCGCGAAGACACGACCGGGTCCATCGTCAACCTGCCCGCGCTGCCGTCGCTGCTGCGGGCGCTCGCCAAGGATCCCGCGGCGCGCTATCCGATGTGCGTGCAGTTCATTGACGAACTCGAGGACGGCTTGTTGGCGCCACGCCTGTCAATCCCCGTACAAGCCGCGCCCGCGCAGCGCCAGGCCCCGCCGCCATCGCCATCGCCGCCGGCGCCGGCGCCGGCGCCTGAAGCGGCTCCGCCTGCGCCCACCGCCGCCGCTCCGATGGCCGTCTCGCCGAACGGACGTTCCATGGGGCGTAAGATTGCGATCGCCGTCGCGAGCTTGCTGCTGGTGGCCATGGCCCTGCTGGTCTATCACGGCCGCCCGTCGAAACCGGCGGCGCCGGCTGCCTCGACGCCGCTCACGGCCCAACCGCAGGCGCCGGTTCAGTCGCCGGTTCCGGCTGCCCCCAAACCCGCCGCGGCCGCGCGTGTCACGCCGCCCCCGGCGGCTCCGGCGAAGCCCGCGTCGGGCTCCTTTACCTGGAACGGCACGCTGGCCTCGGGAGATTCGATTGAAATCACAGGTAATCAGGCCAGTATGGGTTCGGTGACCGGCAAGGGGTTGCCGCGCGCGATGGCGGTGATCGTCCAAACGGACCCGCCGGACGTGAGCGTGAATGAGGCTCCCGCGGCGGACAATGGTTACAAATTGATCCTTGTCAACGATGGGCGGAGCGTATCTTCGATCACGGTTTCCTGGCGCGCGGCCAAGAAGGGGGAAGCCCAAGAGTAAGTAATTGTCCCTAAACTTTTGGGCATTCATAACGCCGCCTAAGTCTTCCAACAGGCGAATTGCTGGGCTCACGCATTTTTTCCCCTGGTCTACCTTGACTCCGATAGAGGCGTCCCATATACTCGGAAAGTCCCGAAAATCTGCTTCGGGATGATTCACGGTTGAAACGGTCCTTGGGCCAGATTCACCTCCTGGCTGTGGGAACCGCTCCAACCCGAGCCGAACGGGCGCAAGGAGCCGGACGGCGAGAAAGCGAGGAGTACGGATGGCACGAGAAAGCGTAAACAAGAAGCTGGAGCGAGTTCGCCCGCCGCGCGTTCACATCAGCTACGACGTGGAAGTCGGCAATGCGATCGAATTGAAGGAACTGCCCTTCGTGATGGGCGTGCTCGCCGATTTCACCGGGCAACCCGAGGAGCCGCTGGCGCGTCTCAAGGACCGCAAGTTCGTCGACGTGACGCTCGACAACTTCGACGACGTCCTGGCCAGTATGAAGCCCCACCTGCAATACTCGGTCGAAAACAAACTGAGCGAGGATCCGAACGCGGGCAAGCTGGGCGTGAACCTGCGGTTCAGCTCGATGGACGACTTCGAGCCGGAGAACGTCGCGCGCCAGGTAAAGCCGCTGCGCGAACTGTTGGAACTGCGCACGAAGCTGGCCGACCTGCGAGGCAACCTGCAGGGCAACGAGAAGCTCGACGACATTTTGAAGGAGACCGTGGGTAACGAAGACAAGATGAAGAAGCTCAAGGAAGAGATTGGCCTGGCGGGAGGGTCCCATGAGTAGCGAAGCGCAAAAGGTTCCGCAGGCCGCCGCGGCGCAGACCACCGAGCTCGGCCTGCTCGACATGATCGTCGAGGAAGGGCGTCTGGGCAAAGACGCCGCCGCCAAGGAACGCGGCAAGGACATGATCAAGCAGTTCGTCTCCGAAGTGCTCGAGGGGTCCATCACGATGGCCCGCGACACCGAGGCGATGATCAACGCCCGCATCGCCCAGATCGACCATCTGCTCTCGCTGCAGTTGAGCGAGGTCATGCACGCGCCGGAGTTTCAGAAGCTCGAAGGCACCTGGCGCGGCCTGCGCTACATGATCGGCCAGTCCGAATGCAGCGCCATGCTGAAGATCAAGGTGCTGAACGTTTCGAAGAAAGAACTGCTGCGCGACTTGCAGCGGGCGCCCGAGTTCGACCAGAGCGCGATGTTCAAGAAAGTTTACGAGGAAGAGTTCGGCGTGTTCGGCGGCCAGCCGTTCGGCGCCCTGATGGG
>VFSW01014980.1_pt1 | contig 10684 bp, 13 predicted proteins | sample 5358111 | NCBI WGS metagenome assembly VFSW01 (sample SAMN11554181, study PRJNA540505) | mine drainage metagenome | isolation source: sediment from site ElyBrook_90M | place: USA: Ely Copper Mine, Vershire, VT | collected 2017
CCGTCTCCACCGGCGGCGTGACCGAACCCCCCATACGCCCCCACGTCAAATCCCCGGGCAGGCCGGATGAGGGACAACCCCCGCTTGAACTCTCAGGATACCCCACCCGTAAGGGTGGGGTTCTTCATTGGATCGGAAGCGACTTTTCATGAAAGTGGGCACTCTTCCTTGGAAAGAGTTTCACATATTAAAACAAAAAGTAATTCAATTAATGTGACGGAATAAAAAGACTCTCCCTCACAAAGGAGGGAGGTCACGGAGGCCGAAGCCGTAGTATTAATAGATTAGCAAGATTATAAAGAAAGTCAAACCGCGTTTAATGACTTTTTAATCTTTGAACCGGTCGCAAATTGCGACCGGTTCAAAAGGGAGTATTCGGTTTCCTCTCAAATAACGAAAAAGCTTCTTGATATCTGAGCTGGTCACAAATTGTGACCACCTCCTCTATGCGGAGAACCGTGCGTCTTGAGGTTACAAATTGCAACCTCAAGTATGAGGTGCAAGATTGGCACCTCAAAGCGGAGCGCAAGCCCTACTGCCCGCCGCCTTGCGTGGCGGCAGGGAGGAGCGTCTGCACGATCGTCGCAATGTCAAAGAATTTTTGGTAGGCGGCGGAGAGCGACTGGAGCGACTGCTGGATGAGGGCAAGCGTTTGGCCCGGGGGCGCCGATTGGATAAAGGCGGTCTCCGCGGCAGCATTCTCATTGCTTGCGGTCTGCATGAGCGACTGGGCGTTACCAAGGTCCTTCTCCAGGTCGGCGTTGGATGCCGCCTGTTCAATGAACGCCACAACGCCTTCAATGGAGCGCAGGCGCGCCGTGCCGGTGGTGAACAGTTCCTGGTTCTGGTTCCAGAGGGTGAAGTTGTTCACCTGCTCCACGAGGGGATCGTAGTTTGCGCTCCGCCAGGCAAGGACTTCGCTTGCAATGGCTTTGGTTCCGGCAATGCCCACGCCGCCTACCTTGCCGAGCTCTATATTGTAATAATTGACGGCATCATCCAGGCGGCCGGAGAGTTGTGATTGTATGGCTACGGCGTCTGCGGGTACTTGGAGGGCGTTCAGATTTGCCTGGAGCGCCTGTGCGTCCGATTTTGCGCAAGTAATGGTCTTCACAAGAAGCGCCTGGCGTGCCGCAAGCTCCGGAAGGAGGCCGTTCGCCGCGGCAGCCGTTATGGCATCAAGGTCGGCGGAGGTGATGGTGCAGGGGGAAGGTGTTGCCGCCTCCGCCGTTCCCTGTGCGTGCGCGGGCTGCACGGCCATAAGCAAAACGCCAGCGGCGAGCGGGAGGGCCACAAACATCGCAATAATGATGGCGTGTGAACGTTTCACGTTGTTATTGGGTAAGGCCTTGGAGCGCCTGGTCAAGGCTCAAGCTGGAGCTTGCGGTGGAGGAAGCGGTGCTGGTTACGCTTGTGCCGTTCGCCGTGCCGGCCGTTGCCGCTGCGGTGGGGGACGTTTTTGAACCCATGACTACTGGTTTTGCGCTGCCCACCGTCTGCATGGTGGAAAGGGCGGCTTCGCTATAGTTCAAATTCGCAAGCTGGATCTGGATGTCTATTGCCTGCGCTTCCGCGCGGAGGCTTTGCGGATCCACGGCCGAATACTGGACCGGCGCGAGCTCGGGCCCAAAGAGGGAGCCGGTGAGCAGGAGCACAAAGAACCCGGTGAGCACCACGGCGGCGCCTACCTCTACGATCCTCCAGAAGGTCCGCTGGGCGCTCCATCCGCGGTGCGCAGGCGCACCTGCCGGTTCTTGCGCCAAAATAGCCCGCTTGGAAGTTTCCTTGAACGCGGAGTCCGGCTGTATCAATTTAAATTTTTTGAGAATTTCCAAAATGTCCATGTTATTTTTCTTTTAATAGCTGCTGGAGTTCTTTGATTGCGCGGTGCTGCATGAGTTTCACGGCGCCCTCGGTCTTCTCCATTGCCTCCGCGGTCTCTTTGAGCGGCAGGTCTTCTATGAACCGGAGGATGATAACGTCTTGGTACTCCGGCTTCAGCGTTCCTATGGCGGCGCGCACTTTTTCCAGTTCAAGCTTGGTCACAAGGTCAACCTGGAAATTTGCCGGGGCAACAAAGTATTCGGGATCGATTTTCTCAATGCTCACTTCGCTCTTTTTTGCGCGGTAGTGATCCACCACCTGGTTCCGTGCGATCTGGTATAGCCAGCTTGAGAAGGGATGCCCGCGGTGCCTGTAGCTCCGGATGTTCTGCCATGCCGCAAGGAATACCTGGTGGGTAATATCCTCGGCGTCCTCACGCCGCCCTACCTTGACGAATACGAACCGATAGATCATCGGTTGGTAATGGTCATACAGGGGGGCGAACGCCGAGGAATCACCCTTGACGGCTCTTTTTACCAATATTTCCTCACCGTCTATCATGTAAAACGTATTTGCTAGGTTATGGTTACATGCGGCGCCGCGACCGCGGCACACGCACCGCCCAGGGCCCTTTTCAAGCAAAATGCCCTCTCCATAAGGGCATTTTACTATTACTTACAGTATACTCTTTTACATGCAGGCGGTCAAAATAAACAAAGAAAGTGTTATTCGGGTATAATAGAAAAATGGAAAACGACGGTAAAATTCCTTCCCTCCAGGAACTCAAACGGGCCGGAAAACCGCTGAGGAACGCAAATATTGAATTCAAAGAGAATCTAAGTTCGTTGGAGCGGTTCGCCCTTTGGATCACCGATCACGTAGGTACTATGGGATTCTTTTTTATTGTGTTCGGCTGGACAGTCCTCTGGTTGTTTTGGAACACGCTTGGCCCCGCATCGCTGCGCTTTGACCCTTTCCCGGCGTTCGTCTTTTGGCTTTTCATCTCCAATATGATCCAGCTTTTCCTTATGCCGCTCATTATGATCGGGCAGAACCTGCAAGGGAGGCATGCGGAAGCAAGGGCGGAAGCGGATTTTGCGGTGAACACCAGGGCGGAATTGGAGATTGAGACCGTCCTCCGGCACTTGGAAAACCAGAACAAACTCATTTTGGAGATCCTCCAGCGGCTGGATGGAAAATAATAATGGGCAGGATGAACCAAATCGGCGGTCCAATTCGTATCTTTTGCATAGTACTGAATAGGTATTTCAAAAAGGTCGGAAAAATAATAAATACGGCACACTCAATGAAAGGAAAAATAATGGCGGGTGCGGGCGTTTTGGCCGTTGTGGCGGTTTTTGCGACCGCCCTTGTTGCGGGTGCTCAAACGGCCGCCACGGCAACGGCGCCAGCGCAGCCAATGGTTTTTGATGCGAACGCTGCGGGCAAAGTCCTCATGCGCGGGACGATCGCTTCCCTGGGGGCTAACTCACTCACCGTGAATAGCTGGGGCGGCGTTTGGACCGTGAACCTTGCTTCGGGAGCGCAGATACTTCCCGTAGCTGCAGGCACAGGACTTTCCCAGTTCAAGACAGGTGATTTTGTGGGCGTTCAGGGGACCATTGACCAGACGGCCAGCTGGACGGTCAGCGCCACTTTGGTGCGCGACTGGACCTACCGCGCGGCGGTAACCCAGGAACAGAAGCAGAACATACAGTCCGCGCAGGGGATCCGGGGCGGAGCGCCGAGGGATTACATAGGCACCGCGAGCGGCGTAAACGGTTCTTCCTTCATGCTTGCGGCGGCGAACGGCACTTCCTATACGGTGGACGTCGCTTCCGGCGCGGAGATCGTGAACCGCAACTGGGTCACCATACCGCTTACGGGCATCCAGAGCGGCGACCATGTCCGCGTCTACGGCGTGAATGCGAGCGGAACCGTCACTGCGCAGATCGTGCGGGACGTAACGCTTCCTGCAACATCGACGGCACGGTAACCATCACGTCAAACTGACAAGTAAACGCCCGCACCTATGCGGGCTTTTACTTGCGTGAAATCTTCCTGAGCGGGTAACGGGAGTCGGACCCGTATCTCGACCTTGGCAAGGTCGCATAATAGCCGCTATACGATACCCGCCTAACGTTTCCTAGTATATAGGAACGCAAAATTTTTTCAATGCGCGCGGCGCGCCCCGTGGATCAACCGGGAATCGGACCTGGATCTCTCATCACCTCCTCTTAAACAACATAAGGCAAGAACAAAACCACTCCAGCGAGAGCTGCCTTGAACTCGAGCTGGAGTGGTTTTGTTCTCGCCTGTGCCCTCGAGAGGAATCGAACCTCTATTACAAGATCCGCAATCTTGCGTCCTATCCGTTGAACGACGAGGGCGTCGTCGTTTCTGCGGCCGCGGTTGTGCGCAGCGCACCTATAGCGTACTAGAACCGGAGGAGTTTTTCAATGGAATCAATGAGCGTGGGCTCGTAAGGAACTTCGCGGAGGATGGTCTTCATATTGTTGCGGAGTTCGGTCGCGCGCGCACCCGGCATAAGGATTTTGAACGGCGTCTTGAGCTTGGCGCGGAACGTGAAGATGATCTCCGCAAGATCGTTTCCCAGGTCTTCAACGCTGAAGCTCTCAAACTCGCGGAGCGGATGGGACTTACCGTCCGTTACGGCTACTTCGTTCTCCGTGAGCGTGAATGCCACGAGCCGCGGCGAACGGTTGCCCCATACAATAAAGAGTATCTCCGCGATCACAATAAAAAATCCAAACAGAAAGTTCCGTTCCCAAACGGAGAAAGCAATGATGATCGCAGCAACGATGATGGAGGTCCAGTACCATGAGACGGTCTTCTCGCGGTATTCGTATTCGGGCGCGTTCCACTGCATTTCAAACGAGGCCATGAGGACATTGTACCATCGAAGCAATGAATTTTCAATTTTTAATTTTGCAATTTTCATTCAATTTTCAAACAATGTTACATTTTTGGAAATTCGTAAATTAAAAATTGAATGAAAATTGCAAACTGAAAATTAAAAATTTCCCAATCACGCTTGCGCAACGGTGAGCGCCACGACGCGCGCGGCGCCTCCTGCCTTGAGCGCCATCGCGGCCTGATGGAGCGTGGCGCCGGAGGTCGTCACGTCGTCTATTAAGATGAAGCGTTTGCCTTCCGTAAGGACGCGCTCGGCCGGCGCAAAACAGCCGCGGATGTTCTCCTGCCGTTCGGCGGCGTTCGCGGTCTCACTCTGCGGTTTTGCGTGGCGGGTGCGCAGAAGACAATCCGTCCTGAACGGCAATGCGGAAAGTTCGGCGAACCGTTGCGCAATGAGCGCGGCCTGGTTGAACCCCCGCACGCGGAGGCGTTGGCGCGAGAGGGGAAGCGGAATCACGCTGTATCCCTGCCATGCGGTTCCGGCATGCGGCACGGAGGCGCGGAGAAGTTCTGCGAGCGGTTCCACCGCCGCTTTCCTGCCACGGAACTTGAGTGCATGGATGAGCGACCGCACCAAAGGATCGTCATAGCTCCCCGCGGAACCTTTGTGATAGAACGCGCGGGGATCGCATGCATTGCCGGGTTTGCCGCAGCAGGCGCAGAAGAACGCGCGCGGCGCAGGGAACGCGCAGGTGCACGCTTCGCACAAAATGCCCGTGCGGAGCAGGACGCCGCAGCCCGCACAGCGGCGCGGGAAGAAAATGGCGGCAAGGAGGTCAAGGTTCATGGTATTATGGTAATAAAGACACATTAAAAAAAGATTAAATGGCAAGCTCGTATCTTGGCGTTGATATCGGCACCACCTCCATAAAAATCGTGGAGGTGAAAAGCGGGAAGAAAAAGCCGCAGGTCGCGAATTACGCGTTCCTGGAGTCCAGCGGCTACCTTGCGCGCGCGAATCAGGCGCTCCAGACGAGCAGCCTGAAGATCTTTGAATCGGATGTGGTGGAACTTTTGAAGGCGATGGTGAAGACCATGAAGCCGGGTAGCAAGACTGTCTTTGCGTCCCTCCCGCCGTTCTCGGCATTTATCACGCTCCTTGATTTCCCGCAGATGTCGGCAAAGGAGATAGAACAGGCCATGGTTTATCAGGCCAAGCAGTATGTGCCGCTGCCCATCGCCGAAGTTGCTCTTGATTGGGTGAAAGTGGCGGAATACCAGGACGAAACCGGTCTCATGCACCAGAAGCTGCTCCTCATCTCCGTTCCGCGCGAACAGATCGCAAAATACCAGCGCATCTTCAAAGCGGCGGGTCTTGCGCTTAAAGCGTTGGAGGTGGAGAGCGTGAGCGTGGCGCGCAGCTTGGCGGGGGACCTATCCTCTACGATCGTGATAGATATAGGGAGCCGCTCCACGAACATTGCGTTTATGGATCAGGGGAGGCTTATGTGGAGCACGCAGACGGATTTTGCGTCGGCGTCCCTCACGCAGGCCCTGGCAACAAGCCTGAGCATCAATCCGCTGCGTGCCGAAGAGCTGAAAAAGGAACGCGGCATTATGGGAACGGGGCCGAGCTATGAACTGTCCACAATAATGCTTCCCTTTGTGGATGCTATAATAAATGAGGTGAAGAAGGCGCAGTTCACCTATCTGCAGCAGTATCCTGCCGCGCGCAAACTGGAGCGCGTGGTCCTGTCCGGCGGCGGCGCGAACCTCCTCGGCCTCCCGGCGTACTGCGAGCGGGAATTCGGCGTTCCGGCAGTGAAGGCGGCGCCGTTCCTCCAGTTTGAATATGCGTCCGAGCTTGCGCCGATCGTGGCAGAGCTCAATCCCGTGATGAGCGTTGCGCTCGGCCTTGCCATGAAACCCTTCAATGAAAATTGAAAATTTGAAAATTGAATGAAAATCGAAAATTGCAAATTAAAAATTTCCCCTTAACATGGCTCTGCCTCAAAAAGTAGTGGAGCAATTGGGCCGCGAGCCCGTGAATACGCCCGGCTGGTCTACGGGGCTTTTGATGTTCACAGGCGGGATCCTGGTCATCCTCCTCGGCATCTATTTTGCTCTCCTCCAGGTCTATGGGCCGTATCTTACCAAACAGACCGCCCAGCTCAACGATCAATTGAACGCGCTTGCAAAGACCATTTCGCCGGACGACCAGGCAAAGTTCATTGCGTTCTATTCGGAGATCGCCAACCTAAAAACCGTACTTACAAACCACGTGTTTGCATCCCATCTCTTTACGTGGCTGGAAAGCAATACGGAGGCGAACGTCTATTATTCCAGTTTCTCGTTTTCCACGGGGAACAAAGTTATACTCACGGTCGTGGCGCCCACGGAAACGGACATTGCCCAGCAGCTCGCCATCTTTGAAAACGCTCCCGCCGTGAAAAACGTGAGCTTCTCCACGGTTTCCTATGTTTCTTCCAGTAATACGTGGCAGTTCACGGTCACGCTTACTATGGATCCCGACATCGTATTCCATTGATAATCCCATGACACAAAGCTCCAAAAGACTTTTCAGTATGATCCTGGCGCTCGTGCTCCTCACGGCATCGTTCCTGGTGTTCTTTAATATGATCGAGCCGGCGTACAGCGATGTGGTGCATGAAAAAGGGGTTGCGGCGAGCACGGCGGCACTGCTTGCCACCGAACAGCAGATCGTGAGCCAGGCACAGGCGCTCCTCGGCGAATACACGTCCAACAGCGCGGCGGAGAACAATCTTGCGCTCGCCATGCCGTCTGGGCCGGACCTCTCCTCGGCGCTTGCGCAGATCTACGGCATTGCGCAGAACAACGGCATCACCGTTCAGAGCATGAACTTTACGGCGCCGACGGTCCAGGCGCAGACAGTGGTTTCGGCGGCGGGGAACAGCACGTCGCCCTTTTCCATCCAGAAGATCGTGAAGCCTGTGGGTACGTTCTCCATCCAGTTGAATGCGGCAGGAAGCTATGAGAACATGAAGAACTTCCTTGCCCAGATGGAAACGAACATCCGGATCTTTGACCTCACCGCGCTTTCGTTTCAGGGATCGCTACCGCCGCTCGCGAGCGCCAAGAACGCGCCGCCGGCCGCCGATCTTTTTTCCTACAACATGACGCTTACCACCTATTATCAACTTCCCTAACCATGGCCATTGTTATTGAAGAAGGAAAACGTCCGAATTTGCTCTGGACCGTTGCACGGATCCTGGGATGGCTTGCGATCCTTGCCGTCATAGGAGTGGCCGCATACTATATCTTCTTTGTCACGCCGCCGTTCTTCACGGTCCCCGCGCCGGCAGGCCTCCAAAGCATTCAGTCGCTTTCACAGGCAACGCTCCAGCCGAACGATGTCCTCCAGAATCCCACGTATGTGTCCTTGAAGCCGTCGCCTGTTCCTGCGCCGGCCTCGTCCGGCCCCGCAATCGTGGGCCGCGTGAACCCGTTCATTGTCCCATAGAACTTATGACCCAGGACGAATTACTGCAACAACTTCAGGCAAAAGGGCTTGCGGATGATGCGCTCATAAACCGCATACGGCGCGAAGCACTCATCGCGAACGATACGTATGAGAACGTCATCGGCAAACAGCATTCCATAGACAGCGAGAAGCTTGCGGAGCTGAAAAGCGAACTTTTGAAAGTGCCTTACAAGAAGGTTCCTGCGGCGGAGGTGGACGCCAAGCTTTTCCAGCTCATCCCGGAAGAAGTGGCGCGAACGTACCAGGTGATGCCGATTTCGCTCGCGGACAATCTTCTGGTGGTCGGCATGCTGCATCCGGACGACGCAAAGGCGCAGGATGCGCTGAAGTTTGTGGCGCGGCAGAACCGGCTGAATCTGGGCATCTACCTTGTCTCCTATAACGACTGGGAGGACATCATGAAAAAATATTCGCCGTACCAGGCGGAGATCGCAAAAGCGGTGGAGGCCGTTGCAGGCGGAAGCGATGAGGGGCGGCGGATGGTGAGCCTGGAAGAATCCAGGGGCAGCGAAGAAGCCCCGGTCATCAAGATCGTCGCAGACACGTTCCGCGAGGCGGTGCTTTCCAAGGCGTCCGATATTCACATTGAACCACAGCAGAACGGCCTGCGCATTCGCCTGCGGAACCAGGGCGACCTGCACCAGGTGGCGCTTTTGCCGCTCCAGCTTGCGCAGCCCGTCGTTTCCCGCGTGAAGGTCATTTCCAGCCTGAAGATAGATGAGACGCGCATACCGCAGGACGGCCGCTTCCGCGCAAAAGTGGTTGACCGGGAAATAGACTTCCGCGTTGCCACGTTCCCCACGCCGCTCGGCGAGAAGGTGGCGATCCGCGTGCTGGACCCTGCAACAGGTCTTAGGAAGTTTGAGAATATGCCGCTCCGGTACGGCAACTTGGAAACCGTTCGCGAAGGGCTGGAGCGGCCGTTCGGCATGGTGCTCGTCACCGGTCCCACGGGCTCCGGTAAAACCACCTCGCTCTACGCGTTCCTGCAGAAGCTGAACCAGGAAGAAGTGAACATCGTCTCACTGGAAGATCCGGTGGAATATTTTGTTGCAGGGATCAACCAGTCGCAGGTGCGCCCGGAGATTGGGTACGATTTTGCCTCGGGCCTCCGGCAGATCCTGCGGCAGGACCCGGATGTGGTGATGGTCGGCGAGATCCGCGACAGCGAGACGGCGGGGCTTGCGGTGCAGGCGGCCTTGACCGGCCATATTGTGCTTTCCACGTTGCACACGAACAACGCCGCGGGCGTCATCCCGCGCCTCATAGACATGAAAGTGGAGCCGTTCCTCCTGCCGGTCTCATTGAACATCATGATGTCCCAGCGGCTTGTGGGGCAGATATGCCCCGACTGTAAATTCCAGGAACCGGCATCGCTGGAGCTTGAGCGGACCATTACGCGGTCGCTTCAAGGATTGAAGCCGGAGGTATTGGAAAAATATCCTGCGCCGTACAAGATATGGCACACCAAGGGCTGTAACACATGCAAAGGGAAGGGTATTGTGGATCGCGTGCCGATCTATGAAGTGTTCCGTATGACGCCGTCCCTGGAAGAGGTCATTGTGAGCACGCCCACCGTGCAAAAGATCACCGCTGAGGCAAAGCGGCAGGGCATGGTCACGTTGCGGCAAGACGGCATCCTGAAAGCGCTGGACGGGATCACGTCCATGGAAGAGATCATCCGCGAGACGGAGGAGTAGCTCCACCCCACACATTTTCCTTGTTAACAAAAAGGGCTCGCTAGTTGGAAGCGAGCCCTCAGTAAGCTTGTCTTTGTCTGATTAGTATTTGACTCTATGAGGATCGATGCGGAATCCTGGCGACATCAATCGCTCAAGTCGACGGCAAGCAGCATAGGAATCGGTGGGTTTAGCGTTCTTGATATTGTATGAGGTAAGGGAGGCGTGTCCTATCGATCGCTGGGGGTCGGCGTGCTCCTTTGGGTTATATCGAAAAACGCCATGCCATCCTCCACCCTCGTTCTGTAGGTCATATCTTACAGGGAAGCGGGCCCCATTCTCGCTTTGCTTTTGATCGTAGGTCTTAAAAAAGACCATTTCTTCAGCGTCCATGATCCCTTCTAGTGAAAACCTGCCAAACATGTCATATCCTTCGCCAGAAAACCTGCCTTCGTTCTTTTCTTCGGGAAAGGTAATCTCTGCAGAGAAAGGAATGAACGCATGACTGTTGAGCTTCTGTATCTCTCCCGCCCTACGGTCCATGAAGGCAAGATCATTCAGATCGCTGATCGCACCTCCGAACCATAGTATGCCGAGCAATATTTTCTTCATGGAAAACCTCCTTGTTCCATTTAAGCAAAGGACTATTTTAAAAGTCAATGCTATTTTAAATAGAGCGTCTTTTCATCAGAATCGTTCAAGCACCGTTCATGCCCGCATGCATATTCAGATTAAATAATCATTAAAAGACAGTTGACTTTGAGGATCGATGGGGTAAAAT
>VFSW01014981.1_pt1 | contig 10684 bp, 9 predicted proteins | sample 5358111 | NCBI WGS metagenome assembly VFSW01 (sample SAMN11554181, study PRJNA540505) | mine drainage metagenome | isolation source: sediment from site ElyBrook_90M | place: USA: Ely Copper Mine, Vershire, VT | collected 2017
CCATACGATTCCAAATGCTCAGTCAAAGCGCCCGAAATACGGCTTTTGGCAACCACGACTAGTTGGGACCCTTCTACGCCTCATATCAGTCGGGGGGCGTCGGAGTACTCACTGGAGAGGGAGTGCCAACGAGAATGCCGACAGCTTCCAACGCCAGCCGAGCAACGCCGCGGTGGTGGTTCGGGCATGTACTATCACGTCTCCTACTGGGGCTTTCCGCACGATTACCTTTGGCTCTGCACAACCCCGCCGTCGCTCATCCAGGAGGAGATGACCAAGGCCTATGATCACGGCGTGCGACGCTACTGGATTCTCAATGTCGGCGATCTGAAGCCAGCCGAGGCCGATATCGACTGCTTCCTGCAACTTGCATGGAATGAGCCTGCGATGGCGCAAATCGATCAGAAGACGTTTCTTGAGCGCTGGCTGGAAAAGCAGTTTCCGACAGCGGTCGCGCCGCGCATCGCCCAAGTGATGCAACACTACTACCAGCTCAACTTTATACGTAAGCCGGAGTTCATGGGCTTCAATGGCTATGATGACGGTGTGAAACGCACGAAGTTCAATCCGTACGCGTGGCCCGCGAATCGACCCTTTGGACAAAATGGAGCCCGTGTCAGGGCGTGGAGAAGCATGGTTCGTGAGGAGACCGTGGTCGCACGGGCTCTACCATCGGCATACCGCAATGCGTATTTTCAGCTGGTCCGTTATCCAGTGGAGGCATCAGCAGCGCAGAACGACAAGTTTCTCTTCACCGACCGTAGCTTCCTAGACGCCGCAGAGCACCACCAAGCAGAACGCGAGGCAGACGCAAAGCAAGCCCACACAGCATATAACCGCATCCAGGACCTCACGGTCGAGTACAACAACCTCGAAAGTGGCAAGTGGGACGGGATGATGTCAGACGCGCCGCGCAATCGCGAGGTCTTCAAGATGCCCATCACAGCGACGGCCACCGATGCTTCTCTGCCGTTGCCAGCTTCGTGGGGGCACGATCACACGACTACGCCTTCACCGCCTCCTAACTTCACTGGCTTTGTAGAACAACACGGCACCGTCAGCATTAACTCCACGCACTTCATACGCAAGTCAGACGGAGCAGCCGCTCATTGGAATCTGTTGCCGGATCTCGGCATTTCGGGTGGCTCTATCGTGTACGGCTCACCCGGAATTCTCGCCCATGCACCAGCGGAATCGTGCCTCAGAGCTGACCCGGCCTGGCTCGAGTATGAGTTCACCACCACCACCTCAGGCCCAGCAACGCTGAGGATTCATTTGCTGCCAACCTTCCCCGTGGATTCGGCGCAGCGTTTGCGTTTCGCTATAGCCATCGACGGCAACACGCCGGAGACGCTCGACCTCGCCGGAGGCGGCGAGTGGCAGGAGGGCAACGCTCCGACGTGGGAGTTGAACGTACGTCGCAACTCAGCGATCTTTACAATGCAGTTTGCCGAGTTCAGGCCGGGCCACCACACGTTGCGACTGATTTATGAAGACCCAGGCATCGTCTTCGAACACCTTGTACTCAGCTTCGCGGGCGCGCCACCAGCATATCCTGTACCGCCGGAAACCAGACCGGCGCCATAGATTCGCCAGAGGGAAATTGAGCGCTCTTAGCCCTTCTGATTAAGCGACGCTCGACTCTCGAATGATGAGTGTCGGTTGGAGCAGCTTCGCCTGCGGCGGCTGACGCGGTATACGCGCTAGGCTAATAGCCAACTCTCCCACCATCTCGCCCATCCGCACTGTTGCCTGATCAATCGACGTGAGTGGCACCTTAAGATATGGTGCATAGCGCAGATTCCCGCAGCCGACGAACGCGATCTCCTTCGGAATCGACAGGCCCGCGTCCATGGCAGCCTGCATGGCGCCGACCGCAGAGAGGTCGTTGTAGCAGAACACGGCGTCGGGACGAACCCGACGAGACAGCAACTCCTGCATGGCCTGGTAGCCGGCGGAGTCGCCGGCCTCCTCAAAGCGCTCCCGCGTGACCACATAATTCTTCGGTAGGTGAACGCCAGCCTTGCGCAGCACCTTCTCATATCCGTGCAGGCGCTCGATCGAGGGGCTGGTGCCAGTGCCACCGATGTGGGCGATACGCTTGCGTCCGGTTGCCAACAGATGGCGAGTGGCCAATTCGCCGGCCATCACGTCATCGCATCCGACGAAGTTCGCTTTCAGCGACCGAAACCGGCGGTCCAGAAGCACCAACGCCGAACGCGCACCGCCGAGCAACGGCCGCATCATCGTGTACGGCTGACAGGATGCGACGACGATGGCGTCCATGCCGCGATTGAGCATGGTTCGGATCTCGCTGCGTTCGATCTCGGGATCCTCTTGCGACGAGGCCAGCATCAGCGCAAAGCCGCTCTGCCGCAAGGTACCGCCCAGCGACTTTGCCAACTCCGCGAAGAAAGGATGCACGAGGTCTGGTACGACAAGCCCAACCGCCAACGACTGGCCGCTTGCCAACGCCCGCGCTAACATATTTGGCTGATAATTCAGCTCCTTCATGCGTTGCAACACGCGAGCGCGCATGACGTCGCCTACGTCGGAGCTACCGCGAAGGACCTTCGACACCGTGACGGTAGAAACGCCCAACTCCTGGGCAATGTCTTTCAACCTGACGGTCATTCGTTCTCCAGAGAGGGCTGCTGGGCATCCATTCCAAGTGCGCATCCAGTGTAATGGCGAAGCTCAACTGAACCGAGTCCCCTTCCATAGAGCCCATCCACCACCCAACAGCGACGTCACCAGTACGACGCTCAACACCACGATCCAGTGCACGTTCATCTCCAGCCCAGGCACCCTCGCATTCACGCCGAGCCAGACAAAAATAAAAGTAGCCAGCGCAACAATGACCGCGTCCCACCAGCGCCTGCGCTCGTTGCGACTGCCGAACTCGTCTCCACTCTGTGCCAGCAAAACCTCCCGGTAGTCCATGCCGTAGCGTTCACACTCACGCTCCAGCGCCATATTCCGGGAGAGGTTTTCGCGCGAGGACGCAACGGCTGTGCTTATCGAAAGAGCTCCGAGCACCATCAGCACTGATCCAGCGACCACTAGGATAAGGTGAGCGCGGTTCGCCGTAGCGAGTTCGCCAAAGACCAGTGCACCCCAAGCAAGTCCCCAAAGTTGGTTCGTATTCGAAAGCGGAATGCCGCGGCCAATGCCGAGATACTTGGTTGCAAACTGCTGAAAGAGGTCACCGACCACCCACACAAAGCCACCCAGAAAAAGCCAGAATAGCAACTGCTTATTCTGCGCAAGCTGGAACGCCGATGAGTGTACCCCTCCGTCGAGCGTGAAGGTCAGCAGAAGCATCGTTCCAAGCTCGCCCACCGTGAACACCGTAACGAACGAGAGCGGATTCATGCCACTCAAATATGCCTTGCGATAAGGAACATACATCGTGCCCCACATCAGACTCGCTCCACCGGCAGCCAACAGTCCGTGCATGGCGTGCGGAGAAATCGCAGCACCCCTGTCGATGGTGCTGAAGCCAAGCATGATCGCAGCAACCACGATGACGATCGCACCCAGGATCACTTTGAAAAGGTTCTTCGCGCCGGCACCTTCCAACTCGCGAAAAAGCAGCATCCCCCACCCCAGTCCAATCAGGCAATTCGTATTCCACAACGGAAAGGCCGTCGCCAGGCCGACATCCCGGATCGCAAACACCGTGAGAGTGTTCGCCACGGCCCATAGCGCGCCCGCGAGAATGGCCCAGACGATCAAGTGCTTCCTCGCCATCAGATCGGCGAAGACATAGCTGGTCCCATTCAGTAAGGTAGGGAAGGTCCAGCGTGCCGTGAACACGCCGGCCACCATGCACAGCGAGATCGCAAAGGGCGAAATGCCGGCGTTCACCAGCTTGGTGGGAGCCTCTGCCCCGCCCAGCCAAACACCCGCGGCAAGCCCACAGATCACACCCATCCCGTGCAGCGAGAGACTCGTTCTACCCGACCGAGGCTGGACATCCTCCGTTTTACTCACTATGCCCAAACGCGCTCCCGTGGGTTGAATATCCCTCTAGTGCAGAAAAATCAGCAGGAGAATCCCCGTGAACAATACCCCAGTAGGCACCCAGAACTGAACATCGGTTAAAACTGCCTTGACGGTCTGAGATCCGCTTTTTCGATCCATGTGCACATCACCTTTTCATCTTCACAGTCCGCAAACATCGGGGCATTGTCAGCGGTTGCGTTGGGTTACGGTAGAGGGTCGCCTCTACTCGTGTCAAGCGCACAGGCAAAGAGCGGCTTGCTGGCGACTACCCTCGAGAACTTGCGCAATCCGTCTGTCTCCTGTTACGTTACCGGTAACGTAGCCGTTCGGGCGCTCGAATCCCGCGAGCGTCCCCATTCCTTCTTCCCAAGGAGAGACGTCATGAGCGTGTCCGCAGCCCATCCTCCACTGCATGACCTCGACGAGTGGGATGACTTCCTCGCCGGACGTTACAAGGAAGGCAAGAGCGAAGAAGAGTTTCGAGTCTATGACGCTACAGCCACGCCAGGCGTCGCCGAGTTCTATCGCCTCAATCATGAGAACATGACCGTCGACTACGTTCTCAGCAAAGAGAAGGAGTACTTCAGCCTCAACAAGGGCCAGAAGACGATATGGGAGGCCGCCGACTTCCTCAATACGCTGGTCGACGACAGCGACCCGGACACCGACCTCACGCAGATCGAGCACCTCCTCCAGACCTCCGAGGCGATGCGTCGCGATGAGTGCCCACGCTGGATGATTCTGACCGGATTCATCCACGACCTGGGCAAGTGCCTGTGCCTATACGGAGAGCCACAGTGGGGCGTCGTCGGCGACACCTTCCCTGTCGGCTGCGCTTGGTCCACAGACATCGTCTTCCCCGAATACTTTGCTCGCAACTCCGACAGCAACGTCCCCGAGTACCAGACTAAGTACGGAATCTATGGGGCCAACTGCGGCCTCGAGAACGTGCACATGTCCTTTGGGCACGATGGCTACATCGCCGAAGTGATGAAGCCCTACCTGCGCGATGAGTCGCTGTACATGCTGCGATTCCACTCCTTCTACCCCTGGCATAAGCACCAAGCTTATGATCACCTATGCAATGACAAAGACCGTTCCATGCTTGACTGGGTGCTCCAATTCAATCAATACGATCTCTACTCCAAGGGCCACACCAAACCGAATCTCAAGCAACTGAAGCCCTACTACGATGATCTTTTCGCCGAGTTTCTGCCGGCCACGTTGGCCTGGTAGCTTCCAGCGCTCATCGCAAATCAGCGGATGCGAATCTAGACACGAAAGCATCATGCTTCGGAAACGTCGTTCGTCTTCGTTTCCTCATTCTTCGTAATGCAGTCTTCGCTCGCCACAGACTCCCCTGCGACCGCAACCAATTTCTCCCGAGTCAATATATAGCCCGCTCAACTCCCCAATTCCATGATGAGAGATCGCCGCCGCGCCTCCAGTCCAGCAGAGGCCCACAATCTCCTATAATGCCTTGCGCTGTCTCAAGTGTTCAACCGCACATACGCACCAGCGCTGACGATCCGAAACTTCCCCTCATCATGTCCAGACCCACCTCGCTCCAGTGTTGGTTGCGATACAGTCTCTCTTTGTAGGTACCAACGCTGAAATATTCTCATGAATACACCCTGACAACTTCCTTAACTCGCCGTAAGAATAATTTCAGCAACAATTCAGAACACACATAGCCCATTCCCACTTATAGATAAAGCAGGACAAATACGTGCAGATTCTTGTCATCGAAGACGAACCGAAGGTTGGGAGTGCAGTACAGGAAGGCCTGCGGGCCGAGGGGTACGATGTCACGTTGGCCTCCTCGGGTGAGGAAGGCTTCTTCCTTGCCAACAGCCGCGCCTTCGATCTCATTGTCCTCGACGTGATGCTGCCCGGACGCGACGGATTTGAAATCTTAGCGGCTCTGCGAAAACAGAGCACGACGACTCCCGTTCTCCTTCTTACCGCCAGAGATGCTATTCAAGACCGCGTCGCCGGGCTCGACGCGGGGGCTGACGATTATCTGGTCAAGCCATTCGCCTTCCCCGAGTTGAGTGCCCGCATTCGAGCACTGCTGCGCCGGGGCAAACCCGAACCATCAACCTCTCTCAGGATCGGCGGACTCGAAATCGATCCGGGAAACAGAACCATTGTGCGTGAAGCCATGCGACTGGAGCTTACAGCGCGGGAGTTCGAACTACTGGAGTTCCTTGCCCGCAACCAGGGCAGGGTCGTCTCCCGAGAGATGCTGGTACGGGAAGTCTGGAAGGAACCGGGGAGAGCCACGCCATTAGACAACGTCATCGACGTGCATGTGGCGCGTCTAAGAAAGAAATTGGACGACCCCTTTGAGACCAAGCTGCTACACACCGTCCGCGGTGTCGGGTTCATCCTGAGCGAGGATGCCCCATGAAAGCAATGCCGGGGAGAACACTACGGGGACGGCTTACGCTGCTCTACGGAGTCCTGCTCACATTGGGACTCGCCATTTATGCCGTGGGCACTTCCGCTTATCTCCTGCATGACTTGAGGAAGCAACAAGACCTCAGTCTGGATCGTGAGATCGAGACGGTAGAGGGGCTCATCTCCCTGTCTCCCGAAGGTGGGATACAACTTCGCTCGGAGGAAGGTGAAGCGCGTTCCGAGAGTCCCGAGCACGGATATTTGCTGGAGATCTGGTCTCCCAGTGGCAAGCCGATATTTCTGAGCAGGGGCTTGGATGGTTCTTCCCTTGGGCCACCGCCCGATGCCGCACAGAAGCCTTTTGACAAGTCTCCCCATTCCTAACGTCTGTCCAATGAATCGAGAGTGCGCATGGCGGCACGTCGGCACACCTTGCAAGGTCATCTTCTTCTACTTCGACTTGCTGTGAGCGAAGAGCCGCTTTGGGACGAGTTCTGGGACATGGTCTCCGTGCTCGCAATTGGTTTGCCTATAGTAGTTCTGCTCATCGGATTTGCCGGCTATGCAGTTGCTGGGCAAGCCCTTCAACCTGTGGAGGAGATGGCGCAGCGAGCCCGAAAAATCAGCGCGGAACGCCTCAACCAACGACTGACCATTCAGAACCCCACCGATGAATTGGGCAACCTGGGGCTTGCCTTCAACGAGACGCTGGCACGCCTCGAGAAATCCTTTGAACAGCTTCGTCGTTTCACGGCTGACGCCTCACACGAACTCCGCACGCCGCTAACCGCGATTCGCAGTGTTGGCGAAGTCGCGCTCCAGAACTCCGGAGATTCGGTCTACTACCGGGACATCATCGGCAGCATGCTGGAAGAAGCAAACCGCCTCACCCGCCTGGTAGAAAGCCTGCTGACGATTTCCCGGGCCGACGCCGGACAGATTCAACTCGAACGCGAGCTCATCAACGTTCTCGATCTTGTACAGGAATCGGCGGCTCTTCTCGAAGTCCTGGCGGAAGAGAAGCAACAGACAATCACCATTGAAGGAGATGCAGCCATCAGCATCGCCGCCGATCGGCTGATCTTGCGCCAGGTGTTCATCAACCTCATCGACAATGCTGTGAAATATTCTCCCGCCGGTGGTCTTATCGAGGTCCGGGTGAAGTCCGTAGCTGACGAAGCGCAGATTGAAATACGCGACAACGGCCCAGGGATCGCCTCAGACCACGCCGAGAAAGTCTTCCAGCGCTTTTACAGAATTGATAAGGCGCGCACACATTCAGAAGGAGGCGCGGGCCTTGGATTATCCATCGTGGAATGGTCCGTTTCGGCCCACGGCGGCAGGATTGAACTAGACAGCATTCCCGGTGTCGGCTGCAACTTCCGCTTACACTTTCCCTACGCGAAACAGGAATCGCCAAGATAAGAAGCCATCCCCCCGCGAGCCTTTTCGAAGCAAGACAAGAGCCACATTTTCCCAGCGACTTGTGAGGAGTTTCCTGTTGATGTTTTTCATAAAAATGTGGCGTTGGTTTTGCGGAATCTTAGCGGGAGCACTTCTGTGTTGCGTCGCTGCTTCAGGCGCGCAGAATCGACCGGCCCCACTTCGCGGAACGGTCGTCGACCCGACTGGTGCCGCCATCAGCGGAGCTCCGGTAAAGCTTCTTGCCTCCGACGGCAGCACCGTCGCACACGGCGAAACCGACGCCACAGGGCGATTCAATATCCCCTCTCCAACGGCGGGCGCCTACTCGCTCTCTATCGTCGTACCCGGCTTCAATCTATCCCGCACGCCCATCGTTCTCACGAGCGCTCCACATGCCCCCATCATGGTCCGACTGAGCATCGAGGCAGCCAGTGCTCAGGTCACCGTAACGGAGGGCGAAGAAACGCCGCAGGTCACAAGCGATACCAGCAGCAATCAGAACGCCAACAACTTCACCAAGGATTCGCTCGACAGTCTTCCCCTCCTAGATGCGGATTATCTGACGACTCTCTCTGTCCTTCTGGACCAGAATGACATCGCCACAGGGGGTGTCTCCCTCGTCGTGAATGGAGTCGAAGCAAACGGTGTGGGAGTCACAAACTCCGCCATTAAAAACGTAAAAATCAATCAGGATCCTTACTCCGTATTGTTTGCCCGCCCGGGCCGTGCGCGTGTAGAAATCACCACGGACTCCGGCACTCCGCTCTCCCACGGGAACCTGAACACGCTCTATCGGAATTCGATCTTCGACGCGGAAAATGCATTTGCCACCAGCAAGCCTTCCGAACAGAGGCAGTACTACGAAGGCTCTCTCACCGGTCCTTTGTTTCACCAAAAAGAGGATACGTTTCTACTCGGAGTAGATTACGATCTGCTGGATCAGCAGGCGTTTGTGAACGCCGCAACGAACACAGGACTCATTGAGGAGAATGTTGCCAACCCAACGCATCATTTCTTCGGTTCTGGACGCATCTTCCACGACTACGGCCAGGGCAATCAGTTCTGGATTGGTTACTCCTGGGAGCATCGAAGCATCCAGAATATGGGCGTCGGCGGCACTGTATTGCCAGAAGCTGGCTACAACACGCTCTTCGAAGAGCATGAGATCAACGTAGCGTGGCAAATCATCAACGGACAACACTGGCTCAACTATCTTCATTTTCTCATAGGGCATAACAACTCACCCACGACCAGCGTGACTGAACAACCGAAGATCTCCGTGCAGGGAGCATTCACTTCCGGCGGTGCACAAGCCGATGCGAAGAACACCGAATACCATTTCGATGGCACCGATCTCGTCACCTATGCAGCTGGAAAGCACTCCGTCCAGTTTGGCATTGACGTTCCTGACCTGAGTCGCCGCGGCCGCGACGACTTCACAAATCAACTGGGAACCTACACCTTCCCCAGTCTGACTGCGTATAAATCAAATCAGCCGACCCTGCTATTGCTCCAGCAGGGTCAGGGTCATCTCGTCTTCTTTGAGAAGAACGTAGCCGCCTTCGTGCAGGACACGTGGAGCGTATTGCCGAACCTGCAATTCACCTTCGGTGCACGTTACTACTGGCAGAATTACTTCAATGATGACCCAAACAATTTCGCCCCGCGCGCGAACTTTGCATGGGCCATCGGAGTATCCAGAAAGTGGGTATTGCGTGGTGGGTCTGGAGTCTTCTATGACAGAACGGGCCCCACGCCAATCGCCCAACTGCTCCACTTCAACGGCGTCACGCTGCGACGCTATCTGATCGACAACCCCGTATTCGGCAGCCCCAATATTGCGAATACGCCGACGAGTATTGTCTCGCTGGCACCCCACGCAATCATTCCCTACACCGTCGAGTCGAGTTTCGGAGTGGAACGGCAGTTCACCAAATCAAGCACGCTCTCCGCGAGTTGGATCAATCTCAGTAGCCGCCACATCTTCCGGTCCATCGATGCCAACGCTCCGCCTCCACCGAATTACAGTGCACGACCAGATACTGCGCTCGGGCAAAATGAGCAATTTCAGTCGGAGGGAGTTCAGTTCGGAAATGCTCTTGAACTGACCTACCGTGGCCACCTCACAAGTTACTTCAATGGCCAGATCCAGTACCGCCTTTCGAAAACCTATAACAACACGAGCGGCATCGCCTCCTTTCCAGCGAACAGCTACTACCCAAAGGCAGAATGGTCTCGCTCCGATCCTGACCAGCGCAACCGCTTGAACCTGCTGGGCACCATCCATGCCAGTCGCTGGATGGATCTTGGGTTGGTGCTCGAGTTGTACTCCGGAATGCCTTTCGACATCACCACAGGAGCGGACAACAACCATGACGGAGTCGTGAACGACCGGCCCGCAAACGTGCCGCGCAACAGCGGACACGGGCCCGGCTACGCCAACCTCGATATCAACCTCTCACACACGTTTCTTCTCAGCCATCATACCCGGGAATCGAAGAACCTACGCATCGGCCTCAGCGGCTTCGACGTTTTCAATCATCCCAATGACCTGCCCTACATTGGTGTGATCACATCTCCCTTTTTTGGACACGCCGTGGCATCCGACCCGCCGCGCCGGATGCAGGTCAGCGCCGAGTTTACGTTCTAACCGCACTTTGCATAGACGGGCATCGCAGGCGGCGTGCTTATTTGACCCAACACTACTAAGAAGCCAATCGTCATTTGTTGCTGTGTCCCACTAGACTCCGTGATATATTCCGGCTACTGCACCAATCCGGCACCACCCATACAGGGAGGCTAACGCGCGTGGCACTCACGATCTCCGGTCTATCCAAGACCTACCCTA
>VFSW01014982.1_pt1 | contig 10683 bp, 10 predicted proteins | sample 5358111 | NCBI WGS metagenome assembly VFSW01 (sample SAMN11554181, study PRJNA540505) | mine drainage metagenome | isolation source: sediment from site ElyBrook_90M | place: USA: Ely Copper Mine, Vershire, VT | collected 2017
GGATCGAGCGATACCAGCCGCGCAGCCAGCGCGGCGACGTGCGCGTCTTCCTTCCCGCGGCACGACTCGCCGAGGCCGTAGGCACCCCACGCCATGACCTGATCGTCGTCGTCGTCGAGCGCGCGCAGCAGAGGGCTGTCGTCCGCATCGAGGATGCGCGCGAACGCGCGCGCGGCTCTACGGCGGATCGCCGGATCGTGGCTCGTCGTCGCCTCGACGGGAACGTCCTTCGCACGACGCGCATCCTCGGCCTTCTCGATGCGGTCGTCCGGGGTGCTGGAGGCGACGGGGGCCGCGTCGGTCACGAGGGCGACGGGCGCCGCCTTCGAGCACGCGAGCAGCACGGAGACTGCCGCCACCCCGAGAAGGGAGCCGCTCCACGCCAGCACGCGCTCGCGCCCCCACCGCCAGACCCTCTTCCGCAGCGCCGCGCCTCCCGACGGAGCCGGTACGCCCGAGACCTCGAGGCCGGCGCGCCGGAACAGGGCCATCGCGCGCGGCAGGTGCCAGTCGCAGGTGACCAGCGTCGCGCGCATCAGACCCCGACGGGCCATGACGGCCGCCGAGTATCGCGCGTTGTCGCGCGTGGACAGGGAGCTGCGCTCGCAGACGACGGCCTCACCCGGCACTCCGACCCTCACCAGCTCGCGCCTCATGGCATCGGCCTCGACGACACCGGCCCAGGCGCGTCCGCCGCTCGCGATGACCAGGACGCCACCGCGGCTGCCATTCGACGCGAAGAGCTCGGCCGCCACACCGACGCGCCGCGACAGGGCTCCGGGCACCACGACTCCCGAGGAGTCCAGCACGAACCCGCATCCCAGGACGACGATGACCGGCGGGTGGGGGTCGAGGGGGGCAAGGCTCCTGGGCACGGGTAAGCAATACCTTTCTTCCCGACCCCGAGGTACGCTCGGCAGCTGAAGCCGCTGCCCGAGAGGAGCCACGGACGAGGATGCAGATCACGTTCTGGGGTGTTCGTGGAAGCATCCCGTCCCCCGGCCCGGCCACCATGGGTATCGGCGGGAACACCAGCTGCGTCGAGATGCGCGCGGGCAAGGCCATCCTCATCTTCGACGGCGGCACGGGGCTGCGCCTGCTCGGCAAGAAGCTCACCAAGGAGGGCGGGCCCATCGTCGCCCACATGTTCTTCAGCCACGTGCACTGGGACCACATCCAGGGCTTCCCGTTCTTCGAGCCCGCCTTCGTGAAAGGCAACGAGTTTCACCTGTACGGCGGCAACAACGTCTCGCGCACCCTGGAGGAGACGCTGGCGGGGCAGATGGACCACCCCAACTTCCCGGTCGACCTCGGCGCCATGGGCGCCGCCATGACCTTCAACGATCTGCCGGAGGGGGGCTCGGTCGACATCGACGACGGCGGGGGAGGCCAGGTGCGCGTGACCACCGCCCGCGGCAACCACCCGCAGGGCGTGTTCGCCTTCCGCGTCGAGCACGCCGGCAAGGTCGCGGTCTACGCCACCGACACCGAGCATTACGACGGGCGCATCGACGACAAGCTCGCCGCCCTGGCGAAGAACGCCGACGTCTTCATCTACGACTCGCAGTACACGCCCGAGGAGTACGCGGCCAGGAAGGGCTGGGGCCACAGCACCTACGAAGAGGGCGTGAAGCTGGCGAAGCTGGCGGGCGCCAAGCGACTGGTGCTCTTCCACCACGATCCGACGCAGAACGACGACGCCGTGCGAGAGAAGGAAAAGCGGGCCAAGGCGCTGTTCCCGAACGTCGTGGCGGCATACGAGGGGTTGACGATCGAAGCGTGAGGCTCGCCCGGGGGCGGGATTCCCACCTCCTTATCCCGGCCGAGCTCCCTCAGACACCCTCTCCCTTTCGCGAAAAAGCTGCGCGCTTCTCGAGGCACTCGGCGCACGTTTGCGCGCAAGCCGTGCACGCGTGCGCAAAATCGCCGTGAATTCGCTGGCATCTTCCCTGCACAAGGGGCCCCGCAGGTACCGGAAAGGAGCTCTTCGATGCCGGGCCACGACAGCCATGCGATGCGAGCGTACCGGGGCAGCATGTCGGGCGTCGTGCCGTTGAGCCGGGAAGAAGAGCGCGAGCTGGCCTGCCAGTGGAGGGCGGGCAACAAGCGCGCGGGCGACAAGCTGGTCACCGCCTGCCTTCCTTTCGTCATCTCGATCGCCCTCGAATACCGGCGGTGGGGAGTGCCGCTGGAGGACATCATCCAGCAGGGAAATCTCGGCCTCCTCCACGCGACGTCGAAGTTCGACACGTCGAAGGACTGCCGCCTGGCCACCTACGCGGCGTACTGGATACGGGCGGAGATCCGCGACTACGTCGTGCGAACCTACCGGGTCGTGCGCCTCGGGACCACCAAGTCCGAGCGGCGGGCGCTGCGGGCGTACCGCAAGACGCACGAATCGGACACCGCCACGCTCGCCGCGATGAGCGGCATGACGGTCGAGAAGCTCACGTGGCTGATGCCGCTTCTCTCCGGACGCGAATCCAGCCTCGACGCGCGCCACGACGAGGACCAGGGCTCGCTCGGCGACCGCATCCCCTCGCAGTCCCCGACGCCGGAGGAGCTCGCGGCCGGTCACGAGCGCGCGGGAATGGCGAGCCTCGCAGTGGGCGAGGCCCTCGGTCATCTCACCGAGCGGGAGCGGCTCATCGTGCGCGCCCGCCTCATGACCGACGAACCGCGCACTCTGCAGGACCTGGGCGTCGAGCTGGGCGTGAGCAAGGAGCGCGTGCGTCAGATCGAGGAGCGCGCCTGCCTGAAGCTGCGGGGAGCCCTCGAGGAGCTGCGCGAGAAGGCGGCGTGAGGTAAGTCTGGGGGAATGGATGACATCGCCCTGGTGACGGGCGCGGCGGGGGCCCTCGGCGGCGAGGTGGCGCGGACACTCCAAGCGAGAGGCTACGGTCTGGCGCTGGTCGACGCGGCCCGATCTCGCGAGCGACTCGAGCAGCTCGCCGCGTCGATCGGCGGGGCGTGCGTCATTGCGGGGGATCTCGGCACCCAGGCCCTCTGGACGGAGGCCATGCCGCGCATCGAGCGCGAGCTGGGCGCGGCGCCGGCCATCGCCGCCCTCGTGGCGGGCGGGTGGCGCGGGGGCAAGCCCTTGCACGAGGAAGAGGGCGACGAGGTCTGGCGGGCGATGATGGACGCGAACCTGGAGACCGTGCACCGCAGCCTGCGGGCGCTGCTGCCGCCCATGGTGGCCCGCAAGCGTGGCTCCATCGTCGCCATCGGCTCGCGAGCGGCCGTCGATCCGGCCTCGAGCGCGAAAGCCGCGGCGTACGCGGCCTCGAAGGCCGCGACGGTCGCCCTGGTGCAGGCCGTCGCCGCCGAGGTGCGCGAGCACGGCGTGCGCGTGAACGCCGTGCTTCCCAGCACGATGGACACGCCCGCGAACCGGGCGGCCATGCCGGGCGCCGATCCCGCGCGCTGGGTGTCGCTGCCCTCGGCCGCAGGCGTCGTCGCGTTCCTGCTGGGCGACGAGGCCAGGGACATCAGCGGCGCCGCGATCCCGGTCTACGGCCGCTCCTGACGCTGCGCCGCTTGGCGCGCCCGTCCCCCTCTGCTACTCGCGCCTGTCGTGATCCCTCGCTACACGCCCGCCGACTTTCTCGCGCTCTGGTCCCCTGCGCGCCGCTTCGCGGTGTGGCTCGACGTCGAGCTCGCCGCCTGCGAGGCCATGGAGGAGGCGAAGCTCGTCCCCGCCGGGACGGCGGCGACGATCCGCGGCAAGAAGCTCGTCCTGTCGCCCGACCGCATCGACGAGATCGAGCGGACGACCAAGCACGACGTCATCGCGTTCCTGACGCACGTCGAGGAGCTGGCCGGGATCGAGGCGCGCTGGCTGCACCGGGGCATGACCTCCAGCGACGTCCTCGACACCTCGCTCGCCGTGCTCCTCCGTGACGCGGCCGACATGCTGCTCACCCGCTGCGATGCCCTCCTCGACGCGCTCGCGGCGCGCGCCCGGGAGCACGCCAGGACTCCGATGATCGGCCGCAGCCACGGCATCTTTGCCGAGCCGGTCACCTTCGGTCTCGCACTCGCCGGCCACCACGCCGAGCTGTCGCGGGGGCGCGCACGACTCGCCGCGGCGCGAACCGAGATCGCGGTGGGCAAGATCGCGGGCGCCGTCGGGACGTACGCACACCTGTCGCCGGACATCGAGCAGAGCGCCCTCGCGAAGCTCGGCCTGCAGCCCGAGACGGTCGCGACGCAGATCGTCGCGAGGGATCGCCACGCCGCGTTCTTCTCCGCGCTGGCGCTCGTGGCGGCGGGCATCGAGCGGCTGGCGACCAACGTCCGGCACTGGCAGCGCAGCGAGGTGGCCGAGGCGGAGGAGGCGTTCACCGCGGGCCAGAAGGGCTCGAGCGCCATGCCGCACAAGCGCAACCCCATCCTCAGCGAGAACCTCTGCGGCCTGGCGCGCGTCGTGCGCGCCGCCGTCGTCCCGGCGCTCGAGGACGTCGTGCTCTGGCACGAGCGCGACATCTCGCACTCGTCGGTCGAGCGGATGATCGCGCCCGACGCCACGGCCACCCTCGGTTTCATGCTCGAACGGGCGCGCTCGCTCGTCGCCGGCCTCGTCGTCTACCCGGAGAACCTGGCGAGGAACCTCGACCGCGCGGCGGAGCTGTACTTCAGCGAGGCCGTGCTGCTGGCGCTCGTCGAGGCCGGGATGCCGCGGCAGGAGGCGTACGTGCTCGTGCAGCGCAACGCGATGAAGGCGTGGCGCGGCGAGGGGCGGTTCCGCGCGCTGCTCGGTGCCGATGCGGACGTCAAGGGCCGGCTCGACGACGCCCGCCTCGATCGCCTCTTCGACCTCGACCATGCGCTGGCGCACGTGCCCGCGATCCTGGAGCGGGCGCTGACGAGATCCGTCTAGCGACCGTACCGGGTGACTCGCCGCAACCACGCCCTCGCGATGAGCGCGCCGATGACCGGCAGATGGCGCGGGCGCAGGCGGCTCACCTCGTCCGCGTACACCGCGCGCACGGGCACCTCCACGACACGCAGGCCCCGGAGAGCGACCTGCGACAACAGATCGTTGGGGTAACCGAAGCGCGGCCAGAGCGCGTCGAGATCGAGGCGCTCGCACGCCGCGCGAGAGAGCGCCGTGTAGCCACACTGACTGTCGGAGATGGGGAGGCCGATGGCGCGCGAGGTCGCCCACGAGAAGGCGCGGCCACCGAGGCGTCGTGCGAGGGGCATGCTCGAGGCGGCGTCCGGTCCGTGGAAGCGGTCACCCTTGACGTAGTCGGCCTCGCCCCGCGCGATCGGCTCGACGACGACAGGCAGATCGTCCGGGGCCATCTGACCGTCGCCGGCCATCACGACGAAGGCATCGTGCGGGCCGCCCGGCCTGCCGGCCGCGTGACGGTAGCCCGTGACGATGGCTGCCCCCACTCCGAGGTTGCGCTCGTGGCAGACGACCTCCACCCGCCCATCCTCCAGCGCCCACGCGCGCGCGACCTCCACCGTCCCGTCGCCGCTCGCGTCGTCGACGACCACGATGGCGTCGACCCAGGAGGGCATCGCGCGCAGCACACGACCGATGCGCGGGGCCTCGTCCAGGGCTGGCACCACCACGACCACGCGCGACGAGAGCCACATGCCACGGTCTCGTATCCGGTGTGGGGCGGGGTTTCCAGCGGTCCGCCGCATGTGAGGATTTGCGCGCGCCGGCCGCAATACGGCTACGCTCGCCACCCATGAACCAAGGCTATCCGCCGCCCCCGGGCGCACCGCAGGGTTATCCGCAGCAAGGCTATCCCCAGCAAGGCTACCCGCAGCAGCCACCGCCCAAGAAGGGCATGAGCGGCTGCCTGCTCGCGGCGCTGATCGTGGGCGGCGTGGGCTTGGTCATCGCCATCGTCGTCGGCATCTTCGTCTGGAAAGCGGCCAACGTGATCGGCGAGGCGGCCAAGGAAGGCCTGAACGCGCCCGGCGCGCCCGAGCTGCGCGCCGCGGGGTGCGAGGCGGTCGTGATCATGGACATGAGCAAGCTCTCTTCGCTGTTCGACGCCGGCTCGACCTCCGCGCCGGAGAACGTGATCGTCTCTTGCAGCGTCGCGGGCGGCAAGACGGCACCCACCTGCGACGCCCTCGCGAAGACGTACGTGAAGGCGGTGGGCGCGGCGAACGGCAACGTCCTCATCCAGGTGACGCCGCAGGGCAGCGGGGTGCCGACCTGCAAGAAGGTCTACAGCTCGACGGGCACGTTCCTGCGCGACCAGCGCTGAACGCGCTCAGCCCTTGCGCAGCCCCTCGACCACGTCGTCGAGGAAGCGGTGCACCGCAGCCTCGGCCACCCGGTGACCGACGACCGCATCGAGCGCCCCGCCCACCGCGCCCAGCGGAGGATTGTACGTGCCATCGAGCTCGACCTGCGTCTCGGTCGCCGACAGGGGCCACACCGACAGCTCGGCGGACATCGCCGGGAACAAGGCCGCGCCACGCACCGCCTCCCAGGTGATCGGGACCCTCACGATGGGGGACATCCCCGGGTGGCCCTCCTCCTCGCGAACCGTCCCGATGCGGATGCTCACGTCGACGCCCACGTCGATCGCCCCCGCCTTCACCCGCAGGTTGGCGGCGACCTCGCCCGCGCGCGCGGCTGCGGTGGACGTGGCCTTCGGGAACAGATCGTCGGTGCGGTCGTGCAGCCGCTTCGAGATCTCCTCGAACGGCCGGTTCACGTACGCGTAGCACCTCAGCTTGCGGTCGCTCATGGTCGGGTCCTCCGTCAGTCACCCAGGTGCACGTGCCTCTCGCGCGGGGCGCCTGCGGCGCTGCGCAGCGCAGGGTGACCCTCCAGCAGCCTCACGCAGCGGTTCCACCGCAGCACGGCGTCGGGCACCGAAGGCCGCATCGCGTGCGCCTGATCGAAGAGGCCGAGCGCGTGCTCGAACGCCGTCACCGCGCTGTGCGCCTCGTCGTGCTCCAGGTGCGCCTTCGCGGAGCGCTCCCACGCCACGCCCAGGTGGTAGACGCGCTCGTACTCGTCGGTCAGGTGCTCGAAGGCGACCACCGCCTGCTCGAACAGCCCCACCTCGCGCGACGGGAAGCGGTCGGTCAGCGCGAGCCCCAGCAGCTTCCAGGCGCGCTGGCTCCCCTCGTCCACGTCCAGCACGTCCCGGCAGATGCTCTCGGCCTCCTCGGGCTGGTTCAGGTCGCGGTAGTGCTCGGCCTTGGCGAGCGCGGCCTCGAGGCTCGTCGGCGACAATCGGCGCAGTGCGTGGGCCATGACTTCCCCCTTCTTCGGCGGGTGACTTCAGCGTAGCTCCGTACCCGTCACTCGTCCGCCGCACGCTTCGCCTGAGGCGAGGCCGCGCGGGTGGTGGGGCTTGGTTGATCGACGATGGGCAGCTTGGCCTTCTGCTTGTTGCTGCCGCCGCCGACCTTGCGCAATAGCCACTTGACGGGATCGTAGTAGTCGTCGGCCACGCGCTCCTTGAGCGGGATGATGGCGTTGTCGGTGATGTGGATGTGCTCGGGGCAGACCTCGGTGCAGCACTTGGTGATGTTGCAGAGGCCGATCTTGAACTCGTCTTTCAAGAGCTCGCGCCGGTCCAGCGTGTCGAGGGGGTGCATGTCGAGGCCGGCCAGGTAGATGAGGAACCGGGGGCCCGCGAACGTCTTGCTCTGGTGGTCACGGACGACGTGGCACACGTTCTGGCAGAGGAAGCACTCGATGCACTTGCGGAACTCCTGGATGCGATCGATGTCCTCCTGCGCCATGCGGTAGGTCCCGTCGGGCTGCCGGGGGGGCGGCTTGAAGGGGGGGACCTTCTTCGCCATCTCGAAGTTGTGGCTGACGTCGGTCACCAGGTCCTTGATGACGGGGAAGCTGCGCATGGGCGTGACGGTGATGGGCTCCCCTTCCGGGAACTTCGTCATGCGCGTCATGCACATCAGGCTGGGCCGCCCGTTGATCTCCGCGCTGCACGACCCGCAGCGCCCGGCCTTGCAGTTCCACCGGACCGCGAGCGAGGGCTCCTCCTTGGCCTGGATGTCGTGGATGGCGTCGAGCACCACCATCCCGGGATAGGTCTCGACCTCGTAGGACTTGAAGTCCCCGCCTTCCTTGTCGCCGCGGAAGACCCTCAGCTGCGCCTTGCTGGACATCGACCGCTCACTCCTTCTCGTCGAGGATGGCCTGGATCTCGGGCGGCGGATCGGGGTGCGGCACCTCCTCGATCTGCATCCCCGTTGGAGTCGACCTCGCCACGACGTTGACCTTGGCGAAGTGCTTCTTGTCCATGTCGGGGAAGTCGTCGCGGGCGTGGCCGCCGCGGCTCTCCTTGCGGGCCAGGGCGGCACGCGCCATCGCTTCGCTGATGATCAGCATGTTGCGCATGTCGAAGGTCTGGTGCCAGCCCGCGTTGAAGTGGCGGTTGTCTTCCACCTTCATCCGGGCCGTGGCCTCCTTGATGCGCTCCAGGTGCTCGATGCCCTTCTTCAGGTCCTCCTCGGTGCGGATGATCCCGACGAAGGTCTGCATCTTGTCCTTGAGGTCCTCGTGCACCGCGAAGGGGTTGGGCCCCTCGGCGCGCTCGAACGGAGCGAGGGCCTCGCGCGAGGCCTCGGCGATCTCTCCGTCGTCGAGGCGCAGGAGCTCGGCGTGGTCCTTGGCGTAGCGGGCGGCATGCATGCCCGCAATGCGCCCGAAGACGAGCAGATCGGACAGGGAGTTGCCACCCAGGCGGTTGGAGCCGTGCATCCCCGCCGCGCACTCGCCCGCCGCGAACAGCCCCTTGATGCGCGACTCCTGCGTCTCGGGATCGACGCGGATGCCGCCCATCGTGTAGTGCGCCGTGGGCCCGACCTCCATCGGCTCCCTGGTGATGTCGACGTCACCGAGCTCCTTGAACTGGTGGTACATCGCCGGCAGCTTGCGCTTGATGTCCTCGGCGCTGCGGCGGGAGTGGATGTCGAGGAACACGCCGCCGTGCGGGCTGCCGCGTCCGGCCTTGACCTCGGTGTGGATGGCCCGGGCGACGATGTCGCGGGGCAACAGGTCCGGCGTGCGCTTGGCCTTGCTGGTGGTGCCCGAGGTGCTCTCGCGCAGCCACCGGTCGGCCTCTTCCTCGGTGTCCGCCGTCTCGTTGGCGTACAGCTCCGGGATGTACCCGAACATGATGCGCTTGCCGTCCTTGTTGCGCAGCGTGCCACCCTCGCCGCGCACGCCCTCGGTGATGAGCGTGCCGCGGACGCTGGGCGGCCAGACCATGCCCGTGGGGTGGAACTGCATGAACTCCATGTCCATGAGCTCGGCCCCGGCCAGGTACGCGAGGGCTTGTCCGTCGCCGGTGCACTCCCACGAGTTGGAGTTGATGCGGAACGCGCGCCCGATGCCGCCGGTGGCCAGCACGATCGCCTTGGCGCGGAACACGACGAAGCGCCCGTTCTCGCGCCAGTAGCCGAACGCGCCGCGGATGCGACCGTCGCTGACCAGCAGCCGCGTCACCGTGCACTCCATGTACACCTGCATCCCGCAGTGGATGCCGTGCTGCTGGAGCGTGCGGATCATCTCGAGACCCGTGCGATCGCCCACGTGCGCGAGCCTGGGGTACTTGTGACCCCCGAAGTTGCGCTGCAGGATGCGACCGTCCGCGGTGCGGTCGAACAGCGCTCCCCACTGCTCGAGCTCCTTCACGCGGTCGGGAGCCTCCTGCGCGTGCAGCTGCGCCATGCGCCACTGGTTGAGGTAGCGGCCGCCCTTCATCGTATCCCGGAAATGGACCTTCCAGTTGTCCTTGGGCTCCACGTAACCCAGCGCCGCGGCCACGCCGCCCTCGGCCATGACGGTGTGCGCCTTGCCGAGGAGTGACTTGCAGACCAGTCCCACGCTCAACCCCTCGGCGCTCGCCTCGATGGCGGCGCGCAGGCCCGCGCCGCCGGCGCCGATGACCAGGACGTCGTGCTCGTGCGTCTCGTACTTGTCGGCCATCTAGAAGAGCCTCACGTCGGTGATGGCGCCGGTCGCGACCATGCGGATGTACACGTCGGTCAGCGCGACGGAGAACAGGCTGGCCCACGCGAGGGGCTGGTGGCGCTCGTTGAGGATCGTGACAGCTTTCCAGAACGCGTGGCGGAAGCCGCCCAGGGCGGCCCGCGAGTAGCTGTTCACGCCACCGCCGACGAGGTGCCGGAAGCTGTGGCAGCCGCAGGTGTAGCCGGTGAGCAGGATGACGTTGGCGAGCATGACCAGCGTGCCCACGCCCACGTGCACGCCGTCCTTCCACCCGATGACGGCCACGACCACGTCCTTGTAGAGGATGACCAGGAAGATCAGCGCCACGTACATCGCGTAGCGGTGCAGGTTCTGGAACAGCAGCAGCTTGGTCTCGCCGTTGTAGCCGTGGCTCTTGCGCTCGGGGATGGCGCAGGCGGGCGGGTCCCAGGCGAACGCGCGGTAGTAGGCCTTGCGGTAGTAGTAGCAAGTGAAGCGGAAGCTCGCGGGCCCCGGCAGGATGAGCATGGCCGGCGTGAAGAAGCCCAGGCCCATGCCCTTGGCCCAGGTCACGTCGAAGAACGGCGAGTAGAAGGGCGACAGGTACGCCTGCCACTCGTAGCCCGTGCCCTCGAAGGCACGGAAGGTGGCGTAGACGATGAAGCCCAGCAGAACCAGCACGGTCAGGGCCGGACCGACCCACCACGCGTCCTTGCGCAGGTTGGTCGGGA
>VFSW01014983.1_pt1 | contig 10682 bp, 11 predicted proteins | sample 5358111 | NCBI WGS metagenome assembly VFSW01 (sample SAMN11554181, study PRJNA540505) | mine drainage metagenome | isolation source: sediment from site ElyBrook_90M | place: USA: Ely Copper Mine, Vershire, VT | collected 2017
ACGTCGTCGCCGGCTCCGTCGTCATGATCCTCGGCGCACTCGCCGTCTCCACCGCGATCGCCACCGAGCGCGAACACGCCTCAACCCACGCCGCCCTCCACCGCGAATGCGATCGCTACGACCTTGACCGCGGCTTCGTTCTCGCCGCCTACCTTGGCGTCCCGCCCGCCTCCGGCACCACCAGCACCGCCGGCGATTCGACCCACGCCCAATCGCAATCCGGCTTTCAATTGGGCGTCCGCTTCCAGTCCCGTGCGTGGTGGGATCTGCTCATCGTCGCCGCCGCTCTCGCCCTCTTCATTGCCCTCGGACTCCAGGCCCGCATCCCCAGCCTGCCCCTCAACCTCCACTGGACCGCCGCCCTCACAGCCCTCCTCATCCTCACCGCCGCCACGGCCGCCTACCGCCTCTGGTCCCAAACCCGCTTCGAGTGAAAGCACGCCCCTGACATTGCTCTGAATGCCCTCATCTGCGACGTCTGGGCAGAGTCGCAGCGGCAAATCCAAAAGTCCTGAGGGGGGTCCTTCTAGCAAAGCTCGACTGCACCAGAGGCTGTCAGGGTTTCGTGCGGGCCGCGACGCTGCCGCCGCTCTTCCCATGCAGCATCTCCAGTGCATCGCACGCCGTCTTTACGCCATCCTCGCCGCGCATCTGCTCGGCCACCTGCGCGGCTTGCGCTGCAAGTCCCGGCACGGCCAGCATCTCGCGCAGCATCTGCGCGACACGGCCCGACGTGTAGCGTGACTTCTGAATCGTCCGCGCCACACCCAGCCTTCGCATGCGCCGCGCGTTATCCGGCTGGTCATGCGAGTAGGGCATCATCAGCATCGGCTTGCCCGCGCGCAGGCATTGCGCCGTTGTGCCCACACCACCCTGGTGCACGACCAGCGCCGCCCTTGGCAGCAGAGCCGAATACGGCGCATACTCGGCCACGCAAATCGACGGCGTCAACTCCTGCTTCAGCCGGTTCCGCGGGTCCGTTCCAATCAGCAGCACCGCGCGCCGCCCCAGTTGCATCGCAGCCTGCGCCGACACCTCGTAGAATTCTCCCGCTGCCAGCACCGCCGCCGAGCCCAGCGTGAAGACGATCGGCGTTTCGCCCGCCGCAAGAAACTCCTCAAGATGCGCAGGCAGCGCCGCGTTGCCCGCGTCGGCGTCATAAAAACAGAAGCCAGTAATCAGCGTGTGCGGCGGCCAGTCCTTCTGTGGGACGCCCAGCACGCGCGAGAAGAGCGCCAGCACCAGCTCCGGCGCATGCTTCGCGTCAAACAGCGGGTCCGCGCCGCGCCCCAACCCCAGCTCGCGGCGGAGCGCAAAGATCGGCTCCGGCCACGCGCGCGTCGTCCATCGCGCCAGCCGATTCATCGCATGCCCCATGCCCGCAAACCGGTCCACATGCGCCAGGAGCGGAAACGGCGGCAGCACCGGCGGATCGTACGAAGAGAAAAACGACAACGGCGCCAGCACATAGCTGGCCCAATTGATCTCCGTCTTCTCCGCTACCAGCGGGCCAGCATAGTTCAGCTCACCCAGCAGCATCAGGTCCGCGCGCTCCGGTTTGGTTGCCGCTGCAAGCAGGTCGTCATAGGTCTGCCGCAGCGAGGGGAAAAGAAAGTCGCGCAGCCCATGCTCCGTGCCGTGCTTCACGTCATACACCATCTCCACCAGCACGGAGTTGGCGGGATCGATGTCTGGCCGGATGGCGCGAAACTCGATCCCCAGCGGCTCAATCTTCGGCCGGTACACATTCGGCAGCGCCAGCACTGGCGTGTGCCCGCGTCGCTTGAGTTCGAGAGAAAGCGCGATCAGGGGATTGATATCGCCAAAGGTGCCAATGTTCGAGAGGACAATGCGCACGCCGGAGTCCGTGAACTGGGATGGACCTGCTCCGAATAGGGTACTCCATGCCGCCCGTTGCCTTCGTTCAGGCAGGTTTAATCTTGCTGCATTGATAATGAATGTGAGGACGACGCCATGCGCGTGCTGCTGGTGGAAGACGAGGTCCGGCTGGCGGAAAATCTGGCCGCAGCTCTGCGTGATGCCGCGGGCTTCGCCGTGGACTGGGCCGCCGATGGCGAAGAGGGCGATGAGCTGGCGCGCGGCGCTGTCTACGACCTCGTCATCCTCGACCTCATGCTGCCCCGGCTCGACGGCCTCGGCGTGCTGAAGCGCCTGCGCGCCCGCAAAGACGCGACGCCTGTCCTCATCCTCACCGCGAAAGAAGGCAAGGCCGCCATCGTAGAGCTGCTCAACGCCGGCGCGGACGACTACCTCAGCAAGCCCTTCGATCTCGGCGAGCTCCTCGCCCGTACCAAGGCGCTCATCCGCCGCGGCAAGGGTGCAGCGCATCCGCTGCTCGCCGCGCTCAATGTCGAGGTCAACACGCTGGAGCAGACTGTGCGCCGCGCCGGCTCGCTTGTCGATCTCTCGCCCACCGAGTACCGCATCCTCGAATACCTGATGCATCATCCACGCAAGGTCGTCAGCAAGCGCGAGCTCCTTGAGCACCTCTACGACTACAACTGGGAGCATCACTCGAACGTGATTGAGGCGCACGTTTCCAACCTGCGCAAGAAGCTCGACGCTGCGGAATCCGATGCTCTGCCCGTGATTGAAACGCTGCGCGGCCGCGGTTATCGTCTCGCCGCCTCGATGGAGTCCGGCCATGACGAATAGCCGCACACGCTCCATCACCTGGCGTCTCATCGGAGCCGTGCTGGCGGCCGAGTTCGCAGCCGCAGTGCTAGTCATCTTTCTCTCATGGGGCTATGAGCGTCACGCCCACTTCCGTGCATTCGACATCATGCTCCATGGCCGCGCAGACAGCGTGCTCGGCGCCGTGCAGGATGCCGAGGACGCGCAGGACAATGTCATGCTCGATACGCTCGACCTTCGCTTGCCCGCAGACGAGGTGTACGAGGTCTACGACGAGCGCGGGCGCCTGCTCGGCCGCTCGCCCAACTGGACCGGAAGCGGTGAAGGCTACGCAGCGCAGGCGAAGGACGGGATCGTGCGCCGCATGGTGAATGGCCAGCACTACCGCTTGCTGCGCCTGCACGGCTCGCGCATCGTGGACCCCGGCGAACCCAACGGCGGCACGCTGCGTCATGTCGAGGTTCTCTATGGTGTGCCAACAGCGCGCGTGTGGGACGCCATCTGGCGCTCGGTCGCGGCCTATGCCGTCGGCAGCCTGCTGCTGCTTCTCGTCACCGGCCCGCTCGTCGCCTGGGTCTTGCATCGCGGCCTGGCGCCGCTGCGCCAACTGGCTGCGCTGGCCGGCAACGTCTCCGCCGACGCATGGGAGTTTGAACCGCCCGAGACCGCGCGCACCACGCGCGAACTCGCCCCGCTGACGCACGCCCTTGAGAGCGTTCTGCAGCGGCTGGAAGTGGCGTTTGTGCAGCAGCGCACCTTCGTCTCCGACGCAGCCCATGAACTCAAGACCGCCGTCGCGGTCGTCAAATCTTCATTGCAGTTGCTCTGCCTGCGCACGCGCACGCCCGCCGAATATCAGGCAGGTCTCGATCGTTGCCTTGCAGACACCGGCCGACTGGAAGATCTGGTCGCCAAGATGCTCACGCTGGCTCGGGTCGAAAGCGCAGCCGCATCGGCGGCTCCTGCATCGTGCGACGCGGTTCAATGTCTCGAAGAGACCATACGCGAGCTCGAAACCGTCGCCGCGCTACGCCAGGTCCAGATCGAGAAGGCGACCCCTGAAACTGCGAGAGTGCCGCTCACCGCAGAAGATTGTCAGCTCGTCGTTTCCAATCTCTTACTGAACGCTCTGCAACACAGCCCCGCAGGCTCACGGGTGCAATTGAATCTGAGTGGGATGTATGACGCGGTCGAGCTGCGCGTCGCAGACCATGGCGAGGGCATCGATCCCACTGCGCAGCCGCACGTGTTCGATCGCTTCTTCCGCGGCGATCCATCCCGCTCGCGCGCTACCGGCGGCGCAGGGCTGGGCCTGGCGATTTGCAAAGCTCTAGTTGAAAAGGCCGGCGGCAGCATCGCATTGGCCAGCACGCCGGGGCAGGGAACCATCGTCACTGTGCGGATGCCGCACGCATGAGAGTGCCCATCATCCCTTCGCGTCTTCGTACTCCTCGTGCCACGCCATCTGGATCGCCTCCAGCCGCCCCTCGTTGGACTTTGCCGGATCATCGGCAAAAGCCGGCAGCTCCGTCACGTAGCGATGCAGATCTGTGAAGCGCACCGTCAGCGGATCCATCTCCGGATACTTCTCCTGCAGCTGAATCCCAATCTCTTCGGCGTCGGTCCAGTGAATCTCGCGCGGCATCGCGTCTCTCCTTAATCCGTTTAGAAACTCAGATGGAAAATCCGCCGCAGATCAGCACCGGCGCGGCGGATTGCGTGCAGGCAGCGCCTGTTACTTCTGCTCGGCCAGCGTCAGCGGCTTGCCTTCCGACACGTAGTTGCGATTCCACCTGGGAATTTCCACAACGTACTCGCCCGGCCCAGTGATCACCGCCTGGCATCCTAGCCGCGAGTTCAGCTGCTGATCCGCTGCCATGTCCAGCCGGTCCAGCTCGTCGTCCTCCGCTTCGCTGATGCCGCGCTCGCCATCCTTCACCCAGATGTGGCATGTGGTGCACGCGCACGATCCGCCGCAGGCGTGGTCGAGAAAGATGCCGAAATTCTCCGCCACATCCAGAAACGACATCGGCTTGCCGTGGTGGTCATACGGCATCGTGCCGTACTCAAACTCCACCGTCTTGCCTTCCGGCTGAAACGTCACCCGCACCAGCTTCTCCGGCGGAATATTCTTTGTGTTTGCTTCGCTCATAGCCCATTCTTTCTCTTCGCTCTGTTGCCGGCTTCTTCTACTTGAACTCCGCCGGCGCCATCGGATGCGGCGCGGTCAGTTCTTCATTCAGTTCCTCGCCCGCGGCCTGCATCGTCTTGCCGCGAATCGCCTCCGTCACCGCCGCATCCATCATCAACTCTGCGAGCCTGCGCGTCGCGAGGTCCAGCATCGCCACGGCCTGGCGCAGCGCATTCGCGTCTGCGCCGGATTTCACCGCCGTCAGGCGCCGCTCTGCTGCACCAATTGTGCTTTGCTCTTCACCCGCGAGCAGCGCCCAGGCTGGGTGCTGTCGCGCTCGCTCCACTTTCGAGAGAATCGTCTCCGCCTCGTTGCGCGCCTCAATCACCAGCCGCGCCGCGAAGTCCGCTTCCGCATGATCGAACGATTCGAGAATCATGCTCTCGACCTGCTCGTCGGTCAGGCCGTAGGTCGCCTTCACCTCAATCTGCGCCTGCTTGCCGCTGCGCTGCTCGCGCGCTGAGACCTGCAAAATGCCGTCCGCATCGATGAGAAACTTGACCTCGATGCGCGGCATTCCGGCCGTCATCGGCGGAATGCCCTTCAGATCGAAGCGCGCCAGCGAGCGACAGTCGGCGGCCAGTTCGCGCTCGCCCTGCACTACGTGGATTGCAACATTCATCTGCCCATCCACGCCCGTCGTAAAGTGCTCCGTTGCCGAAGCGGGAATCGTCGAGTTGCGCGGAATGATGCGCGCCACCACGCCGCCCAGCGCCTCAATACCGAGCGAAAGCGGCGTCACGTCCAGCAGTAGAAGGTCTTCGGTGTTCTTCGCCGTGCCTGCCAGAATCTCCGCCTGCACCGCTGCGCCCAGCGCCACCACTTCATCAGGATTGAGATCCGTGTGCGGCTTTTTGCCGCGCGCAGACAAATGGAACAGCTCATCCACGAGCTGCCGCACCGCTGGAATGCGCGTCGATCCGCCTACCAGCACCACTTCGTCAATCTTCTCCGGCGTGATCCCGGCATCGGCCATCGCCTGCTTGCATGGAGCGGCCGTGCGTTCCAGTATCGGCTCAATCAGTTGCTCAAATACCGCGCGTGAAATCTCGCGCTGATAGCGGTCGCCGTTCGGCAACTCAATATCAAAATGCGCGGACAGCTCCGCGGAGAGCCGCAGCTTCGCGTCAATTGCGGCCTTGCGCAGCCCCTGCACCGCGCTGGGAAACTTGCGCAGGTCGACGCCGTGTTCGGCATGAATCTCATCGAGCGCAATCGTCAGCAGCAGGTTGTCAATGTCATCGCCACCCAGGTGCGTATCGCCGTTGGTCGATTGCACCTCGAAGATGCCGTCGCGCAGCTTGAGGATCGAAATATCAAACGTGCCGCCGCCGAGATCGTAGACCGCAATCGTGCCTTCCTTCGCGCGATCCAGACCATAGGCCAGCGCCGCCGCCGTCGGCTCATTCACCAGCCGCAGCACCTGCAGCCCCGCCATGCGCCCCGCATCCTTTGTGGCCTGCCGCTGCGCGTCGTTAAAGTACGCCGGCACCGTGATAACAGCCTGCGTTACCGGCGCGCCAAAATAGCGCTCCGCGTTCCGTTTGAGCTGGCGCAGCACGTAAGCAGAGATCTCGGGCGGCGTGAACTTGAGCTCGCCGAGTTGAATGCGCGGCACTTCGCCTTCCTGTACATCGTCCGCCAGCCTGAACGGGAAGAACTTCAGCTCGCGTTGCACCTCGCCCAGACCACGGCCCATGAGGCGCTTTACGGAGTAGATCACGCGCTCCGGCGTCTCAATCAGCGTGCGGCGCGCGCTATTGCCAACAGTCACCGTGGGGCGACTTCCATCCGCGGGCATCGGATCGAGTGCCACCACTGAAGGCACAAGATTCGATCCGTCCACGCCGGGAATCACCACCGGTGTCTCACCTTGCATATATGCGACCAGGGAGTTCGTCGTCCCCAGGTCAATTCCGACTACGCGTCCTTCCGCCATCGTCTGTTCTCTATGCTCCCAGGGTCTCAGTCACATCGCGGACGAGATTGTTGAGGTAGCGGCGGCGGTCCAGCAAAGCCACCATGTCCTTCTGCGCGGCAGCCCGCGCGCCCGCGTCGCCGTCGTCCCACTGGTTCCACCGCTCGCGCAGGTCGTTGTCGACCTCATCGAGCAGACCGTTGAATTTTGCCTGTGCCTGCTCGAGACTGGCCTGCAGAGCGGGATCATCCTCGCCCAACTTCTTGGCGGCGCGCATCTCTTCGAGCTGCATGTTCAGGTCGAAGACCTCTTCCAGCAGATCGGCCGGTACCCTTGATGGGTCCTGACGATCCTTGCCGCTGTGCTCCTCGCCAATCTCGGCGCCGTGCAGCTTCAGCAGATACTCCGTGCGATGAATCGGGTCTTTCATCGTGCGATAGGCGTCGTTCAGCAGCGCCGTATCGGCCAGGCTCCACTGCTTTTCGTTCTCACCCGCACGCGCAAAGCGATCGGGGTGCAGCTTTCTGCTCAGCCGATGAAACTCGTGTTCCAACTCCGCCAGATTCAGATTCAGGCGCGGCTTCAGCCCGAAGACGGAGAAGAAATCGCCGCCCGAAGGCGGCTGAATTTTGCTGCAATGCGGACAGAAGAGCGTGGATTCGTTATGTGCCACCGAGCAGGACCAGCACGCAACGGGGACGGCGGAATCAATTACTTTCAACATGGCAAACTCCGGCGCGCAGCAATCAGGACGTGAACGACGAACCGCAGCCGCAGGAGCGCGAGGAGTTCGGATTGATGAAGTTGAAGCCCTGCCGCATCAGTGTCTCTTCGTAGTCCAGCGTCATGCCGTTCAGGTACAGAAACGACTTGGGATCGACGAACACCCTCACGCCGTCAAACTCATAGATGCGGTCGCGCTCCCGCGGCTGCGAATCGAACTTGATGGCATAGGAGAGCCCCGAGCAGCCACCGCCCGTCACACCCAGGCGCAGCCCGCCTTCGGTGGGCGAAATGCCTTCCTTCGCCATCGCCGCGCGAACGCGCTTGATCGCGCGCTCCGTCAGCAGTATTCCCTGGGCAGCAGCGCCCGATGCAGGCGCCTTCGCCTGCGCACTCGATTGCGGCGCGGCGGCAAAGGCGCCCTCTGCGGGCTTTGATTCGATGGTCACCATGTTCGACATGATTGCCTTTCCATTGTGCGGCAGTTACCTTGCGGCAGCTTCAGCTGCTGCCGTCTCAGCAACGCCGTTCTTCTTCTTCCAGTCGCCAATTGCGGCGCGGATGGCATCCTCTGCCAGCACCGAGCAGTGAATCTTGACTGGAGGCAGCGAAAGCTCCTTCACGATGTCCGTGTTCTTGATGGCAAGGGCGTCTTCGACCGTGCGGCCCTTGATCCACTCGGTCGCGAGCGATGAGCTGGCAATCGCCGAGCCGCAGCCAAAGGTTTTGAACTTCGCCTCTTCAATCACCTGGGTATCGGGATTGACCTTAATCTGCAGCCGCATGACGTCGCCGCACTCCGGCGCACCCACGAGTCCCGTACCAACCTCCTGCGAGGTCTTGTCCAGCGTGCCTACGTTGCGCGGATTGTTGTAGTGGTCCACAACCTTGTCACTGTATGCCATGTCTCTCGTCTCCTCGTGCGGGGGAAGCCGCGTTGTTCGTTAAGCTGCTAGCCGATAGCTCCTTGCTTTCTCGTGCGGCGATCGAACACTCTGTCTATTCGATGCCCGTATCAGCGATACGAAGCGAAAAGCTAGAAGCTGACTTTAGTGCGCCTGCCACTCAATCTTGGTCAGGTCGATGCCTTCCTTCACCATCTCGTAAAGCGGCGAAAGCTCGCGCAGTTTCTTCACGATGTCGATCACCTTCGCTGCAACGTAGTCCACTTCCGCCTGCGTGTTGAAGCGGCCCAGCCCGAAGCGAATCGAACTGTGCGCCACATCGTCGCCCAGGCCCAGCGCCTTCAGCACATAGCTGGGTTCGAGCGTCGCCGAGGTACAGGCCGAACCGCTCGACACCGCGACATCGTTGATGCCCATCAGCAGCGACTCGCCTTCGACGTACACAAAACTCATGTTCAGGTTGCCGGGCAGCCGGTGCTCCATCGAGCCATTCACGTGGACGTAGTCCAACTCAGCCTCGAACTTCGCCTTCAGCCGGTCGCGCAGCCCGCGCAGATACGCCGCCTCACTGTCCATCTCGTTGTGCGCAATCTCGCAGGCTTTGCCGAGGCCCACGATGCCCGGAACATTGAGCGTGCCGGAGCGCATGCCGCGCTCGTGGCCGCCTCCATCAATCTGCGCCGCAATCTGCACGCGCGGGTTGCGCCGGCGCACATACAGCGCGCCCACGCCCTTGGGGCCATAGATCTTGTGCGCCGTCAGCGATAGAACGTCAATGTTGTCCGCAATCACATTGACAGGAACCTTGCCCACTGCCTGAACCCCATCGGTGTGGAAGATCACGCCCTTCTCGTGGCAGATCCTGCCAATCTCGCGAATGGGCTGCAGCACGCCAATCTCATTGTTCGCCGCCATGATGGTGACCAGAATTGTCTTGTCGTCGATGGCGCGCTTCAGGTCTTCGAGGTCAATGAGTCCGTCGGCCTTCACCGGCAGATAGGTCACGCGGTAGCCGTACTTTTCAAGCCGCTTGCAGGTATCCAGTACCGCCTTGTGCTCGGTCACCTGCGTGATGATGTGGTTGCCGCGCTCGCGGTACATTTCCGCGATGCCCTTGATGGCCAGGTTGTTCGACTCTGTCGCACCAGAGGTGAAGATAATCTCCTTCGCCGTCGCGCCAATCAACTTCGCAATCTGCTCGCGCGCCGTCTCCACCGCCTGCTCCGCCTCCCAGCCAAACGAGTGATTGCGGCTCGCTGCGTTGCCGAACTTCTGCGTGAAAAACGGCATCATCGATTCCAGCACCCGGGGATCGAGCGGGCTGGTGGCGTGGTTATCCATATAGATGGGAAGCTGGACTCCCGCCGGGACTTCAATCTGGCTTGTGACTGTGCTCATCGTTGACTCTCCATCCTCTATCCGGCTCCGCCCGGCCTGCGCTGCCTGGCGAAGGCAATCCTGAAAATCAGTGCGTAAGGGAAACCAGCGGGCTCGCTGTCGCAGCGCCCGCAGGATGCTCATGCTCCGCCAGATCCTGCATGCTGATGCTTCGCAGGACTCCGGCAATCGTCTCATTCACCCGCGCCAGCGGCTCCTTGATGGTGCAGCTCGGCGTGAGCTCACAGCTCTTGGACCCTTTGGTGCAGGAGGTGATGAAGAACGGCCCATCGATCGAGTGAATCACCTCGTAGGCGGAAATCTCGCGGGCATCCCGCGCCAGGGCATAGCCGCCGTTCATGCCGGCATGTGACTTGAGCAAACCCGACTTGGTGAGCTGCTGCAAAATCTTGGCCAGCAACTGGGCTGGAATGCCATACGAGTCCGCAATATCCTTCGCGCTCACCGCCACAACCTCAGGGTGCTCGGCAAGATACTTGAGGGCAATCAGCCCATAATCGGCCTTTTTTGTCAGCTTCAGCATCGATATCCGACTTCTTCAGTCCGGATTCAGTATACGACCAAATCCGTCCGGATTTCAAGCCAGCCTACGGCGCCTCGTACCATGGTTTGGAAGCGGGCCTAGGATGCACGGGAGGTGCCCGGGGAAACGATTGAACAAATTGCATCTTGAAAAAGCTGCCGGGGTCGCTACAATCGGCGGAAAGAGCACCAGAATTCAACCTTTATCTGATGGACCGATGGCGACCGCCTGCAAACATCCCAGGGTACGAATCGTCTCCCGGCACGAAGACACGGAGTTTGTCGAGTGCCTGGAGTGTGGCGAAGTCTTTGACGCCGAGGAGTTTAACGATATGGCGATTGAAGAGTCCGGCGAAGCGGACGAGCAGGC
>VFSW01014984.1_pt1 | contig 10682 bp, 9 predicted proteins | sample 5358111 | NCBI WGS metagenome assembly VFSW01 (sample SAMN11554181, study PRJNA540505) | mine drainage metagenome | isolation source: sediment from site ElyBrook_90M | place: USA: Ely Copper Mine, Vershire, VT | collected 2017
TTGTCCGGCGTCCTGGGCGGCTTCTCCAGCCGCGCCAGCCGCGCTTCCAATTCGGCGATCCGCGCCAGCGCCGCTTCCAACTGGCCGATGAGCGGCAGCAGAGACAGGATCGGCGCGTCCTTCTCGGCAACCGTCAGCTTGGCGAGAGCAACATCCGATCAGATGGATGAATCTGATCGGATAAAATTGTTCGGTAGAACAGAGAGTAAGAGCGGTGGCCGATCGTCTATCAGATCGGGCACCGCTCCAGGTCAATCTCGGGCGTCACCTCGACCTTGACTCCGGTCGCCCGTAATCGCGTCAACCAGCTTTGTCCTCATGCCGACCGTGGAGCCTCGAACCGGCGGCGGATAGCCGGTTGAGCAATTACTTATTATTATGGAAATATTGGGATTATTTAAGTCGTCAACCGGCAGATCATCCGGCATACTGGCGCAGAGGCTGCCCTGGGGCGCCGATGCGCGTCGCTGGTGCCGGAGGCTCCGACGCGACGCTGATCGCTCGCAGCCGGGATGGCAGGTCGGGGCGCCAGGCCGCGGCCGCCATCGGGCCGTCCATGCACAGCGACCGCTTGCCCGACCGGGCCAGAAGTGCTGCAAGCGATGCACCATGACCCCACTTCAAACCGACGCCTTGCACGCCGAGCGACTGCTGATCCTGGATTTCGGCAGCCAGCTCACCCAGCTGATCGCCCGCCGCGTGCGCGAACAGGGTGTGTATTGCGAGATCTGGCCGTTCAACGCGACCGCCGAGCGCATCGCGGCCTTCGCCCCCCGCGCGATCATCCTTTCGGGCGGCCCGGCGAGCGTAACCGAAGGCGCCTCGCCCCGCGCGCCGAGGCTGGTGTTCGAGCTCGGCGTGCCGGTGCTCGGCATCTGCTACGGCATGCAGACAATGTGCGCCCAGCTCGGCGGCGAGGTCGAAGGCTCCGACCATCGCGAATTCGGCCGCGCCTTCGTCGATCTGACCGGCGATTGCGCGCTGTTCCGGGGCGTCTGGGCCAAAGGCGGGCGGGAACTGGTGTGGATGAGCCATGGCGACCGGGTGACCCGCCTGCCGCCGGGCTTTCAGTCCGTTGCCACGAGCGAGGGCGCACCCTTCGCCGCCGTCGCCGACGAGGCACGCCGCTTCTACGGCGTGCTGTTCCACCCGGAAGTGGTGCACACCCCCCATGGTGGTGCGTTGCTGGCCACCTTCGCCCGCGAGGTCGCCGGCCTGTCCGGCGGCTGGACCATGGCCGGCTTCCGCGCGGCCGCGATCGCGCGCATCCGCGCCGAGGTGGGCTCCGGCCGGGTGGTCTGCGGCCTGTCGGGCGGGGTGGATTCCTCGGTGGCCGCGGTGCTGATCCACGAAGCGATCGGCGCGCAGCTCACCTGCATCTTCGTCGATCACGGCCTGCTGCGCGCCGGCGAGGCCGAAGAGGTGGTGGATACTTTCCGGGAACGCTTCAACATCCGGCTGATCCACCGCGATGCCACGGCCGAATTCCTCGATGCGCTGGACGGCGTGAGCGACCCCGAGGCCAAGCGCAAGACGATCGGCCGGGTGTTCATCGACGTGTTCGAGGACGAGGCGGCGCGGCTGGGCGGGGCGGAGTTCCTGGCCCAGGGCACGCTATATCCAGATGTGATCGAGAGTGTCTCGTTCACTGGCGGCCCGAGCGTGACCATCAAGTCGCACCACAACGTGGGTGGGCTGCCCGAGCGGATGCGCATGAAGCTGGTCGAGCCGCTGCGCGAGCTATTCAAGGACGAGGTCCGGGCGCTGGGCCGCGAACTCGGCCTGCCCGAGGCGATCGTGGGGCGCCACCCCTTCCCCGGCCCGGGCCTCGCGATCCGCATCCCTGGCGCGCTCAGCCGCGACAAGCTCGACCTGCTGCGCCGGGTGGATACGATCTTCCTCGACGAAATCCGGGCCGCCGGGCTGTACGATCAGATCTGGCAGGCGTTCGCGGTGCTGCTACCGGTGCGTACTGTTGGGGTGATGGGCGACGGGCGCACCTACGACCACGCCTGCGCGCTGCGCGCAGTCACCAGCACCGATGGCATGACGGCGGACGTCTATCCGTTCGAGGCCGGGTTCCTCGCGCGTGTCGCCGGACGGATCGTCAATGAGGTGCGAGGGATCAACCGGGTGACCTACGACATCACCAGCAAGCCTCCTGGAACGATTGAGTGGGAGTAGGGGAGTAGCGTAGTCCAGCGTAGGTTGGCGTGGAATATCGTATAAAAAACAGCAGCTTAACTTCTCTTCCGTTGACGATATGAACTCGATGGTCAATCTGCGACGCGATTTGCTAAACAGCAGAATTATTTGATGAAACATATTTTGGCGGCCGTTGGGATTGGCCACAGCCAAACCATTTGACGGTAATTCTGACGGTCTGCGAATGCGCCCGAGTGACGCCAACCGAAAATACCGTCAAATCGCCAGGCTGGGCCTGACGGTATTTTTGGTTCGCTAGGACGCGCTTTCCCGATCGGGAAATTTTGTCTCTGGCGTTACCCAAAATCGCTGATCTTTCCAGAACGGTAAAGTTGGCGAGGCCGGTTCGTACGCCAACGACAGCATTCGGGCTGAGATCAGAGGGAAAAAACCGAGTCAATCACGACGGCGCTGGATGGCGCTCTTGGCGACGACGCCGGCCGACGAACTGCTGGCGCTGCCGATGCTCCAGCCCGATCAAGTGACGGACCCGCTCAACGCCTATCAGCTTTCCAAGCGCGGTAACGCCCTGCGCGTGAAGGCAGAGGCCGTCCGCTGGGGCAAGCGCGGCGCGCGCGTCAACACCATCAGCCCGGGCATCATCATGACGCCCCTGGCCAACGATGAATTGAGCGGCCCTCGTGGTGAAGGCTACCGGCGGATGATCGACCTTTCGCCGGTCGGCCGCGCCGGCACGCCCGATGAGGTCGGTACGGTCGGGGCGCTCCTGATGGGCGCGGACGGCGCCTTCATCACCGGCAGCGATTTCCTGATGGATGGCGGCGTAACCGCCAGCTTCTTCTTCGGTGAACTGGCTCCCAAGGCATGACGATGAAAATCCTGCGCAACGGCTCGACCGCCTCCCGCAAGGGGCCTGCCGAGACCTTCATGAACGCCATCAGCGCGCTGGTTGGCTGGATTGTGCGAACCGGAAGCCGGCCACCTGCCGCGCCCAGGAAGTAAAACGGACTTGAAAAATTCGCTCTCGCGGCATTGTCCTCTGAACAGGCCATCGCGCCGGCGGTGCAGTCAGGTTCCAAAAATGCTCCCGACCACACTGTGCAGATCGAACGCGTACCGCGGTCAAACGGTTCCAGGTGCCCCCGGTATTGCAGCCCTGTCGGATCACGCGAGAAATCGGGGCCGGGACGATTGGCGCGGGGTGGCCACAAGCCTAGGGTCAATCCATGACCTGGCAAAACATTCGCATCTCCCGGTTCGGTGGTCCCGAGGTCCTGGAACTGGTCGAGCAGACAGCGATCCCCGCTCCCGGTCCTGGCGAGGTCCGCATCAAGGTGCTGGCCGCCGGCACCGGCTTTACAGACAGTTTCATCCGTCGCGGCCGCTACCCGGACTACAAGGGAAAGCTGCCCTTCACGCCGGGCTACGAACTCGTCGGGGTCATCGACAAGACAGGACCTGGCCGGACCCTGCCACATGAGGGCGAGTTGGTCGCTGCGCTCAGCGTAACCGGTGGCTACGGGCAGTATTACGTCGGTCCCGCGCGCTTCCTCGTGCCGGTTCCAGAGGGCCTCGATCCCGCCGAAGCGGTGTGCATCCCGCTTGCCTATCTCACCGCGTTCCAGATGCTGACCCGTGTCTGCCGGCTGCCACCGGGTGCGACAATCCTGGTGATCGGTGCGTCCGGCAGCGTCGGCACGGCTTTCCTCGACCTTGCGCGCCATCTTGGCCTGAAGGCGATCGGCACCTGCTCGGCCGGAAACACGCACGCGGTGGAGCGCTTCGGCGCCACCGCAATCGACTATCGTGCCGGCGACTCCGTCAGGACCGTGCAGCAGATCACCGCGGGAGGAAAAGGCGGAGTCGATGCCGCATTCGATGCCATCGGCGGCGCGCATTTCGCACGCTCGTTCGCCTGTCTCGCAGCCGGCGGCATGCTGGTCGGCTATGGATCTCAAGCAATGGCCGTCGGCGACGAAGGGCTGCTTTCCGCGGGGCTCGGCCTCGTGCGCCTCAAACTCTGGGGCGCGTTGCGCTGGCTGTTCGGCGGCCGTCACACGGCCTGGTACAGCATCACCGATCGCCGGCTGACGCAGCCCGAGGAATTCAAGGCCGATATGGCAAGCCTGTTCGGTCTGCTGCGCGAAGGCGCCATCCATCCGGTCGTGATCGACCGGCTGCCGCTTTCGGCTGCGCGCGATGTGCATGCGCGCATCGATGCCGGCGGGCTTGGCGGCAAGATCGTTCTGCTTCCCTGGGGCACATCATGACGAGACATCTGTCCCCTGCCCACAAGCTTCCTGGCTCTGTCACCGCCCGCGCATCAGCGGTTCCCAAGATGGAGCGCACGACCAGGCACCGGCACGATCGCGGCTTCCTGCCATGGGGGATATCCCTCGGGCCTGACTGGCGCTCCTCATCGGTTCATACCAAGGCCCCATCGCCGAATCGCCTAGCGAGACACTGCACCCGCAGCAAGACATCAAGCGCCTTGGCCTGCTGACGCCGAACCCTTCATCCACCCGCACGGCCGACGATCAAGCCACGCGGGCGCGAGATCGGCCTCACCCGGCCTCCATTCGTCCCCGCGCCGAGGCATGCCGCCCTTTCGCTTCGACCATCGGCGCGACCTCGCCCAACAACATGCGCGGCATGTTGACATAGACAGTCTCGTACTGTCCGGGCGCCACGCGATAGGTTTCGTGAAAGATGCCGACATCGCCATTGCTTCCGATCGCCCGGTTGAACGCCGCCCAGGCAGGGAGATGCGCTCGCTCGCGCGCACCGGCATAGGCCTCAAGGTCCTCGAACGACCGCCAGTACTGGATCACCACGATCATGCGCCCGAACCAGGTCCTGGCACCGAGAAAGCCGAGTTCCGGGCGCGGATAAAGCTCGGTGAGCATGTTCCTCATGGCGAGGATGAGCGGGAACCAACGGTGCGGTTTCCAGAGCCTGTTGATCCGCATGCCGATGATGAAGACAGCAAACGGCTCGTCGTGTTGCGCCGTCCAGCGCCCTCTCAGAATGTCCGTCAACTGCTTCCCCTGTCCAAAGCCTATCGCCGGCCTGCAAAGAGGCGATGCTCAACGACTCTCCGGAACGCGCAATACAATGCGCGACCGGCCGGGCGCGCTTCGGACGCAGATGCCCGTGTCGCCGCCCCGTCCGTTCGCACCATAAGGCTGCACCGTGCAAACGGGTCGCGCCGTCGCCACAACCGAGTGAGGCCCAAGATCCCGATCTGACCGGAGACCACCCGGGCCTCGACGAGCGCCCCGCGCGGGGACAACCTGCCCGCAGGATCACCCACGCCCGCTTCGGCGCAGACCTGGCCTCGCCCGGCGCCCCTCGGCCCGGCCGCCTGCCCGGCCCGGCCGAGGGGAAGGCTGCGAGGCTCAGTCCACCTTTTCGGCCAGCAGGTCGGCGATGCACGAATCGATCTGATGTCGATCCGAATCCGTCAGGCAGAACATCGCGAAATGCGCCAGCAGACTGTCAACGACGCGAAATTTGCTGTTGGGAATGAGCTTCTGCTCCGCTTCGCAGTCGGCGGGCGGGAAGAACATGTCCCGCGAGAACGGCACGACATAGGTCTTTGCCTTGATCCGACCGAGCGCCGCCTTCAGATCCCCTCCGCTATGGCGGCTGACATCGCCATGGCGCCATTTCCACCCCATCCAGATCAGGTTGTTGGGGTCCATCGGCGCGAAATACGCCTCCCAGAAGCGATGCAGGAAATCCTCGAGCGAACTGAAGCCGAGTGGCCGCCAGGCCTCCTGATTGTAGAAATCCTGGCACAATCCCATCACCGACCAGATCTGCGCATGCCGGCGCAGGCCGACATGAACATCGTTCTGATGTTCATAAAACCCGCCATTCCACGCCGGATCGGATTTCAGCGCGTCTTCGTGCGACCGAACGAAGATGTAGTCATGCGGGGTCGTCTTGGCGGTACCGGCGAAGGGCAGCGCGCGCTTGACCATGTCGGGGAAGCGGACCGCCCATTCATAGGTCTGTTCCGCACCCATCGACCAGCCGAGCACGAGCTCGAGCCGCCTGATGCCGAAATGCTCGGTCAGCAGCCGGTGCTGCGCGCGCACGTCGTCGCCGATGGTGACATTGGGAAATGCACCGCCGTTGAACGGCGCGGGCGTGTTGCTCGGCGAGGAAGAGAAGCCGTTGGCAAACTGCCCGGGCAGAATGACGAAGTATTTGCGGGGATCGATCGGCCGCCCCTCACCGATGAAGATCTCCATCGAGGCCGAAGTGCCCGACCACATATGCGGGAACAGGATGACATTGTCCTTGGCCTCGTTCAGCGTCCCGCGTGTTTTGAAAGCGAGCTTAGCGGCGGGCAGGGTGATGCCACCCTCCAGCGGAAAATCTCCGAGTTCGAAGATCTCGTGCTTGCCGTGCCGTTCCTCGGAATAGTAGTTGCTGCGCGTCATCGACAGTCTCCCCCAGTGTTCTTTAAGCGTGATTGTTCTGTTTAGCCCGGACGAAGCCTAACGCTCCGTGCTTTGCTTGCCAAGCCGCGCTCCGCAGCGCGCAGCCGGGCCATCCAACGGGCGAGAAGCCCAGGAACCGGGACAGTCCGGATGACCGGGAGTTGCATCCGGCAGGCCCGAGGCTACGCCCCGACGGCAGCGTTCGGCATCGGGCCGCCCATACGTAACGGCATCAGATTTTTTCCGGATGGTCGTCCACTGCGAAGCGTGCGTGATGCGAAGCGCAAAGCGGGCGGGCGTTCCCCTGCCGACAGGTCCGTCGGACGTTGACGGTGGATGCGATCGGCATCCAAGACCGCGGCTACACCACCTTCCCGAACAACACGCCGATCCCTGTGGTGAGAGCCATCGCCAAGGCGCCCCAGAACATCACGCGGAGGGTCGGCCGCAGTACTCCGGCACCACCGGCCCTGGCGCCGACCATGCCGAGCAGCGCCAGAAGCAGCAGTGAGCCGATGGCGACCATGGGCAGCAGCAGACTGGCGGGGGAGATCAGAACCAGAACCAGAGGCAACAGCCCACCGGCCGTGAAAGTACCCGCCGATGCCAGGGCGGCCTGGACCGGACGTGCGGTCGTGGCCTCCGAGATCCCGAGTTCGTCACGGGCATGAGCACCCAGCGCATCCTTGGCCATGATCTGAAGCGCGACCTGGCGAGCCAGCCCGATCTCCACGCCGCGATCGGCATAGATCTGCGCGAGTTCCTCCCTCTCATGCTCCGGATCGCTCGCGAGTTCCGCAATCTCGCGTGCGAGATCGGCATTCTCAGTATCGGACTGCGCGCTGACCGAGACATATTCGCCCGCCGCCATCGACATCGCCCCGGCCACCAACCCGGCGACGCCGGCGGTCAGTGCTGCGGTGGCGTCGGAGGCGGCCGAGGCGACGCCGAGGATCAGGCTGGCCGTCGAGATGATCCCGTCATTTGCGCCCAGCACCGCGGCCCTCAACCAGCCGATACGGGCAACGAGGTGGACTTCCCGGTGGAGCGGTCTCATGGATGGATGCCCTTCTGCACAATTCGCCGCCATATCACGCCGATCAGATCGTTCACGACGATGCAGGCCAGCGCGGCGGCGGCGGCTTCCGCCAGGCGTGGCCATCCGAGAGGCGCGAAGCCGAACAGGCCGCGCAGCCAAGGGATCGAGATCGCCAGGATCAGGGCGGTGGTGGTCGTGATGATGACGAACACCAGCGCGCGGTTCGGCCGGGCGAGCACGCGGAAGGCGCTCGCCGTCGTCGATCGGTTGGTCAGCACCAGGCCGAGATTGCCGATCACCAGCGTCACGAAGGCCATGCCGCGCGCTACCTGCTCGCCATGCTGGTCGTTGATCCCGAGCCGGTAGATGCCGAGTGCCGCGAACAGGACGACGACGCCCTGCAGCAGCCCATGCAGCAGCAGGGCCGTGTCGAACAGCGGTGCATCCGGCTTGCGCGGGGGGCGGGCCATGATGCCGGGTTCTTCCGGCTCCGCCTCGAACACGATCGAGGAGACCGGGTCGATCACCAGTTCCAGAAACACCACATGGATCGGGCCGAGCACCATCGGCCATCCGAGCAGGACCGGCAGCAGCGACATGCCGGCGATCGGGACATGTACGGCCAGAATATACCCGATGGCCTTCCGTAGATTATCGTCTATGCGCCGGCCAAGCCGCACCGCGGTGACCAGACTCGCGAAATTGTCGTCGAGCAGCACGAGCGAGGCGGCCTCGCGAGCCACATCGGTGCCGCGCCCGCCCATGGCGACGCCGATATGCGCGGCCTTCAGCGAGGGCGCATCGTTGACCCCATCTCCGGTCATCGCCACCACCTCGCCCGATGCGGCGAAGGCCTGCACCAGCCGGAGTTTCTGCTCGGGCATGATCCGGGCGAACACGTTGGTTTCCGCGAGAAGCGCCTTGAACTGCGCATCGTCGAGGCCTGCCATTTCGGTCCCGGTCAGAACCGTGCCGGCGGTGATGCCGGCCTGTTTCGCGATCGTCAGCGCCGTCGCCGGGTGATCGCCGGTGATCATCACCACGCGGATGCCGCCGCCCGCGCAGGCCTGCACGGCGGCCGGCACTTCCGGACGCAGCGGGTCGGCAAGACCCACCAGGCCCAGGAAGCGGAACGCGAAATCACGCTGCGTCGGCGGAAACTGCTCCGTGGGCCAGCTCGCTCGGGCGACGGCCAGCACGCGCAGGCCCTGAATCGCCAGGGTCGCGACATCGCGGCGTGCCGCTTCGATCTTCTCAGCAGACAGGTGACAGAGCTCGGCGATCGCCTCGGGCGCGCCTTTGGCGGCCGCAACGAATCCGCTGCCGGTCTGCCACACCTCGGTCATCGCCAGCAAGGCTGGCTGCAGCGGGTAGAGTTGCCGCAGCACCCACTCGGGATGGTCATGTTCGGTCCGCCTGAGAAACCGATCGCCCAGGTCGGAAAACGCGCGCTCCATCGGATCGAACGGGTCAGGGCGGCTCGCCAGGATGGAGGTCTCGACGAGTTCGTGAAGCCGTTCCGGCAATTCGGGGGCAGCCGATGTGGCTGGTGTCCAGGACTGGCCGTCCGCCACCAGGGCCGCAACGCTCATCCGGTTCACGGTCAAAGTGCCGGTCTTGTCGGTGCACAGCACGCTCACCGCGCCCAATGCCTCGATGGCGGCCGGGCGGCGGGCCAGCACTTTGTTCTGCGAAATCCGCCACGCGCCGAGCACCAGAAACACCGTCAGGACGAGCGGGAACTCCTCCGGCAAGGTGGCCATGGCCAGAGTGATGCCCGCGAGGATGCCCCTGACCCATTCGCCGTGCAGCAACCCGTAGACGATCGCGAGCACGACCGATGATCCGATGCCGAGAGCGGCGAAGATCGTGACCAGCCTGCGGGTCTGGATCTGCAGCGGCGTTGGCGCGCTCTCGACCGCCCCCAGCGATGTCCCGATGCGGCCGATCTCGGTGCGCGCGCCGGTGGCGAGCACCCGGGCGAGCCCGGTGCCGCGCACGATCAGGCTGCCCGACCAGACATTGGCGCTGTCATCCCCGCCGGGCCGCATGTCGGCCGTGCCGGTGACGGCCGCCATCTTGCGCACCGGGACCGATTCCCCCGTCAGCATCGACTCATCGGCCTGCAGATCGGCGACCTCGATCAGCCTGGCATCCGCAGGCACCCGGTCGCCTTCGACGAGAACCACGATGTCCCCGACGACGATGTCCGCCCCGGGGATCCGTTGTCGTGCACCGTCGCGGATCACCATGGCGGTCGGGCTGGTGAGATCCTTCAGCGCCGCAAGCGCACGCTCGGTCCGGCTCTCCTGCACGACGACGAGAACGACATTCAGCATCGCGAAGGCCAGCAGGATCAGCGCCTCGGCAAGATCCCCGATCAGCAGATAGACGACACCGGCGCCGAGCAGAAGCTGCAGCATCGGCTCACGAACCGCTTCCAGAACAATGCGCGGGATGCTGCGCTGGCGCTCCTGCGGCAGTTCGTTCCGCCCATCCCGATGCAGGCGCTCAGCGGCATCGGCGGCGGTCAGGCCTGGTTCCGGCACGGCAGGGATCGGACGGGGATCGAGCAGGGGATTCATCGCGTCTGCTCCAATGCCGGTTTGCCCCCGGCGCCTTGCGTCTTCCCCGCCTCCGCCGCCTGGCCGGGCCCCTCCGGCATGGGGCGAAGGGCGGCGACGGCCATGGGATCAGGGACGAGGCCCGCGCAACGCCCCCCGGCAAGGCCGGCAGGCCGCACGGGAAAATCGGCGGGATCGCTTTGGATTGCCTCCTGGATCGTTCCCATGGGTCTCGATCACCTCGATCCGGCTGCCGCTTGTCCGCCTCCCCGGCTGCGATGCCCTTCAGCAGAGGGCGGCCTGGGTCGCTCTCTCCTGGGTTCGTGCCGCCTTCTTCAGGCCCGCGCCGCCACCAGCCCCCCGCCTGCCACCAACCCCGCGGCCAGCAACGTGGTTCCGGTCATCGGCGCCATGCCGGCCAGGCCCAGCACGAGGGTGGACGCCACCGGCGTGGCATAGGCG
>VFSW01014985.1_pt1 | contig 10682 bp, 9 predicted proteins | sample 5358111 | NCBI WGS metagenome assembly VFSW01 (sample SAMN11554181, study PRJNA540505) | mine drainage metagenome | isolation source: sediment from site ElyBrook_90M | place: USA: Ely Copper Mine, Vershire, VT | collected 2017
GGCGCGACAGGCTCACCGCGAGGCGTCCGTAGACGCCAAGGGTCGACTTCGAACCGAAACCGCCGCCGATGACCTGTGCCACCACGCGAACCGCGGCGAGGGGCAGTCCGAAGGCCGCGGCCAGTTCGTGGCGCACGCCGTTCGTGTACTGGGTCGAGAGGTACACGGTGAGCCCGTCCGCACGCCAGTCGGCGACGATCGCGTGCGGCTCGAGGCAGCAATGGGTTTGTACCTGGGTCGCGTAATCGGCTGCGACCTCGACCGCGGCGTCCGCAAAGCCGCGCGCGACGTCGCCGCGGTCGACGATCGCCGGTCCGCGAACGTTGCCGTGCAGCGGCAATCCCGCCGGCGCGGGGTAGCCGGAGGGGCTGCCGCGCGGCGCGCAGTCGGCAGGGTAGACCGGCGGTGCCGTCGGTCGGCGTGCGGTGGCGAGGTCGACCACGAACGGCAGCGGCTCGTAGTCGACTTCTATGCGTTGCAACGCCTCCTCCGCCGCGGCCAGGGAATCGGCGGCGACCGCGGCGAGCGGTTGTCCGACGTAGCGCACGGTCGATACGGTTGATGGGGGCGATCCGTCCGGCGCGGTCGGCCGCACCAGCGATTCGACGGCTCGCACGCCTGGCAGACGCCGTGCCGCCGACGCGTCGATCGAGCGAATTCGCGCGTGCGCCGAGCGCGAGCGCAGGATGCGCCCGTGGAGCATGCCGGGCAGGACGATGTCGACGGTGAACCGGCTCGCGCCGGTGACCTTGTCCCGGGCATCCAGACGCGTGGCGGACCGGCCGATGACCGCGAGTTCGGCGTTCGGCGCGAGCGGCGGCGGCTCATCCGCCGGGATCGACCGGACGATCCGCGTGAGGTCGACGCCGGCGATCCCGAAAGGGAACTGCTCGGCGCGGGACGCGGAGGAACGGGGCGGATCTGCCGAATCGTCGCCGGTATTCATGGTGCCGGATCCTTGCGCAGCCTGCGCATCGCGGCGAGGACGTGCGGATAGGTGCCGCAGCGGCACAAGTTGCCGCTGATCGCCGTGCGGACGTCGTCGGGGTGGCATCCTGGCTGGTCCCGCAGGAGGGCGGCGCAGCTCATGACCATCCCGGGCGTGCAGAAACCGCATTGCACGGCATCCTCGTCGATGAAGGCCTGCTGCACCGGATGCAGTCCATCCGCGGTCGCCAGACCCTCGATCGTGGTCACCGACCGGTGTCCTACGCTGACCGCGAGCAGCATGCAGGAACAGACCGGGGCGCCGTCGAGCCAGACGGTGCACGCGCCGCAGGCGCCGCGATCGCAGGCGATCTTCGTGCCGGTGAGCCCGAGCGGACCGCGCAGCGCTTGCGCGAGCGTGGTACGGGCTTCGACCTCGATCACCCGGGTTGCGCCATTGACCTCGAGCGTCACCGTGGATCGACCGAATTCCGCGCTGGCGTCGGACTGCTGCATGCGATGGCTCCGCGACACCCGTTCCGCGCATCTTGCCCCGTTGCGGACGGCCGCGTCGATACCCGAAATCACGTATGGACGAGCAGGGTCTTCAGGCGATCCCGGCGGGGACGGAGACGGCGCCTCTCAATTCTCGCGTCCATCGCAATCCAAATTCGCGATGATCTGGCCGCCATACTCGCGCCAATACCGACGCGCGAGCGTTCTGGCGTGCGGAGTGACGCTGTCCGTGCGCAGCGTCGATTGGATGTCATCCATCCAGAGCAGGTTGATTCCAGGGCTGATGCAACCTTGCTGTTCGAGTGACGCATGGAGGAGCCGCCATGCCGACACCTCGTCGGGGTTGATCAGGCTTTGCTGGGCCTTCGGTCCAATGGTGAGAATCGCATCGATGCTGCCGCGCTCGGCGGCTCGCCGCGCATCCCGGATCGCCCTCGCGGGGTTCACCGCGACCCCCGTACAGCCTTGGAACTCGCAGATCCCGAGTTGTCCCTGCGCGTCGGGCAGTGTTGCCTCGGACTCTCGCAGCATCGCCCCCGCGGTGACGGCGTTCGGTCCGGCTCCGGCCGCCCCCTGCTGGCCGGCGATGATCGCGTTCGCCAATTCATATTGGGCTTGCGGGAAGCCTTCGATCGCCGCATTCCGCAACCACTGCTGAGCCTCGATGAGATCATCGGCGTTCCGGGACACCAACCATGCGCTGCCGCCGTTACCGGCATTGGCCTTCGCCCCGACCATCGCCATGGTCTCGTCGAGGTTGACGCTGCGCGCGCAAACGGCGTCGACGCGCTGATCGTAGGCGACACCCGCGTTCATCGCCGTGTCGAACCAGGCCGCATCCCCCGGCGGCAGCCGCCGCGCGTCCGCCCGCTCGGCGGAGGCGAATCGATCGAGCATCGCCGGCGGTCTTCCCAAATGACACTGTTGATAAGCGAATTCTCCGAGCACGTTGATCGCGACCGCATCGCCCATGACGGCACGGCGCTTCAGGTCCGCGACCGCTCGGGCGATGTCTGCACCGGCGAGTTCTCCGATCAGCCGGTCGCTCGCTCCGAACTGTCGCATGATCCAGGCGAGCCCGGTGCGCTCCGATCTCGCCACGGTGACCGCGGCGGACGGTCGGACCCATGGCGCCGAGACACCCGCTCGCTTTGCGCCATCTGCAGCCGGCGTGGCGACCGGGGCCACACCGTGCCAGTGCCAGGTCAATCCTGCTTCAGCGTGTGAATGCCGGGGAGACCTGGGATGGACGAAGGAAGTCGAGTGGTTCGATCGCAACACGATCCACGCAGCGGCTCCGATGACGACGACGGCCAATCCGGTGACGACTCGATGCTTGCGCATGAGCCGCTCTCACGCCGCGAGGTCACGTACCGATCGCCGGCCGAATGAGCGCGGACGACGGACCGGGTCGCGCGCCACGCTACGCGTCCCGACGACCATCCGGTTGCGATGCGCCGGCTCGCCGCCCCTTGAGGAATGCGAGCGTCACCGGCAGCAGCGAGACGACGATGATCAGGATCGTGACGACGCCGAAGTTGCGCTTCACCAGCGGGATGTTGCCGAAGAAATATCCGCCACCGAGGAACAGCAGCACCCAGCCGATCGCGCCGATCGCGTTGTATCCCTGGAAGCGTCCGTAGGGCATGCGGCCGATGCCGGCGACGAACGGCATGCAGGTGCGGATGATCGGCAGGAAGCGCGACAGCGCGATGGCCTTGCCGCCATGGCGTTCGAAGAACGCCTCGGTGCGGCGCAGATACTCCACCTTGAGCAGGCGGTAGCGGCCGGTGAAGGCCGGTGGCCCGAGCAGGCGGCCGACCGCGTAGTTCACGGTGTTGCCCAGCACCGCGGCGACCGTCAGCACGACCGCGGCGAGCGGCGCGCTCAGCGTGCCGCGGGTATCGATCGCCGCGAGCGCGCCGACGCCGAACAGCAGTGAGTCGCCGGGCAGGAAGGGCGCGACCACCAGGCCCGTCTCGGCGAAGATCACCGCAAACAGGATCACGTACGTCCACACGCCCACCTGCGCGAGCAGCGCGGCGAGGTGCCGGTCGAGGTGCAGCACGAAATCGACGAGCCAGGCCATCATGCGCGACAGTCTAATGGACCGCGTGCGCAAACCCCAGCATCCCCGTCGGCCCGATCGGCAACGGGCGACCGAGCAGCGCCGATCCGGTCGGTGGGGCGATTCCCGGCACGCTTGCGGTCGCGCGGCGGGAAAATTTCACGATCTCTTGGGCAAACCTTGGGTCCATCGTCATGCAGCGAGTCGCCGTACACGAGATCGTACGCCCGCCCCGCTTCGATTCCTGCCGGATCGGGCGATGAGGCGCCTGTCAGTGTGATCAACTGTGAGGAGAACTCCATGATACCCACTCGTCGTCTGTTCCATCGCGGCCTGCGCGCGATGATCTCGGCCACGTTCGCCAGCGCATGCCTCGGTCTGTGGTCGATCCCGGGCCAGGCCGCCGAGGTGCGCACGGGCGAGCAACGGGCGCAGCTGGTCGTGCGTTACGGTGATTTGAACCTCGGTAACCGCGAGGGCGTCGATCGACTCTACCTGCGCATCGTCGCCGCCGCGCGAGAGGTGTGCGGACGCGAGGACGGGCGCTCGCTCGCCGCCTGGGCCCGATTTCGCGCCTGCTCCGATCAGGCGATCGCACGCGCGGTGGCGACGGTCGGCAGCATGGATCTCGCCGACGCGCATGCACGGAAGACCGGCCGGCGGTTCGACTCGCGCGAGCTGCTGACCGAGAGGTAGCCGGATCGGAGCGGCCGGCCGGGTGCGCGTCAGCCGGCCGGCCGCCCGTGCAAGGGGAGGTCCAGCTTGTGCGCAACCTGGGCGGCGACTTCGTCCTGCATCTGGAAGACCGCATCGTCGCCGCGGTCGACCTTGAGCGACCAGAGTGCTCGGTTGGTCTGGGTGTCGACGAGTTGCGCGGTGACCCGGAGCATGCTTCCGTCGCGTTGCATGCTGCCTCTGACCGCATAACGGGCCCCGAGGCGACGGCCTTCCGCGCCGGCATCGAGCGTCGGTCGGCCAGCCACGAACGAGGATGAGCGCGCGACGACGTTGAGCGCCGGCATGCCGGCGAGTTGATGGTGGATGGCGTCGGCGATGCCGATCGCGATGTAACGGTCGTCGGTCGAGACGCTGAGGCTCTCGAACGGCAGTACCGCAACGGTGCGCGATTGCACGGCGGCGATCTCGGCGTTGCGCCGGTTCGCCTCGTGCCACTGCGTTCGGACAACCCAGAGGCCCGCCAGCAGTGCGGCGGCGAGCCCCATCATCCACCACCGGGACGATGCGCCGACGCGCGGCCGCCAGCGCGTCGACGGTCGCTGCGGCGTCGGCGCACCGCGGTCGGCGGCCGGCGCGGTCGCTGTCGGTACGCTCGGTTGCGGCGCCGCGGCGGGCGCCGGATCGAGCGTCTCGACCGGAGGAATCCAGCGGTAGCCGCGGCCCCGCAGCCCCTCGACGTAGCGTGGATGACGCGGGTCGTCGCCCAGCGCGTCGCGCAGGAGTTTCACGCGCTGATTCAAGGTCTCGGGTCCGACCACGGCCTTGGGCCAAACCTGTTCCATCAGCGCCTCGGTGGTCACGAGGTTCGGTGCGGCGCGGACCAGTGCGGTCAGCAGGATGAACGAGAGTCTCGGCAACCCGATCGGCGCGCCCTCGCGGGTCACCTGTTGTCGGCCCAGGTCGATCCACAGGTCGCCGGCGCGATATCGCAGAACCGCGCGTGTGTCGATGTCTCGCGGCTGGATCATCGGTGGTTCGCTCATCGATCGCTCCGCTGGATGCGGTTCGATGGGACTATATTAATCCGGAACGCACTGGCTACGGTGAAAAACCCCTAGCCGCCGTGGCCGGCGGTCCGGAGACCGGCGGACCTGGCCTCGGTCACTCAATCCCGGCGATCATCGCGCCTCCTTCGATGCGACGCGGCGAGTCGTGAGCCACGCGCCCAACAGCAGCGGAACGCCCCAGAGCGCCGATGCGGCGAAGATGTGATCCAGTGAAGCGATTCGCTGCAGTCGTCCGAGACCGTAGGAGCCCAATCCTTCGCCCACCATCAGCGCGGCGACGACCAGTCCGGCGACCTGCGTCTGCTGGCGGGGAAACCGGGCCAGGCTGAGGCTCATCACGAAGGGGTAATAAATGCTGCAGGCGGCGCCCGCGAGCGCAAATGCGCCGATCAGGGTCCAGGCCCCCGACAGCAGCGGAAGCATCGCAAAGCAGAACGCGATGCCGGCCGAGGACACGAAGAGCAGGGTACGACGCGAGACCCAGCGCTGCGGCAGTGGCGCCAGCAGGATTCGGAACAACGTCATGCTCGCCCAAAAACCGGTCAACGCGAGCAATCCGGCCCGATCGCCGAGATGCTTGTCGGTGCTCAGGTAGACGCTGGACCAGCTGCTGAAGCTGCCCTCGCAGACGGCATAGATGAGTACGATCGAGACGAACGGCAGGAGTCCGCGCACCCAGAAGGCCGCGCCGTCGTCGTCGTTGGTTTCCGGCAAGCGCGGCAGCATCGCGCCGGCGAATCCGGCGGCGAGCAGCAGGGGCCAGGCGCCCAGATCGATGGCGGTGCGAAACTGCGTCAGAAGGTACGGTGACAGGGCGGTGGCACCGCCGATGACCGCGTTGAGCAGGGTGATGGATGCGCTGGCGGATTTGCTGAAGAAGTGCGCGGAGTAGTGGTTGATGGCGGAGAGTGTCCAACCGAAGCCGATCCCGAGCAGCAAGGTCTCCGACAATATCAGTGCATAGGCCAGTTGCCGGTTCGCGTACGTCGCCCCGAGCAGGAGCACCATGGCCAGCAGGTTCGTCAGCAGGCCCAGCCGGAACAAACGTCCCATGCCGAGGACACGTTGGACCCAGCCCGCGGCGCTCGCGCCGATGACGGCGCCGGCCGTCTGCGGCAGGAACAGCAGGGCGTAGGCTGCGCTGCTGAAGTGGTACGGCGCGGCCGTCAGGGTATTGCCCAGCGCCGGAATCAGAACGAAGTCGCTGCCCTGCAGAAACCCGGCCAGATAGATGATCGCGATGAACAGCCGGCGGCCCGGCATCGCGCTCATGGCGTCGTGGTCACGAGCGCGTATCCCTGCTCCTGAGCGCGATTGACGGCGACGATGCCGGAGGCCATCAAGACGGCCCCGGGAATCAGATTGTCCTTCAGTTCGCGCTCGACGCCCGCCGAGTCGCCACCGACCTTGGCGAGCATCTTGGCAAGATACGCGGTGGCGGCGCCACACACGGCGAAGCGCGCGCCCTTCGCCTCGAGACTCGCCAGCGTCGGCTCGCGATTCTCGCCGCGGCTGCCCTGATCCGAACCCGGGGTCGAGGTGGCGGCGCCCAGCAGCGGATTGCCATGGACTCCGCGGATCGCGTTCTCGCCCGAGAGCCGGAGCTTCTCCGCGAATGTGACCCCGTACTTGGACCAGACGGCGTCGTTGTACCCGAACGGAGTCGCCAGGTGGCGCAGCACGATCACCACGCCCAGGGTCTGCGGGCCAAGGCCGTAGCCGCTCGCGTTGGACGCGTAGAAGGTGTCCGCCATGGCCACCGCCTCCGCCGCCGCCGCGGCCGTTGCGGAGTCGACCACCAACCGATGCCGGGTGCCGGGTTTGTCGAGCCACGCGTCTTGTGGCTCGCGGGTGGGGTGCCAGATCGCGTTCTCGGTGTGCGCAAGGGCCGATGGCGATTGCGTCGCGGCCATGAGCCCGGCGGCCAGCACGCTCCCGCCGACAAACGTCCGGCGGTTGTAAGTCGGTTCGCTCATGACACCCATCTCCCCGGTTCAGGTGGGATTCGTCTCATGGGTCGATCCTACTTCAGATCATCGAACGGCGCCCGTACCGGGGCGCACGGACGCGGCAGGCCGCTTCGTCTGTCGGGCGATGAGGTAGACTGGCGTCGCGCTTCACTGCTGCGACGTTGAACGAATCGATGAACGCGGGTTTTTGTGTCGATCGGCCTCCGCGCCGCTCCCAGGGAACGCGGTCGTTGATCCTGGGTGCATTGCTGGTGCTGAGCCTGTTCTCTACGGTGGCCAACGCAATCGAAGAACCGAAGTACACCGTGGTACGGCACTACGCGGGGTTCGAAGTCCGTGAGTATGCGCCGTACGTCGTCGCGGAGGTGCTCGTACCGGGCCCCGCGGCCCAGGCGGGGAACCAGGGGTTTCGAATCCTGGCTGGCTATATCTTCGGCAAGAACCAGGGTGAGCGACGGATCTCGATGACCGCGCCGGTGATCCAAACGCCGGTACCGACCAAGATCGCGATGACCGCGCCCGTGATGCAAATGGCGGTGCAGGGTGAGTTTCTGGTGCAATTCACCATGCCCAGTCAGTACACCCTGGACACGCTGCCCGAGCCGACGGATTCGCGAGTCATGTTGCGGCAAGTCCCGGGCGGCCGCTTCGCCGTGATCCGCTACTCGGGGACCTGGTCCGAGCGCAACTACCGGGAACACCTCGAGGAATTGCGCCGCGACGTGACGACGGCGGGTCTGCACACGACGGGCAACCCGGTCTACGCGCGTTACAACCCGCCGTTCGTGCCGTGGTTCATGCGGCGCAACGAGATATGGTTGAAGCTGTTGTAAACTCGATTCGCTCGACTGACGCGACCAGGATTCTCGCTCCTGCCCCGCGGGGCGTGGAGCGGTGGCGGTTCCTGGAGGTGTAGCGTGGCCGAGTCCGAGTACCAACCGCCGAAAATCTGGGTCTGGAACAAGCCGAACGGCGGACGGTTTGCCAGCGTCAATCGTCCGATTGCCGGACCGACGCATCAGAAAGCGCTGCCGATCGGCCGCCACCCGCTGCAGCTGTACTCGTTGGGAACGCCGAACGGCGTCAAAGTCACGATCATGCTCGAGGAGCTGCTCGCGCTCGGACACGCCGGCGCCGAGTACGATGCCTGGTTGATCCAGATCGCCGACGGCGATCAATTCGGCAGCGGATGCGTCGCGGTGAACCCGAATTCCAAGATCCCGGCGATGGGCGACCGCAGCGGGGCGCAACCGGTTCGGATCTTCGAATCCGCGTCGATCCTGGTCTACCTCGCGGAGAAATTCGGTGCGTACCTGCCGACTGGCGCGGCCGCGCGTGCCGAATGCTTGTCGTGGTTGTTCTGGCAAGTCGGCAGCGCGCCCTATCTTGGGGGTGGATTCGGTCACTTCTACGCGTATGCGCCGAACAAGATCGAATACGCGATCGACCGCTTCGCAATGGAGGTGAAGCGTCAGCTCGACGTGCTCGATCGGCGTCTCGCCGAGAGCGAGTACGTCGCCGGGCCCGACTACACCATCGCGGACATCGCGATATTCCCCTGGTACGGGGGATTGGTGAAGGGCTGGCTCTACGATGCCGCGGAATTCCTGAGCGTCCACGAATACCACAACGTCCAGCGATGGGCGGAGCGGCTGTTCGAACGGCCCGCGGTGCAACGCGGGCGCATGGTCAACCGAACGAGCGGTGAGCTCGCGAGCCAGTTGCACGAACGCCACGATGCACGCGACTTCGAGACGCGCACCCAGGACAAGCTCCCGTCCGGCGGTTGATCGACATCCCGTTCGTGATCCTCCGCCCGGGGCGGCGCACGATTGGGGGTGCCATGGCTTGCGCAACGCCACAGGACGCGGCCATGAGGAACGATTAACATCGAGTTTCGCGCGAGGCACCGAGGCGGATCGCGCGCCGGATCAGGTCATCGAGTCAAACCACCGCGAGGCGCATCCATGTCGATCCAACCCAGCAATCACGGCCGTGTGAAGATTTCACTGAAGCCGCGTTACGAGAACTACATCGGTGGCAAGTGGGTGCCGCCCGTGAAGGGACAGTACTTCACGAACACGACTCCGGTGACCGGCGGGGCGTTGTGCGACGTGCCGCGCTCGGGCGCCGAGGACATCGAGTTGGCGCTCGATGCGGCGCACGCGGCGAAGGCGGCCTGGGGCAAGACCTCGCCGGCCGAGCGCGCCGTGGCGATGAGCCGGATCGCCGACCGGATGCAGGAGAAGCTCGAGTACCTCGCGACCATCGAGACCTGGGACAACGGCAAGCCGATTCGCGAGACCATGGCCGCGGATCTGCCGCTGGCGATCGATCATTGGCGCTATTTCGCGGGCTGCATCCGGGCGCAGGAAGGCAATCTCAGCCAGATCGACGATGACACGGTCGCCTATCACTTCCACGAGCCGCTCGGGGTCGTCGGACAGATCATTCCGTGGAATTTCCCGCTGTTGATGGCGACCTGGAAGCTCGCCCCGGCGATCGCGGCCGGCAACTGCGTCGTGCTGAAACCCGCCGAGCAGACGCCGCTGTCGATCCTGCTGCTGATGGAAGTGATCGGCGATCTGCTCCCTCCCGGCGTCTTGAACGTGGTGAACGGGTTCGGCGTCGAGGCCGGCAAGCCGCTCGCGTCGAGCCCGCGCATCGCCAAGATCGCGTTCACCGGCGAGACGACGACCGGACGGCTGATCATGCAATACGCCGCGCAGAACCTGATCCCGGTGACGCTCGAACTCGGCGGCAAGTCGCCGAACGTCTTCTTCGAGGACGTCTGTCGCCAGGACGACGATTTCTTCGACAAGGCGATCGAGGGGTTCGTGATGTTCGCGCTCAATCAAGGGGAGGTTTGCACCTGCCCCTCGCGCGCACTGATCCAGGCGTCGATCTACGACCGGTTCATGGAGCGCGCGTTGCAGCGGGTCGGCCAGATCAAGCAGGGCGATCCGCTCGACCCTTCGACCATGATCGGCGCGCAAGCCTCGCAGGAGCAACTCGAAAAGATCCTTTCCTACCTCGATCTCGGCAAGAAGGAAGGCGCGCAGTGCCTGACCGGCGGCGAACGCAACGTGCTCGCCGGGGACCTCAAGGACGGCTATTACATCAAACCGACGGTGTTCAAGGGCCATAACCGCATGCGCATCTTCCAGGAGGAGATCTTCGGGCCGGTGGTGTCGGTCACCACGTTCAAGGACATGGACGAGGCGCTCTCGATCGCGAATGACACGCTCTACGGCCTCGGTGCCGGCGTATGGTCGCGCGAGGCGAACACCTGCTACCGGATGGGACGAGCCATCCAGGCCGGACGCGTGTGGACCAATTGCTACCATGCGTATCCGGCGCACGCGGCGTTCGGCGGCTACAAGCAGTCCGGGATCGGTCGGGAGACGCACAAGATGATGCTCGACCACTACCAGCAGACGAAGAACCTGCTGGTCA
>VFSW01014986.1_pt1 | contig 10681 bp, 10 predicted proteins | sample 5358111 | NCBI WGS metagenome assembly VFSW01 (sample SAMN11554181, study PRJNA540505) | mine drainage metagenome | isolation source: sediment from site ElyBrook_90M | place: USA: Ely Copper Mine, Vershire, VT | collected 2017
CGTGTTACCTGAGAGCCCTTGGCAGGGCGGCTGGGCGCCTCTGGCGCAGAAGCCCGGCTCCATCCGTACGGCAACACAGTCAATCGCGTGTTACCGGAGAGAACTGCAGAAGGGCTGTTCCGCGAGTGCCGTATCCACGTCGCGGAGCACGACCGTCAAGTGGAATGGATGCTGAGGGAGGCCGACTCGTCTGAGAAAACCGTCGCGGGGAGCACCGGCTGATGGCGCGCATCACCAAGAGTTTGAGCGATGATTTCGTCCACGGACAGGGACGGTGACCACCCGATGAGGCGCGAAATCTTGCAGATGCACGGCACGCGGCGCCGCATATCTTCGAAGCCACCCTCGGGGTAGGCCTGATCGTACGGCACCTTTACGATCTGGCTCGATGAGCCGGCGATGGACTTTACGCGTTCGGCCAGATGTAGAATGGAAATCTCTTGCGGACTGCCGATGTTCACGATCTCGCCTTCAGCTTCTGGTGACCGCAAAAGCCGAACCAGAGCCTCAATGCAGTCGCTCACGTAGGTAAAATTACGGGTTTGGCGTCCGTCTCCGAATACGCGGATTGGCTCGTCCTTGAGCGCGGCCTGAATGAAATTCGGCAGCACCATCCCGTAGCGGGCGGCTTGCCTCGGTCCAACGATGTTGAAGAACCGGGTCACGATGACGGGCAAACCGTGCGTCGTGGCATAGCCCAGAGCCAGGAACTCGTCAAGTTTCTTCGAAGTCGCATACGACCATCGGCTGAGCGAAGAGGCCCCGAAAACCGAGTCCGCGGTTTCGCACAAACCATCGCTCGAGTTTTTTCCGTAGACTTCCGAAGTGCTCGCCACTAAAATCTTTTTCCCAAAGTGCCCGCATGCGTCGAGCACCGTGTGAGTACCTTCCACATTGGTCCGGATTGTGGCGAGTGGATGATCCAGGACGTAGCGCACGCCAACGGCTGCCGCCAAGTGCACCACTATATCGCTCTGAGAGACAAGCTGCCGCACGACGCCTGCGTCGAGCACGCTGCCCTCTACGAACTCGAAGCCTGGGTAATCGAACGCTGGGTGTAGGTTCTCAATCCACCCGGTGCTTAAGTCGTCGAGAACGGTGACCTCACGGCCCTCGCGTAGCATTCGCTCCGTCAAGTGCGACCCGATAAAACCCGCGCCACCGGTGATCAGAGCCCTCATCGTTCGATCCCCAGCGTAAAATGCAGACCCTGGTACCAGCCGTCCCTTGACACAAGACTGTAGTTGCGGCGCTGGTAACTGGCCGACAGTTGAAGCGACCGGCCGAGTCCGACCGAGATCGTGGAAGTGAGGTCCCAATCGGGCCGATAGTCGGCAAACCGGGCCACCTGCTGGGCGCCGCCCGAGCCCCGCACCTCGTATCGAACGCTCCCCAGCTCGCCATAAAGGCCCAGGTAACCATCGTGCCGGCGATAGCGATCGGGGGTGAAGAAGCCAGCCTCGAGCAGGCTGTCGCGGTCGAACTGCTCCCAATGAGTCAGCAGCCCCGCATCCACCGAGAAACGCCTGTCGTAATGCAGGATTCTCCGCAGCGTTGCTTCACTCGCAAGGCTTCGGTTGGCATCGCTCCAAAACCGGCGGTCCCCACGAACCGACAGAGAAGTTCGAGAGTCGAAGGCGAACTTAACCGCGCCCGCCACACTGGTACTGGCAATGCCGCGATCAATGGCGCGCGGGGTGACCCCCAGGAATTCGCGCCCCGCGGAGAGCTGGAGGGTCCAACGATCGACCGGTGACGCCGTGATCTCGAAATTGAAAATAGGCCGCAGTGCGCGATCGGTCCTCCGGTAGGAGCAGCCCCCCAGGAGGGTCAGATAGGCCGCCGGCGCGAGCCGAACCTTTCCGCCGGCCCGGAAATTGTTCAGGTAGGCGTGGTCACGCCCGTCGGTGAGAATACTTCCTTCCGGAGCGGAGGACGAATACTGGGCCACATCCATGACGATCTTGTGGTCGGCCGCGACAGTCCCCTCAAGACTTCCCCCCCAGAAACTGTCGTGTATGCCGTCCGAATCGTTATAGACGGAGAACTCGGGCTTAATCGAAGCGCCAATGGGCTTGGCCAAAGTGCCTTCTAACAGCTTGTAAGCATCGTGGTAGGTCGATTCCGCGGTGACCCCGTCCAGGCGATCGACCAGACCTCTCAACACGGCAAATTCGTTGGAAGCCCTGCGATTTTCCCCGAGGTCGAGTGAAGCGTAGACCTGCGAGACTTTCGCGTCCGGGTAGGCGGGCGCCAAGGCCGCTGCCTGGTCCGCGGTCCGGCGAGCCAAAAAGCGGCGGTCCCTCGCCCAGTGCAATACCTCGGCTTTTAGCGCTAGAACTTCGGCGTCATCGGGATGGATGGATAGCAGCCGGTTACAGAGCGCCTCGGCTTGCGAATAATCTCCGTGATAGCGGCGCAGCCGGATCAATTCGATCGTCGCCTGCCGATCCCGCGGCGCCGCGCGCAGATACAAATTGTACTTTGCGATCGCGTGTCTGGTGTCGCCGGCCCAGGCGTAGTTGCGCGCCAGGCGCAGGTCGATGCCGCGGTCCTGCGGGTTGAGAGTTTGCATTTGTTGCAGCACCGCAATGGCTTTTCGATACTCCGCCGCCATGGCGTAGGAACCGGCTAAAGCTTCCAAGATCTGAAGGTCGTTCGGGTGAGCCTGGCGCGCCTGTTCCAGGGACGCCAGCCTCGCCGCAAAATCCGGAGGGAGCTTGGACGTTTGCGCGGCAGCCATCGATACGGTTGCGAGAATAAGAACTAAGCAGCACCGCATTCACTTCCTCCAATTTCGGTTGGCCGTTCCGAGGTCGAAGAGGTATCGGAGCGTGGTTATCAGATCTACGCCGAGGGTGAGCAATCGTATGGGCGTCGCGGCCAGCATCATCCCGGCGGATTTCCACCGCCTTCCCGAGTCGGCGACAATAGAGACCCCCGTGGTTGCCAGCAGTGCCTCCAGCCCGATACTGATCCAGAACATCTCATGGTGAAAAAACGCAAAGTACAGAAGCAGGCTCGGATAACTCACTTTTTCAAAGAGAGAAACAAGGTCGACCCAACCCACGCTACGCCCGAATCGCCGGGTGTAATCCTCGCCCCACGGGGCCCTATACTGCTCCTGGATGCGCCGCCGCTGGGCTCCGCCCGGGATCGTGTCTCGGCGCTTTGAGAACAGCCCGGCGGCCCAACGTTTTGTCTTCTTGAATGGGGAAAGAGGCAGTTCGCTGAAGTAGTACAAGGATTGGAAGAAAGAGCTGGACCACAGGTAGAGTTGGCGCGGCAGCCGCTCGATGCTCGGTTCAATGGACTCGCATCGCACGTCGGCCACCTGGACATTACGCCATCCTTTCCAGGCGAAGAAGTGCCCGATAAAGACGTCCTCGGAGTTGGTCAGGTTGTCGCCCATCTGCGGCCCCGCGTATGCGAAACATTCGCGGAGGCGCTGCGTGCGGTAGGCCACCGCGCAGCCACTCGGATTCAAGCGCGATCCGAACATCTTCATGTGTCCGTCATAGAGGATTCGCTGGAGAAAAACGTAAAGTGAGGTGCGGTAGATCACCGTGACAGACTCGAGTAGCGCGGCGAGTCCCCTGGGAGGCCCGCCAGGATCGAGTCCCAGTTCGGATTGGATGCGCGCGAGCACGGGATTGGCCTTTATGATCGTGCTCCGGCGCCTGCGGGTCAGCGGCGACACCTCGCCGCACGCGGAGGCCACGCCCGCGTTTTCAAACAGGTTTTCGATGAGACGGGAAGCGTAATTCCGGTGACTCAACACCGTATCGGCATCCAAAACGAGTAACACGTCCGCGTTACTGATTTCGCATTGTTCCCGGACGCCTGGCGTCTTACCTTGGGACTCACCACGGACGACCAGATTGACCTCCCTCCCGCTGAATTCCGCAAAGCGCCGGACGACCTGCGCTGTGAGGTCAGTAGACGCATCATCGATAACGGTGACTCTGCGAAACCGAAAATCCTGATCGAAGAGTGATGCCAGGCAAAGGGCGATGCTCGATTCCTCATTCTTGGCTGGGATCACCACGTCGAGGGTGGCTGTCTTCCAGTCGAAGGCAGGGGTGGGTTTGGTTCGGTCCCATCCCTTCAGCTTCCCCAGCAAGGCGAGGATGACACTCGGTGATAGAAACCAGTACGAGATGGCGGCCATGATGCGATCTTCCCGAAGTGAGTGAACTAATCTTATCGGCTGATTCCGTCGGAACGGCTCGAATCCAGAACACCGCGCGTACCCCTAAAACTGTTCAAAACAACCTCCGCCAGCCGGTTTTCCACAGCCCAACCTATTGATCTGCAATTCCCTCGGCGGCCATTCCAAAACCAGGGCTCCTTGCACCACCCCGATCCTCTCCAAGATGCCGGTGGCGCGGGCGCGGCGCCGCGGACGGAGGCCCTGAGTCTGCCCACAGGCGTCCTGAGGCCTTGCCTGGCTCCTCACTGGGGGAGGCCTCAACCCTTCTCGGCCTGTCCAAATCGAGACTCGCCAAAAGCGGCTTTGGACAAGAGCGATCTTGCGGGAGTCTGCCCAGGGCCACTACGAGAATGCTGCCCATGAAGAATCAGCGAATTCCATTCCAGCCGGAATGCTCACTTTGAGTTTCCGAGTCTGTTTCCCGTACCGCTGCGGCTCGAGTTCCTCTTGACCGAACATCGCTAGTGTCCGGATAGAAGTCGAATAGAATCAGTTGGTTGCCGGTATCGAGTAAATCGTTCTCGGAGTCGGACGCCTGAAGTGCCTATAACGTTACCCAAGAGCTTGCAGGATGGTAGCTGCCACCGCATCGCGGGGCTGGCAGAGGCTCACCCCCTTGCCGCGGAGCGCCACCGCCTGGACCTGGCAAGCGGGGCTCCGAAAAGACCGGAACCGGGGACGCTCCACCACTATGCCCGCCGGCGGAGGCGATGCCTCGACCGTTGCCGATGCCCGAGAAGAAGTGGACCAGCTCGTTTGAACTGACTTCAGGAGAAGCCGATAGGTGTATACTTGCCTAAGGCTGGGAGGCCGGAGCCGGCCTCGTGGCGTTCGCATGGAATTGGAAACCCGTCTCCCGGCCGGTGCGGCCGCAAGAGGGCCGGCCTGCGGAGTATGATTAATTAGGAGGGCAACAAGTGTCAATCGAATTGGATACTGCCCAGACCACACGGCGAGGGTTTCTGGGCGCGGCTGCCATGACAGCGGCTTCCTATCAGCGGGTTCTCGGCGCCAACAATCGTATTGGCGTCGGGTTCATCGGATTCGGACTAATCGGTAAACAGCACGTCGCGGATTTCAAGAAATTCGCTGACGTCGACATCGTCGGCCTGTGCGACACGTACAAGCCCCGTGTTGACGAAGGCCTCGCCTACATCGGCAATGGCAAGGCCGTGGGCTACGGCGATTTTCGAAAGATGTACGAGAACAAGGACATCCAGGGGATCGTGGTGGCCACCCCGGACCACTGGCACGCACTGCTCACCATCATGGCTTGCGCGGCGGGCAAGGATGTCTACGTCGAGAAGCCGATGACGCTTTTCGTAGACGAGGGCAAGTGGATGATCCAGGCTGCCCGCAATCACAAACGCATTGTGACGGTAGGAACCCAGCGGCGCCAGGGCCGAGGGGTTCGGGAAGCCAAGAAAGTGATTGAGAGCGGCATTCTGGGGAAGATCCATACCGTACGGTTGTCCTCGTACCGGAATATTTACCCCGGTTTTGGGAAGACGCCCGTCGAGAATCCGCCCGCGGGGTTCGATTACGACATGTGGCTTGGCCCGGCCCCGAAGAAACCCTATCAGAACCACCGTGGGATTTATCACTTCCGTTGGTTCTGGGATTACTCCGGCGGCCAGATGACCAACCTGGGAGCCCACATCATCGATCAGATCCTGTGGCTCATGAACGTCAAGGGCCCGTCTCTGGTGATGTCCGCTGGAGGCCGGTACGTGCTCGAAGACGATGGAGAAACGCCGGACATCCAGGACGCCTCGTGGGTATTCCCAAACTTCACCATGCACTGCTCGATCCGCGAGGCCAACGCATCACGCGGAGACCCCGGCCAGGCCTACCTCGGGACTAAGGGTACGATGAACCTGGCGGGCAGCTACCAGATCGCCTCGGAGACGAAGATCGATCCGGTTAACGATATTCCCCGCTTTTTGGGGCAGCCCATTGGAGGACCGGGCTACACCCACGTAAAGCCTGAGCCCTGGCTTCCGCAGTACGCCTCAGCCGCTACGGGACGCGGGGGAGGACGGGGTGCTGCGCCGGCGGGTGCGGGTGGAGTCGCGTCGGACTCCCGTTATGGCACCGGCGGCTCCGAGGACACCATGTCGATGAACGAGCGCGATTGGCTGGACTGCATGAAGAGTCGCAATCGCCCGCTCTGCGAGGTGGAGGACGGACACCACGTGTCGATCGCGTGCAACCTCGCAAACGTGTCTCTCCGCCTCGGCCGCTCGATTCGATGGGACCCGGTGAAGGAACTGGTCATCGGCGACAAGGAAGCCCAGGCAATGTGCTCGAAGACCTACCGGGCGCCCTGGGACAAAGAACTGAGAAGCCTCGTCAAGGTGTAAACGCGCGGCGCGGCGTTCGCGGGCGTTCGGGGAATTGGTGGACGGCGCGGGATTCGAACCCGCGACCCCGGCGTTGCGAACGCCGTGCTCTCCCAGCTGAGCTAGCCGCCCACAGGCTGTACGACTACTGACAATATAGCACGTGCCGTGTGCGGCACTCCAACTACGCCAGATGAATCCCATCGGTAAGCAAACACAACTCAAGAAGATGGAGGCCGACTGGGACCGGCGCGCCCGGGAGAACGCCCGGTTCTACGTCGTGACGGGAAAACAGGAGTGGTCCGACGAGGAGTTCTTCCGCTCCGGGCGAAAGACCGTCGAAGAGGAACACCCGACGGACAGGATCAACAATTGCCAGCGCAAGGACCCCCGGCAAATGCGGGTCCTCGAAATTGGCTGCGGCGCGGGGCGGGTCACGAGGGCGCTCGCGGACCTCTTCGGCGAAGTGTACGGCGTGGACGTCAGCGGGGAGATGGTGGAGCTGGCGCGGCGCGCTGTCGCGGACAGACCAGGCGCGCGGGTTTACAAGAACAACGGGATGGATCTCTCTGTCCTGCCGGACCTGGAGTTCGATTTCGCGTTCTCGTGCATCGTTTTCCAGCATATCCCCAGCCGGGCCATCATCGAGAATTACGTTCGCGAAGTGCACCGCCTGCTGCGTCCCGGGGCGCTGTTCAAGTTCCAGGTGCAGGGCTGTGCCGAGATCGAGACCGCACCCGACGACACCTGGCTGGGCGCGCCCATCACGGACCAGGAAGCCGTCCAGATGGCGGAACGCTGCGGTTTCGAACCCCGCTACCGGCACGGCGCGGGGGAGCAGTACTTCTGGCTCTGGTATTTCAAGAAGGACTGATCGGCCTGCTACGCCCCGCTTCCCCCGGAAGCCCTGGCTACGCCCGCCCGCCGCTTGGCCCAGTACCGCTTCATCCGGCTGGAAACTTCGCGCCTCTCCTCGGGGGACATGTTCTTCCGCCCGCGACGTTCCTTGCGCGGGGACTCGGCCGCCGCGTGCGCTGCCGGGCGCCCTTTCGCGCCCAGCAGTTCCTCGAGGGAGGCGATGGCTTCCTCGATGCGCTGCTTCTCCTCGTAAAGCTCGCGTATGGTGGTGCGAAGGTCCATTCCCGCTTCCGCGGCTCCCCTCGTCGAGGGCAGAGCACCTATCAGCGTACCAGGAAGGGCCAACTATGGACCAGGTGGTACCCATACTTGGTCATCGCCAGCCAAACCAACGCGGCGACTATCGCCAACACCACAAACAGACCGTAGAACACCTTCAACCATGGGAAGCGCTGCTTCTCCCGGTGCAGCACCAGCAGGTAGCTGGCGAAGACGCCGACAAAAAACAGGAAGTACATCGGCGTCGCGAACATCATCAAGTTGAAGATATCGGGGGTCGGAGTCACGATCGCGGCAAGTACGGTGATTCCCAGGATGGCGTAACGCACGTTCCGCATCAGGAACGCGGGTGTCACGACTCGCAACAGGGTGAGGAAAAACAGCAGAACGGGCAGCTCGAAGACCAACCCGATTCCCAGGGTCACGTTTACGAACAGATCGAAGTAGTCCGTCAGCGTGATCATGGGCTTGACGTTGATGTCCCGCCCGAAGCCGAGCAGGAACTCGAGGGCGAAGCGGAAGGCGATGAAATAGGCGAATGCCCCGCCGAGGACGAACAGCCCGGCGGTGCATATCACAAAGGGCGCGGCCCAGCGCCGCTCACGCTTGTAGAGGCCCGGCGCGATGAACCCCCAGACCTGATAGAGAACCCACGGCGACGCCACGAAGAGGGCCACCAGAAGGGGAGCCTTCATCCAAATCATCATGAAGGCATCCACCGGTTTGGTGAACACGAGGTTGGGCTCCGCCCCGATATGCTGCAGCGCGTCGATGATCGGCCGGGTGATCCACCTCCAAATCTGGTTGGCAAAAAACAGGCAGATCGCAAACGAGATGCCGATGCCTCCCAGGGTTCGGAGGAGGCGTGAGCGCAACTCCTCCAGGTGCCCCAGGAAGGACATGCGCAGCATCCCTTCCTCGGGGTCGTCCTCGTCGTCTTCGCCGGATTCGACGCCGTGCTTAGGGGCGAGAGGCGCGGCGTCATCCGGTGGCGCAACTTCACCTCCGGGAGGATTCACTCCCGGCTCTAGTTCGTCAGATGCCATTTAGATTGATAGGGCTCAGCCTGTTGCGGCCGGAGAGTGTGATTCCGGCTCGGCCACGGCCACTATCGCCGGCACGGGGACCGTACCAGACTCGGCGTCGGCATCGGCTACCGCGGTTTCCTCCGCGGCTCCCTCGTACCCGGCGACATCTTCGGTCGTAGCAACGCCGGCTTCCAGCGCCGCAACCTCTGTGTATTCAGCGCCCTCAGGTGCGGATGCGCTTACAGTGGACGGATTATCGGCGGGAGAATCATAGGCGGACGACTCATAGGAGCCGCCGTCGTAAGTGTAGGAAGAATCGTGTTCGGTCAGCTCGTTTTGGATGCTGCTCGTCACTTCCTTCAATGATTCGTTCTCCCGCTCCAGGTTGACCATCTCGCGCTCCCAAGTGGATTTCAGCTCACTTGAGGCGCGTCGGAACTCGGTGATCGCTTTGCCTACAGTCTTGCCCAATTCAGGCAGCTTCTTCGGCCCAAAAAGGAGCAAGGCAAGCACAAAGATAACCAGAGTTTCTTGCCAGCCCAGCGGACCCATCCTGTTCCTCCAGTGAAGATACTACAACTCCATCATAGCGTTTGGCCGGGACAGATTCAACCGGAGGGCAGGCCTTTGATATAATGTGAAGGCCGGGAGCAAGATGTCCGTCGCCAGGGTTCATCATCGCCATCATCACCGCGCCCACGGCGCGACGGGCTGACTTCCGAGCAATCCTTGACGAGATTCTGGAAAGGACGCCCGCCGCGGTTCAGGCGGGCATTTTTGTTGGTGTATCCAAATGAAGGTTGACTTTGACAAGCTGGGCGGCCTGGTCCCGGCCGTGGTTCAGGACCACTCGACGGGGCGCGTTCTCATGGTCGGGTTCATGAACGAAGAGGCGTTTCGCCTGACGCTCGAAACGGGATTCGCCACGTTCTATAGCCGCTCCAGAAACAAGCTGTGGCTGAAGGGCGAGACCTCCGGGCACCGGTTGGTGGTCAAGGAGATTTCGACCGACTGCGATCGGGACACGCTGCTCGTGCGGGTTGAGGCGCTGGGGCCCGGGGTGTGCCACGAGGGCTACCAGAGCTGCTTCTTCCGTACTCTCAAAGACGGCGAGTGGGTGGTTTCCGAGAGCCGGGTCTACGATCCGGAACAAGTGTACGGGAGCACAAAATGAAGCTCAAACTCGGCATTCCCAAAGGCAGCCTGGAGAATGCGACGATCGATCTGTTTCGCCGGGCCGGCTTCACCATCACCACGAGCAGCCGCTCCTATTTTCCGGCCATCGACGATCCGGAAATCGAGTGCATGATGATTCGCGCGCAGGAAATGGCGCGCTATGTGGAGGACGGGGTCCTCGACGCGGGGCTCACGGGCCGCGATTGGGTTGAGGAGACCGGAGCGCGCGTGGAAAACGTCGCGGACCTGATTTACGCCAAGCAGAGCTTCGGCAAGGTGCGCTGGGTTCTGGCCGCGCCGGAGGCGTCTCCGTTTCAGAGCGTCCGGGATCTGGAGGGCAAGATCATCGCGACCGAACTGGTGGCGGTCACCCGCCGCTACCTGGAAAAGCACGCTGTGAAGGCCAAAGTGGAATTCAGTTGGGGAGCGACGGAGGTCAAGCCGCCGGTGCTGGCCGACGCCATCGTGGAGGTGACCGAGACGGGATCCTCGCTGCGCGCCAACAAGCTGCGCATCATGGACACGGTGCTCGAATCGAACACCCAGTTGATCGCCAATCTGGGTTCCTGGGCCGAGGCCGGGAAGCGGCGCAAGTTGGAGGACATCCGGATGTTGCTCCAAGGCGCCATTGCGGCGCTAGGCAAAGTCGGCCTCATGCTCAACGTGAGCAAGGGCAATCTGGCGGCCGTGCTGTCGGTGCTCCCGGCGCTGAAAAAGCCGACGATCTCGCACCTGAGCGACGAGGACTGGCTGGCGGTGAACACGATTCTGGAAGAATCCACCGT
>VFSW01014987.1_pt1 | contig 10681 bp, 9 predicted proteins | sample 5358111 | NCBI WGS metagenome assembly VFSW01 (sample SAMN11554181, study PRJNA540505) | mine drainage metagenome | isolation source: sediment from site ElyBrook_90M | place: USA: Ely Copper Mine, Vershire, VT | collected 2017
CAAGGGTCCGGGCGCCGCTATCCAGGGTTTGATCAACGATCGCATTTTCACCAAAGAGCTGACGATTCGCGGTGTCAAGAATGCGGATTTCGACTCGTTCGCGATCGCCGTGAAGCTGATCGAATCGCGCAAGTATCCGTTCGAGAAGATGCACACGCATAGCTTCGCGCTCAACGATCTGGAGCGGGCGATCAATACGTTGGCCGGGCGCGTCGCAGGCGAGCACGCGGTCTCGGTCGCGCTCGATCCGCTACTCTGAGTGCGACTACTCGGAGTTCGACATTGGCAGCGCTAATCGACGAGATGCTCGCGGATGAATTCGCCGATTCGTGCGATGGCCTGACGTCCCTCGGGCAGAATCGCCGCGAAGGTGTGCCATACGTGGAGCATCTCCGGCCAGACTTCCAGCGTCGTGTTGACCCCAGCGGTTGATGCTCGCTCGGCCACACGGGTCGCATCGTCGAGCAGAACCTCCGATGACCCAACCTGAATGAGCAGTGGTGGAAGCCCGGGAAGTCCGGCATACAACGGTGACGCGAGCGGCGTGCGAGCATCGTGGTCGCCGAGATACAACTTCCCCCAACCGAGCAGCATCTCGCGACTGACGATCGGATCGTCCCCGGCCTTGGTTTCCATCGAAGCACCGGTGAGGGCAAGGTCAACCCACGGCGAAAGGCATACCAAGGCGCCGGGAAGAGGCAGTCCCTGATCGCGACTTGTGAGCGTCGTCGCGAGCGCGAGACCGCCGCCGGCGGAATCGCCAGCAATCGCAATACGAGCCGGTTCGATGCCGGTATCGAGCAGCCATCGATACGCTGCGGCCGCGTCCTCGACTGCGGCGGGAAATCGATGCTCGGGGGCGAGCCGATAATTGGCAGCGAGTACTCGCGTCGAGGCCGCGAGCGACAACCGCGTCATCAGGTCGCGATGGGTCTCGACTGATCCGCTGCCATAACAGCCGCCGTGCAGATAGAGCATCGCGCGATCGTAGCGGGATGCTGGTGCGCAGATCCATTCCGCGCTTACGCCGCCGGCGTCCACCGGCTGACGATCGATGTCATCGGGAAGCGCGTGACCCTTGGCGATGTCGTCGTACTCGGCGCGCAATTCCGCGAGATGCCCAAGTTGCACAATCGTCGGACGCGATCTGCGCCGCGAGAAACGGCAGAGTTCGATCGCCAGTTGAAGTTCCCGACTTGCCACCGTGAGCGAAGGCGCCTGCGCCAACAAGGTGCGCCCGAACCAGCGATTTAGTTCAACTCGATATTGTAGAGCTTCGCGGCGTTCTCGCACACGATCTTCCGCGTGATGGCCTCCGGTACACCCTCGAAATCCTGCTTGATCACTTTGAGCGAGTTCGGCCATGTCGAGTCCGTATGCGGGAAGTCCGACGCCCACATGTAATTGTTCTCACCGAAGAACTTGTAGGTCATCGGCCCGATCGCGTCGTCCTGGAAGGTCGCCCACACATTGCGTCGCACATAGTCCGACGGCTTCATCTGCAGCTTGGTCTCCTCGCGCATCGTGCCGAACTTCCCGTACATATGGTCGCTGCGGTACATGAAATGCGCGATCCAGCCGGTGTCGTTCTCCGCCGACACGATCCGCAGTTGCGGAAAACGCTCGAAGACCTTGCCGAAGATAAAGCTCGAGAGCGTGCGCTGCACTTGATAGACCGGCTGCATCGTCCCGATCAGCATCTTCACGCCGCCGAATACGATCGGGCCGCTCTCTGCGGTCTTCTCCCGGTTCTTGTCGCGATTCCTGCCCTTCTGGTCGCGCTGCGTAATCACGTGCAGCGACAACGGCATCTTCATCTCCTGCGCCGCCGCCCAGAACGGATCGTAAATCTCGCTGTAGTATGGCTTGTCCTCCGGCGGCACACCCCAGATCATCGCGCCCTTGAGCCCCATCTTCACGCAGCGCTCCAGCTCGCGCACCGCCAGCGGTATATTGTCGAGCGACAGCAGCGCGATCGGATGCAACCGCTTGGGGCTGTAGGAGCGGAATTCCGCGACCCAATCGTTGTAAACGCCGAAGCACGCCCGCCGCAGTTCATCGTCGTCGAGTCCGAAGAGCGGCATCCCCAACGTCGTATAGATCACTTCGGCCTGCACGCCGTCGATGTCCTGATCCTTCAACCGCTCGGCCGGATCCCATCCGCTGGGCCGCGCCGCTTCGTAACCCTTCTGCAGATGTTCCTTGAGTTCCTCGCCGCTCTTGCCGATACCGAAGCCGCCCGCCACCGGAAACGGCCGCACTCCGGGTGCGACAAACATCAAGCCCTTGCCGCGTTCGTTCTTGACCACCTTTGGCGCGCGGTCGGAAAATTTGTGGTCGAGGCGAGTCTCCCAAAGGTCAGCCGGCTCCATCATGTGGGAGTCGGCGGAAATCACACGCATGCCTGCCATCGTTAGTCCCTCCTTGGTTGGTGAAGGCCGTACCGCTTGGCCGGTTATCCTGATCGTTGTATCGCACCAACCACCGCTTTCGGCAACGATAATGGCGCGGGCTTCAGACCTGCCACACTAGCGCATAATCAAATTCAGGCCGGAGGGCGTACTGTAGCGGGAAACGTCGTCGAATTCCTTGGGGACCTGTTCATTAACGTAGTGCTTTCCGTCCGCCGTCGGCTCGACTGTGAAGGTCGCATGGTTTTGCACGACGTCCCAGAAAATCTCCACATCGGAGCCATTGGCGTTGACCGGTCCGATACCCGGCGCATCGACGGTATGTGGAAAAATCGCATGAAGCCGCTGCGGCTTCATCTGTTTATCGAAGTTCTCAACCCAAAGCGGCGTGTAGAAGTGGCTATCGACGTACAACACGCGCTTGCCATAGCAACTTGCCCCGCCATGCGATGGGAGCGTGCTCACGCTGATCTCATCGACGTCCCGGACTTGCCATTTCCCCATCGAAGGCTGCGGCCAGCCGAGCGGTAGATCGAAGCCCGCCGGAAAACTCTCCCGCGGGAGATTGAGGTCCGCCATCGTCAGAATCTTTCGCCTCGCAACATAGTCAACTTTCAGTTGCGTGATATTGGAATCGAAGCCGAACTGATAATCATCGTGATTGGCGTCAGTGCCTGCGGTCTCGGCACATCGCGCCAGGGATGAAAGTGGCTGATAGCGGCGCAACGCAGGGATAAAGACGTAGGAATCTTCCGACCGCGCCGGATCGGCATACTCGACAGTCAGAGTAGTAGTGTATTTTTGCTGCTCAGGCACGAGCAGCAAAAACCAGTTAGTAAAGAATATGGGACTGTTCGCGGTCGCCGGCGATGTCCCCGGATCGGTGTTGTAGGCGAATTGGCGCAGCACGAATTCATACGCGATGCAGTTCGACGCGCCCATCGAGTTGACGCCGCAAGTGTAGCCGTAGGTATCCGCGATCAGGCGCGGCATATAGCGATACCAAAGGTTCGCGAGGACCTTCCAGCCTTTGTGCGGCTCCGCAGGATTCGGAAACGGAATCCCGCCTCGATAGCCCGTGAGGGTCAGTCCCCCGTCGGGCAATTCAACGATTTTCACCTGGCTCGAGTACTTCTGCGTGGCTTCGAGATAGTTCTTGGGCAACGGATAGTTCACCGTCGGCCCAACTTCCATCGAGACGTCGGCGGGCATCTTCCAGAAATATTTGCCCTCGAATAGAGCCACCATGCCATCCGGCATGAATTGCTTGAAATCCTGCCAATTCTGCATCGTTATGCGGGTTCCGGACGGAACCGCGTCGTCGGTCTGAACGCCTGGCGCGCTCGAAACATAGGCGTGATTCGGCGACAACGTCGCTTCTTGCGCGAGCGAATAACCAGGCACGAAAAATACCAGCACTAATCCCAGGGCCACATAACGAAGCATCATTCCCTCTGCGCCTTTCCCAGTGGCAGCCTGTCAAAACAGTCCCCACAGTTAGTCGGTTAAGCGGCACATTTCCTGAGACCGTGTCCGGACCTTGCAGCGGGAAGCCGTCCGGCCTATACGGTAAATGCAGCCGGAGACTTAAAACGGATTTCCGGCTAAAGCAAAGATCGCACGCGGCGAGCCTTGACCTGCCGGCGTGAGCCGAAAAAATTTACGTTAGCCCGGTTACTAAATCCAAATTGAATCGAGGCACTAAAAAATGGCACGGACCGAAGAAAACATCCACAAGCTGAAATATCCCGGCGCAGTTGACGCCGACGGTCACATCCTCGAATCAGCCAAGTGCTGGGAAGAGTATTGCGAGGCCAAGTGGCGCGCCAATGCCATCCGCATGAAGGAAGACAAGGACGGACTCGAATACCTTGAAGTCAACGGCGTGCCGTCGCGCGTGAATCGCGGTGGCAACTTCGGCACCGTCGCGCAGATGGGCCAGGTCTCGCGCACCTCCGGACATTTAAACCCGCGGATAAAGTACGGCGCTGATGTTCCGCTCGGCGCCTGCGATGCCAAGGATCGCCTCACGCGTCTCGACAAAGAGGGACTCGACGCCGCCATCATCTACCCCAGTCTCGACCTTACCTGGGAAACCGACACCGACGATCTCGAATACTCACAGGCGATGTGCCGCGCGTATAATCGCTGGGTCACCGACTGGTCCGCGGACAGCGGCGGTCGTCTGATCCCGGTTGCCCATCTCTCACTGGGCGATCCTGCGGGCGCTGCGGTCGAACTCGAACGCGCGGTCAAGGCCGGTCACAAGGGTGGCTGGGTCGTGCAGTTTGTCGCAACGCGCAAGCCGCACGGCCACAACGATCACGATGTGCTCTTCGCCAAGGCGCAGGAACTCGACGTCCCCCTTGGCATCCACGTTTCGCTCGAACCGCAATGGTGCTGGCCGGGGCGCTACGACAAGGAGTACGTCCGCAAGCAGCCGTGGTTCCTCAACGTGACGGCCTCCGACGCGATTCGCCACGCGCTCGCGAGCTTCATGCAGTACGGTACCTTCGACAAGTTCCCCAAGCTCAAGATCGTAATCCTCGAAGTTGGAGCCGGCTGGGTGCAGTATTGGCTCGATCGGATGGACGCGGTTTACGACAGCGTGATGGGGCGCAGCGTGCCGCTCAAGGAAAAGCCCAGCTTCTATTTCCAACGCAATGTCTGGGTGTCCGCCGATCCCGACGAGAAGTCATTGCCCGCGATGGTCGATCTCTGCGGCAGCGATCGCTTTTTCTGGGCAACCGACTTTCCGCATCCCGACCACACCGGAAACTATATCGAGGAGCTGGAGGAGTTCGGGAATAAGATGAGCGACCCGAAACGCCGACGCGACGTGCTCGGCGACAACCTGCGGCGCGTGTACAACCTCTCGATCTGATTCTTGGGATTGGGGCGACGCGTATCGCACGGTGAGACTATGCAGCCGGTCGTGAGATGGCGAGGGCGTCCACTCACGGCCGTCTAAAAGGGAGAACGAAAATGCCGGACATGAAAGAATTCAATCAGGGCGTCATCAAGGATTTCCGCGCCAACGGCGGCAAGGTCGGCGGGCAGATGGCGAACATACCGCTTCTGTTGGTCACCATGAAGGGCGCCAAGAGTGGCCGCACGATTACGCTGCCGCTCGCATACAGTAAGGATGGTAACCGGTTTGTCGTGATCGCTTCCTACGCCGGCGCTCCGCATAATCCGTCGTGGTATCACAACCTTGTCGCCCATCCGGACGTAACGATCGAACTCGGCGGCGAAAAGTTCTCGGCGAAGGCTTCCGTCGCCCAAGGCCCGGAACGCGATCGGTTATACAAACAGCAAGCCGACCAACTACCGATTTTCAACGAGTACCAACAGAAGACCACCCGGCGCATACCGGTGATCGTTATCGATCGCGTCAACTGAAGTAGTAGCACTTACATACACTGCGGCAAGGTGTTCGCGCCGCACGATTCCGTTTGCGAGATGCTCTCCGCGGAGGGACAGCTGCATGACGAACTCGCCGAGAATGCTCGAAGGTTACCGCGTCCTCGATTTTACCCAATATGTCGCCGGCCCGACCTGTACGCGACTGATGGCCGAGTTTGGCGCGGAGGTCGTGAAGCTCGAACTGGCGCCCGGCGGTGACCGTGTGCGCGATTGGGGAATGAAGCCGCGCACTGCCCCGGCGAGCAGTCACAGCACCTATTACATGCAGCATGATCACAGCAAACTCAGCTTCGCGATCGACATGAAGCAGCCCGGCGCGCGCGAACTCGTGCTGTCGATGATTCCGAAGTTCGACGTACTCGTCGAAAATTTCGCACCCGGCGTGATCAAACGCTTGGGCTTCTCCTATGAAGATGTGAAGAAGATCAATCCGAAGATCATCATGTGTTCGATCTCGATGGCGGGACAGACCGGGCCGCTGTCCGACAAGGCCGGCTACGATCTGATCGGGCAGGCCTATGCGGGCGTGACCGATGGCATCGGCGAGCCGGACCGGGCGCCGGCGGTGATCGGGATGGCGATTGGCGATGTCTCGACCGGCGTGGCCGCCGCGATGGCGGTGTGCGCCGCACTACTGCATCGCGAGCGCACCGGCGAAGGGCAATATCTCGACGCCTCCCTCACCGACACCTACTTTCACATGCACGAAATGAACGTGCCGAAGATCGCATTGGCGGGCGACCGGGTGCGGCCCAAACGCGCGGGCTCGCAGATCGACGGTCCCGGGCCGGGCGGCGTTTTTCGCTACCGCAACGATGAGTACGTGATGATCCTCATCACGCCCCATCAATGGCCGCAGATGGTGCGCGCGATGGGCATGCCCGAGCTGGCGAGCGATCCGCGCTTCAAGGGTGCGAAGGCGCGGCACGCCAATCGCTTCGAGTTGCAGTCGATTGTCGAAAAATGGCTCGCGAGCTTCCCGACGCGCGACCATGCGATCGCGGCGCTCGACAAGGAGCGCGTGCCGTGCGCGCCCGTTTTGACGGTCAACGAAGCCGTCGCCCATCCGCATCTGAACGAGCGCAAGACGGTGCGCTGGGTGCAGGATCCGCTGCTGGGCAAAGTAGCCACTCCTGCGGTGCCGGTGAAGTTCTCGGCTTGGCCCGACCGCACGGAACTGCGTTCGGCGCGGCTCGGCGAGGATAACGAGCGCGTGTTGCACGATTACCTCGACTTCAGCGACAAGCGCATCGCCGAGTTATACGCGAATGGCGTGCTGGTGCGCGATCCGACCATCTGATCGCCTCGCGCACCTGGCCCGCTTGCTCGCGCGCCGCCGCTAGATCGCCCGGTAGTTCGCGAACGACACCGTTGACGAGCGCGCGTTCGGGTCCGTGATCACGTTGACCACCGCCGGCTTGCCCGACTTGACCGCGCGCTCCATCGCGGGCCGGATGTCCTTCGGACGCTCGACCAGTTCGCCATACGCGCCGAAGACTTCCGCCATCTTGTCGTAGCGGCTGAAACCGAGGTCGCGGCCCGCATCCATGGTCCCCTTGCCGGCCCATCCGCCATTGTTGCTGATGACGATCAGCGCGGGGATGTTGTGGCGCACCATGGTGTCGATTTCCATTCCGTTCATGCCGAACGAACCATCGCCGCTGAGCACGATCACCTGCTTGTCGGGTTTTGCTACTTTCGCGCCAAGGCCGAACGGCACCGCGACGCCCATGCATCCGTTCGGCCCCGCATTGACCGAATGGCCCGGCGCGAAGAACGGAATCGACTGGCGCGCGAAGTTCAGAATCTCGTGGCCATCGACGACGATGATCGCGTCGCGGTCCATGAAGTCGCGGACTTCCTTGCACAGCCGCAGCGGATGAATCGGCGTGGCGTCCGAATTGAGCAGCGCCTCGGACTTCTCCTGCGATCGGCGATCGTACCCGCGCAACTTATCGACCCACGGCAATTCGCCGCGCTTGTGAAAGGCGTCACCTGCTTCATCGATTAGTTGGCGCAGAACGGTTTTCGCGTCGCCCACGATGCCGAGATCGACCGGCCGGTTGCGGCCGATTTCCTCGTCCGAGATATCCACCTGCGCGATCTTCACGCCGGCGTCCCACCGCGGCGGCTGGCCGAAGCCCACGATAAAGTTGAGGCGCGTGCCGATAATCAGCACTGCGTCGGCTTCCTTCCACGCTTGATTGCGCGCGCCGAGAAAGCTCAGCGGATGATCCTCCGGGATGACGCCGCGGCCCTGCGGCGTTGTGTAAAACGGAATCTGCGTGAGATCGACGAACTCTTTCAGCTCGTCCATCGCGCCGGACCAGAAAACTCCGGTACCCGTGAGGATGATCGGACGCTGCGCCTGCTTGAGCATCGCCACGGCTTGTTTGATCAAATTTGGATCGGCGGCGACGCGCGGAATCGAGTGCGGCCGATTTGGAAACATCACTTCGCCTTCTTCGACTCGGTTGTAGAGCACGTCGCCCGGCAAATCGACATAGACCGGGCCGGGCTGCCCGCCGGTCGCGACGCGAAACGCCTTGTTGATGATTTCCGGGATGCGCCGCACATCGATGACCCGTTCCGCGTACTTGGTGATCGGCTTGAACATTCCCACCTGGTCCATTTCCTGAAACGCGCCCATTCCAGCCTGCGAGACGGCGCTCGCACCGCCCAGCGCAACGACCGGCACCGCATCGAGAAAAGCATTGCCGACGCCGGTGATCAGGTTGGTGACGCCCGGACCCGAGGCCGCGAAGCATACGCCTGGCTTGCCGATCACGCGGCTGTAAGCGTGCGCGGCCATCGCCGCGGCCTGTTCGTGGCGGACATCGACCGAGCGGAAACGCTCGATACAGCGCGAGGCCACATCGACCATCGGACCGCCGGTGAGATAGAAAACGGTATCGACGCCTTCGTCCTGCAGCGCCTTCGCCACGAGATCGTTGCCGCTGACCTTGCCCATGATGAGGTCCTCCCGATCGGATTATGGCAATCGGTTAACACATAAGCGTCGAGATGCGGTAGCGGACGCCCAAGAATTCACGCGCACCGTTCATTTCCCATTTCGACAGGAAAGCGCGAATATCTCTTCGAGATAAATCAGTTCCGCATGGGAGGTCTGCCATGGCACGCGAGCCACGACGAGTTATCACCGGTCACGACGCCGAGGGAAAATCCGTTTTCGTAATCGACGCGCCGCCGACGCCGTTCGGCGCCTACTGGCTTACCGATTCGACTCCCGTCGATAATTCGGGTTCCACCGACGCGGCCTTGCAGGTGCGCAAGCTTGAGCCACCGTCGGGCGGCAGTATCTTTCGCTTCGCCGCGATTCCACCCGAGGATCCCAACGTCTCGCGCGAGGAGCGCGAACGTCAAACCGCCAAGATGTTTGCGCAAATGGACGCGACGCATTGCCGTCCCGATACCACTCGCCATCCCGGCATGCACAAGACCCGCACCATCGATTACATCGTGCTGCTCTCCGGCGAGGTCACGCTGATGCTCGACAAGGGCGAAGTCGATCTCAAGCCGTTCGACGTCGTCGTCCAGCGCGGCACCAATCACGCCTGGGTCAACAAGGGCAAGGAGCCGGCGCTTATCGCTGCGGTCCTGATCGACGCCAAGCCCTAGCCCGCGCAGGCCTTCCTCTATGCGACCGTCTTCAGGAAGCCCAATAGCGCTTCGTTGGTGGGCGCCGGACGTTCCGCCTGTACCCAATGTCCGGCGCCCTCGATGATCACCTTGCCCTTCAGGTTCGGCACCCATTGATCCATCGCCGCGAGCAGACCGCCGCCCGCGAAGCTCAGCACCAGGTCTTTCTTGCCCGCGATGAAAAAAGCCGGCTGCTCGATTTTCGCGTTCGCGAGCTGCGGCGTGATCGCGATGTTGCGATCGATGTTGCGATACCAGTTGATCGGCCCGCGAAAGCCGCTCTGCTGATATTGCGCGACGTAGTAATCGAGGTCCTCGGCGGTCAGCCACGACGGTAGCGTCTGCGGATCGACGAGGCCGTCGAGGAACTTCGCCGACGCCGGTTTCTTGACGAACCAGATGCCCTCGGGCGCGTCACCCGAAATCGAAAAGTAAATCATGCGCAACGATTTGCGCACGTCGGCTTCGAGTTCCGCCTCGGCCACGCCGGGCTTCTGGAAGTACACGATGTACCAGAAATTGTCGCCGAAATTTTCCTGCTTCGTCATCATGCCTTCCATCCCGCGCACGTACGGCACGCTCATTCCGACGACTGCTCGTACGCGTTTGGCATGCAGCAGCGCGGTATGCCACGCGACCGGCGCGCCCCAATCGTGACCGACCACGATGAACTTCTCATGCCCGAGCGTGGTCGCGATTCCCGCGACATCGTTGCTCAACTCCACGATGTTGTACGCTTCGATCGCCGCCGGTTTGTCGCTGCCCCCGTAGCCGCGCTGGTCCGGCACCGCGACCTGGTAGCCCGCCGCCACGAGCGGATCGATCTGATGCCGCCACAGGTACCAGCATTGCGGAAACCCATGCAGCAGAACCACAAGCGGCCCTTTGCCCTCGACCACCGTGCGCAGTTTGACGCCGTTGGTTTCGATCGTCTGAAAGTTGCGCTGTTTCATGCTCCCCTCCGGGCGAATTTTTCTATGCGAATTTATCTGGTTTCACACTCGCACCGACCTCAGATTGTATGCAACCACGAGGTTCAAGATCAGCCGTTCTTCATCGTCCCTCGCAGGACTTAGCCGCCTGCCCGAGCATCGCGAGCGTCAATCAGTGAAAAAAGAGTTATCTCGGCTGCATCGCACCCGCGGCCGAGAGGATCTCACCGTATTTTACACAATGGGAAATCG
>VFSW01014988.1_pt1 | contig 10680 bp, 8 predicted proteins | sample 5358111 | NCBI WGS metagenome assembly VFSW01 (sample SAMN11554181, study PRJNA540505) | mine drainage metagenome | isolation source: sediment from site ElyBrook_90M | place: USA: Ely Copper Mine, Vershire, VT | collected 2017
AGAGCAACGCGACAACGATCTTTTTCATACGCGGCTCTCCTGCGCATCAAGCTGTTGTAGTTTTCGAACAAAAGGGAATTCGCCCCAGCGACAATCAGCCAGCGCGCGCACCGGCCATAGTCCGATCACGCTATTCACCAAAAACACTTCATCGGCTGCCAACACTTCCGCAAGACTCACATCGCGTACCTGCAACGGGATCGCGCGGGCGGCAGCGTAAGCGATCACCCGGTCACGCTGCACACCCGCCACGCCGCAACGGGACAGGTCGGGCGTGATGAGCTGACCATGCCGTACCAGGAACAGATTGCTGCGCGTACCCGCTATCACATTGCCTGCCGCATCCAGCATCAACCCCTCGGCGATCTGCGCATCGCGCCACTCGGCGGCCGCCAGCACGTTCTCCAGACGATTGAGATGTTTGATTCCAGCCAAGCGCGGTTGCTCGCTCAGACGGGTCTCGCACACCCGCAACTGTATGCCTTGAATAGCCCAGTCGACCGGATACACCGGAACAGGCGAGACATCCCACACGTGCGTGGGTTCGGCGCAATGCGGCGGCGCGTAACCGCGCGCGCCCTGTCCGCGCGTCACGATGAGTTTGATGATGCCTTCTGGATGGCGCGCCAATAAACCATCCAACTCATCCGACAGTTGTGGCAAAGCCGGGCAAACGATGCCCAGCTTCGCACTATCATGTTGGATTTTTTGCAGATGCAACTGGCCATACAGCGCATGGCCGTTGCGGGCGAGCAGTGTGCGGAATACACCGTCGCCATACAACAAGCCGCGATCACGGATACTGATTAGCTTGCCAGACTCGCCATTGACCAGCATCGCGCGCGGATGATTAGACCTTACGGAACACCAATGTGCCGTTCGTTCCGCCAAAGCCGAAATTGTTGTTCACCGCCACGTCTATCTTCATGTCGCGTGCGACATTGGCGCAATAGTCGAGATCACACTCGGGATCCTGGTTGAAGATATTGATGGTCGGAGGCGATACCTGGTGATGCACAGCCAAAGCACAGAACACCGACTCGACCCCACCCGCGCCACCCAGCAAATGACCCGTCATCGACTTCGTGGAATTGATCACCAGATTTCTGGCATGGTCGCCGAAGGCCAACTTGATCGCCTCGGTTTCGTTCTTGTCACCCAGCGGGGTGGATGTGCCATGCGCGTTCACGTACTGCACATCGGACGGATTCAGTCCGGCGTTGTTCAAGGCGTTCAACATACTGCGCTTCGGCCCATCACTGTTCGGCGAAGTGATATGGTAAGCATCACCGCTCATGCCGTAGCCCGCCAGTTCCGCGTATATCCTTGCGCCGCGAGCCTTGGCGTGTTCGTACTCCTCCAGCACCAGCACACCGGCACCCTCGCCCATCACGAAGCCGTCCCGGTCTGCATCCCAGGGGCGGCTGGAAGTAGCAGGATCATCATTGCGCGTACTCAGCGCACGTGCAGAAGAGAAACCGCCCACTGCCAGCGGACTGATCGTTGCTTCCGCCCCACCGGCAATCATCACATCGGCATCGCCGTACTCGATGATGCGTGCAGATTCGCCTATGCAATGCGTACCCGTGGTGCAGGCGGAGACCATCGCCAGGTTCGGGCCTTTCAGGCCGTACATCACCGACAGATTCCCGGAGATCATGTTGATGATGCTACCGGGAATAAAGAACGGGGAAATCTTGCGCGGCCCGCCGACCAGATAATCGTTATGTGTATCTTCGATCATCGGCAGACCGCCGATGCCAGAACCGATGTTCACACCGATGCGCTCGGCATTCTGCTCGGTCACTGCCAGACCGGAGTCTTTGAGAGCCTCGATCCCCGCGACCAGCCCGAAATGAATGAACCTGTCCATACGTCTGGCATCTTTGGCGGGAAGATATTGGGTGACATCGAAATCCTTTACCTCACCGGCGACCTGGCAGGCAAAAGGGCTCGCATCAAAATGACTGATTCTGGTAATCCCGGACTGGCCGGCAACGATGTTTTGCCAAACACCGGGAATCCCGATCCCGACTGGAGAGACTATCCCCAGCCCAGTGATAACAACTCTACGTTTAGACAAGCTGACTCCGTTTCAACAACAGAAATGAAGGGAATTACTTTTGATGAGCCAGGACGTAGTCGATGGCCTGTTGCACGGAGGTGATTTTTTCTGCATCTTCATCGGGAATTTCGCACTCGAACTCTTCTTCCAACGCCATCACCAATTCAACGGTATCCAAGGAATCCGCACCCAAATCATTCACGAATGAAGACTCATTCTTGACTTCCGCTTCATTTACGCCCAGTTGTTCGGACACAATTTTTTTAACGCGCTGTTCAATAGACATCTTTTTTCTCCCACCCTAAATTAAAGTTCAAAAAAGCTGCGGCATTGTATCAAACTTGCCCGATTTTCCAAACGACATCGAAACACAAATTAAATCTGCCCATAAATTACCTGGTTGTCAGCGGGCAAGAAAGCCCAGGCGATCCTGCGTCATGCGACAACCCGACGATGACAAACACCGCGCGGCCACTCAATAAAAAAGGAGCCCGACCGGACTCCTTTTTATCACTGCACCCACAACGGGAGCGACGATTATTTCTTAACGCCGTTCACGGTGGCTTTCAGTGTCGCACCGGGCTTGAATGCCGGCACCTTGGATGCTTTGATCTTCAGCTCCGCGCCGGTCTTCGGATTGCGGCCAACACGGGCGGCACGTTTACGCACTTCAAATGTACCAAAACCAACCAGAGCGATGCTGTCACCTTTTTTCAGTGTCGCACTGATGATGTCCAACAAACCAGCAATATTGCGTTCTGCATCAGCCTTGGTGCTCCCTGTTTTTTCAGCCAATGCATCTATCAGTTCTTTTCTGTTCATGTTGTTTATTCCCTAGTTAGTGTACGAATAGTGTATGAATAAATAACTGCACCATGCAGCGAGCCGAAGTTTAGCACTCATCTTATTCAATCTGTATAGCCTTATGCGTATTTTTTTGCTCGTCTATCAAGGGTTGATTATCCGCTGGAGACCATATACCGCAGCACCCTTAGGTCGTGACCACATCGATTAGCACCCCGTCAACCGCAGCATGCGGATGCTTCAATCCACCTGTTCGATGCTTAACGTGACGGTATTCGCCTTGAATGGCAAGGACTTACCGCCACGCGCACGTTTGCCAAAGTAACCCTGCAATACCGCCCCATCCAGTTTGACATGCTGCTCGCGCGCGCCGGACAACCCGGTGACCTTCACCCCGGGGCGATCGATCACCGCCACATCGGCCAGTTCGTCGCCTTCCGCCAAGCCCAGCACGATCACACCTTTGCCGCCGCCGGACAAGTTCTTCAGCTCGGCCAACGTGAACACCAGCAGTCGCCCGGCACGCGAAACTGCGGCAACCAGCGATTGCGGGGTCGCAGTAAAGAGTACCGGATTCAGCAGCGTCGTGCCGTCCAGCGAGATGAACTGCTTGCCCGCTTTGTTGCGTCCCACCATGTCACCGATACAGCACGTAAAACCATAACCGGCACTCGTGACCAACACCAATTGCTGAGCCGCAGCACCGCAGAACGCTTGCACGATGCGCGCACCGCTCGCCACCTCAATGAGCGTCGCCAAGGGCACGCCATCGCCACGTCCACCGGGCAACGATGCGACCGGAATGCTGCAAACACGGCCATTGCTACAGATGACGATGCAATGGTCGGTACTGCGACACTCGTATGCCGCCAGCAAGCCATCGCCCTCTTTGAACGCGACGCTGCTCATATCCAGACCATGCCCCTGTCGGGTGCGCGCCCAGTGCTTATGGGATATGACCACGGTTACCGGTTCATCAACGACCGCCACGCTCAACACCGCACGCTCGGCCTGCTCGATCAAGGTACGGCGTTCGTCACCGTAGGTCTTCACATCGGCATCAATCTCATTCGCCACCAGCGTACGCAAAGCCTTCTCGCTGGCCAGCAAACGTTGCAGCTTGCTGCGCTCATCCTGCAGTGCCTTCAGCTCGCGCTCGATCTTGATGCCTTCCAACTTGGCCAGCTGGCGCAGACGGATTTCCAAAATATCATCGGCTTGCCGTTCGGATAGATTGAAGCGCGCGATGAGCGCGGCTTTAGGCTCGTCTGACTCGCGTATCACGGCGATTACCTCATCGATATTCAGATAGACGATCATGCGCCCTTCCAGAATATGGATGCGATCATCCACCTGTGCCAAACGATGCGTGACGCGTCGATACACGGTAGCAAGGCGGAACTGCGCCCACTCGCGCAGAATGACGGCGAGCGGCTTCTGCTGCGGCCTGCCGTCCAACCCTATCATCACCATGTTCAACGACAGCGAGCATTCCAGACTGGTGTGCGCGAGCAACACCGTCATCAGTTCGGTGGGCGTTTGTCGGCTCGATTTCGGTTCGAGCACCAGACGCACCGCCTGATCCTTGTCCGATTCGTCCGAGACCTTGTCCAGCACCGACAGGATCAAGGCCTTGTTCTGCACCTGATCCTGCGACAAAGTTTTCTTGTTGGCGCGAACTTTGGGGTTGGTCAGATCCTCGATCTCTTCCAGTATTTTTTTGGTCGATACACCATGCGGCAATTCATGCACCACCACTTGCCACTGACCGCGCGCCAGCTCTTCTATCGTCCAGCGTGCACGCATCTTCAGCGGACCGCGTCCCGTTCGATAGCACTCGCGTATCTCGGCAGCCGACGAAATGATCTGCCCGCCGCCCGGCAGGTCCGGACCCTGCACATGCGCCAACAACTCATCGTTGCCGATCTCGGAATTGCGCACACAGGCCGCTGCGGCCGCACCGATCTCGCGCAGATTGTGCGAGGGGATCTCGGTCGCCATGCCGACCGCGATCCCCGACGCGCCGTTGAGCAGCACCATGGGCAGACGCGCGGGCAGCAGGGAAGGCTCTTCGAATGCCCCGTCGTAGTTGGGCACGAAGTCCACCGTGCCCATGTTGATCTCGGACAGCAACAGTTCGGCAATGGGTGTCAGCCGACTTTCCGTATAACGCATCGCGGCGGCATTGTCGCCATCGCGCGAACCGAAGTTGCCCTGCCCGTCCACCAGCGGATAACGCAGCGAGAAACTCTGCGCCAGCCGCACCATCGCCTCATAGGCGGACGAGTCGCCATGAGGATGGAACTTACCCAGCACCTCGCCGACCACACGCGCCGATTTCACATGGCGGCTGTTCGCCACCAGCCCCATCTCGCGCATGGCATAAAGGATGCGGCGTTGCACCGGCTTCTGCCCATCGCACACATCTGGCAGCGCGCGGCCTTTCACCACCGACACGGCATACTCCAGATAGGCGCGCTCGGCGTATTGCGCCAGCGGCACGGCATCGCCTTCGGGCGGCGGCGGCAACGCGGAGAAACTACGCCCGCCGCCGTTACCACCGGCTGGCACAGCGACCACGTCAGTCGCGGTTTCAGGCTCGACCACACCCAGATCTAGATCACCCACGTATTGCCCCGGATCGTTATTAGACATCGCCGTTCACCTCGTTACCGTGGAACTCCAGCCATGCGCGGCGCGTGCCGGACTCCTGTTTGCCCATCAACATATTCATCATCTGGTGCGTGTCCGTATACGTGCCGGCATCAAACTCCACACGCAGCGCGCGGCGCGTGTCGGGATTCATGGTGGTCTCCCATAGTTGCAGCGCGTTCATCTCGCCCAGGCCTTTGAAACGCGACACCGCCCACGCCCCTTCGCGCAGCTTTTCCGCGCGCAAGCGATCCTCAATGGCGGACAACTCGGCGACGTTCAGCGCGTAGATCTTGCGCGCGGGTTTCTTGCCCACGGCGGGCACATCGACGCGGAACAACGGCGGCTGCGCGACGAAGATGCGCCCCGCTGCCACAACTTTGGGGAAATGTTTGAAGAACAGCGTGAGCAACAGCGTCGAGATATGCGAACCATCCACATCCGCATCCGCCATGATGTACACGTTGGCATAGCGCATCGCGGCCATGTCCACGACATCGTCCACACCGTGCGGATCGATGCCGATGGCTACCGCGATATCATGCACTTCGGCATTGGCGAACAGACGGTCTCGATCGACCTCGAAGGTATTGAGCACCTTGCCGCGCAAGGGCAGGATGGCCTGGAATTCCTTGTTGCGTCCCTGCTTGGCCGAGCCGCCTGCCGAGTCGCCCTCGACTAAAAACAATTCATTGCGGGTCGCATCCGAGCTGGCGCAATCGGTCAGCTTGCCCGGCAGCACCGCGACGCTGGAGCCTTTTTTCTTCTCCACTTTTTGCGCGGAACGCATGCGGCTTTGCGCCTGACGGATGGTGATCTCGGCGATCTTCTTGCCGTATTCGACATGCTCGTTCAGCCACAGCAACAGAGGATCGGTGATCATCAGCGACACCAGCTTGAGCGCGTCGCGCGACACCAGCTTGTCCTTGGTCTGCCCCTGGAACTGCGGGTCGAGCACCTTGGCGGACAACACGAAACTCACGCGCGAGTACACGTCGTCCGACACCAGCTTCACGCCTTTAGGGGTCAGGCCATGCATCTCGATAAAACTCTTCACCGCCGCAAAGATACCGTCACGCAGCCCTGAATCGTGCGTGCCGCCGTTCAGGGTCGGGATCAGATTTACGTAGGACTCGCGCACTACCGCGCCGTCTTCCGTCCAGGTGAACGCCCAGGCCGCACCCTCGCCCGGCGCGTAACCGGAGTCGCTGCCTTTTTGCACGAACTTCTCGCCATCGAAGATCGGCACGGCCAGCTCCTGCTCGCTCAACGCCTGGCTGATGTAACCGCGCAAGCCATCGGGGTACGACCAGGTCTGCGTCTGCTGCGTTTTCTCGGTGTACAGGCTGACGTTAACACCCGGCAACAGCACCGCCTTGGAACGCAACGAGCGTTCCAGTTGCGCCATCACCACGTTCGGCGTGTCGAAATATTTGGCGTTCGGCCAGGCACGCACCAGGGTGCTGGTGCGCTTCTTGGGCGCAGTGGCGATCTGCGCGAGCGGCTTTTCCGCCACGCCGTCGAGGAAGCGGATGAAATATTCCCCGCCGTCGCGGCACACTGTCACTTCCACTTTATGCGACAGCGCGTTGGTCACCGCCACGCCCACGCCGTGCAAGCCGCCGGAGAACTTGTAGGCCCCGTCGGTCTCCTTGTCGAACTTGCCGCCCGAATGCAGCACGGTGAAGGCCACTTCCACTACCGACACGCCTTCTTCGGGATGCACGCCCACCGGAATGCCGCGCCCGTCGTCCAGCACCGACACTGAACCATCCTCATGCGCGGTGACGAAAATATTTTTCGCATAGCCCGCCAATGCCTCGTCGCAGGCGTTGTCCACGACCTCGGCGATCAGATGGGTGGGGCTCTCCAGATTGGTGTACATGCCCGGCCGTTGCCGCACCGGATCAAGGCCGCGCAGCACCTTGAATGAAGATTCGTCATAGACGTTTTTACTCATGGAATTTCCTAATCAGATCGATCCAAAGCTGTCGACAATCGCCCTCTCCGGCGACCGGAATTTCAATCGTGTGCGGGCAAAAATGCATCCCATCGGATAAGGCTCGCGCAGCCAGCTTTGCGTGTGGCATGCATGACGTGGCGTCAGCATGACCGGCATCAAAAGTGGCAGCATTCTATGGGGTAAGACGAGTAAGTCAAGAAAAAATGACGGCCGCCAAATGCGCGCGGATGTTCAGTTGAAACGAGGGAAAAATCCGAGTAAGGCGGGGATGGCTTTGGATTGATCAGGCGGAACGGCGGTTAAGCAGGCAGCATTTTTACCGGAACGGAACACCAATAATCGCCTTGGCCACCCATTTGTCCGAGAAGGTGGAGAAGCCGCGCCCGATGCCAACATTCAAGTCCCACCCACCCACGGCGGTGTCCACCACGGCGAACAATTCCTGAATTTGCTGATTGGAAAAAACAAGTCCGTTGACCGAACCCATCCCGTTGTAACTTTCAAAGCCGAGCGAATAATCCTGCCTGATCGCGTAAGCCACTTTCGTGTCCAGCTCAAATGTCGCCGGCATCGCTGCCGGTCCGGAGACGACCCAGTCAATATTTGGATTGACGGCAAAAGTCCAGGGCCCGTTCCGATAACCATAGATCCCTTTCAATTCGGCACCGGTTGGATTCTGGGAAACCCGGTTGGCCAACGACCCGATCTCGAAATTCGCCCCCCAAAAATAGGCTTGATCCTCAGTTTTTGGCGCGATGAATTTTAGTCTCAGCTTTGCACCATCCAGGTTCGCGGTGCGGTTCGCATCCAGCGATGACAGCATGTAGGCACCGAGTTCAAGATTATCAGTCAGTCCGTAGGATAACTCCGGGGTCATCCGGTACACATGATAGGGTGGCTGCGCGCCGGGATAGCTTGGAACGGCATCTCCTGAAAAAACATAATTGTTGTGGACATCCAAACCAAACTCACCGGTCTTATCCATCTCGTCCATGTAGACTTGGATCTCTTCAGTTGCAGCAAACGCTTGCGGGAGCGGCAATACCAACAGGGCAATGATGCCGATACATTTCAGTAGGGTTTGCAATTTTTTTATCCTTGTTTCCAGTCATCGCGGATTTAACCACGAACCGTCTTCCGTACACCAACCGACAAATGGTACATGCGCGTTGCTCCTTACGGCGCGAACGAAACGACCAGCACAACAAAACTGTCGGGAATGATCGCCGGTTTAGGTCTGGGGTGTTCTTTGGTCGCGGGCGGTGTTGCGCCAAATGCAGCCGCCACCAGATACGCACGATGTCTATCCGGGTCATAAGCCATGGTTCGCGCGCCCTTTTGCGTCATCACGTTTTGCGCCACCGCATAGTGACCATGCTCCAGGTCTTTCACGACAGTCAAAGTCCCGTCACCGTTCGAACTGAATGCCAGCCCCAGATGCGGATCGAACGCCGCCGAATCAGGCTCTGCGCCGATCGCAACCTCGGCGACCAGGCTTCCGGTTTCAGCATCCAATATCTCCATCTTTCGATTGGCGCAGACCGAGAATAGCCGTTTATGTTCTTTGTCGATCGATAGACCCGTCGGCTCTACACCTTTCCCGAGCGGGAATGTTTTGATGATTTTGTCGTGACCGCTGTCAATGACGACAACTTGATTTTTGTCCTCGATGTTTACAAAAACATTCCCCGCCTCGTCGCTTACCGCAAGCTCCGGTTTGCCGGGCAAAACGATCGTATCAATCTCTTGATGTGAGACGGCATCGATTACCGTGGCATTATTGGAACGTCCATTGAAAACAAAAATATGTTTTGTGTTGGGCTCATACAGAATCACATCCGGGTTCAGCCCGGAGATCTTGATGGTGTCGATGACATTCAGCGTGGTCGAATCGAACACCGTGACCGAATTGCTTTTGCCGTTACTGGTAAAACCGACATTAAGGTCATCCGCCAGTGCGATGCCATGCACGCCTTCCGTGCCGGGAATATCGCCGATGACCTTGCCTGAATCCGCGTCAATGACTTGAACATGGGTCGCTCGGCTGACAAACAATCGATGGCGTTTCGCATCGAAAGTGATGAGATCCCAACCGCCTTCACCGCCGACCGGGTAGCGGTCGACGAGTGCGGATTGGGCAGTTCCAAAAAATGGCGCAGACTGCGCCAAAGGCGCACCCAGCAAGCTGGCAGCCAGTAAAACCGTTAAGCATGTTCTATTGCGCATCGTGTTTTCCAAAGTAAGTAGCGAATCTATTGCGATGTGACTTGTGCCAGCGTGCAAGCGGAGTGACGACCATCGATGTCGCAGGTATTGAGCGGCCGGCCGTCGCTATCCCATACCTTGACCTCCCATTGCTTCGGCCCCTTGCGCTCCATCGTCATAAAACCGAAACCGCCGGTCCACGAACTATGATGCTCGATCACGGCTCCGGGTGCGGGTGCGGTATCCGGCGGCAACTGGGCAGGCAGCGGCACGCGGTCTTCCAGCGTTCCCGAAAATCCGGTTACGAACTGTGTCGGATGCGGACTGGAAAAACTCACCTCCTGCCACACATGCAGATGGCCGGACAGCAAGACATCGACGCGCGGTGGCATGAACAACGGATTGATGGCACCGAATACGGATTGCAACCCCTGGTTGCCCGGCTGCAAGACCACCTCACCCTGTTTGTTTTGTTCCGCCCACACACCGAGCACCGGATGATGATTGGCCACCATATTGAAATTCGCCCGCTGCGCAAGCAGTTCAAGCTTGCGGTAAGCGTCACGGTACTTGCTCTGGCGGACATCGTCCGCTGCGAGTGCGACGCCGGAGGTGTTTGACGTATCCAACACGATCAGTTGTGCATCGCCGCCCAGCGGAACCGCATAGGGATCGCTGTAATCCCCAGACTCATCGTCAGCAGCGACGTTGCAATCCCGTCCCGGGAGCAGCGGGCGCGGATCGATCATGCGCCACCATCCCTGTCCGGCCCGTGCGCAGGATTCGTGGTTGCCACGCACCATCACCCAGGGTGCGGCTTGCAATAACGAAGTGCCCGGTGTGAAAAAATCGGCTTGCCAGGCATCCCAGCCGTACCCCCAAGGACTGCCCGCACATCCCGGATGATCCGCAGGACAGGCATTTTCGCGGTAGTGGAAATCACCCACATGAACGACCAGATCAGGCTTCCAGTTCGCCGCAGCCGCAGCCA
>VFSW01014989.1_pt1 | contig 10680 bp, 10 predicted proteins | sample 5358111 | NCBI WGS metagenome assembly VFSW01 (sample SAMN11554181, study PRJNA540505) | mine drainage metagenome | isolation source: sediment from site ElyBrook_90M | place: USA: Ely Copper Mine, Vershire, VT | collected 2017
TTCAGGGGGGCACCTTCACCATCACCAACGGCGGCACCTTCGGCTCGCTGTTCTCGACGCCGATCGTCAACCCGCCGCAGAGCGCGATCCTCGGCATGCACACCATCAAGGAGCGCGCCGTGGTCGAGAACGGCCAGGTGATCGCCGCGCCGATGATGTACGTGGCAATCAGCTACGACCACCGCATCATCGACGGCAAGGACGCGGTGCTGTTCCTGGTCGACATCAAGAACCAGCTGGAGAACCCGCAGCGCATGCTGCTGGGTTTGTGATTTTCCAAGCCGGGACCCGGGACCCGGCAGAAGCCCAAAGACGGTACTCGGCTCGGCAAGGTTTTGCTCTTGCGGGTCCCGGGTCCCGGGTCCCCGGTCCCGATTCAGGAATCCAGACACCATGTCCGAACAATTCGACGTCATCGTCATCGGCGGCGGGCCCGCCGGCTACCACGCCGCGATTCGCGCCGCCCAGCTCGGCCTGAAGGCCGCCTGCATCGACGCCTGGGCCGGCAAGGACGGCAAGGCCGCGCTGGGCGGCACCTGCCTCAACGTCGGCTGCATTCCATCCAAGGCCCTGCTGGATTCGTCCAAACAGTTCTGGAACCTGACCCACGGCTTCGAAGTGCACGGCATCAGCGCCAAGGACCCGAAGATCGACGTCAGCGCGATGGTCGGGCGCAAGGAAAAGATCGTCAAGCAGTTCACCGGCGGCGTCGGCCTGCTGTTCAAGGCCAACAAGATCACCTCGTTCTTCGGCAAGGGCCGGCTGCTGAAGGATCGCCAGGTCGAGATCACCGCGCCCGACGGCAGCAAGCAGACGATCGCCGCGACCAACGTGATCATCGCCACCGGCTCGGTACCGATCGAGCTGCCGTTCGCTAAATTCGATGGCCAATTCATCATCGACAATGCCGGTGCACTCGAACTCGCCAGCGTACCCAAGCGCCTCGGTGTGATCGGCGCCGGCGTGATCGGACTCGAGCTGGGCAGCGTGTGGAAGCGCCTCGGCAGCGACGTCACCATCCTCGAGGCGCTGCCCGAGTTCCTCACCACCGCTGACGCCGACATCGCCAAGGCCGCTGCGCGCGAGTTCGCCCGGCAGGGTCTCAAGATCGAGCTGGGCGCCAAGCTGTTGAAGGCCGGAATCAAGGGCAGCGAGGTGCATCTGACTTACGCCGGCAAGGACGGCGAGAAATCACTGGTCGTCGACAAGCTGCTGGTCGCGGTCGGCCGCCGCGCCTGGACCGACGGCGTACTGGGCGATGGCACCGGCGTCAAGCTCGACGAACGCGGCCGCGTCGTCGTCGACGGGCACTGCTGGACCGGCGTCGAGGGCGTGTGGGCGGTCGGCGACTGTGTGCGCGGCCCGATGCTGGCGCACAAGGGCTTCGAGGAAGGCATCGCGGTCGCCGAACTCATCGCCGGCAGGGCCGGGCACGTCAGCTACGACACGATCCCGTGGGTGATCTACACCGAGCCCGAGATCGCCTGGGCCGGCAAGACCGAGAAACAGCTGCGCGACGAAGGCGTGCCGTACAAGACCGGCAGCTTCCCGTTTGCCGCCGTCGGCCGCGCCGTGGCGATGAACGAACCGGCGGGTCTGGTGAAGGTGATCGCCCACGCCGAGACCGATCGCATCCTCGGCGTGCACATGGTCGGCGCCTGCGTGTCCGAGCTGATCGCCGAAGCGGTGGTGGCGATGGAATTCAAGGGTTCGGCCGAGGATCTGGCGCGCATCATCCACGCTCATCCGACGCTGTCGGAGGCCGTGCACGAGGCGGCAATGGCGGTGGACAAGCGCGCCATCCACAAGGTCAATTGAAGTCAGGATGACTTCATCCCATGCAGGCCATGGATGGCCGCTGACACGGGACCCAATGTGAAATAAGGACAGCTTCATCCCGTGCCGGCCCTGGATCGCCGCTGACACGGGATCCGGCGTACTTTCTGACATTGACAAATCCGGATTACTGAGGCGATGACCCGCGACCGTTTCGAAGCCTTCCGCATCCACAGCGACACTGCCGGCCATCGCGCGGGCATCGAATCGCTGGCGCTGGACGCTCTCACCCCCGGCGAGGTGGTGGTCAAGGTCGCGTATTCGTCGGTCAACTACAAGGACGCGCTGGCCGGCACCGGTACGGGCAGGATCCTGCGTCGCTCACCGCTGGTCGGCGGCATCGATGTCGCCGGTCACGTCGTCGCTTCGACCGATGCGCGTTTCAAGGAAGGCGATGCCGTGCTGTGCACCGGCAGCGGCCTGTCGGAGACGCGCGACGGCGGCTATGCCGAGTACGTGCGACTCGAGGCCAACTGGACCATACCGCTGCCGCCGGGCCTGAGCCTGCGTGAAAGCATGATCCTCGGCACCGCCGGCTTCACCGCCGCGCTGTCGCTGCTGCGCATGCAGGACAACCGTCAGCACCCCGGGCTGGGGCCGATCGCGATCACCGGTGCGACCGGCGGCGTGGGCATGCTGGCAACGGCGATTTTCAGCCGCGCCGGCTACGCCGTACATGCGATCAGCGGCAAACCCGAGCACGCCGGCTTTCTGCGCGCGCTGGGCGCCAAGGAGGTGCTCGACCGCCACGCCTTCGAGCCCGGCCAGCGCCCGCTGGAATCGGTGCGTTACGGCGGCGCGCTGGATAATGTCGGCGGCCCGACGCTGGCCGGCCTGCTGCCGCTGATCGCGCCCTATGGCAACGTCGCCGCGTGTGGTCTCGCGGCCAGCCCCGAACTCGCTACCACGGTGATGCCCTTCATCATCCGTGGCGTCAGCCTGGTCGGTATCGCCTCGGCTGCCACGCCGCGCGATCAGCGCGAGCAGGTGTGGGCGCAACTCGCCGGCGACTGGAAGCCGGCGCAGCTGGATGCCATCGCGACCCGGGAAATCACCCTGCTCGAGCTGCCTGCGGTATTCACGCACATGCTGGCCGGAGAGTCGTTCGGCCGCACCGTGGTGAAAATCGCAGCCTGAGCCAGCTGATCGGCGCCGTTCGCAGCTGTTTCGCAGCACAGCTGCGGCGCACCCGTGGGCACCGCCTTTCGCGGTCATGGCGGTCCGGGTGATAATGGCCCTATCGTGGACACCATTCCAATTCGCAGCGTGGGGAAATACTGATGGCGCGCATCCTGATCGTGGACGATTCGCCTTCGCAGCTGATCGGCCTCAAGCGCATGGTCGAAAAGCTGGGCCATCAGGTCGTCACCGCCGAAGACGGCTCCGCCGGTGTCGAGGCCGCGCGCCGCGAAAAACCCGACCTGATCCTGATGGACGTGGTGATGCCGAACCTCAACGGGTTTCAGGCGACGCGCACGATCTCCAAGGACCCCGGCACCGCGCACATCCCGATCATCCTGGTGACCACCAAGGACCAGGAAACCGACCGGGTCTGGGGTCTGCGCCAGGGCGCCAAGGGCTACTTGACCAAACCGGTCAACGAGACCGAGCTCGGTTCCATCATGCGCGAGACGCTGGACGGCTGAGAACCGGTCGTCTTGCCCAGCGCGGGACTGACATCCGGATCCCACCCATGCAACCCGGGCCGCTGCTCCTCGCCAGAGAGATTGCCCCGCTGCTCACGAGGCTTGATTGGGGAATCGGCGGCAGCACGCTGCTGTTCAAACTGGGCTTGATCGATGCCCCGCGCGATCTCGATCTGGTCGTGATGCCCCGGCATTTCGAATCGGCGCGGAGCCGGTTGTCCTCCCTGCTGACTCTGCGGCCGACCGCGCCGCACCCGACCTATGCCTCGAAGCACTTTGCACGTTTCCTCAGCGCAACCGGCGTCGGTGTCGACGTCATGGCAAGCATTGCGGTCCGGTCGGGATCGACGTTGACGACCTGGGACTTCGATCCGCGGACGCTCTCGCATGACGACGGCTTGCCGTGGATGCGGGCCGCGGACTGGGTGTGTCTGTATCGACTGTTCGGCCGACACGAACAAGCACAGCAGCTGGCCGACTATCTCGCGAAAACCGGGACTCGAAGCGGCTCCTCATGAGCCTTGCTGCCGCGGATCGAATCCCGCAAACGCCTGCTCGAATGCTTCGTAGGCTTTGCGCTCGTCGGGGTCACTGGCGACGGGCGTGCGGATGGCGAGTTCGACGATCTGGTCGCCGGACGGATGCCCGGGCATGCCGCGGCCCTTGAGCCGCAGCCGGCGCCCGCTCTGCGACCCGGCAGGCACCTTCAGCTCGACCGTGCCGGCCAGCGTCGGTACCGGCACCGTGGCGCCCAGCGCGGCCTCCCACGGCGTCACCGGCAGGCTGATGCGGATGTCGCGGCCGTCGAGCTGGAAACGGGCGTCGTCGCGAATGCCGACCTCGAGCAGCAGATCGCCGGAAGGCTGACCACCGCTGCCGGGATGACCCTGGCCGGCCAGGCGGATCACCTGACCCGGCGCGATGCCGGCGGGGATTTTCACCTCCAGCACGCGCTCGTGACTGCCGTCCTGCAGCGCCACACGGGTCTTGCCGCCGGCAAATGCCGTGGCGAGTTCGATATCGATGTGCGCCTGCACGTCGCGGCCGCGCCGGCTGCGCGCGCCGGTACGGCCGCCTTGCTGCTGGCCGAACAGGCTTTCGAAAAAGTCGCTGAAATCGCCACTGGCGCCGGTGCCGGAGTCGGGCCCTGCGCCCCCACCCCAGCCAGGCGGTGGTCGGAAACTGTCGCCGGCGCGATAGCCCCCGGCGCGCACCTGGTCGTAGGCTGCACGCTTGTCCTTATCCTGCAGCACTTCATAGGCCTCGTTGACCGTCTTGAAGCGCTCTTCGGCACCGGCTTCCTTGCTGACGTCGGGATGAAACTTGCGCGCCAGCTTGCGGTAGGCCGCCTTGATCTCGGCCGCACTGGCGTCGGGCTTGACGCCCAGGGTGTCGTAGTAGTCCTTGAATTCCATGCCGTGCTCCGGTCTGCCGACGGCACTACGCAACGGGCCCGCCGCGGTTTTCCCGCCGCGGGCCCGCAGGCGCAAGCCGGCCGTTTACTCGCCCGCAGCGATGTTAATCCTGCGCGGCGTGGTTTCCGGCTTTTTCGGGATGCTGATTTCCAGCACGCCGTGCTTGCCGGCGGCGCGAATGCCGTCGGCGTCGGCACTGTCGGGCAGCGCAAAGCGGCGGTAGAACAGCCCATGCGAGCGCTCGACGCGGGTGAACGTGCCCTGCTGCTCCTTGTTTTCGGCCGTGCGCTCGCCCTTGATCGACAGGATGCCCTTGTCCATGTGCACCTCGATGTCCTTGGGGTCGACGCCGGGAATGTCGGCGAGGATCACGAAGCGCTTGTCCTCCTCGCGGATATCCACGCGCGGCGTCCACTGGCTGGTGACCACGTTGGACTGGTCGGATTCGCCGGTATTGAGAAAGCGGTCGAGCACCTGGTTGATCTCGCCCTGCAGGTTGTTCGACAGCGCCCAGGGGGTGTAACGGGTGATAGTCATGACCATGTCTCCATGAAATGCGGCCGCTGGCCGCCTGCCCCCGAAGATAGGGGCAGGCCGTTGCCGATCAAGACCGCCGGTTCACGTCCGGCGCGGTACGATGCCGCATCCTCTGACCGCACGGCACGCTGCCGTGCCCACCCCCTGGAGTCCTCATGAGCATCCGCATCGGCGACCGCATCCCCAGCATCCCCCTCAACATCATGCGCGCCGGCGCCCCCGCCGCCGTGACCACCGACGAGGTCTTCAAGGGCCGCAAAGTGGTCCTGTTCGCCGTCCCCGGCGCCTTCACCCCGACCTGCTCGGTCAAGCATCTGCCGGGCTACGTCGAGCACTTCGAGGATTTCCGCCGGCGCGGCGTCGAGGTGGCCTGCATGGCCGTCAATGACGCCTTCGTGATGGATGCCTGGGGCAAGTCGCAGCACACCCCCGACGGCCTGCATCTGCTGGCCGACGGCAACGGCGCGTTCACCAAGGCGCTGGGTCTGGAACTCGATGCCACGGCGTTCGGGCTGGGCCTGCGTTCGCAGCGTTTTGCCCTCTACGCCGAGGATGGCGTGGTCAAGGCGCTGCACGTGGAAGCGCCCGGCGAGTTCAAGGTGTCCAGCGCCGAGGCGATGCTGACCGCCATCGGCTGACGCGGGCTGCCGTATATGCAGAAGCCCCGGCTTACTGGGGCTTCTGCATGTCGCGACTGGTGGATTCAGATCGCGGGCGGCGCTTCCGTGTCCGCCTGCGTTTCGGCGATTCCGGCGCCGTCGTCCTCGTCCAGACTCTCCAGTCGCACCACGCCGGCCAGGTTCTCTCCGGCCGGCAGCCGGATCAGGGTCACGCCCTGGGTGTTGCGGCCCAGCTGCGAGACCTCGGCGACGCGCGTGCGCACCAGCGTGCCGAGGTTGGAGATCAGCATCAGCCCATGACTGTCGTCGGCCTGCACTGCCGCAACCAGCGCGCCGTTGCGCTCGGAGCACTGGATGGCGATCACGCCCTGGGTGCCGCGGCCCTTGCGCGGGAAATCATCCAGCGGCGTGCGCTTGCCGTAGCCGCGGGCGGTGGCGGTGAGAATGTCGCCGCCGTGGGCGACAATCATCGACACCACGCGCGCATCACCGGTCAACCGCATGCCACGCACGCCGTGGGCGACGCGGCCCATCGCGCGTACTTCGTCCTCGGCAAAGCGCACCGCCTTGCCGTTGGAGGCGAACAGCAGCACATCGCAGCGGCCGTCGGTCAGTTGCACGTCGACCAGGCCGTCCGCATCGTCGAGATCGATCGCGCGAATGCCGTTGCTGCGCGGTCGCGAGTAGTCGCTGAGCGGCGTCTTCTTAACCGTACCGTCGCGGGTGGCGAAAAACACGTAACGGTCCTCGGGAAAATCGCGCACCGGCAGCACTGCCTGCACTTTTTCGCCCTCTTCCAGCGGCAGCAGGTTGACGATCGGCTTGCCGCGCGCTCCGGGACCGGCATCGGGAATCTGGTACACCTTCAGCCAGAACACGCGACCGGCACCGGTGAAGGTGAGCAGGGTGTCGTGGGTGTTGACCACCCACAGCTGCTCGACGAAGTCCTCCTCTTTCATCGCCGTGGCCGAACGGCCCTTGCCGCCACGCTTCTGGGCACGATAGAGGCTGGCCGGCTGGCGCTTGACATAGCCCGTGTGCGACAGCGTCACCACCACGTCCTCGGGCGGAATCAGGTCGAGCATGTCGAGATCCTCCTGCGACGGCTGGATCACGGTGCGGCGCGCGTCGGCGTAGTCGGCCCTGATTGCCAGCAGTTCCTCGCGGATGACGGCGAGCAGGCGTTCGGGACTCTCGAGGATCGCGATCAGGCCGCGGATGGTATCGAGGATCTGGCGGTACTCCTCGGTCAGCTTCTCCTGCTCCAGCCCGGTCAGGCGATGCAGGCGCATCTCGAGGATTTCCCTGGCCTGCAGCTCGGACAGCTGGTATCCCCCGCCCTTGAGTCCGGCGGCGGGATCGAGATCCTCGGGACGCGTCAGCTCGGCACCCTGGGCGGCCAGCAGCGCACGTACCAGGCCCGGTTCCCAGGTGCGCGCCAGCAGGCGCTCGCGCGCTTCCTGCGGCGAAGCCGAGGTCTTGATCAGCTCGATCATCGCATCGATGTTGGCCAGCGCGACGGTCAGGCCTTCGAGGATGTGGGCGCGCGCGCGCGCCTTGCGCAGGTCGAACAGGGTCCTGCGCGTCACCACCTCGCGGCGGTGGCGGATGAAAGCCTCGATGATCTCCTTGAGATTCAGCAGCCGCGGCTGGCCGTCGACCAGCGCCACCATGTTGATGCCGAAGGTGACCTGCAGCTGGGTCTGCTGGAACAGGTTGTTGAGGACCACGTCGGCCATGGCGTCGCGGCGGATCTCGATGACCACGCGCATGCCGTCCTTGTCGGACTCGTCGCGCAGTTCGGAGATGCCCTCGAGCTTCTTTTCCTTGACCAGATCGGCGATCTTCTCGATCAGCCGCGCCTTGTTCACCTGATAGGGCAGCTCGCTGACGATGATCGTCTCGCGGCCATTGGGCTCGGTCTCGATGTCGGCCCTGGCGCGCACCAGAATGCGGCCGCGGCCGCTGCGGTAAGCCTCGACGATGCCGGCGGCGCCGTTGATGATGCCGGCGGTCGGGAAATCCGGGCCGGGGATGTGCTGCATCAGCGTGTCGATGCCGAGATCGGGATCGTCGATCAAGGCCACGGTGGCATCGACCACCTCGCCGAGATTGTGCGGCGGAATGTTGGTTGCCATGCCGACCGCGATGCCGGCCGAACCGTTGACCAGCAGGTTCGGCACCCGCGTCGGCAGCACCAGCGGCTCGTGCTCGCTCTCGTCGTAGTTGGGGCCGAAGTCGACGGTGTCCTTGTCGATGTCGGCCATCAGCTCGTGGGTGAGCCGCGCCATGCGCACTTCGGTGTAACGCATCGCGGCCGGGTTGTCGCCGTCGACCGAGCCGAAGTTGCCCTGCCCGTCCACCAGCAGGTAGCGCAGCGAGAACGGCTGCGCCATGCGCACCAGCGTGTCGTAGACCGACTGGTCGCCGTGCGGGTGGTATTTGCCGATGACGTCGCCGACCACGCGCGCCGATTTCTTGTAGGGCTTGTTCCAGCTGTTGCCGAGCTCGCTCATCGCGAACAACACGCGACGATGCACGGGTTTCAGGCCGTCACGCACGTCCGGAAGCGCGCGTCCCACGATCACGCTCATGGCGTAATCGAGGTAGCTCTGGCGCATCTCGTCTTCGATGTTGACGCGAATGATTTCCTTGGCAAGTTCGGCCATCAGACGGCTTCCGGGTGGTGGCGGAACGCGACCGCCCCAGGACGGTCGCGGTGACCCGCAAACAATCCGTGAAGTGTAGCACAGGACGCCCGTAACATTGGCGGAAAAAGGCTTTGCCGACGGGCACTTACGTGTGCGTCTTGACGCCCCTGCGAGGCTTGGCGAAGACGAAGTGGCGGGCGCCCAGATAGTTGACGCCGGCGCCGGTCACCGAACCGGCGGCGACCCCCAGCGCGGGCCACGCGTGCACCAGCGGAAACTGCCAGACGGCCAGCGCGTAGGTACCGTAATTGACCAGCGCGCCGCCACTCATCGCGGCCATCCAGCGCATCCATTCGGTGCGCTTGCTGTGGTGGCTGCGGCGCGCGGCGAAGGTGTAGCGGCGGTTCCAGAGCCAGGTCACCGTGGCCGCGCACAGGAACGAGAACACGCGCGCAAGGTACGGGTCCATGCCGGCCTTGCTGACCAGCAGCTGGACGATGCCGGCATCGACGAAAAATCCGATCACGCCGCCGACGAAGAACAGTCCGATCTCACGCATGACGATCTCCAAACAGCGCCTGCATCCGTTGCGCATCCGGGCGTTCGATCACGCCGCGCTCGGTGACGATGGCGTCGATCAGCGCGGCCGGGGTGACATCGAACACCGGGTTCCAGGCACGCGCACCCGCGACCACATGACGCTGACCGGCCCACGTCAGCAACTCGTCGGCGTCGCGCAGCTCGATCGCGATCGCATCGCCCGTCGCTGTCGCCATGTCCACCGTCGACGCCGGCGCCACAACCATGAAGCGCACGCCATGATGGCGCGCCGCAATCGCCAGCGCATAGGTGCCGATCTTGTTGGCGGTGTCGCCGTTGGCGGCGATGCGATCGGCGCCGACGATTACCCACTGCAGCGCGCCGGACTTCATCAGATGCGCGGCGGCAGAGTCGGCGATCAGGATGGCGTCGATGCCGTCGCGCGCCAGTTCCCACATCGTCAGTCGCGCCCCCTGCAGCCACGGCCGTGTCTCGCCGGCGTAGACCGCCGCGATGCGACCGGCGGCGACACCGGCGCGGATCACGCCCAGCGCGGTGCCGAAGCCGGCGGTCGCCAGCGAGCCGGTATTGCAGTGGGTGAGCACGCCGATGCCCGGCCCCAGCAGCGCCGCCCCCAGATCACCCATGCGCCGGTTGGCGGCCAGGTCCTCGTCCTGGATCGCCTGCGCTTCGAGGGCGAGGTCGCGGCCGGCGCGCGCGGCGCCAGCCATGCGATCCAGCGCCCACATCAGGTTGACCGCGGTCGGACGCGCACTGCGCAGCGCCGCCAGCCCGGCGGCGAAATCGGCCGCGCCGTCGCGCGCCGCCAGCACGGCGCCCCAGGCCGCGGCGATGCCGATCGCGGGCGCGCCGCGCACGGCGAGGTCGCGGATCGCGCTCGCGACCTCGCCCGCCGTGCGGCATTCGATCCAGGTTTCATGCTGCGGCAGCCGGCGTTGGTCGAGCAGGCGCAGACCGTCGCCCTGCCATTGCACGGCGCGCACGCGGTCGTGTCGGGTCGTCTCGGTCATCGGTTTCCCAGGCGACTGCGGGCGATCGGGGCGCCGCCGGTTTGCACAGGCCACAGTGAAGCACAGATGCCGCCGCGGATCAGGAGTTCGGCGTGCGTGCCGGATGCGGGCACGCAACCGCGTTTGATCGCGGCAACGCGGTCGGCGGGCGTCGGGCTGGCAACGGATGCACGACCACGAGCGCGGTCCTGCACTGCGCCAGTCGGCGCAGTGGGCGCCGGATCGGGGTCGCGCAGCAGCGGGGTGAGCGCACCGTGCGGAGTCCGGGCGGCTGTCGGGCGGCTTCCATGCCGACAAGGCCAACCGTCAACCGCCGCGCGCAGCCAGCCACGCATGCACCGCGCCGGGGACCTCGCGCTGCGCGCGGTTGGACACATAGATGCCGATGTGGCCGCCCTTGAAGC
>VFSW01014990.1_pt1 | contig 10680 bp, 8 predicted proteins | sample 5358111 | NCBI WGS metagenome assembly VFSW01 (sample SAMN11554181, study PRJNA540505) | mine drainage metagenome | isolation source: sediment from site ElyBrook_90M | place: USA: Ely Copper Mine, Vershire, VT | collected 2017
CAGCAACATCGGCAACATCCACTACCGGCAGGACCGGCATGAGGAAGCGCTGCGATATTACCGGCAGGCGTATCCGGTGCTGCGGAGCCTGGGCGGGCCGGGCGACGTGGCGGCGGTGCTGAGCAATATGGCGGTGTGCTCGATCAGCCTGGGGCGGTTCCGGCTGGCGATGGTCTGCTACCGGCGGGCGAGGGCGTACTCGCAGCGGCACGGGCTGAAGCTGCTGGTGGCGGCGGCCGACTACAACATCGCCTACCTGCACTACCTGCGGGGCGAGTATCTGCAGGCGGCGCGGCTGTACCAGGCCTCGCGGCGGCACTGCCGCGAGGCGGGCGACGACTATCACGCCGCGCTGTGCGAGTTGGACGAATCCGAGGTCTGCCGGGAGCTGAATCTGAACGAGGACGGAGCGCACCTGGCGCGGCGGGCGGTGGCGGGCTTCGACCGGCTGGGCATGAGCTACGAGCGGGCGAAGGCTTACGTGAGCCTTGGGCTGGCGCTGAGCCGGAGGGGCGAGCACCAGCGGGCGATGGTGGCGTTCTGGAAGGCGCGGCGGATTTTTTCCGGCGAGCGCAACAGCCTGTGGCCGTCGCTGATCGACCTGCACCTGGCGCTGCTGTGGCGGCAGCGGGGCGACCGGGGGCGGACGGAGCGATTCTGCCGGCGGGCCTACGTGCGGCTGTCGAGTTCGCAGATGCCGGGCCGGGCGGCGCTGTGCGAGCTGTTGCTGGGACAGTTGAGCCTGCAGCGGGGAGACATCGAAGGAGCGAGCCGGTGGCGGAGGCGGGCCAGCGCGCGGCTGGAGGGCTCGGTGACGCCGGTGCTCGAGTGCCACGCGCATTATCTGGACGGGCAGATCGAGGAGCGGGCCGGCAATCCGGCGAGGGCGCGGGACCGGTATCAGGCGGCGCTGGTTTCGATCGACCGGCTGCGGAACGGACTGTGGAGCGACGACGCACGGATATCGTTTTTGCGCGATAAGCTTCCGGTGTATGAAAGCCTGGTGGCGCTGTCGCTGCGGGCTCCGGAGCCGCGGGTGGGCGAAGCGCTGGGCTACATCGAACAGGCGAAATCGCGGAGCCTGGCCGAGCGGATCGCCGAGGCGGGCGCGGGCGAGCCGAAGGGCGGAGCGGCGGGACCCGATCCGCGCCTGCGGCAGGAGCGGCTGGATTTGCACGCGCTGTACCGGCAGATGGAGAACGCCGCTGTGGGCCAGAGGCCGGACGCGGCACGGCTGCAGAGCCAGGTGCGCGAACGCGAGCGGGCGTACATGCGGCGGCTGGCGGAAGGCTCGCGGCTGGAGGAACCGGCGCGGGCCGCGGGGGCGCTGACGCCGGCGGCGATTCTGGAATCGCTACCGCGGGACGCGGCGCTGGTGAACTATTTCGAGATCGGCGGGAGCCTGTACGCCTGCCTGGCGCAGAACGGCGAGATCCGGATGATCGAGGCGGGCGAGGCCGAGCCGGCGCGGCAGCAACTGCGCCTGCTGCAGTTGCAGATGGCCAAGTTCCACCTGGGTCCGGAGTACCTGCCGGTGTTCGAGAGTACCTGGAACGCGGCCACCGGGACGCACCTGAAGCGGCTGTACGAAGCGGTGTTCGAGCCGCTGCGGCGCCACATCCGGGCGGATCACCTGATCGTTTCGCCGCACGGTTTCCTGCACCATCTGCCTTTTCACGCGCTGCACGACGGGACGCGGTTTCTGATCGACGACTTCACTGTGTCCTACACGCCGAGCGCGAGCGTGTTCGCGCTGTGCCGGCGGCGGGGCGCGGCGGCGGAGAACTGTTCGCTGGTGCTCGGGGTGCCGGACGCGATGGCGCCGCAGATCGAGGCCGAGGCGAGGCTGGCGGCGGCCAACCTGCCCGGGGCGCGGCTGCTGCTGGAGGACGAGGCTCGGCGGGAGGTTTTGTTCGAAGAGGGCCGGCGGTACCGCTATCTGCACGTGGCCACGCACGGGCTGTTCCGCGCCGACAACCCGGCGTTTTCTTACATCCGGCTGGGCGATACGCACCTGACGATGGTCGATCTGGAAGGGCTGCGGCTGAACGCCGAGCTGGTGACGCTGTCGGGCTGCGGCACGGGGCTCAGCGCGGTGATTGGCGCCGATGAGTTGATCGGCCTGATGCGGGGGCTGCTGGGGGCGGGCTCGCGGAGCCTGCTGGTGAGCCTGTGGGACGTTCATGACGAGTCGGCGGCGGAGTTCTTCGCAGCGTTTTATGGCCAGCTCAGGCTGCATGCCGACAAGGCCGGAGCGTTGCGGGCGGCGATCAACCAGGTGCGGTCACGGTTTGCCCATCCTTTTTACTGGGCGCCGTTTCTGCTCGTCGGGGACTATCACTACGCGGAAAGATGACATTGAGTTTTCTATGACTTACAAGAACCTTGCCGGAAACGGGGAAAATTCCGGAAGGTACCTATATTTTCCAGGGGGCGGTTTACCCTATTCACACAGAGGCGTGCTCCCCGGGAATGGTCCCGATGGAGGCCTGAGACTTGGGAAGCGGAACGATATGGATCGAATGAGCCACTACGTAGCCGAGCGTTGGGTCGACTTCGTCAGGAATCTCCTGCCGGAAGCCGAGCGGGCACAGATGCAAGCGCACCTGGACGGTGGCTGCGAACGTTGCCGGCGGGAGTTGGACCTGCTGCGACAGGTGGTGAGCTTCACCGCGGTGGAGAACTCATACCGCGCGCCGGAGGACGTGGCGCGTTTGGCGCGGGCGATCTACCGGCCGATGAGCGAGCCTGCCGGTGTGCTACGGCGCCTGTTGGGCGCCCTGATTTACGATGGCTTCGGAGAGCCGGTGATGGCCGGTGTTCGTCACGCGGCACCGTCGGGCCAGCAGTTGGCGTTCAACGCGGGTGACTACTGCGTTGATCTTCGCGTGCAAGGGCAGATGGATTCTTCGCAAGTAGCAATGGCCGGACAGATCGTGAACCGGAAGGCGCCGGAGGACCGGCTCGCGGGGCTTCCGGTGGCACTGGTATCCGGCCGCAGGATCATCGCCGAAACGTTGAGCAACGAGTTCGGCGAGTTCAGCCTCGAGTACACGACCGCCCGGAAACTGCGGTTGCAGATCGAGGTCTCAAACGAAGGAGTCCGGATCGACCTGCCGCTCAGATCGCTGGCAGGCGGGACCAAGGACTCCGAAATATGAACCGCTCGCGCAACAGGGACTTTCACATGATTCGCCGTATTCTGACTGCAGTCATCTTCGCCGCCGTGCTGGCCATGTCGCTCGCGGCGCAATCCTCCACGCCCAACTATTACGTGCTCGAGGTCTCCTCGGCCAACTTGAACGGCGTTCTTTCGCAGTATGGGTTGACGCTGGTGCAGGCGCTGAACAGCGAGGATTCCTCATTCCTGGTTTCGGCGCCGTCCAGCATCGCTCCGGCGACGCTGATCGCGCAGGTGACGGCCAATCCGGCTGTTCACGACCTTGAAGTGGACTCGACGCTGAATGAGGTCGAGTCGGATCCGCTGTCGAAGGTGACCCCGAACATCGCCGCGATCCAGGCGATGCTGACGAACCCCTCGACGATGAACTACTACGGGGCGACGGTGCTGACCACCTACGTCACGCAGCCGTCGTCCGGGATCATTGCCATGCCGCAGGCGCAGCAGGCGGTATCGAGCAACCATCCGGTGGTCGTCGCGGTGATCGATACCGGTGTCGATCCGACCCATCCGGCGCTGGCCGGGTCGCTGATTCCGGGCTACGATTTTACGCGCAACCAGGCGGGCATCCCGTCGGAATGGCTGGACCTGACGGCGCAGCAGACGGCGGCGTTTCAGAACTCGCAGACGGTGCCGCTGACGCAGAAGAACCAGACGCTGGAGCTGAACCAGTCGACGGTGGTGATTCTGGATCAGTCGACCGTTGTGATTCTTGACGGCGGCGGCGGACAGTTGAGCCACTTCGGCCATGGGACGATGACCGCGGGCCTGATTCACCTGGTGGCGCCGCAGGCGCTCATCATGCCGTTGAAGGCGTTTCTGGCGGACGGCTCATCGGACACGGCCAACATCGTGCGGGCGATTTATTATGCGGCCGATAACGGCGCCAACGTGATCAGTATGAGTTTCAGTTCCGAGACGGTGTCGATCGGAATCCGGACGGCCCTGCAATATGCGATCTCGAAGGGCATCGTCTGTGTTTCGGCGGCCGGCAACGACGGCGAGCAGGAGTTAGTGTTCCCGGCGGCGCAGGAAGGCGTGATCGGCGTGGGTTCGAGTACGGCAACCGACGGACGCAGCACGTTCAGTAACTATGCGGTGGACAGCGTCAAGATGGCGGCGCCAGGAGAAGCACTGTTGACAACCTATCCGGGCAATAATTACGCCGGGGTTTGGGGTACTTCGTTCAGCACGGCCCTGGTATCCGGAGGAGCCGCCCTGATGATGCAGGCCAATCCGCAGGTGGGCTCGGGCAACGTGAACGACGCGCTGGAGTCCGGCGTCCAGCTAAATTCCAGTCTCGGTCTCGGCGACGGGCGCCTTAACCTGATGCTCTCTCTGAATCAGGTAATCGGCGACAACTGAGCCGCTCTCTCGCGCGGATCCGTCCCCAACGGGATTCGCGCGGGAGAATTCGGAATCGCTCAGCCGCCCCAGACGTCGGCGGCCACTTGAACAATGCGCTCCAGCTTGGACCATTGCTCCTGTTCGCTGAGCAGATTGCCTTCTTCCGTGCTGGCGAAGCCGCACTGCGGGCTCAGGCAGAGCTGATCGGCGTCGATGAACTTCGCCGCCTCGCCGATGCGCCGCTTTAGCTCATCTTTGGGCTCGAGCGCGCCGGATTTCGACGTCACCAGGCCGAGCACCACGACCTTATTTTTCGGCACGAAACGCAGCGGCTCGAAGCCGCCGGCGCGGGCGGTGTCGTACTCCATGAAATAGCCGTCGACGTTGACGCGGTGGAACAGGAGTTCGGCCACCGGCTCGTAGCCGCCCTCGGCAATCCAGCTCGAGCGGAAGTTGCCGCGGCACAGGTGCATGGTGACGGCCATGCCGGGCGGACGCGCGGCGACGGCGGCGTTGAGCAGGCCGGCGTAGATGGACGGAAGCGCCTCGGGGTCGTCGCCGCGGCCGGCCAGCATGCGGCGCTGCTCGGGGTCGCACAGGTAGGCAAGATTGGTTTCGTCAAGCTGCAGATAGCGGCAGCCGGCTTCGGCGAAGGCGGCAACGGCCGCATGGTAGGCCTTGCCGAGATCTTCGTAGAAGCCTTCCATGCCGGGATAGACTTCCGGGCTGACGGCGGCGCGTCCGCCGCGGAAGTGGAGCACGCTGGGCGAGGGGATGGTCTGCTTGGCCCACACGCGGGTGTGCTCCTTCAGAAAGCGGAAATGGTCGAGCATCGGATGGCCCCGGAAGCCCAGGCGGCCGGTGACGCGAAGGCCCTTGGGCTCGGTTTCGACGCCGCCCTGGAAAGCGATGCCGCGGGCGGCGCGGAAAGCCTCGACGCCGTCGAGCCGCTCGAGAAAATCGAAATGCCACATGGCGCGGCGGAACTCGCCGTCGGTGGCCGCCTGAAGGCCGATGCGCTCCTGGTGGCGGATCGCCGCGACGATGGCCTCGTCTTCGGCCTGGCGCAGTTGTTCGGCCGTCAGGCGGCCGGCCTTCCATCCGGCGCGCGCCATGCGCAGGCTTTCCGGCCGCAGCAGGCTGCCGACGTGGTCGGCGCGGAAGGGTGGTGTTGTTCGTTTCATGTCGGGTGCTCCAGGCCGTCCAGAGGAAGGCCGGCGTAGTTTTCCGCGAGGTTGGTTGAGGCGGCGCGCGAGCCGGCCAGGTTGTCCAGCTCGCCCAATTGGCGGCGGAATTCGAAGCCGTCGCCCGGATCGAAGCGGTGCAGCATCGAGGTCATCCACCAGGAGAAATGCTGGGCCCGCCAGACGCGGCGCAGGCAGGTCTCCGAGTAGCCGTCCAGAAGATCGGAGCTGCCGGAACGGTAGTAGCGAGCCAGGGCGCGCGAGAGCAGCCAGACGTCGGCCGCGGCGAGGTTGAGGCCCTTGGCGCCCGTCGGAGGGACGATGTGGGCCGCGTCGCCGGCCAGGAACAGACGGCCGTAGCGCATCGGCTCGGTGACATGGCTGCGCACGGCGGCGATGCTCTTCTGGAGCACCGGGCCGTCCACGAGCCGGAAGCCGTCGCTGGTTTCCAGGCGGGTGCCCAATTCGTCCCAGATGCGCTCGTCCGGCCAGGCCGCAAGATCCTCGCCGGGCCGGCACTGCAGGTAGAGGCGGCTGATCTCGGGCGAGCGCATGCTGAGCAGAGCGAAGCCGCGCTCGTGATGGGCGTAGACAAGCTCGTCCGACGCCGGCGGCGTGGCGGCGAGGATGCCCAACCAGGCGAATGGGTAGACTTTGCCGAAGTGGCGGGCGGAGCCGGCGGGCATCGCGGCGCGGCTGACGCCGTGGAAGCCGTCGCATCCGGCGATGAAGTCACAGATGATCTCGTCCGGCTCGCCGTGGTTTTCGAACCGGATGCGCGGGCGGTCGCCGTCGAGCCCGTCCAGGCCCTCGGCAGCGGCCTCGAACAGGATCGGGGCGCCGGCCTCGACGCGGAGGGCGATCAGGTCCTTCACCACTTCATGCTGGCCGTACACCGTGATGGCGCGCCCGCCGGTGAGCTCGAACAGGTCGATGCGGTGGCGGCGCCCGGCGAAGCGCAGCTCGATGCCGTGATGAACGAGTCCCTGGCGGCGCATGCGCTCGCCGGCGCCGGCCGCGTTCAGCAGGTCCACCGTGCCCTGTTCGAGCACGCCGGCGCGGACGCGCTCCTCGACGTGGCGGCGGGAACGCGCCTCGATGACCACCGAGTCGATGCCCTGGCGGCGCAGCAGGTGCGCCAGCAGCAGGCCGGCCGGTCCCGCTCCAATGATGCCCACCTGGGTGCGGATCATGGAAGCCGGCCCGCCTAAACCCTTTCGAGCACCATGGCGATGCCCTGGCCGACGCCGATGCACATGGTGCAAAGAGCGTAGCGGCCCTGCACGCGGTGAAGCTGGCGTACGGCGGTGGCGATGAGCCGCGCGCCGCTGGCGCCGAGCGGATGGCCGAGCGCGATGGCGCCGCCGTTGGGGTTGACGTGGGCGGCGTCGTCGGCGAGGCCAAGCTGGCGAAGCACGGCCAGAGCCTGCGCGGCGAAGGCCTCGTTCAGCTCGACAACATCCATCTGGCCGATGTTCAGGCCGGCTCGCTCGAGCGCCTTGCGGGCGGCCGGAACCGGGCCCATGCCCATGATGCGCGGCGCGACGCCGGAAGCGGCCGAGGCGAGGATGCGCGCGCGGGGCGCCAGCGAGTGCCGCGCCGCCGCGCCCTCGGAGGCGATCAACAGCGCGCAGGCGCCGTCGTTGATGCCGCTCGCGTTGCCCGCCGTCACCGTGCCGGAGGGACGCACCACGGGCTTGAGCGCGGCCAGAGCCTCGATGGTCGTGTCGGGCCGGGGGTGCTCGTCCTGCGTAACCGCCTGCGGAGCCGCGCCGCGGCGCGCCGGAATTTCCACCGGAGTGATCTCGCCCGCCAGCCACGCTGTCGCGGCCGCCGCGCGCTGCTGGCTGCGGAGGGCGAAGGCATCCTGATCGGGGCGGGAGACGCCGTACATTTCCGCCACGTTTTCCGCTGTCTCGGCCATCGCGTCGACGCCGAAGGCGGCCTGGAACTTCGGATTGATGAACCGCCAGCCGAGCGTCGTGTCCTCCAGCTTCTGCGTGCGCGAGTACGCACCGTCGGCCTTGCCGAGCACATACGGCGCGCGGGTCATGCTCTCGACGCCGCCGGCGAGGATGAGCGAAGCCTCGCCGCAGCGAATGGCCCGCGCCGCCATCGCGGCCGCCTCCATGCTCGATCCGCACAGGCGGTTCACGGTGGCGCCCGGAACTTCCTGCGGCAGGCCGGCCAGCAGGAGCGCCATCCGCGCCACGTTGCGATTGTCCTCGCCGGACTGGTTGGCGCAGCCGTAGAGGACGTCGTCCACCGCGGCCCAGTCCAAGCCCGGATTGCGCGCCATGAGCGCCCGCAGCGGAATCGCCGCCAGATCGTCGGTGCGTACCGCGGCCAGCGAGCCGCCGTGGCGGCCGAACGGAGTGCGGATCATGTCGCAGAGGAAGGCTGGGGTCATGAGGTGTGCGCTTACCGCTCCGTTGTACGCTGGTTCGGCGCGCACTGTCAACCTCCCGGGGATCGCGCCGCGGCTTGACGGGCGCGCGCGGGCGGTTGTGTAATGAGGGAATTCGATTCCCGCCCTACGGGGCGCGTCTCGCACACGAAATGGAATTCCTCAGTCTTGGTGAAGCGGTGGAGCGCTATGTGGCCGACGGCGACCAGGTGGCGATGGAAGGCTTCACGCACCTGATCCCCTTTGCGGCCGGCCATGAGATCATCCGCCGCGGCCGCCGCGAGCTTACTCTCATCCGGATGACACCGGACCTGCTCTACGACCAGATGATCGGCATGGGCACGGCGCGGCGGCTGGTGTTCTCCTGGGGCGGCAATCCCGGCGTCGGTTCGCTTCACCGGTTCCGCGATGCGGTGGAGAACAGTTGGCCGGGGCCGATCGAAATCGTTGAGCACAGCCACGCAGCCATGGCCAACGCGTACGAGGCGGGCGCGGCCGGAATGCCGTGCGCTGTCTTCCGCGGCTACCGGGGCACCGATCTGCCGGAGGTGAATCCGGCGATCCGCTTTCTCCGCTGTCCGTTCACCGGCGAGGAACTGGCCTGCGTCGCCTCGCTGCGGCCCGACGTGGCCATCGTCCACGCGCAGAAGGCGGACCGCGAGGGAAATGGGCTGGTGGAGGGAATTCTGGGCGTGCAGAAGGAAGCGGTGCTGGCGGCGCGGCGGGCCATCGTCACGGTGGAAGAAGTGGTGGCGGAGTTCGGCCCGCGCAGTCCGAACGCGGTCATATTGCCGGGCTGGACGCTGAGCGCGGTGTGCCTGGCGCCGGGCGGTGCGCGGCCGTCTTACGCGCACGGCTACTATGGCCGCGACAACGCGTTCTACCTCGCCTGGGACACCATCTCGCGGGAGCGGCAGTCGTTTCTCGAATGGATGCGGCGGAACGTGCTCGAAGCGCCGCCCGGGGAGGCGCGATGAGCTACACGGCGGCCGAAATGATGACCGTGGCGGCGGCGCGCGCGCTGGGCGCAGGAGACATCTGCTTCGTCGGCATCGGCCTGCCTTCGGCCGCCTGCAACCTGGCGCGGCTCACCCATGCGCCCGGCCTCCGTTTGATCTACGAATCGGGCACCATCGAAACGCGGCCCGATACTTTGCCGCTTTCGATCGGCGATCCCGAGCTTTGCCAGACCGCGCTCACCACCGTCGGCGTGCCCGAGATTTTCCGCTACTGGCTGCAGGGCGGGCGCATCACCGTGGGCTTCCTCGGCGGCGCACAGATCGACCGCTACGCCAATCTCAACAGCACCGTCATCGGCCCCTACGCTCGTCCCAAGGTGCGGCTGCCGGGCAGCGGAGGAGCGAGCGAGATCGCCGGCAGTTGCGGGAAAATTTTCATCATCATGCGCCAGAGCCGGCGCAGCTTCGTCGAGCGGCTCGATTTTCTCACCACGCTCGGCCACGGCCGCACGGGCGCCGAGCGGCGCGCGCTGGGCATCGTCACGCAAGGCCCGGCGCTGGTGGTCACCGATTTGTGTACCATGACACCGGAGCCCGAATCGAACGAGATGATTGTCGCCAGCCTCCATCCGGGCGTGAGCCGCGAGCAGGTGGTTGAGAGCACGGGTTGGCCGGTGCGTTTCGCGCCGGTAGTGAAAGAGACGCCCGCTCCAACGGCCGCCGAGCTCGAGGCGCTGCGCGATCTGCAGGCCCGAACGGCGCGGGCGCACGGCCGCGCGGGTGCGGAGTAAATTTACGATGAAAATCTACCCGCGACCTCCAGCCGGCACGCAGCCCGACAACGCCTGCGGCGCGTATCAGTCGACGCTGCTGAGAGCGCCGCGGCTGGCTCCCGTGCCGCTGCCGCACACGCCCACCTAACTCGCCGGCCCGCGCTTCGACCGATTGAGCATCCGAAGCGAGAGTGACCTCACGACCCGGGGCAAGAGCGAGCCTCAAGGCCAGCGCATCGTCGTCGCCGGGAAAGTGATCGACGAGGACGGCCGGCCGGTTCGCGGCACACTGGTGGAGATCTGGCAGGCCAATGCCGCCGGCCGCTACCTGCACTCGCGGGACAATCATCCGGCGCCGCTTGATCCGAATTTTACCGGCGCCGGCCGAGCGCTCACCGATGACGACGGCGTCTACCGCTTCCTCACCATCCGTCCCGGCGCCTACCCGTGGCGCAATCATCCCAACGCCTGGCGGCCGGCGCACATCCACTTCTCGCTGTTCGGAGCGGCCTGGGCGTCGCGCCTTGTGACGCAGATGTATTTTCCCGGTGATCCTCTGATCCCGCTCGATCCGATCCTGCAGTCGATCCCCGATGAAGAGGCGCGGCGGCGTCTGGTGTCGTCGTTTGAGCTCGACCTCACCGAGCCCGAGTGGGCGCTGGGCTACCGCTTCGACATCGTGCTGAGGGGCCGCGAGGCGACGCCGTTCGAGGAGCCGTTATGCCGCTGATTCCCACCGCGTCGCAAACGGTCGGCCCGTTCTTCAATTTCGCGCTCACTACCGACTCCTCGCTCGGAGTGGTGGCCGGGCCCGAGGCGCCGGGCGAGC
>VFSW01014991.1_pt1 | contig 10680 bp, 10 predicted proteins | sample 5358111 | NCBI WGS metagenome assembly VFSW01 (sample SAMN11554181, study PRJNA540505) | mine drainage metagenome | isolation source: sediment from site ElyBrook_90M | place: USA: Ely Copper Mine, Vershire, VT | collected 2017
TGGCCCGCGGCCGAATCGGGTATATCCACGCCAACGGGGACCGCCCGATTCCCCGGCTCCACCGGCCCCCGTCTGAGGCTAGGAGGAGCGGGCCGAAGGCGGCGAAAGGGGGGGGGCCGCCGGGGGCGGGGTGTCCGCGCCCCGTCGTTTCGCCTTGACCGCCCGCTGGGCGGTGATCATGTAGATCACATCGAGACCGATGTTCACCGCGTGGTCGGCGAGCCGTTCGAAGTACCGATTGATGAGTATGTACTGGGCGCCGACGCGCGGCGCCACCGATTGGTCGGTCATCTTTTCGACCAGTTCCTGGAACACCTCGTCATGGAGCGTATCGATCGCGTCATCGGTCCGCACGATGTCTCGCACGGGATCGAGCTGTCGTTGGGTGAAGGCGTTGACGGAGGTTTCGATGATCTGAATGGTCAGGTCCGCCATCCGGGACAGGTTACCGATCTTTCCGAGGTTCTCCCGGCTCATGCCGCCGAGCGTCTCCGCGCCTTCGGCGATGTCCCTCGAATACCGCCCGATCCGGTCGAGGTCGGTGGTGATCTCCAGCGACGCGGTGATCGTTCGAAGGTCGCTCGCTACGGGGGCGTAGAGAGCGATCAGCTCGATGCACGATTGCTCGACCTTCTGCTTGAGGCCGTAGATCTCCTGGTCGAGCGTGAACACTTGGTCGGCGTCGTGAGTCTGTCCTTGCTCGAGGGCTTGAACGGCCTTTCGGATTGCCAGCACGCTGAGCTGGGCCATCGTTCGCATATTTTCGTTCAGCCGTTCGAGGGCCTCCGAAAGCGCCTTGCGTTCTACCGCGGTCGGCATTACCCAAACCGTCCTGTGATGTAGTTCTCGGTCAACTTTTGGGTCGGCTGTTCGAAGAGCTTCTTGGTACGGTCGTACTCGATCAGTTCGCCGAGGTACATGAACGCAGTATACTCTGCGACCCGGGCGGCCTGTTGCATGTTGTGCGTGACGATGACGACGGTATAGTTCTTCTGGAGGTCAAAAATCAGGTCCTCAATCTTCGCCGTCGCGATCGGGTCGAGGGCGGAGCAGGGCTCATCCATCAGGATGACCTCCGGCTCGATGGCGAGGGCGCGTGCGATGCAGAGCCGCTGCTGCTGTCCTCCCGACAATCCGATCCCCGGGCCGTAGGGATTGTCCTTGACCTCGTCCCATAGGGCGGCTTGCTTCAGGCTGCGGGTTACGGCCGCGTCGAGAGCGGTCTTCTGACGGACCCCGTTCAGCCGCAGGCCCGCCGCTACATTATCGTAGATCGACATCGTAGGGAACGGGTTCGCTTTCTGGAAGACCATCCCGATGCGGCGTCGAACAGTGACCGGGTCTTGCGCGTAGAGGTCCTCTCCATCCAGGTACACGCGTCCCTCGACGCGGCTTCCCGGGATCACCTCGTGCATCCGATTGAGACAACGGATCAGCGTCGACTTGCCACATCCCGACGGCCCGATGATTGCCGTGACGGAATGCTCCGGCACCGAAAGAGAGACGTCGACCAGCGCATGTTTGGGCCCATACCACGCGTTCAGATGGTCCACGCGAATCTTGGATGACGGGTCGGCAATCGGGGTCCCGGAGCTCGGGGGGTCGACGGCCATGGCTTATCCGAATTTCCTCCGTAGCGCGAGTCGGGCGCCCAAGCCGATCACCAACATCATGAAGATGAGGACGAGGGACATCCCCCACGCGTCCGCGATCTGGTTCGGCCACGGACTCTCGCCGTAGGTGTAGATGAGGGGCCCCAAGGCTTCGGTCGGCTGCGTGAACCCCTGGAAGCCGTGAGGGTTCCCGAACGCTGTGATGAGAAGCGGCGCTGTCTCCCCGGCGGCGCGCATGACCGCCAGGATTGCCCCGGTGATCACGGTCGCGCGGCCGGTGCTGAGGACCACATGGAGGGTCGCGCGGTATCGGGGGATCCCGAGCGCGAGGGCCGCCTCCCGGAGGTTCGTGGGAACCAGCCGGAGCGCTTCCTCGGTCGTGCGGGTGACGAGCGGGATCATGATGATGGCGAGCGCCACGGATCCCGATAGGGCACTGAACACGATCCCGGGCGCGAAGAGGTAGAACAGTGAGTACACGAACACCCCGACCACGATGGACGGGAATCCGGTCATCACGTCGGAGAAGAAGCTGACGGGCCGGCCGACCCTCAGCTTATCCCGGGGGGCGTACTCGGACAGGTAGATTCCCGCGAGGATGCCGACCGGCATGGCGATGAGGGCAGAGAGGCCGATGAGGACGAGCGACCCCGAGATTGCGGGCCACACTCCTCCGTAGGTGCAGTTGGGGTCGACCTGGAAGCTGCACGGGACCGTCTCCGGCCCCGTGAGAAAGGTGACGCTCAGGACGCGAGAGCCAAGAGAGACCGCGGTGTACAGGATGCTTCCGAGCGGGATCAATGCCAGCACGACGCACGCGAACGCCACGCCCATCGCGAGCCAATTGATCCACCGCCGTCGGGCGTCGCGGTCGAACCTCATTCGATCTGACCCCCCGTTCGTCGCAGCAGTCGGGAGATGAGGATCTGTGCAAAGACGTTGATGATGAGTGTGATGAGGAGGAGTACCAGGGCTGCCTCGATGATGGACCCGATTTCGAGCGAGCCGGGAGAGGCGGAGAAGAACTCGTTCGCGATGAGGCTCGCGATGCTTTGTCCCTGAGAGAACAGGGAGGTCGGGATGGCGTCCCGGTTCCCGATGGTCATCGTGACCGCCATCGTTTCCCCGACCGCCCGGCCCAGGCCAAGGATGATGGCCGCGATGATGCCGATCCGAGCGTACGAAAGTACCGATATTCGGGTGGCTTCCCACCGGGTCGCGCCCAAGCTGAGGGCCGCCTCCCGCTGGCTCGTGGGGACGGCGCGCAGCGCCTCTCTCGAGATCGCGGAGATCGTCGGGATGATCATGATCGCGAGGATGACTCCGGCAGTGAGCACGTCGAGGCCGATGTGAGGCCCAGAGAAGATGGGAAGCACCGAGTTCAACGGCGCGAGCCTCGGCTCTACCGTCCCGGCCATGAACGGGACAAGCACCGCGATGCCCCAAAGGCCGAACACGACCGAGGGCACGGCCGCCAGTAGCTCGATGACGTAGCCGATGGCGTTCGCGATCCATCTCGGCGCGAGTTCGGAAACGAAGATGGCGATGAAGAGGCTGATCGGCACGGCGATGAGGAGTCCTATCGCCGAGGTGAGCAGGGTGCCGTAAACGAAGGGCAGAGCGCCGAAGATCTGGTGGGTCGGATCCCAATGAGGTCCGATCACGAACCCCGGGCCGAATCGGACCAGCGAAGCTTTCGACGCTTCGAACAGCACGATAATGAAGGCCGCCAAAAGGGCGAGAATCCCGAGGGCGCTGAGCGCCGTAAGAGAGTGGAAGAGGTTGTCGATCAGAGCCGTCCCGCGGCGTCGAGTGAGCTCTCGGCCGTCAGCCATTGTCACTACCGAGAGCCCAACCCTTTTCAGCCTACGTGCACGTGGGTACTTGCGCCCCCCCGTACGTAATCGAGTGGATGGTCGTCTGGTCGATCGCTACCACGCTCGACGAGAGCACGACATAGTATAGCGCGGGCGAGTACGACTGTCCCTCCGTGGCATTTACCATCCAGTTCAGCCAGTTAACGAGGCTCTCCGCCTTCTGGAGGGTGTAGGGATTCCCGGTTCCGGCGTAAGCCGTGTCGAGAGCCGAGTACACCATGATGTACGTGAAGGTGGTGATGGGATAATCTCCCGCCCCCTTCGCGTTGATCAGGGACACGTTGTACCAGCTTTGGCTTCCCGAGGGAAGGGGTCCTCCGTTGTTCGCCGTCGGCGCGGCGTCCGCCAAGGCACTCGCAGCGTCCGCTAGGCTGGGCGTGATGAAGGCCGACGACGGATTCTCCACCGCTCCCGCGGAGATGCTGGCGGCCAATGCGTAGTCCAAGTCGACGTAGCCGATGGCGTCGGCCGTCTTTTGGACCGTGGCCGCGACCCCTGCGCTGCCCTTCGCGCCCGTACCGACCGGCCAGGAAGGAAGGGTCGATTTCCCGTACTTCGCTGCCCAGGTGGCGTTGTCGTGGCTCAGGAAGTCGGTGAAGGCAAAGCTGGTCCCGCTTCCGTCCGACCGATGAACAACTGCGATCGATGCGTTGGGGAAGACGATTCCCGGATTGATCGCCGCGATGGCGCTGTTGTTCCAGTTGGTGATCAATCCAAGGTAGATTCCCGCAAGAACCGTCCCCGTGAAGTTGACCGTCTTAGTGATCCCCGGGAGGTTGTAAATGATCGCCACGGCCCCGGCGGATTCGGGGATCTCCAAGATGCCCGGAAGGTTCGCCCGCTGCGTGGCGTTCAGGGGAGCATCGCTTGCGCCAAAGTCCACCGTCTTGGCGGTGATCTGGCTGATTCCTGCGCTGCTTCCGACGGCTTGGTAGTTGATGCTACTCGTCTTGTACGCAATTTCCCATACATCCATTAGCGGGGCCACTAGGGTGGAACCGGCCCCGAGGAGCGTCGTCGACGTACACGCGTTCCCCGTCGACGGGTTCTTCTTCTGGGTAAGGTATCCTGTGGCATACAGTCCGGCCACTACCAGAACGACCACGACGATGATCGCGATCGCGGCGTAGAGCCCCGTATGGCTGGGCGGCTTGCTCTGGATGGTCTCGCTCGGTTGGTTTGGTGTGTTCATGCTTGTTCCTTCTCCTGTTTTCTCCTTCGATCGGACGACCCGTACCGAGTCGATCCTTGCCCCGCAGTTTCCCGGGCCGCCTTCCCGGAGGCCGTTCGACGAGCGGCCTGTTGGACGGCCGTTGGGGCCGCCGCGGGTCCTACGGAGAGCGATTCGGTGAAGGAGGCGACTGTGCTGCAGTCGAGCCCCACCTCCGCGATGTCCTGGGCGTACGACACGGTCCGGTCGACCGATTGGAGAATCAAGCCGAGGGGCACGGCCGCGAGGGCAGAGAGGCCGTTGGCACCCCTGCGTGTAAAGAGACTCTCGGTGAGCGCGGCGTAGGTTGCGTGAAGTGCCTCGCCGACGTCGATGACGTCGTTCGCGTGGACCGCGTCCCGTTCCTCCGAGGCCACACGGAAGGCCGCGCGCAGATGATCTAGCACCTGTGCGTGGAACTCAGAAAGCGGCCGAACGAGCCGGTCCGCGGGGGAGGTCTCTGCCCACCGGAGGCCTTGCTCGGCAATCTGTACCGCGTGATCGCCGATCCGTTCTAGCGACCGGACGAGCAGGATCGTCTGCAGCGGACGGTCGACCGGGGGTTCGGTCTCCGTGCCCGGAACAGCCCCCCTAAGGCGAAGCGCCAGGATCCGTTCGATGAGCCAGGCGTGGCGATCCACTTCGTCGTCTCGGGTCTCCCATCGAACGCCTCGCGAGCGATCGGGTTCGGACCAGGTGCGCGCGGCCTCTTGCTGCAGTGCGAGCACAATTTGGAACATGCGACGGAGCAACGGGGCGATGTCGAGCTCGGCCCCTCGCGAGACATCTCGCAGAATCAGAACGTCCCGTTCCTCCGAGACGACCTCGGGTTGCAGCGTGCGTCGAGCGAAGGTCTTGACGACGGCGGCCGTCTCTGGTGTGATGCCGCCCGCTTCGTGAACCACGAAGTCGCGGGCGCCTGCGAGATACCCGGCGACCAGATCGCGGAAGATGTGCTCCCGAGACCGATCCGGCATCGCAAAGACCTCGACCGAGGCGTGAGCCGTGGTGGGGTCGCGATCCTGGATGAGCAGGGAACCATCAGCAAGGGAGCGGAGGAACACAGTGCTGCCGACCCCCAGGTTTCGTGTGCCGACCCATTCTCGGGGGAGCGATACACCGATCGTCACAGTGCCCATGCGTTGCAAGCGCCGTGTGAGGTTCGTCCTTTCCTCGTCCTCCGCGAGCGTCGAGGGGGACCACGGGCCGTTTCCCCCCGTTCGCGAGTTTTCCGTGCCATCCATCTCAGCTCCTGGACTGTACCGGAATATATGTAGAGAGTGATTATAGAATATAGTCCAATATATTGCAATCCGATGGACAAGCTTTCGCACGCATAGTCTATGGAGAGCGTTCGGCTCGTTCGCCGACCCCCGCTTTTCTCGCGGGGCCCTCCAGATGATCGGGGGGCTACCGTGGGCCTTTTCCCCATCCGACCCGTGGCCGCCGGACACCGATGCAGAAGCTCTCCGATACGGACATGGACGGTCTCCGCTGGACTCGGAGTGGCGGGCCGCATTCCTATCAATTGAAGTCCGGTTCCGATCCCATCGCGACCCTGCGGTGGGAGAAGCCCCTAGAGACCGACGCCTCCGCCGAAGGCGAGGGGGCACGTTGGACGCTGAAGCGCTCTGGGTTCCTGGCCCCTATGGTCACCGTACGGGATGCGGCGACGGATACGGACCTGGCCAGTTTGCACGTCCATCTCCGCAACAGCCTCCTGCAGGTCACCGGTGGGGCCGCCTACCGGTGGACTCGGACAGGATTCTGGATTCCCGCGTGGGAGTTCCAGGATGCGACGGGCAAGGAGCTCGTCAATTTCGAGCCGGTCCGGGCGGAATCGCGACTCGAGGGCGGGCTCGTGGGGGTCAGTCCCGAGGGCCGGGCCGATCCCAACCTGCTCCTCCTGTTGGTGCTCGGTTGGTACTTCATCGTGCAGTCCTGGCTGGAGGACGAGGCCCTAGCTGCCTCGCACGCCGTGCTCGGCGCGGCCTCCCGCGTTGTCCTCGATCCCGACTCCGAGTGAGGCGCGGCTGGCGTCCCCTTCCGCCGGTATCCCTGGAGAAGGTGACCTCCTTGCGGCCGATCAACGACGTAGCGACTGAACTCGGACTCACCGCCTCCGAACTACGCCCCTACCGTGGCGAGGCGCTCAAGGTACCGGTACGCCTTGTCCGGTCTGTGGCCCGAGGACCTCGTCGCGGCAAGATCGTGCTCGTGACCGCGATGACGCCGACGAAGCACGGCGAGGGGAAGACCGTCACTTCGATCGGGCTAGCGATGGCGCTCCGCCGAGCCGGGCACAGTGCCGTGGTCTGCCTGAGGCAGCCGTCCCTCGGTCCGGTATTCGGCATCAAAGGTGGGGCGGCGGGAGGCGGCCAAGCCACCGTCGAACCCTCGGAAACCATCAACCTCGGCCTGACGGGAGATCTGGACGCCGTGACCGCGGCCCATAACCTGATCGCCGCGTTGTTCGACAATCATCTCTTCCAGGGGAATCCGCTCGGGATCGACCGGACGACCCGGCTTTGGCCTCGCGCGCTCGATGTCGAGGACCGTGGGCTACGGCAGATCGTGACCAGCGCGCAGGGAGGTCCGCGCGACCCGCCGCAGAACGGAAGTTTCGTTATCACGGCGGCGTCCGAGATCGCCGCCATCCTAGGCTTGGCGGAGGACTATGACGACCTACGACAACGGGTCGGTCGGATCCTCCTGGGGTTCCGCAGGACCGGGGAGCCCGTCCGGGCAGGGGAGCTCAAGGCGACAGGATCCGCCTGTGCCCTCCTCCGGTTCGCCCTCGAGCCGAACCTGCTCCAGGCCCGGGATGGAACGCCGGCCCTGATTCACGGGGAGCCGTTCGCCAACATCGCGCACGGCACCTGCAGTCGGCTCTCCATCGAGCTGGGCCAGGCCATGACGGATTACTGCGTCGTCGAAGCCGGGTTCGCGACCGACCTCGGTGCCGAGAAGTTCGTCGACATCGTCGGGCCCCAGACCGGTCTCGAGGTGGCCGGCGCGGTCCTCGTGGCTACGCTCCGGGGGCTCCGGTGGCACGGGGGTGTCCCCGACGAGCGATTGAACTCCTCCAATCCGGCCGCCGTAGCCAAGGGTCTGGCGAATCTCGACCAGCATGTGGCGAACCTGAGAACCTTCGGCATCGAGCCCGGGGTGGTAGCGAACCGGTTCCCTGGCGACACCCCGGAGGAGTTGGCCCTGCTGAAACGGTTCTGCGAGGAACGGAACCTCCCGTTCGCCGAGTCCACCGCCTTCACGGACGGGGCTTCCGGCGCGGAGAGTCTGGCGGCGCGGGTCGTGGAGGTCTGCGCCCGAGGTGGCCGCAGCCGGCCCCTCTACACGGCCGAGACCCCGATCGAGGAGATCCTCGACCGGATCGTTCGCAAGATCTACGGCGGGTCCGGTGTCACGCTTTCCCCCGAAGCAGTCGAGACCCTTGCGACCCTTCGTCGTATCGGCGAAACGGGGGGCCCGGTCTGTGTGGCCAAGACTCCCCTGTCGCTCTCGGACGACCCGGACGTCCGGGGTCGGCCCACCGGCTTCGTGCCGAAGGTCCACCGGTTCACCCGGTCCGCGGGCGCCGGATTCACCGTGGCCTACCTCGGAGAGATCCAGACGATGCCCGGGTTGCCCCGACGACCGCTCGCGGAACATATCGACCTATCGTCCGAGGGCCGGGTGATCGGCCTTCTCTGAGGCTCCGTCGCCGAGCCTGGGCGAGCGAGTTCCCCCGACCCTCGGTGCCGGGCTCCTTCCGGACCTGCTGGCTGCGACAGCAGGTCGTCGGAACCCGACGAAAGAGCACTGCCGTCGCAGGACAAATAGTCGCCATCAAGCGCGGTTGACGGAGGAGGTACGGGCCCTACGTACTGGGCCCGTCGTGTGCTGCGGGATGGGGGTCCTGGTCCTCGGGAGGGACGAGCTTCTGGAACTCGGCCAGGGCTCCCCACCGCGGCCACCGCTGTTCGATGTAGTAGTCGAGGCTCCACCGGCTCGGGCCGTACCCCGCGTTGAACACGATCAGCGCGATGAACATGAGTCCGTAGACCATCCCCGTACCGATGTCGGTGGAGCCGGGGCCGTACGGCCCCCCGAATCCTTCCGGGACGGCCCAGATCAATAGGCTGAGCAGAATGCCCCCAAGATACGCGATCTTCCGGACGAAGCCGAAGAGGAGACAGAAGGCGAGGGCAAGTTCGAGGGTCCCCGTCGAGTAGACCCAGAAAGCGGGTTGTGCGCTGGCCTGAGCGCTCCAGAAGGAGAACCACGGTGCGAGCCATGCCGGCTGGCCCTGGCCGGCGGTCGTTACCATTCCCGGAAACTGGGCTACGAGCCCGGGAGCGAACTTCAGGCCCCCGTCAATCAGCCATACCAGCCCGAAGAGGACACGGGCCGTCGCCTTGAGCGACCCCGCATGCTGGACCAACCAGCCCTGCTCGACCGTCCGTCGGCGCACGAGTTCGACCACGGCAGACGCCCTCAGTCCAAGCCGGGTAGAGCATTAGGTTCGCGGTTCAAGTGGGTTTCACCCGTCGGCCGCCGGCCTTCGTGGGCGCCGGGGCAGGGGGTTTCGAAGCGGCGGTCTGGTACACGAAGGTGTACGCCCCTTTGCCGGCCGCTACGTCCTCCATATCGTGCAGGATCGATACCGAGCTCTGACCCTTCGGGGTAAGCCGGTACTGGTCATGGAGGTGGACGATGAGTCCCTCGTCGACGAGACGGTGCATGTGGAATGCCAGCTTGGGGGAATCGTCGAGCGCCGCGGCGTGCATGGCCTCGCTAAAGCTCGCAGGAGCCGCTGCCAATCGGTACAGTACTCGCCGTCGGATCGGACTCGAGAGGGCCTCGAGTGCCGTCTGGACCGCCGGAGCGGTGACAGCGCTCCGGAGCCCCTCGAGCTGGGATCGGGTCGTCCGATGCGGATCGACGCTGACCGCGAAGGGACCCCCGTCTTCCAATCGCTGACGGAGCTGTTGGAGAATCGCGACGATGTCCTCGAGCCGATGGTTCTCAAGCATGCGATCCGCACGGGCCACCACGAGCCCGCCCCCCGGGTGTCGGTGGAGAAACTCGTCGAGGGCATGGGGGAGCTCGGAAGGAGACCTCCCATCGAAGGGGAGGAATTCGAGGTTCTCCCCACGCGGGGCGGGGGGCACGTCAGCGTAGAGGACGCGGACCTTCCGGCGCAGGGCGAGGTCCTTCGCGAGTTCAACGGCCGTGGTCTGGGGGAGATGGGCCTCTTGGAAACTTCGCTGCTCGTCGATGAGAGTCAGGACCTGTTGCAGTTGAGTGGTCCGGAACGGCTTGGCGATGTAATCAAACGCTCCGTTCTTCATCGCGGCGACGGCGGTCTCGACTGTCGCAAAGCCGGTGACCACGACCGTGAAGATGCCGGGCCAGCGGTGTCGGACCTCGGCGAGGAGGTCAAGCCCTCCTTGGCGAGGCATCTTGAGGTCGCTGAACACGACATCGACGGTCTCGCTCTCCAGCACCTCCAGCGCCCGCCGGACGGACGGAGCCCCGAAGGAGATGTGCCCCTCGTCCGACAGGAGGGTAGTCAGCTCCTCACGGAACAACGGATCGTCGTCGACCACGAGGATGCGCATCGGAGGGGGAAGCCGTGCGTGATTTAACTCTGGACGGTGGGCTTGAGGGGGGCGCCGGAACGGGGACCGCCATCCGGGGGGAGAGTGTTTTCCCTCGGACGAACGGGAGGAGGATCGTGAAGGTCGTGCCCTGTCCTGGACTGGTCGCGACCGATAGAGTGCCCCCATGACCCGTCACGATCCCATGACAGATCGCAAGGCCGAGCCCGGTACCCTTCCCGTCCGTCTTGGTCGTGAAGAACGGCACGAAGATGTGCGGGAGGACGGGATCGGGGATTCCGGGGCCCGAGTCGCTGATGGCGATCTCCACTCCGTCGGGGATGGTCTTGGCCTCCCGGCGGATCGTCCCCCGGGCGTGC